>QLAH01000500.1_pt1 | contig 19502 bp, 17 predicted proteins | sample 4693081 | NCBI WGS metagenome assembly QLAH01 (sample SAMN09425401, study PRJNA476045) | Lake water metagenome, whole genome shotgun sequencing project.
AAAATAATTGCTTTGCAGATACCGCAACAATGCTTGTGGCGGTTGGACAATATCCCGTTGTTTCCTTGGGCCCTGATACAACCTTAGCTTCTGGGGATCTATATCCGCTTAGAAATATAGTTACCAATGGACCAATTAGAACCTGGGAATGGACTCCTCCATTAAACTTAAATTGTACCAATTGTCCTGAACCGATTGCTACTATAAAGAATAGCATTACTTATCGATTGAAAGCGACCAATATCTTTGGTTGTGCTGGTTCAGACACTATAAATATCAAAGCTATTTGCGAAAACACGCAAGTGTATATCCCGAATGCATTTACCCCAGATAATAATGGCAAGAACGATATTTTCATGGTGAGGGGTAAAGGAATTTTACAAGTTAAATCGATGAGGATTTTTAATAGATGGGGGCAAATGGTTTTTGACAAATCAAATTTTCCACCGAATGATCCTGCTCATGGATGGAATGGTCGTATCAACAATATTGAAGGGGGTTCAAATGTATTTGCTTATATAGTGGAAGTGATTTGTGAGAATGGAACACCATTTTTTTATAGAGGAAATGTAACGCTGATAAAATAAAATTGGATGCATTGTAGGTTAAAAATATTATTCATCGTTTATCTGTTTTGTACTGGTTCTATTTCAGCACAGGATATTAATTTTTCTCAATTCTATGAATTGCCTTTACTTAGAAATCCAGCTTTGGCAGGTATTTACAAAGGAGATTTAAGGGTAACAAGTGCATTCAGAAATCAATGGCAAACTGTTCCTACCATTTATCAGACACAAGCACTTGGCATAGAATTTAAAATGACGCCCAGCAGGAATACAGATGATTTTTTAAGTTTGGGATTGCAATTAACCAATGATGTTGCGGGAGATTCAAAATTGGGTAAAACACAATTCTTACCTACATTGACTTACCATAAATACATTGGCGGAACCAGGAACACATATTTATCCGCAGGATTTATTGCCGGTGGAGTGAGTCAACGATTTAATCCATTAGCATTAAAATTTGATGATCAGTTTGTGAATGGAGCATACAGCCCATTAAATCCAACATTTGAAATATTTAATCAAACAACAATCAATTATTTGGATGTATCCACAGGGATTAGTTTGAGTAGTGATTTTGGGTACAATCATAAATTTTATATTGGAGCAGCTTATTTTCATTTAAATCAACCAAGGGTCGCTTTTAGTTCAAGTCAAGATATTCGACTAAATAAAAAAATAGTTTTTAATGCGGGATTATCGTTGGCTACTTCAGAGTATCACACACTGATACTTTATGGCGATTATTTTGCGCAGGGAGGACGATCTCAATTGCAAGGTGGCATTATCTATAGACACAATATTCAAGAGTATGAAAATGAAGAAAATCTTGCTTTGTCTATTGGCGGATTATATAGATGGAATGATGCCATTATACCCATGGTAAAATTGGACTACTATAAATGGGCATTGGGATTAACCTATGATGTAAATATAAGTCCATTAAGAACAGCTACTCAATTTAGGGGCGGTTTTGAATTGACCCTCTCTTTAAAGAGTTTCTTGAATATTCGAAATTCAAGTTTAGAAAAAGTAAGATGTGTAGTAGATTTTTAAGATACTTCGCTACCAATTCGCGAACAACGTTACCAATTCGCCAACAGCGTTATCAACTTGCGAACACCGTTACCAATTTGCGAACTGATCTTTGTTGATTCTTTCAGGGGCTTTGAGCGGTTTCGATTTCCAATTGGGTTCGTATTTTACAAACCAACTTAACCAAAGCGATCTAGCCAAACGCATCATGGGGGGCTGCAGTATTAGTAGCAAAGCAATATTGGTTCCCAACCAATAGAAAATTCTATTATCGTCAATATCAAAAGTCAAACCAATCAACACTTTCCAAGCCACAAAAGTGCTTACCGTTAACGCAACAGAAAGCGCATAGCTAACATAGCCAGTTCCGTAATAAAAACCAACTTCAATCTCCGTGGGCTGATGACAAACCGGGCAGGTTTCATTCATCTCAGTGCTACTGCCCTTAAATGAATAAGCCTATTTACGCTTAAACAACTCCCCTTCTCTACATCTAGGACACTTATTGGTGAGGGCACTTACTAAATAGGTTTTCTGAAGATCCATGGTTTATCCTTTACCTCACAAAGGTACTTAATTATAACTGCTGGTTATGTAACAAAAGTAGAATAGGAGTTATTTAAAGATTCTTTTATCGAATGGGAATTTTTCTTTGGCAATGATGCTAATTCTCTTAAAATCTGGGTGTAAAGGATTGATCAGTAAGTTATAATCACCCTGTGTTACAGCCGAAGGAATTTGAAGAATACAAAATTTATTATCTGCTACAAATTGATCACCTATGACCTGTGTCTTTGGATGATGGGGAAAAACATTCCAGTTTGCAGGTAGCTTATTAAGAGGAAATTTTTTAATAGCAATATCATCGGGAATTAAAATTGTTACCATCATATAGTCTTGTGGCAAAGTTGCTATAGTTAAATGCACTGCAACTTCCGCCATTGCCAAAGACCGGTTACTTGCAGTATAAATTAACTCAACACCAACTGAGTTCCACCTTGCTCCATGAAACGCGGCACCTTTTCCTGACAGAATAGTGGCAAATTTTGATCTAGCTAATCTAAAAACTTCCATCTAAACAAATATTCCGTAGTTAATTCTGGTTAATTCACTTATAACTAAATCTTTCCCATAAGAATCGTTTAGCAATTCAATAGGCTTCAAACTACCTAAAGCATAATTAGGTGTTTCAAGCCACAACTTGAATTTGTCCATACTACCAAAAACATCCAGACCAACATGAGTAACTTCAGCCATCTCTATGATTTTTTCGGATTGAATTGATTTAAATCGCTTTCCAGTTTGCTTATACCTATCTAATGTTTTTGAAGAAATATCTAAAATCTTGGCCCAATTTTCCTCACTAAAAGGAGTAAAGTTTTGTATTAGATTAAACAATGAATATGGGACTCCCTCTCTAATAACTAAGATCATCAACATTTTATTTGAGAGGAAATCAGCATAAGTAATAGCGTTTTTGAAAGATCTATTTTTCCTGTCAAAACTAGAATGTTTAATAATACTTGAAATCTCTTTATCTAATTTAGTTGTCATGGTAGCGGTTGAAGAAGACATAATATGCTGATTTGACATTTGTCTATGAAATTAAGACAAATTTCTAAAATCAAGAATTTATCGAATTAAAACTCGTAAATATTTTACTGGTTTAACTATACTAGGTTAAATAACGGGGCATTTCTGCGAGGAATACGCTAACCGAACAAGCAAGTCATCCATAATTTTCCAAAACTAAATAAAACAAGTTAGTCGGGTGGGAACAAATGAACCACCCCATTTGCGAGGCAGTTTTTCTCCCTCGGGAGAAACAAAATATAAAAAGGTAAAAAAAATATACCAAAATGATATGTGAGTATTACCCATCAAAAAGTATACGAATGGTATATTTTTTTTGCTGTTCCCCCCGCAGCCAGGGGAAACGCCGTAATAATTAAAACCTACCAACATGAGAAAACTTAAACCAGACTTCGAAGAAGTATCACCGCTAAAAATGATTCCGCTATCGTTAAAGCAAAGATCTAGTCACAAATACGCATAAATTTAAATTATACGTATATTTGATTTATGAAATCGAGATTAAACCTCACTATTGAAAACAGTCTATTAGAAGATGTAAAAAGCTATGCTGTAAAAAATAAACGAAGTGTTTCTGATTTAGTAGAAAGCTATTTTAAAAAAGTCACTAGGCCTTCAAAACGAAAAAACATAATTGATTTAGTAGAGAAACTTGAAAAACCAACAATGAATGATAATGCCGATTTAAAGGATTTGTACTATAAAGAAAATGCAAAAAAACATGGCTTTTAAAGTTTTCATTGATGCCAATATATTATTAGACTTTACTTTAAAGCGTTCCGAATATGCTCAATCAAAAAAAATCATCGAACTTGTAATTGAAGGAACTGTAGAAGCATATATCACTCCTTCTATCGTTCATATATTGGGCTATTGGCTAACGAAAGAATATGGAAATTCAAAAGCTAAAGAATTACTTTTAACAATATTATCAGATATTACCGTCATAGATATACCTCATGAAATTGTTGTGAATGCGCTGCATTCAAAAATGAATGACATTGAAGATGCTTTGATATACTTCACCGCTATTCATTATAAGCTTGACTACTTTATTTCAAGAGATAAAAGTCTTCAAAAACAAGGTACTCCAACTTTACCAATTTATACTCCAAAAGAATTTTTAGCTGAATTGACCCAATAACAACAATACTTTGGTTGCCCCCGGAGAAACAAAACATAAGAAGCTAAAAAAAATATACCGAAATGATATGTGGCTTACGGTATATTTTTTTTCCATTTTTCAGTTGAAAAAACCAAAACAGTACGGCTAATACGCATATTAGAAACCTATAGAAATACTAGTTTTCATTTTGAAAAAAAATAAAACTATGGCAAGGATAAAACCAGATTTTGAGGAAGTTATTCCGCTTAAGATGATACCGCTTTCACTCAAACTAAACCCAACAGTATTAGACAATATGGAAGCGGTTAGGGCAATCATCAAACAAAATAGAAATACCTATATCAACCTGGCTATAGATGCGTTCAACCACTATCATCGCTATAAAATGATTAAAAAAAGAATGAATCAAGACGCATTTGAGGTAACTACGTATTATTTGGAAATAATTAAAGAATTTGAAGAAATTAATCAAAGTGGAATCCTAAAAGAATTATAATGCCAGAAGAAATAAAACCAGTTGAAAAGAAAGCATACAGATGGCCAGCATATGGCAAAAAGGTAAAACAGTTTGAGATCTGGACAGTTGAATGGAGAAACAATCCAAACGATGTAAAACATGCAGTCATAGTGCAAGGCAATGCATTAAATGAAGCATCTCCCATGACCTTCTTAGTTTGTCCTTTATCAAAGTATTATCCGTATATAAAGCACTGGTTTTTAAGGCAGTATATTGATCTTCAAGATAAAGGCAGATATACAATTTTAGTTGATAATATCACCACCATTTCAGCAGAAGCTTTATTAGACCGAATAGATCTATTAAAACTAGAAGAACAACAACGCTTACGCCGAAATATTTCTTTAATAATGGGATTCACTATCTAACCTGAAATGGAACAATATGATTAATTCATAGTAGCTGTTGGCTTTATAGCTTTAGGTTTAAGGCTTTGTAATAGGGCTGCTGTTTCTGGCTCAATGGGGAAATAATAAAAGCCGCCATCTTTTATAAAGTACATATATGCGCAATTGCCATTGGCTTGCGTGGTCTCGCCTGGATTCTTCGAAGCCCCTTGGGTATTAAAATAAACGGTCTTCAACTCTTGCGTGCCCTTGAAGAAAAATATTTTTCCTTCTGATCGACATTTCATTACTTCTGTTCGCACTAAAAATAATTGATCGAGGTTTTTTAAAATAGGTTGTACTACTTCTTTTGCGGATGTATTGTAATGTTTGTAAAATCGTGTATATCTTAATGAGTCTTTCCCGAAGGGATCGGTGAAGAATAAAATTTGTACGCTGTCTGCTTGATGCAGTCCCGCGATGTCTAGCCCAGTGTTTGTTTTGATTGCACCTGCTGCGCCATCAGGTTCTGGTCCATCAACTGATTCTAGCTCAGTATCTGAGACCTCAATAGTCTTCGTTGTAGTTGTTGTGGTGGTTTCACAGGCTGTGAAGGAGAGAATAAGGGTGCCCCCCAGAATAAGTTTAAATAAAACATTCGAAAAAATATGCTGAAAGTATATTTTGCGCACGGTATATTTTTTTGACAAATTTAATTATTTAATTCGGCACAGCCTAGATGCGCGGGCCGAGGCAGTTGCTCCGCCTAGATGCGCGGGCCGTAACAATTGCTCCGCCTAAATGCGTGGCGCGCCCTGCAAAAAAGAACCCCCATGGAAATGGGGGTCCGTATCTTAACTGTTATATAAACACTGCGACGCTATGTATTCGCGGTGTGAGAGAAATTTAAGCGACAGCTACAATCGCGCAGCAAATCCTAGTATGAATTAGTTTTACTAGTATGTATTGGTTTGTGGTGTATAGCTTGCCCATCCTGATGTCCAGTTGGTGGTACCAAATGCCCCACGGAATGTTCCTGGTGTAAAGAATGCATCCATACCTGTAAAGCTTGCGCCTGTTAATGCTGGTGAACCTGCCATTGGTATGAAGTTAGGTGCGGTTACATTAAACGGTGCGGTCAACATAATATCAGCTGCATTGGTATAAGTTATGCTTCCGTTTGCTTCAACCTTTGTTCTTACTGCAGCGGCTGTAATCACCCCTGCTGCTGATGCATCTACTCTGTACGCATCTACTAATGCATGCACTAAGTTGTTTCTGAACACAGAAGTATCATTGTTGAATGCAGTTGCAGTTAATGCTGACTCCATTGAGAATCCTCCTTTAGGGAAGCCCATCAAGATTGAGTTGCGTACATCAAATCGAACACCTCTTCTCCATCTGTGTGCAAAGTTCTCTAAGGCTTGTGTGTTTGGCGCTCCGTTAGAGCCTATCCATGTGAAGTTGCTCAACTCTGGGCGTGTAAATGGTCTAGCCGATGTTCCTGCTCCATCATTATCTGCTTCTACTCCATTACCTGCATCTGAGTCTCCAATTTCTGGATTACGCTGTGCAACCGCGTACTGGATTTTTCCTGTGTATCCAAAGTCGAAATCGTAATCATCATCTGATGTTGCGTAAGACAATAAATACTTTAAGTTAACGGTACCACCAAAAAACTCATACGCATCGTCATTTCCGTAAGAAACCTGAATGTATTCAAGTGTAGTGCCTGAACCAACACCCCCCAGTGTTAATCCATTAATTTCACTTCCAGGTTCTGCCGCAATTCCTGCGAACTCAATACGAACATAACGCATGGTTCCTGAGTTATCATTTGCAGTAGTACCGCCATATCTTCTATCTACCCCACCTTCTACTAATGGTGCTGGTGATAACGGTCTGTTGGTTGGTGCATTTCCTAAAAGAATGATTCCACCCCAATCTCCGCGTAAGCGTGATCCGGCTGCTCTTCCTGAGGTAAATACAATTGGATTTGAAGCTGTTCCATTCGCTTCAATTTTTGCGCCTCTCTCGATAATTATTGCACCTTTTTGAGAGATATCACTCTTCAAAATAGTTCCTGCTGGAATAGTTAAAGTTGCTCCTTGCTGAAAGTATACATACCCTTGAATGGTATAAGTACCACCCGTTAATGTGATGCTTCTTTCATAAGAACCTTTTAAGATTCTAGTAGTGTTTGGATCATCTGCATTCGCACCTGAACCGCCACCAGCAATAGGATCTTCAAAGTTTACTTTTACGCATGAAGTTGCTGCTAGTGCAAGAACTCCCGCGAATAATAGTTGAGTAAGCTTATTCATTGTCTTAGTTTTAAACGTGGTTGTGTTATTTATTTTTTAAAGTTGATATCGTAACTAAATGATACGGTTACTGTAGTGCCCGGTCTGAATGCATAGTTGATGCGATCGCCTGCTGCAAAATTGTATCCCGGCTTTGTATCTGCATTATCGTAGAATGCAAACTGGTTGTTGAAAATATCTGACACTGTTAACTTAAACTCTCCTGCATTATTCAACACTTTCTTAGACACTTGTACGTCTAATAGGTTACGACTCTTCTCGTAGATATCATAGAAGCCCGCTCCTTCTGGATCTCCTACTAATGATAATCTTGGGCCTTGTCTGTTGTATAAGATAGAAGCGTTAAATCCTTTCTCTGTATTTGTGTACTGGAAACCTGCGTTGATTAAATAAGGCGACTGTCCAAACAATGGTCTGTTCTGTGTAGTTTCTTTTCCGCTTGCTTGAGTAGTATTCAACTTAACAGTTGACTTTAAAACTGTAGCGTTACCGATGAAAGTGAAGTCTTTTAATTTATCACTCAAGAAATCCATTCCTTTTCTGATCTCCACTTCTGCTCCTACTAATGTTGCTGATGCAGCATTGGTATAGCTAAATAACCAACGGTCTCCATTACTTCCTCCGTCCATTCTTAATTCAATAGGATCGGTGAAACGTTTGGTGAATACACCAAATGAAATCATTTCACCAGACTTAGGATAGTATTCGTAACGGAAGTCTACGTTTAAGATTTTTGTTCTTCTTAATGATGTATCTCCACCGATTCCCCAGATGCTTTCGTAATCAAAGAACTGGAAAGGTGCAATTTCACGGAACTCAGGACGAGCTACTGTTTGTGATACTGCAAAACGAATCTGGTGTTGGTTATTGAATGAGTTAGTGATATTTAATGATGGTAAGAAATCCCACTTTTCTGTGTTTACTCTTACTCTATTTAATGCTAGGTCACGGCTGCTTAAGAATTGCTCGAAAAATTCTGCTCTTGCTCCCCAGATGACTCTCAAGCTGTTAGATAATTTATTATCGAACATTAAGTATCCACTATTGAGTGCAGAGATTCCAAAATAACGATCAGTGTTTTGTGTTTGCTCTTCTATCAACAATCCATTGCTGTTCATATTGCTGCTCAGGAACATTTGATCATATGGCTTATTTACGTCAACACCGTTGGTTACTGGTCTGTAGCGGAATACTCTTGCATTGAAATCACGGAAACGTAATAAAGTAGATCCGCCAATTTTCATGGTTTGCTTTTGGCTGCCCATATTAAATGGAACAATCAATGTGCTATTCAATCCTGTTGCATAATCTTTTAAGTCGGAGAAGAATCTTCTTGAATCATCTTCATCCAATGTAAATGGAGAAGATGGTGCTGATGAACTTTTTACAAATTGTGCCGTTCTAAAATCTGGCTGTGTTTTGCTATTAAATGAGCCATTCGCATTCCAGATAAATTTGATTCCACGGCTCTTGCTTAACAAGTGTTCTCCTTCTAACTGGCTGCTCAACAATAAACGTTGATTCGCAAAATTAGATCTTAATGAAATGGTTTGTAAACGACCTACGTTATCTAAAGTTCTGTTTAAATAATTTTCTTCATATACTTGGTTCACTAAATTTCTGAAAGAAATTTTAGTTGCGCCTTTTACATAAGTAAAGTTGGCCATTAAACCTAAGTTGGTAGAATACCTGTTTTGTACTTCAGAACCAGTGAATATAGAAGTTCTCGCTTTTTCAAAACGACCTCTTTCTACATCATCATAAATGATGGAAGCGTTTCGGTAATAAACAGAGATGATAGATCCTAACTTTCCTTCGTTTTTAAATGTCTTTGTATTAGACCAAGCCATATTTACCGTGGTGATTGGAGCCGCCGTTGATACGCGCTCTCTAAATGCATTGCCATTGAAGTCTTTGCTGATCGCAATTTTGTCTGCATCTGGTAAGCTTCTATAAGTAACTGTATTAGGCATGCTCGCTGGTAAGTTGCGATCCCCCCCGTCAAAACCTAACCATGCAGTGCTGCTGCGTTCGTTGCTGGTAAAGCTTTTGAACGTACTCTGAGAGTTATATCCCAAAGAAACCGTAACATTCAATTGATTTTTAGTAGGGATATCACGGGTGTTTACCTGTACCAATCCACCTGCAAACTCACCTGGCAAATCGGGTGTTGCTGTTTTATTGATTACGATATTATCAATCATAGCAGCAGGAATGATATCGAAGCTGAATGCTTTTTTATCTGGCTCTGAACTCGGCATTAATGCATTGTTCAACAATGCTTGGTTGTAACGATCGCTTAATCCACGAACCACTACAAATTTATTATCTTGAATAGAAGCACCACTCACGCGCTTTAATACGTCTGATGTATTTCTATCGGGTGTTCTTCTAATAAAGTCTGCTGCTAATCCGCTTGACATAGCGGTATTGGTTTTTTGAAACACAATCATGGCATTAGAACTTTCTTTACGTGCAGAAGAACGTACTACCACTTCGGTAGTGGTTGTTTTAACTTCTAATACTACGTTAAGGTCATTGCCTTCAATGCCTGCTTTTACTTCTATATCTTCTAACACTTTGGTTTGATATCCTACGCGTGAAAAAGTAAGTGTGTACTTACCTGCTTTTACTGGAATACTAAAGCGTCCTTCTAAGTCTGCTGCTACGGTGCTATTGGTAGGACCTACTACTTTAATAGATGTTCCTGATAAATTTTCGTTGTTAGCTGAGATTACTTTACCATTGATCTTGGCTTGCGCAAATACTGCAGTAGCCACTATAGTGAACAAAAAAGTAAAAAATAATCTGATAGCTGGGGGTTGTTGCATCACTTGAATATTTTTCATGGTGCAAAACTACCAGCACAGTGTTACCTCAATGTTAAGGCACTGTTACGCAATTGTTATGGGAATGTTACCAAATTGTTATCTCCTTATTTTTTGCGACGGATTATTAGGTAAGGAACGGTTTTCATATTATATAGGCCGCGGGTCCTAAAATCGGGGTTGGCGTGGTCTCCAATGATGAGGATGCGGTCGAAGGGTTTCGGTTTTTGCTGTGGGGCAGCACCTGAGTGTTGGGCGCTGTTGCGGCTCGCGGTGAATGCCTCGGCGTCAACTGTTTGATTCGCCTCCGCGATCCGCTTAAACGTATGCTTAATAATCGACGCTATCCGATAAAACTGATCGTAGGCTTGTTGGTTTTCTTTAAAGCTCTTGAATAACTCGCGTTTGATTTTATAATAATGCTTACCGTCTATATTATTCTTTACATCAAATCGAAACGGTGTATGCGTATTAATCGTAAGTGCATAAGCAAATACTTTTTCATAGCGTTTGCTTTCGTTGAGGATACTATCAATTAAGTTTTCATCAAACACCGCTTGATAGGTATTTTCTTTATTGTCTTTGTAATGTTTGCTGAGTTCTTCGTAGTAGAACCTGCTTTTGAATCCGAGGGCTCTTCTAAATCCTTCTGCATTACTCATATTACTGCCGTATTGCTTGGAAGCGGTGAAGCCTGCAATGGTATGATAGCCGTTTTGATTTTTAAATTCAGTGATATTATGGGGCGGCTTTACATTTCGCTCCAAGAAGGCCCTGTATGATTCTTCATCATTCATATTGAGTAACTCACGTCCTTCTGCTGAACTGGTATTTCCGTGAAAACAAGTGCGTCCGAATTCCAAAGTATAATTATTGGTAAGGTTGGGGCCTTGTTGTTTAAACAATGTCTTGATATGATTAATGAGCTTTTCTTGCTCCTTTGGTTCTGCCAATTCTCCCCAGCTTTCCATTAAGAGGAAAAAGTCTTTATCGGCGGTAGTGTCTTGTAAATATTGTATCGTGGGCGATAAAGTAGTGGTGGTTTCGTCTTCAGTGGTATTACATTGGTAGGGCGTGATGGATGTTTTGCCTTTAGAAAATTTTGCGTAGTCTTTTTGGATTTGTGCAATATTGTTGTTGCCGATGTAAGTGATGTAGAGTTTGCGCCAAGGGATGAACTGATTATTTATAGTAGTGTTGTCTTTAGTTGGAATTGCCGAGGCTGATAAAAATTCAGCCGTTGGCGCAACAAACTCTGCAATCAATAGCATAATCGCAAATACAGGCACTACATAAATTTGGCGCCGCATGCTTTTAATCAACTTTACCTGAACCCATACAATGCCCGATATCACGGCAGCTGCAATCACCAAGTAAACAAATGCGATGAGGAAATTGCCGGGGCTCAAGAATATATAATTCATGCGCGCATAAAAGTTGAACATATTAAAGAAGAACAACTGCGGCACTAAAACAATGGCATAAATAGCCAGCGAAATAAATTGTAAAATATAAAACCATCTGAAGTTACTAGTGAATAAGAGTAATCCGCAATTGATGATGAAAATAAAACTAAGATTAATCGTGATTTCAGGATGTCCCAAAATCAATTGCGGCGCTTGTTCAATCATTAATTGAATGGCTACTAGTAAAATCAGTTTGAGTATTGCGGAAAGGAGTTGCAAGTTTTTAAAATTTGGTTAAAGGTAATTGCTTGTTAATAATTGTACATTTTTTGTTATCCTAGCAATATCCCAATTCCACCATTGCATATCTAATAATTTTTTTATGGTATCCTCGTCAAATCTTTTTCGAATTTCTTTCGCAGGATTTCCTCCTACAATTGTATAGGGTGCAACATCTTTTGTTACAGTAGCGTTTGTTGCTATAATTGCACCGTCGCCAATGGTTACTCCGCTCATGATGGTCGCATTGTATCCAATCCAAACATCATTTCCTATTACTATATCTCCTTTATTAGGATAAGTTTTTCCTTCCATAGCGTTTTCCCAACCATTCCCAAAAATGGCAAATGGATATGCAGAAATAGATTCACTTAAATGATTGGCGCCATTCATAATAAATTTTACATCCGAAGCAATCATACAGAACTTTCCGATGATCAACTTATCTCCAACAAAATCAAAATGGTACTTTACATTTTTTTCAAAATTTTCTACATTCTCAAAATCATCATAATAGGTATAGTCCCCCACAATAATATTTGGGTTCTTAATGATATTTTTTAAGAAACATAATCGATTATAACCTGGCAATGGGAATAGCTCATCTTTATTAGGCCCTTGCATAAACTTTATTTTAGAATTAATTGAATAAAATTAATTTTGCAAGATCAACTCGCTCAATAAATTTACCATTAACTTAAGTTAATTAATTTTCAACTAGTAAATATAATGAGATCACAACAAAACCAATGTCTCCCCAATCGCATCTCTGAGCTTTGGCTTAACTTTTGTTTCAGTAGCAAAGTCTTTCCAAGATTTAACAGTGCTGTTGATTTGATTTAAAATAGCACCTGCTTTTTTAATATTCATATTCTTCGCAACTATTAAAAGGTCATCTTTAGAAATATTATTTCGTTTTCCATTTACGCTCATTGCATGTTGACTCACCCAAATACTATTAGGTCTGTAAGCATGACAAATATCAAATGCTGGTGCTAAACGCCAATCACCTGCTTGATTCATGATAAAGGAAAAATTCTTAGTATGATCATCACAGTTTCTGGCCATTACGTTAAAAGCCATTCTTCTAAATAATTGTTCTGCTTCTGGATAAGGCAACCGTAAGCTTCTCATTGTTTGAAATAGCTGCTCGTAACTAAAACTACTTACTTCATTAAAATCAAAATGATTCAATGCACAGAAGCTTTGGACGTGTAACTTTTGATTATTTTTTTCTCTATCAAATCGTTTAGTCATAAAATGAGCTCTACCATTTTCTTCATAGAGCCTGCATTCCATCATTTGGATTCCAGCTTGTTTGGCCATTAAATGATAAGCCATTTCAACTCTACCATAACCATTTGAAACCCCAATTTCTGCATCAGTTACCCCATCAAATTTTATTAGCCAATGTTCAAAACCTTTCGACACATCCGCTTGACCTGATTTTACTTCACCGGTTTTTTGATTAAATGCAATCACTGCTTTAGCCCTTGCACCACCGGCAGATGTTCCAATCTTTAATATATCACTTAATGCTTTGGCATCTTCATTGGTTAGATTTATTGTGAACTGTTGTTTGTTAGAAAGTATTGCTTGAGCAATCTCAATCAACTGACTCACTTCTATTTTTGTAGACTTAACAAACGCTCCAGATATTACAGGCTCAAACTCCAATGCACCCATCCCCCTTTTTCCAATAAAACATAAGAGCTCAACAGGATTCATACTATCAGCAGGTCGTCCATTTTCATTCAGCCATACATTGATTAATTGATTTCCATATTTATCTGGCAAAACATCTGCCAACAATCCTGGTAATCCTTTGAAAGTATTATTGCGAATTAATTCTGGAAAAGAAAATATTCTACCACGAGCATTGTTCGTAGACATTTTTATTGGAGACAAGTCCCATAGATTATTTAAAAAAGATGGCTCATATTCAAAATAGGCGATGCCTCTTTGAGGATCCCAAGATATAGCCCCTACTATATTATCCCATATTTTAATGAGTGCATTTGTAATCATTACCAATCCGATTTTGGCTTATTAGAAATTGGTTGGCTTTTTCTAGTTGCACGCTTTCTTTTTTGGATTTCTTGTTTAGCCAATAATAATGGACTGATGACTGGCTTTATTTGAAATGATCCGAATAAATCTAATTGCTCTAAAGCCCTTAACACCTGAATAAAACTAAGCATAGTAGCCCCACTACCATTTTCAATTTGAATAATAGTAGAGCGATTTACACCAGCCATATCAGCCAACTGCTGCTGTGTTTTATTCTGCTCTAACCGAGTAGCTTTAACAAAGTCACCGAGCTCCACCAATATAGCTTTATCAGTATAATCGTACAATTTTATGTTGGTTTTTTCCATCATTATATGCAAATATATGGATTAATGATGGATTTAATCAACATTTTTATCACTTAAATCACTCCACAAACCCCTTCTGCGTAGCGATATACCCGAGTGGGCGAACAATAGTAATAAAGTACTCACCTTTAATAGCATCAACTTTTAGGTCATGCCGCTGACCAGGTTTTAATGTAGGAATCTCATATGCCTTTGTTTGCAAATAATTATCGGTCTTGCTTGATAAATATAGCGTGTATCCTTTCACCGTATGCTGTGGCAAGCCCACACTACCGTAAAGCGTAATGTTCAACTTACCCTTGCCTCCTCCTGATACATGTTGTATTTCAATGGGGCTGGATTGTTCTCGCAACACTTTCATAGAAGGTTTCGGTTTTCCATACATATCGTACACACCATGTATTCTTCTACGGAATTTTCCAATATCAGTCGTACCTGGATAATGCGTTCTATAATCGGTTAAATCAAAATAAATCGCTCCTTCTACATAAGACTTACTTTCATAAATAGCCATATGATAAATCAAGTCTTCAATCCTTCTTTCATCACCTCCTTTAAAATTGGGTTCACATAATCCAAACTCCGAAATAAAAAATGGTTTGGTTGGATAACTCATATGTACACTATCTAAATACAAATGAATTTTTCCGGTTGGAATGCTCCACCAACTTCCTCCATATTCATTCATCATTAAATAATCGCCTTCTGCAGCAGCATCAGGAATAAAATTTTTACTATTACTAAAGCCCCAAGTGAGGGTATTACTTACATATGCTGCATTTCGGCTAGGATCTAATTCTCGCGAGCGTTTCATTAAATCACTAATCAATATTTTCATGTCTTGATCTCTGGCGCGTAACTCATTTCCTGCGCCCCAAGAAAATATACTGGGATGATTGTACATATTCTGAATCATTCTTTCCAATTGTGAGAAGGCAATTGTTCGAATAGTGTCATTCGCTGGGGTATCAGACCCCCATAGAGGAACTTCTTGTTGTACTAAAATTCCATTGCGATCACAGAAATCATAAAACAAATCATCTTGCTGAAAATGTTGTCGCGTAAAAATCACATTCACGTCTTTCATCAATTTGCAATTCGCCAATATCACAGAATCGGTTTCTGCAAATCCATAATCAGGGTTCGATCCTGCCGTCCATTCTACTCCCATTAATTTAATACGCTCTCCATTTAAATGCGTTTGTCCGTTAATGAACTCCACAGTTCTAAATCCAACTGTTGTTCCAACTACATCAATTAATTCTGAATCAGTTGTAACAAATATTCCAACAAAATATAAATGCGGAAAATCAATATGCCACGGTTTTACCTTCGGGATTTGAACTGTTGCGTATGCATTCACTCCGTCCCATTCAGGCGTTACCAAATCGCCAATCATATGCGTTCGCGCAAGTTCATGCACCGTTAAATTTGGCTGATGGTGTAACCGCTTATACTGATCTAATTCAGGAGTAATTTGTATGTTCAGTTTCAATTTGCTTTTTAACCCTGCATATTTTTTCTCAAGAATTGCTTTATTAAATGGCAATCTAATTTTTACTGTAGCAGATGAATCTTTGTGTAAAGTAGGTGTTACAAATATTTCCTGCGGTGCAACTAAATTAGTAACAATCATTTTTACTTTGCGAATGATGCCCCCATCATTGGGCCAATCAAAGGAGTTACCAAAAGGAACTTTATTTTTTCCATAATCGTTATTCACCGCAACAGTCAAAATATTATCTGCACCTATTTTTAATTTACCCGTTAAATCCAATTTGAACTTACTAAATCCATCTCCAATATTCTCCGCTAGTTTAACTCCATTCAAATAAATATGAGCTGTATGATTGATGGCGCCAAACTCAATAATGACTTGTTTATTTTTATACGCTGCTGGTATAGATATGCGCTTCTGGTACCAAGCCCATCCATAATGAGTTTGATTGGTATCTTCTATATTCCAGGTATGGGGAATTGCAACAGTTCTGGCATTAGGTAGTGTGCTCAAATACCACTCTCGCTTAAATCCCTCCGATTGTTTATCGGTTACAAATTGCCACTGATTATTCAAATGAATTGTATCGCGATGTGTAAAGGACGATGAGTTTCCGCGTTGCGCAAACAAAGACAATTGACTACAACAAATAAAAACAAAAAAGAAACTTAATCTAATGCGAAACATTTTTAAAATTTTAGGATAACCAAAAAGAATCAGCCAGTGCTAACGAACTACTGGCACAAACGTGAACATATATTTAGCTGGATTTTGCCAATCTTTGCCACTGAGTTTTCCGATAGGGATTTTGATGCGCACATCATTCCATCCTTTTTTCAATTCAACCATAGTAGGATCACGGTATTCGTACCCTTCATCTACTAAAGGAATTTCTGAATGACCTTTTTGCCCGGCTCTTTTCCATATTGGAGGTGGAACAATGCCACCGTTCACAGTAACTGTTGCATTGTGCTCATTCCAAGCAAATGCAGGCGGTGAATCGGTTGCAGGCGAACGAGACAAATTATTAAAGCCAATCCAAAATGGTTGAGTAGCGTTTTCATCACTCCAAATTTTGGTGGTAGCATACCATTCTTGATTAGGCTTGATTGAATCAATTGCTCCCTTAATTAATGGAGCCCACCAATGGCGCAATACAATCGTGCCGCCCTTAACTGTTTTTACCAATTTATCTTTGTCGTCATAAAGTTTCCAATCCAGATGACTTTGTCTTTGATAAGGGAAAGGCAAATGCTGAATAGCCTCATTAGCTGTGGCAAAATATTGCTGCTGATGATTTAACAAGCGCGACTCAAATTCAACAAATGCTTTTTCATCTCCATCGCTGATATTCGCAATCCATCCTGGTTGACCACCTCCTCTCCAACTTCTTTCTGCAAATGCAATCATAGCAGGATACACCGGATTCATTTTCAATACATCTTCTTGTGTTGCAATGGCTCTATCATGCCAAGTGCAAATGATGGCGCCTAATGCATTATCGTCTCCACTGTTTCTATTGGCCAACTGTCTATTAAAAATAGTAGTAACAGCTTCTAATGGATCCATATGATTCAAATACAAATGCCTTGAATCAATATACTGCACTTGCTTATCGTTGGTAATTTTTCCTAAGTCGTCCATCCATAATTGACGGATGGTACTGTCTAAAAAGTTGCCACCAGGTTGCCATCCTATTACTTTCGTTCCAAAACTTTGAATATACTTGGTTACTTCAGGAATAAAATTAGGATTGGTGATTTTTACTTCGTCTGCACCAATATGGATATAGGGTACATCATAAGTAGTACAAAATTCCTTGAGAATGTTTTTGATATATACTATACCAGAATCTGATTGCATATCCACTTTCATGGCTCGTTTAAATGCTGCACTATGACCAGGCATATCTATTTCGGGAACAAATAAAATATTGCGTACTTTACAATAAGCAATCAACTCTTTAATTTCTGCTTCAGTATAATACATCCCCTTGTTGCGGAGCATATGTTCTGGCGCTGTTAGTTGTGGATACTGTTTAATGGCAATTCGCCATGCAATATCTTCCGTTGCATGAAAATGAAATACATTCAGTTTGTATTTAGCCATGATATCAATTTGCTGTTTGAGCAAATCCATCGACAAATAATTTCTCCCTACATCAATCATATAGCCTCTCCAAGCAAATGCAGGCGCATCTTTAATTTCAACTGCATCAATGGTTTGACCATTTCGCGCCAATTGCTGAAGCGTTTGCATCGCATTAAAGACGCCTTGCTGGGTTGCTGCTTTGATGGTGATTTGAGTAGCGCTTACAGATAGTTCGTAGCCTTCAGTAATACCGTCAACTAATTTGATAGTCACTTGCTCCTTCAAGGTTTTACCAGTCTGCAACTGAAAATATCCCTCTTTCCAATTCAATTGCTTGGGCATGGGAATCAGCGCAGGCTTTTCGGTTAATCCAAAAACTTTCGGATAAATTAAATGCCGCCAGTGTTGATATCCAGCTCCAATTAAATGCAATCCATCATTGGTATATTTTGCATCCAATAACCCCTGCGCATCTACAAACTTAGCATGCAAATCAATGTATTCAAATCGGTGTTTTGCTGAGGCATCCTTCAATAATTGATTCGCACGTATAACTTGAGCTCCCTTACTCACTTGCCCTGGGAACTTTCCAAAGCTCGAATTCACAGGTAAAATGCTTTCAATGAAAACTTTTGTACTAGGGCTCTCTTGTTGTATATAATCATTGATCAATAAAATATTTTTCACTACCGAATCAGGAGATACGCCCCTACCTAAATCATTAATACCAATCATTAAAAAAACTTTGGCCGGCTTTCGATCAGTCACTTCTTTTAACCGATGTAAAATCCCTGGAGTCATATCGCCACTTATTCCTCTATTCTTTATTCGGATATCGTTGAACAACTCGTACCATTCACTTCCATCATTGATACTATTCCCTAAAAAAATTATATCGCGTTTAGAAAAGGGCAAGGAAGCCAGATCGTTCGACACTAAAGCTCCCGCATTCTGTATTGATGCTCCGCCATTGGGCATTGATTTAAACAAACTATATCGCTGGTGATAATAGGTATTAAATATTGAATCAGGATACGTGGGTAAAACAACTTGTGAAATACCCGACAATGAAATACCCAACAAGGATATACAAAAGAGTAGGACCAGTTTGTATAAAAAATTATTTTTCATAGCATTTTATTCAACAATGAATTCATCTGCAAAAATCCAAGCTGGTTTTCCTTCCCCTGAATGGCCTTTAGGTAGTTGATCTAATACTTTAGCGGTAACTTTTACATAGCGCGCTTTCATTGAAGTAAAAGAAGTAGTAAAGTTTTTTATCTGTGCGGCTTTATCGCTTTTGGATACTGTATTGGCAACCGTTTGTATTTCCGTAAAATGAACCCCATCTAATGACACTTCAAACTTTACCCACTCGGGCATCATAATCCAATCATTATAATTTTGTAAACATCCTAGTGACAACAACTGAATATTTTTTTCTTCTTCTAAATAAATTACTGCAATTAAATCTTTTGCGGATATTCCATGCCAAAATTGATTGATAGCGGTAGTTCCTTTGATACCATCCGTTA
>QLAH01000501.1_pt1 | contig 19440 bp, 16 predicted proteins | sample 4693081 | NCBI WGS metagenome assembly QLAH01 (sample SAMN09425401, study PRJNA476045) | Lake water metagenome, whole genome shotgun sequencing project.
GATAGAAGCCGTTCGAGGTAACTGCGGTGACAATGCCCGTGAGGCTAACGGTTTGGCCCACCAGCGGCGAAACATGCCCCGCGCCCTGGGCATCGCTGATCCGGGTGGGCGGCTTGAACTCCAGCACCCCGACGGTTTGGCTGACCTCGTTGGTGGTGATCAGCAGGGGCTGGCCGCTGGGGCTATTGGCTGCCGGAATCCAGGTCAAACCTTCTGGGCTGATGTCGCCTTCCGGGTTGAGGTAGTCCAGCAGCAGCGGCTGGGCGGGGTTCGTGACTTCGTAGACTAAAACGCCGCCGGTTCGCTCCAATCCCAGGAAGGCATAGAAGCGGCTGTTGACCTGACCGACCACAACACCTTCTGGCTCTGGGCCTTTGTTGTCGCTGCGCGTGTCGAAGCTGTCCGGGTCGCCGTTGGAGTTAAACAGCTCAGGCATTGTCTGGGCCGTGACTTGCTCAAGCTGGCTGCCGCTGTCGTAGACTAGCTTGCCGCTGCCGTCCCAGATCGTAAAGGAGCGTCCGCCCAGGCTGGTGATCTGGTCGTAGTCGCCGTCGCCATCCAGGTCGCCGGAGGCCAGGCTGACCGTCAGCCGCCCCAGCAGATTGTCCTGCTTCAGCTCGGCGGCGTTGGGGAACCGGGTTGGGTCGAGCGGATAGCTGCTGCTGCCCACCCGAATTTCTTCGGCATAGCCCTCGTAGTCGCGGGCGTCGCCTTCGTTGGCCGTGACGAGATAGGTCTGATCGCCCAGGGCAAAGCTGGCAATTGCGTCGGGCTGGTAGAGGCCGAAGACGGGGCGGGGCTGGATGTTGATCGCGCCCTCGCCTTCAGGGCCATCCCGGTCGCTGGCGTCCAGACCCACGCTGCTGAAGTCTTTCAAGCCCAGGGGCACCAGTGCGCTGACTTGACCCGAAGCGATATCGATCACGGCCAGGGCGTTGTTTTCTTGCAGGGTGACGTAGGCGGTTTTGCTGTCGGCAGAAACGGTGATGTATTCCGGCTCCAGATCCTGAGCGACGCTGGCGTTGGGGCCAAAAATCCGGATGCCCTGGGCCTGAAGTTCGGCTTTCTGATCGTTGAAGCTCGTGAAGCTGGCTGTCGTAACCCTGGCCTGATCGAGGCCGTGGCTCAGGTCAATCAGGCTCACCGACCCGACCGGATCAACGCTGCCTGGTTCGTAGCCGCTGGGTTCGGCCTCGTTGGCCACCAGCACCGTCTGGCCATCTGGCGAAAAGGTGAGCATATCGGGCAATGCCCCGACGGGGACAGCCTTCTGAAAGTTGCCTTCGATATCGAAAAACACAACCTGACCCGGATCGGTCGAGGTTTCGGCCTGAACCGCCACGGCCACCTGCCCATCCCGAATCGCGACGCTGTTGGCTCCGCCCCCGTAGGCCGCCACGTCCAGGGTCTGCACGAGCTGGGGCTGGGCCGGATCGCTCAGATCCAGAACTTGCAGCAGCGTTCCGCCCGAAATCACAAACAGGCGGCGACTGGTCGGATCGTAGGCAGAGATCTCGGCTCCTTCGCCGGTAAAGCCACCAATTTTTTGCAAGCTGCCGGGAGCGGTCAACAGGATAGACGGGGAAGAGGGTGTTGTCACGGTAAAAGCGATGAGTAAAGTTACACAGGCGAATGTCAGGACTTGCCGACATCCCCATGCAGCCTAGCAGTGGCAGTTAAAGGTTGGACTATGGCAACGTTAATGATTCGTCATACCCTTTAAGGCGTTGAATGTAGCCAAGAACACAGCCAATTCGACTGAAGTCCCTGTCTGCGCAAGCGGAGAGACGAATGCCTAACTAAATACCCAGGAGAATAGATCGTGCATAGCTTCCTTGCTCAGCTTTGTCCCGATGACTCTTAGAAGCTAATATGTACGGCTGAATGTTATTTGCAATAGCAAGAGAATCTTCCGCCTGAAATAGTAAAGAGATAAGTAAATAGCCCTAATTAAACCCAGGATTCAGTTAGGGGGTGCAGGGGGCTGGCCCCACTATTCCGCGGATAATTCTGGCTATCTGCTTAGTAGAGTACTGCTGTTGTCATAAGCTTCTTTAGGCAGCGCGGCAATGGCAGAAATCTGCTGTGGTGATCGCATGTTGTGATGATCGCACAGCAATCCTAAGGATGACGAATAACCAGAGTGACAGACTGCACAATTTCCGTGCCGCAGCTTTTTACGGTTTAACGGCGCGTTCTGGGCATTCTTCTAGAAGCACTCTCTAGATTTCTACTTACCTCTGATGACACCCTCAAGCCCCAGTACCCAAGTTAGAGAATACTGCTTCTGCACCCTGGCCTTGGGCCACAACTACCGCAATTTAGCCCTACAGCTAGCTCAGGACTTAGCTGAATATGCGCCTTCGGTGACGCTAGTCGTTTTGACCGATCGTCCGGCAGCCTTTGGACATTGCCCACAGGTTTTAGCTTTTGCCCATCAGCAGCAGAGCTTAGGCTGCTACCACGATAAGCAGTATGTGCTGAAAAAAGCGCTCAGCCTGTTTCCTGCCTGCATTTTTGTTGATGCTGATATGAGAATTCTGGCCCCGATTCCGCCAGATCTAACCTGGCAACCCGGCATCACGGCCAAGATTGTTTGGATCAACATTCTCAAGCACAACAAAAACCAGTTTGAGCTGCGGTTGTTGCAACAAATGGCCGATAAACTCAACCTAAACTTAACCGAAATCAGCTTTGTGCATGAATGTCTGTTTGTCATAGCTCGTGATCAGGGCAAAGAGCAGGTGTTTCTAGAGCAGTGGCAAAAAATCGCTAATTATTTTGAGCTGCGTGGGTTTTGTCGGGGCGAAGGCCATACGATTGGCCTAGCAGCGGCTGATGCGGGTTTAGAAATCCGTCGCGAACAGCTATCGGCAATTCATTTCTTTAAGGACAAACTGCCTGCGCCTGCCACTTCTAATCCTACCGACTTGCAGCAACGAGCCGCTTTACTCAAGCAGCAAAAAGCGCTGGAATATCCGAAACAGGCGCTTTGGCGACGGAGTATAGCTAAGCTTCAGAAACAGATTAAGTACCAGTACCGACTGCTCAGATTGCGGCTAGTTGCGCTGAAACAAATTGATTTCTACTACCGCTAGTCGCACTACTGCGGAAAGTAACAGCCCTCAGCCGAGCTGCCAAACGTGAGTTGATTGTTCTGGATGGATGGTTGACTGGGCGGCACCCGTTCGCCTTGCCCAATTGTCGTAGCCGCAGGCAAGTTATTACTGGAGAAGATAGATACTTAATGTTTCTTTTTGTTAAGAACAGCGATATGCGTCGATTCTGATTCAATGCTTTTTCAATCTATTTTTGAGTTCACAGGCCAATCAAAAAATCTGATTCAGGGGCCACAGTGTGAGAGCATGGAAATCATCACACAACTCATGATCAACCTTTCTTTAAGAAAATGGAAAAGCCAACCGTTGTTATTACAGGGGCGTCTTCTGGAGTCGGCCTCTATGGAGCAAAAGCACTCGCAAAGCGGGGCTGGCATGTGGTGATGGCCTGCCGCGACCTCTCCAAGGCCGAAGCTGCTGCCCAGTCCGTGGGGATTCCCAGGGATGCCTACACCTTAATGCAGATTGATCTAGGCTCGCTAGAAAGCGTGCGGAACTTTGTCAAAACCTTCCGGGAAAGCGGCAAAACCCTGGATGCTCTGGTTTGCAATGCGGCAATTTATATGCCGCTGCTGAAGGAGCCCCTGCGCAGCCCCGAAGGCTATGAGCTGAGCATGGCGACCAATCATCTGGGCCATTTTCTGCTCTGCAACCTGATGCTGGACGACCTGAAACATGCTTCCATTTCTGAACCCCGAATGGTGATTCTGGGGACCGTCACCCACAACCCCGACGAACTGGGCGGCAAGATTCCGCCCCGGCCTGATTTGGGTAATTTTGAAGGGTTTGAGGCGGGCTTTAAGGCGCCGATCTCGATGGCCGACGGCAAGAAGTTTGAGCCGGTCAAGGCCTATAAGGACAGTAAGGTCTGCAACGTGTTGACCATGCGCGAACTGCACCGCCGCTACCACGACTCTACCGGCATTGTGTTTAACTCGCTCTATCCGGGCTGCGTCGCCGATACGCCGCTGTTCCGCAACCATTACCCGCTGTTCCAAAAGATTTTCCCCTGGTTCCAGAAGAACGTCACGGGCGGCTATGTCTCCCAGGAACTGGCCGGAGAACGGGTGGCCGATGTGGTGGCGGCTCCGGCATACAACCAGTCGGGTGCCTACTGGAGCTGGGGCAACCGCCAGAAAAAAGACGGCAAGTCGTTTGTGCAAAAAGTTTCGCCCCAGGCTCGCGATGACGAGAAAGGCGAGCGGATGTGGACCCTGAGCGCCAAACTGGTCGGTTTGGCTTGAGCTGCCTGAGCTGCCTGAGCTAACAAATCTACCTGAGCTAACAAATCTACCTGAGCTAACAGAGGGGCAGGCTGAGCAAAAGGATCTGGTTGCAGAACCCCGGCTCACCTGCCCTTCGCGTTTATTCGGCCACCATATCCTTGAACTGTTTGCCCGCCGAGAAGGCTGGCACTGTGGTTGCAGGAATTTTGATGGCTTTGCCAGTCTGAGGATTGCGGCCATCACGGGCAGCGCGGGCGCGTGGTTCAAACGTCCCGAATCCAACTAGCGTCACTTTTTCCCCGTTGGCGACGGCTTCCATGATGCTGTCGATGGTCGCGGTTAAAACAGCATCGGCCTCTTTTTTAGAAGCCTGGGTTTTGCTGGCGATCGCATCAATTAATTCACCTTTGTTCATAATCTGAGAATCCATGCGAGTCATAGACGCATAGCATTCTAATCCAGATTTTTTGTCTGAGCGCTATTTTTAAGGGTTTTGTTGAATAAATTTAGCTAGGGCAGGCAGTCCAGGTAGGTTTCGGTGTCCCAGCTGCTGGTGGTCGCTAAAAATCGCTCCCATTCGTCGCGCTTATACCAATGGTAGAGCGGGTACATTTCCCCTGGCATAGCCGCTTGAATTACCTCATCTTCTGCCAGCCGCTCCAGCGCTTCCCCCAGCGACATGGGCAGTTTTTTCACCTGCTTGCCGGCCTCCATTGCCTCATAAAGGTTGCGCTGTTCGGGCTCACCCGGATCGAGCTGGCGTTTTAACCCGTCGTCGAAGGCTTTCAGCAGGGCGGCGGCCATCAGGTAGGGGTTGACCATCGAATCAACCGCCCGATATTCAAACCGTCCGGGGGCCGAAACCCGCAGGCCGCAGGTGCGGTTCTGGTAACCCCAGTCGGCATAGACCGGAGCCCAGAGCCCGGTATCCCAAAGGCGACGGTAGGAGTTCACAGTAGAACAACCGATTGCCGTCAGGGCGGGCAAATGTTCGATCACGCCGCCAATGCAGTTCAGCCCTACCGGACCGGGCAAGCGTCTGGAAGTTTCGGGCAGGGGCAGAAACGTGTTTTCGCCGCCCCTGCGGTAGAGGTAGTTGCCCTCCAGCCCAATCAGCTCCGAGACGTTGGTGCTGATCTGGTCTTCGCCGCCCTGCCAGAGGGAGAGGTTGTGGTGACAGCCGGAGGCCGAAACGCCCATAAACGGTTTGGCCATGAAGCAGGCAATTAGGTTGAACTCGCGGGCCACCTGGGCGCAAATTTGCCGGTAGGTGGTGAGCCGATCGCAGGTGCGGAGGGCATCGTCGTAGGTAAAGTTTAGCTCTAGCTGTCCCGGCGCATCCTCGTGGTCGCCCTGGATCATATCCAGCCCCATCGCCTTGCTGTATTCGATTACGCGCAGGAAGACGGGCCGCAGTTCTTCAAACTGGTCGATGTGGTAGCAGTTGGGTTTAGTGACACCGCCGTTGGGCTGGCCGTTGGCGTCTTTCTTCAGCCACATCATTTCCGGTTCGCAGCCATGCCGCAGGTGCAGACCGTGCTCCTGCTGAAACTGGGCGTGGATTCGCTTCAGGTTGCCCCGACAGTCGGCAGTCAGGAATGCGGCTGGGTCAACTTCCTCCTCGCGGTTGCGGAAGCAGGTGCAGTAGACGCGAGCCACGCGCGGATCCCAGGGCAGCTGACAGAAGGTATCGGGGTCAGGGATGGCGACTAGCTCAGCCGCTTCCGGCCCGTAGCCGATATAGTTGCGGTAGCGGTCGAGATATAAATTGGCCATCGAGCCGTAGACGAGCTGGATCCCTTTTTCGGCAATCGCCTCCCAATGGTCTGCCGGAACACCTTTACCGACAATTCGGCCCGTCACTGAGATGAACTGGTAGTAAATATATTGAATTCCCAGTTGATCAATTTTGGCCCGAACCTGTTTCACCAGCTCAATATGTTCATCGCTGCCGATATAGTGCTCCAGGTCCGTCAAAGCTTCTGTGCGAGCCAGAACTCCAGTCACGTCTTAGCCTCCGATAGGTTAATCCGATGGGTCGATCCGATGGGTGAAACAGTGTGAGTCAGCCAATTAAGGCCAATCTAATCAAATCGAATCTGATTGAATCAAATTAAATCAGTAGAATGATTCACAGAATGTTCGGGATCGCGTCAATTACGTCGTTGTGCAGGGCGTTCTCCCGATCTGATTCTGATCTCAACCTAGTAAATCCAACTTGGCATCGTAAGTTTGTATCTAGAGATACGAATTTTCAAATTCAGCTACTATTGACTTGCTCGTACCGCTCAACCCGATCAACCGGCTTGAAGCACGGGCTGAAACGGAAACGGCTTCCAGGGAATCCATTCAGCCCAGAGCTGGGCCATCGTGCCGTCCGCAATCAAATCATCCAGCGTGGCGTTGAGGGCGTTGACTAGGGCGCCATTGCCTCGACTCACCCCAATCGCAAACGGCACGCGGGTCGGAACTGTAAAGGCCAGCAGCAGATTGGCGTCTTCTGCTGCGGCCACCACCAGCACCAGTTCATCGTCGATCAGGGCGTCGATTTCGCCCGATCTCAGGGCCGCTAACATTTCGGGCAGGACGCGATCGCTGCCGGGAAACGGTCGGGCTACAGCGTTGGGAAAGCTGGACACCAGCGCAATATTGGTACTGTCGGCTAACCCGCCCACCGTCTGACCCGCCAGATCGGCAGGAGCCTGAATCGAACTGTCGGCCCGGACCAAAACCGCCTCGTCAAATAGACCGTAGGGCCGCGTAAACTCCACCCAGGCTTGGCGTTCGGCTGTGATCGCCTGGTTAAACCAGACCACATCGTAGCTGCCGCTCTGAATGCTGCTATAGAACTCCTGCATTGGCAGATTGTGCCAGACGGGCTGAAGTCCTAATCGCTCGCAAACCAGACGGGTCAAAGCGGGCTCATAGCCAATCCGCTGATCGGCAGTGGCCTGACTCATGGGGCGCGCATCGAAGTCGCTGGCGATAATCTGGAGATATCCCGGTTGTACGGTTGTGAATAGAGCCATGATGGAACAGGTGCTGTCAAAAGATAATTGAGAGTAGAAAGAGTGATTTGCTAAACCTATCCTGGTGCGGGCCTGATACGGGCCTAATACGGGCCTAATACAGGATTGTTAGCGAAGGTCTGCCGGATGCGGTGATCGTAGTTGGAAATACAGTTTCTCGGCAAGGTCAGCTTATTATAACAAGTTAACGGTTCGCTACAGCCACAGGTCATTACTGTCCCATTACTCGCAGTTCCATTACTCACAGTTCCATTACTCACGGTTCTATTACTCACAGTTCTATTACTCAATGCCGTTCCTATGAGCTACCAACCGATCCAACTGACGGACGATCAGATTCACCAGTTTCAGACCGATGGATTCCTGATTCTCGATCGACTTGTACCACTTGATTTGACCGAGCAGCTGATCGATCGACTTGCCGGACTGTTCCAGGGCCAGTTTGAAACCGGCATCTACCCTGATGAGTGGCATTGGCGGCAGGGGCTGAGCCTGCCTGATGTCACCCGCGAAATTTGCAACGCCTGGAAATCAGATTTAACAATTGCCAGTCTGGTGCTTTCGGCTGAGATTGGCCGGTTGACCGCAACCCTGGCGGGCTGGTCGGGTGCCCGAATTGGTCAGGACAGCATGTGGATGAAGCCACCGGGCGCCAAGGCGATTGCCATGCATCAGGACGGTGCCTACATCGACTACCTCGATCCGCCCGCTATGCTCACCTGTTGGATTGCCCTCAACGATGCTTCTGCGGCGGACGGCACCCTGGTCTATGCGCGCGGCTCTCACCAATGGGATCTGATCGACGTGGCGGGTGAGTTTCATGCCCCCACCAAGGACTACCGCTGGGCCATGCTGCAAGCGGCGGAGCAGGCGGGTGTGGCCGAACCAGAACTGGTGGTTGTCGAAATTCCAGCAGGCGGCTGTGCTTTTCACCACGGGCGCACCTGGCACGGTTTGCTGAATACAACCCGAACGGTAGGAACGTTTCATAGTATTGGCCTGCATACGATTCCGGCCCAGACCCAGTTCCATGCAACGAATCCTCCCGGCTATATTTACGGACGCTACAAACGAGTCGGGGAAACCAGCATGGACGAAAGCTTTTTTCCCGTGCTGTGGACCCAGGAGGGATACCGAAGCCCGCACCTGGCGAACTACTGTGCCGATGGTTTGCTCTCTAGAGTAGATGCTCAAGCTCCTCTGCTGGATGTTTGCTAAGCCAGACTTCAATCCAGAACCGGTAAGAAAGTGGGTACGGAAAATTCCCGTACCCAGCAATACCCAGATATCAATCGAGGAAAGCAAATAGATCAACAGCGATGTAAGTGACGATATTAGCGGCGACGAGAACGAGACGAACGCCGCTTCAGGAACGGTTTAACGGAGGCCGACAGCACCGAGCCAGTGAAGGTCATACCCAGAGCCAGGGGGCCGACCTGCCGCTTTTCGGCTCTGAGTTCGGATCTACGCAGCTCAGTCCGGGATGACTCAACCGGCTGCTTGGACGACTGGAGCGGCAGCAGGGCTGTGACCAGGGAGACACCGCCGGCCAGCAGCAGAATTCCCAGGGCGGCAGGGCTTTTGGGTTTGTTGTCCCGGTCAATTTGAAACGAGGCATAGAAAAAGTAAACGGTGATTCCGAGGCAAATCAGCAGCAAGATGCCGATCATCGTCGGGTTGTTGGCAAAGGTGTAGATCGGACCTTTGGCCTCCGAGAACTCTTGGAACGTCGAAAATGGGCTGGTCATCGGCAGAACTCCTTATTCGGCGGCTAATTCAGTTGAGCTATGGCGGCTGGCCGAGGGGCTGGCGAGCGTTGTGACAAACGTGGGAGTGGCGTATTCGGGGTAGCCCTCCACACCCAGATCGGCCAGATCCAGACCGGCAATTTCGGCTTCGGGCGAAACCCTGAGCAGGTTAAATTTCTTCAGCAACCAGCTGGTGATATAGCCGGGAATAAAGCCCAGCAGGATGGTGCAGATCAGCGCACCCAGAATTTGTCCGCCCAGATTGATCGGCGGAATGCCTTCGCCCTGGGGATAGCCTGCCGCCGCAATCCCAACCACGATCGAGCCAAACAGCCCGCAGAAGCCATGCACGCCGACCGCACCCACCGCATCGTCGATGCCCGCCTTTTCTATCGCGATGATTACCTTCGGCATCAAAGACGCGGCAATGAAGGCCAAAATGATCACGACAGAAGGGTGATAGAGGTCCATGCCGGCCCCGCTGGCAATAATTCCGGCCAGGCCACCAGAAATGGTAAAGAACGGGTCGCCTTTAGAAGAAATATAGGCACCTACCAGTCCAGCCGCCAGGGCCAGCGTGGTGCTGACGCCAATCGAGGCCAGGGTCATGGGTGTGCCGTAGATCGTGGTTTCCTTGGCGTAACCGGGCAGGAAGATCAGACAGGCGGCCAAAAAGGCGTAGAAGCCGACGAAAATCAGCATCAGCCCCACCATCGTCAGGGGCAGATTGTGGGGCAAAATTGGCCGGGGTTTACCGTTGGCGTCGTATTTGCCAATCCGAGGACCGAGGTTGAGCAGAACGCCCAGGGTGAAGAAGCCCGATACGCCATGCACCACACCAGCGCAACCAAAATCGTGATAGCCCAGTTGGGTAAACATCCAGCCAAAGGCGTTCCAGCCCCAGGCCGCTGCTACCACCCAGGTGAACGAACCCAGCACAATCGACATCACCAGATAGGCACCAATCTTGACCCGCTCGATTAAGGCTCCCGATAGAATTGAAGCCGTGGTCATGGCAAACAGCGCGAACGCAAAGAAGAAGACACCCGTGATGTGATCAGAGGTGTTGGGTCCGAGGGCTGGCGACCAGGGATAGGAGGCATCCACATAGACCATAGCGGTCTTAATGGTTTCACTCTGCTCTGGATTGGTCCAGGGGCCAAGGATGCCGCCGGTCATGGGGAAGAAAGGGAAGGCGTTGTAGACCCACCAGCCAAAGAAGAAAAAGGTGAGCCCCACGCTGGCCAGGGTCAGCAGGTTTTTCACCATGGTAGCCAGCACGTTTTTGGTGCGGGATGCGCCGCCCTCGTAGGCCAGAAAGCCTGCGTGAATCAGCAGCATGAACACCGAAGACCAGTAGTAAAAAGATTCGGAAACAAACGTTCCTAGAAACTCTTGAGATTCAGGTGTCATAGGTTGGAGCAAAAAAGGACAGTCAGATGAGACAGGCTTGAAACTGGACGGAGACTTGGTTGAGGCTTGATGATCAGGCTGCAAATGAAGCTGTAACCTGACGGTGAATTGATTTGGGCCAGATACAGACCGCAGCCGTTGAAACAGAATCTGCAACAGATCCAGTCCGTGATTCAGGCAGACCTGCAATTGTGCCGTTTGCTTACTTCCAGCAGGCTGGCAGCTCGTAGATTGAAGCAGACTTCAAGAGCTCTTCAGCCCTCTGTAGGCAAGAGTGCGCTGTATGCGATCTACGGGCGGGAACATAATTGAGAGAGCTGGGACTGGTAGAGAACTGAGCCTAGAAAACAGATTTGGAATCGACCAGATTCTTGAAATCTAAAAACTTGCCTAAATCTTAGGGCCGACTTGTTATAACAAATGGTATTCAAATTGACCGTCTGAAATTTTTAGACCGTTTAAGGTTCATATCTAACAGCAAGAAAAGCCCCCTGGCTTGATTGCTTAACTCGATTGCTCAAAGTTGATTGATGAATTGATTAACTGTTGTCGCTGCGGCTTGGCGTCGCAGGTCTTAGCTGCGTTCTGCTCTGATTGTTTGGGCTGTACGCCATACAGTCGTGGTTTCTGGTGATAGTTTTTCGGATGATGATTGCTGATTGCGTTCTTGCTAATTGCGTTCATAGTAAAAATTTATCTTCTTGATCAAGGATCAAATCTGCTCAAAGCTGAATTTGGCCGGGTCTGATATTGCTTCAAGTTTAAGTTTGCTTCAAACTCAGATGCCTCAAGCTCGGTTTTGGAGTCTGGAAAATTCTCTATTCTGATTCTCTATTCTGTAAGCTTCTCTAGGCCGTTGGGCGCTCTGCCCGCAGATAAATCACGGGCGAGAAGGCGAAGCCACAGCAGACTTGCGTCCATTAGCCTGTCGCTGATTTGCGGGTGGCATCAATCCCAAACACACCGTTGAATTGACACAAAACTTCCGGCAGAACCCCAGTATGACGAGTACAAAAAATTGGAATGGTTCAGAATACGGTGGCTTGGGCTACGACTTCGATCCGCAGTGGCTGCTGACTCCTCGGCAGAAGCAGATCCAGGCCGAGTTGATTGACCTCTGTGCCAGGGTGCTGCGACCCAACGCCGTTGATTCCGACCGGAATCTGGTCTATCCGCGCAAAAACTTTGAGGCGCTGGCTTCCCTGGGGCTGCTGGGCCTGTTTGTGCCGCAGGATTGGGGTGGTTTGGGCGAGAATCATGTTTGCGCCGCCATGATTGTCGAAACAATTGCCCGCTACGGTTGTCCCAGTACGGCCATGTGCTACACCATGCATCTGGGGGCAACGGCAGCAGCTCTGTTTCGCGCCCACGACAATCCAGAACTCCAGCAGCTTTTGCAGCGTTTGGATGCCGATGTGCTGATCGGAACTCTCTCCTATTCCGATCCAGAAACCGGCTCCCACTTCTGGTATCCCGTGTCTTCCAAAGCCAAAGCGGTGAGCGACGGTTGGCAGGTGTCCAAACGGGCCTCCTGGACTACCTCTGCCGGGTTTGCCGATTGGTATATCGTCCAAACCACCAGCCCTAATTTTGCCGGCAACTATGCCGACTTGTCCTGCTTCTTGATCTACGGTGATGAAGTCAAGGCCGAACCCCACAAATGGGATGCTTTGGGTTTGCGGGGCAACCAGTCTGGAACATTGCAGGTGGATGGCGTGACGGTGCCGCTGCATCGCATGGTTGGCCCCTGTGGCGACGGGACGGCCTCGAACGACGAAATTGTCGATCCGTTCTTTCTGCTCTGCTCGTCGGCCTGCTGGAACGGAATTGCCCTGGGCTTGATTGACCTGGCCAAGCAGCACGTCACCCGCAAAAAGCACGTCGATGTGGGAATGCGGGTTGCCGATTACCCGACCATTCAAGATTATTTCGGGGAAGCCATCATCGACACGAACACCTGCCGTTCCTTTACCTTTTCGATGGGGCAGCTAATGGACAATTTGACCAACCACTGCGATTGGTCGATCCACGCTGATTTGACGGTGCTTCCCCGCTCGGTCTATTTGTCCTGGTACTGGCAGATCAAGTTTGCGGCAGCCAAAAATGTGGCTCAGGTGGGTGATAAAATGCTGCACGCCTGCGGCGGATCGGGCTTCAAGAAAGACCTGGAGATCGAACGCTACCTGCGGGACGGCAAAGCGGGCTGGGTGATGGGACCAACCAACGAAGTGCTACGTCAGTTTGTCGGTAAATTGGCTCTGCTGGGCTTCGAGTCGCTGGACTACTGGAACCAGACGGTGAATGAGCGGGTGCTGCACAACGAGGTCAAGAAACTGGACGTTGACGGAAAGCGGGCGCTGGCTGCCCGCCTGCTGGAACAGGCAGAAGCAGAAGCCGCCCAGATGGTGCCAGCTCAGCTCGGCGTAGGCTTAGGTTGACACCAGTTGAACAAATATGAATCTGGTTTGATATAAGTTTGCGAAACAATTGAATAAGCAAGACTAAATCAATAGGAATAGACATGGGCGAATTTTCTAGAAGCACCTCTGGAGCGACCTTGCTGGTGCAGATCATGATTGGGCAGGAGAAAGTAAAACAATGAGCGTAGAAGTTGGTTCTGTGGTGTCGGTCTGGCGCTATCCAATCAAATCGATGATGGGTGAAGAGCTGAACGCGGCCCAGTTTGCGGAACAGGGTTTGGTTGGCGATCGGGCCTATGCCCTCATCGATGCCGAAACGGGCAAGACGATCAGCGCCAAATATCCGCGCAAGTGGGGCAAAATGTTCGACTGTCGGGCTGCCCTAAACGCCCCCGCCCAGATCAAAATCATGTTGCCCGACGGTCAGGTCGTGATCAGCGATGCTGCTGAAGCTGAAGCGCTGCTTTCTGAGGCATTTGGCCGCAGGGTCAAACTCTCGACCCAGCCACCTGCCGAACCCAGCATTGAAATGTATACCCCGGATATCGACGGTCTGCCCGATCAGGACGCCGTTACCGATGCCGCCATTCGCAACCAGACTTTCTTTGACGCGGCTACGGTGCATCTGCTCACCACGGCCACCCTGGATCAGCTTCAGGCGTTCACGCCCACCTCTCGATTTGAAACTCGCCGGTTTCGTCCCAATCTGGTGATTCGACCGAGCGAGGGTGCGACGGGCTTTGTGGAAAACGACTGGGTGGGCAAAACGATTGCCATTGGCGACGAGGTGCGGCTCAGCATTACCGAACCCTGCCCTCGGTGTGTCATGACAACTATGGCTCAGGGCGAACTGCCAGCCGATTTGAACATTCTCCGTACCGCGATGCAGCACAACGGCGGGAATATCGGCGTCTACGCTAGCGTGGTCCAGGGCGGCACTCTGAAACGCGGCGATTCGGTAGTGCTGGCTGACTAGAGTAATGAAACAATTCCTGAAACATTCCAGTCTGCCTGGGCTAGGTGAACTAACCAAACTCGGAGATCAACAACTTGGTAATGGTTAATGGGGAAATGGTTAATGAGGAAATGGTTAATGGAATGCTGCTCGGAACCCGATCTGCTCAGCCGCTGCCCCCAGTGTCGCCCCCATTGGGTTCTGTTGTCGCCGAATATTTAATTCCAGCCGCAACGGCTCTGGCCTATCCGGTGCAGGCAGGTCAGTATATTCAGATTATCGATCTGGAAGGCCAGCAGTGCTCTGATTTTCTAGCATTTGCTGGGAAAACCTATCGGGAACAGTTAGACGCAACGGTAACGCGAACGCTCAACGGCACGGTTGTACCGCAGGTGGGACTCCAGGGCAAATATTTCTCCCAAACCATGCGCCCCCTGTTCGAGGTGATTCAAGACACCTGCGGACGGCACGATCATTTTTTGCTAGCCTGCACGGCCCGCTACTACGAAGATGCGGGCTATCCGGGCCATCCTAGCTGTAGCGAAAATTTCAACCAGGTGCTGCAACCCTACGGGATTCCGCCCCAGTCGGGCTGGCCAGCGATCAATTTTTTCTACAACACGGCTGTGGTAGACAGCGCGATTCTGGGCGGCGAATCCTGGTCGCGTCCGGGTGACTATGTGCTGCTGCGGGCCTGTCAAGATTTGCTCTGCGCCAGTTCTGCCTGTGCCGACGATATTGACCCCACCAATGGCTGGCAGCCGACGCCGATCTATATCCGGATCTACGAGGCCACCGAAGCGTTTCCCCAGGCAAGGGGCCGCCATGCCCCCCACCTGCCCCTGCGGCTGACCCAGTCCAGCGGCTTTACCAACCGAATTCGCAGCCTCACGGATCACCTGGTCGATTACAACGGGTTTTGGGTGCCCCAGAGTTTCGCCAATCACGGTGTCCAGGCTGAATATTGGGCCTTGCGTGAACGGGCTGTGGTGATGGATCTATCGGCCCTGCGCAAGTTTGAGATCATGGGCCGCGACGCCGCACGGCTGCTGCAAATTGCTTTTTCGCGGGATATATCTAAGTTAAAGCCGGGGCAATCGGCCTATGGATGTCTGCTGAATCAGCATGGCGGCATTGTCGATGATGGAATCGTGTTTGCATTCGAACAACAGTTTCGCTATGTCGGCAACTGCGATACGAACATCACCTGGCTGCGGCGAGTAGCGGCCCAGCATAGGTTAGAGGTCGAGATTCACCCCAACCCCGCTCTGCACAACTTGGCCCTGCAAGGTCCCGATTCGCGGGAGATTTTGTGGTCGATTTTAGAACTGGCCGCCGGCAGTTTAGACGACCTCAGCTACTTTCACTTTGTCCAGGGCCAGATCCACCGCAGTCCGGTGCTGGTGTCGCGCACGGGCTACACGGGCGAACTGGGCTACGAGCTGTTTGTTCACCCCGATGGGGCCGCCGCTCTGTGGGATGCGATTATGCAGGTTGGCAGATCCTACGGCCTGCTGCCCCTGGGCATGTTGGCCCTGGATTGCGCCCGCATCGAGGCCGGGTTGCTGAGCGCAGGCCGCGAGTTTCACGATCTGATTTCGCCCTACCAGGCCGGGATTGGCTGGGCGGTTGCCTTGAAAAAGCCGGAGCTAATCGGCAGGGTTGCTCTGGAGCAGATTAAGCCTCGTCCGCCGTTTGTGGCGGTGGGTTTGGTGCTGGAGGGCAACGAGGTCGCTGGTGGCGGCAGCTCTGTCCATCCGGTGGGCGAAGGCTGGCGGGTCGGGACCGTCACCAGTGCCACCTTTTCGCCAATTCTGGGGCGCAGTATTGCTATGGCTCAGGTGGTTCCTGAAGCTGCCGTCGTTGGGACCGAACTGGAGGTGGGCTTGCTGGATGGCTTCCGCCGCCGGGTGCGAGCCTTGGTGGGACCGCTTGCCGCCTACGACCCTAGCAAAAGCCGCGTTCGGGCCTGACCGCTTGATTCGATGCTCAAACTCGTTTTTAAATTCGTTTTTTGCTGTGATCATGAGTTTTCTAGAACTGCCCTACCGCTATTGGGATATTGCCGGTGTAGACGGTTTGGCGGTGGCCCAAAGTCTGGGTCCGGTCGAGCGGCTGGCTCCGTTCCAGTCACTGGAAACAGAAGTGGCGGGTCAGCCCTGCTCGGTGCTGCGGCTCTGTGAAGGCAATTTTCGGATTGGCTGGGCCGGTGAATCCTCTGAGCTGGAGACATTGCTGGCCGTTCAGAATCGGCGCTGCTGGATCAAGCAATTTGACTGGCTGGGAACGCTGGTTCTCCCGGCTTCGGTAGAATTGGACTGGGCCAGTCTGGCTATCCCCAAACCGCCCCATCGTCTGGTCGGCTTGGCCAACCACTGCGCCGCGCCGGCCCGAATCGACGGCCTTGCCCTGCTGTTCTGGCGGCATCCGGTGCTTGGCCAGCCCGTAATTGAACTGCAAATGGCCCAACCGCATCAAGACCAGATCAAACAGCGGCTGCTCGCAGCCCTGAATCTGGCTATCCCTCCTGTCGAACCCGATGCAACCCACTCGGTTCGATCGTCCATCCGCTGCTGATCCCATGTCCCCATCGCTGCCTTCACCTCTGCATCTGACGATCTCCGAAAAACTGCGCCACCGAATTAGCATGGGGGAATACCGGGCCGGTGCTCAACTTCCCAGCGAATACCAGCTGATGGCCGAGTTTGCCGTCAGCCGCATCACCGTGCGACGGGCAATTGCCAATCTGGTGCAGCAGGGCTTGGTGATGGCGCAACAGGGCAAAGGTGTGTTTGTCAAAACCCAGCAGAAAGTGACCTATTCCCTCTCCAGCCCGATGGTGTTTTTTGAGGCCGACATGGCCCGTCAGGGTGTGGTCAGCGCCATTCAAAACCTGGTATTTGAGCCGATGCTGCCGCCAGCTTCAGTGCGGCAAACGCTACAACTTCCCGCCCGTGCTAAAGTCTACTTTCAAAAAAAGCTGCTGCTGCTCGACCAGGTGCCGGTGGCGGTGGATACCAGCTATACGCTTTCCAGCTTGGGCAAAACCCTGGCGGCAGATCTAAAACAGCGCATGACCTTTCCCACCCTGGAGCAATATGGCGTGATTATTGAGAAAATCGAGACGGTGATCGAATCGACCCATGCCGACTATGAGGTGAGTGAATATCTTGATGTACCGTTAGGGCATCCGCTGATTACCTACTGCTACACGGCCTACAATAACCAGAATCAACCGGTGGTGTACGGTGAAGCCCTCTCCAGGGGCGACCGGCTCTGCTATTCCGTGGTGATTCGTCGCCAGCCCGCCTAATTCCCCTAGCCCTCCTTTGCCCTATGCCTGAGCCCGAAGATTTGCTGATTGCCGGCGCCCGACTCCCGGCCCAATCAGGTCAATACAGTCAGCTGACCGACCCGGCCACAGGTGAAGTCTGGGCCAGGGTTGCCCAAGCCGATGCCGTCGATGTCGATCGGGCCGTGCAGGCCGCCGATCAGGTCCAGGCCGACTGGCGGCGGGTGAACAGCCGCGACCGGACCCGAATGCTGCTGCGATTGGCTCAACTGATGCGTGACCAGCTAGAACCGCTGGCCCAGCTCGAAAGCCGCAATGTGGGCAAGCCAATCCGGGACGCCAGAGACGAGGTGAATCTGGCCGCAGACTGTTTCGAATACTATGCAGGCGCAATCAACAAAGTTGGGGGACAAACGATTCCGGTGGCCGCAGCGGGCACCTGCCTCACCTTGCGAGAGCCGATTGGCGTCTGTGGCCTGATTGCCCCCTGGAATTTTCCCCTGGTGATCACCGCCTGGAAGGTCGCGCCCGCTCTGGCGATGGGCAACAGTCTAGTGCTAAAACCCGCCTCCCAAACCCCTCTCACTGCCCTGAAGCTGGCTGAACTGGCCCTGGAAGCGGGAATTCCGGCTGGGGTATTGAACGTGGTGACGGGCAGCGGCGAGCAGGTGGGGGAAGCTCTGGTGCAGCATCCGCTGGTCCGCAAGGTGTCGTTCACTGGCTCGACCGAAATTGGCAGCCGGGTGATGCAGCTCGCCGCAGCCGAGATCAAGCGCGTTACCCTGGAGCTGGGCGGCAAATCGGCCAATCTGATCTTCGCCGATGCTAACCTGGAAGCCGCTGTGCCCAAATCCCTCTGGAGCGTCCTGGGCAATGCGGGTCAGGACTGCTGCGCCCGGTCGCGAATTCTGGTGGAGCGCTCGATCTACGATTCCTTTCTGGAGCAATTCGCGGCTGCGTTCCAGACCTTGAAGCTAGGTCATCCCCTGGATGAAGCTACAGAAATAGGCCCGCTTGTATCTGTCGCCCATCGCAACCGAGTGCAGGACTATGTGCAGTTGGGCCAGACCGAAGGGGCGAAGCTGGTCTGGGGCGGTGGATTTGATCCGGCTGCTGCCGGTGCCTACCTGCAGCCAGTTCTGTTTGCCGATGTCCATCCCGACATGCGGATCGCCCAGGAAGAGATCTTTGGGCCAGTCGCCTGCGTGATTCCGTTCGACAGCGAAGCCGAAGCGATTCAGATCGCCAACCGCAGTTTTTACGGTCTGTCGGGTTCGATCTGGACCCAGGATATCAGCCGCGCCCTGCGGGTAGCCAAAGCGATTCAGACGGGCGTGCTGTCGATCAACACCGGTCACAGTGTGCATCTAGAAGCGCCGTTTGGCGGCGTCAAGCGCAGCGGTTTGGGCCGAGAGCTGGGACTGGCCGCCCTGGATCACTACAGCGAACTCAAAAGTATCTTTATCGCCGAATAGCCGAGTACCCTATGCGCGAATTCACCACTCGCCACCTGATTGGCATCACCACCTATAGCCGCAGTGAAGCGGGCGAGTTTACCCTGCCAGCTACCTACGTCGATGCCGTCCAGTTGGCGGGCTGTGTCCCAGTCCTGCTGCCGCCCTGCGATGCCCCCGACCGCCTGCTCGCCTCTCTAGATGGCCTGCTCCTGACCGGCGGTGGCGACATCGATCCGCTGCGCTATGGCGGCGACCCCCATCCCACTATCTATCTAGTCGATGAAGAGCGCGACCAGTTCGAGCTGGCCCTGGCCCATCTGGTGCTCAAGTCCCCCGCCTCTCGCCAAATTCCTGTCCTGGGCATCTGTCGCGGAATGCAGGTGCTGAGCGTGGCCAGCGGTGCCAAACTGGTGCCCCATATCCCCGAACAGTATGGCGAAACGGTTTCGCATCGGCTCGATCACCCCCGCCGCCCGATCCATCACCCAGTAGAGGCCCAGCCCGCCAGCCGTTTAGCCCACCTGCTGGGCGCAACCCAGTTCGAAATCGTTTCCTGGCACCATCAGGCAATCCAAGCTGCCCCTCCCGGCTGGTGCATCGTAGCCCAAGCCGCTGACGGCCTAATCGAAGCCTTAGAACACCAGCAGCATCCCTGGCTGTTTGCCGTCCAGTGGCACCCGGAACTGTCACCCGAAGACCCGGTCCAACAGCGATTGTTCCAAGCCTTTGTGCAGGCGGCAGGGCAAATCAGACCATAGAGCAAATCAGACCAGAAGGATCT
>QLAH01000504.1_pt1 | contig 19280 bp, 17 predicted proteins | sample 4693081 | NCBI WGS metagenome assembly QLAH01 (sample SAMN09425401, study PRJNA476045) | Lake water metagenome, whole genome shotgun sequencing project.
CTCGACGGCCAATGGAGCCGTATCCGCAACGGCCGGAACGTCGCCGAAACTGAAGCTGGCCGGCGGTGGCAGCGGAGCGGAGGCCACCGGCTGGCCGGGCGTCAGCACGCTCGCCGCCGGAGGCGCCGGGTTGGAGGGCCAGCTGGAGGGCGGAAAGGCCGGCTGGGCCGGCAGGCCACGCGACGCTGGTCGGCCTTCGGGCCCGACCTCCTCGCCGCCGTCCTCGCCGGCCGTGGACTTGTCCTTCGCCGTCATCGCCTAGCACCCATTGGGCGGACTGTAGGCCCAGTGATCAACGCAGAACAACCCGGATCAGGCCGTCGCCGCTTCGGTGGGGGCCACCTCGACCGCTGAGCCGGGGACGCTGCGGGGCGGGGGCATGGGGCCGTCCTGGATCACGGTCAGGTAGCGGATCACGTCCTCGGAGAGGCGCATGGCGCGCTCGAGCAGGGCCACCTGCTGGCCGTCGCCGCTGTGGTTCAGCTGCACGTAGATGCCTTCCCGGTGCTTGGCGATCGGGTAGGCCAGGCGGCGCTTACCGCGCATCTGAGTGTCGAGCACTTCGGCGCCGGCTTCGACGACGATGTCGCGGTACTTGGCGACGTGGGTCTCGACTTCCTCCTCCGGAATGTCCGGCCGGAGGATGTACATGGTCTCGTAATAGGGCTGCGTCATGGTCGCCTGTGGAGGGGCTGAGGGGCTCGGGGCCCGTCAGCGACGGATCCAGCAACCTATCGCAGCGCCGTCGCCGCCCGGGCGGGGGATCAGAAGAGCTGCATCCGCACCGCTTCGGAGACGGTGGGGATGTCGGCCTCCTTGCCCCGCAGGCTCTGGACCACCGAGAACAGCACCAGCAGCAGGGTGCCCAGGAAGATCGTGTTGGAGAGGGTGCGGATGGCGAAGCCGGCGCCGAGGGGAGCCAGCACCGTGTCGAAGGCCAGGGTGAGCAGCACCAGCACGATGTCGATCAGGATCGCCTGCAGCACGTTGAAGCGGATCGGGTAGGGCACCCGGGGGTTGCGCACCACCAGCAGGAACAGCAGCAGGAACAGCACCAGGCCGCCGAAGGGAATGACCTGCTCCAGCACCACCAGCGGCAGGGCCGGCACGGCGACCCACTGCAGCAGGGGGAACATGTCGAACAGGGCCTGGCCGAAGCGCAGGGCATCGCTCAGGGGCAGCAGGTAGGCCAGGGCGCCCAGCAGCCGCTGCCAGATCGGAGGACCTTCCATGGGGGCTGGGCAGAGGTGCGGGACAGACCCGCAGGCTAGGGGCCCTCCAGCCTGGCCAGGGCGGCGGCCCGCATGGCGATGACCGGCATCGCCTCGAGCCCGCTCCAGAGCCGCAGGGACGCGGCCCCCTGATGGACGAGCATCTCCAGGCCGTCGATGGTGCGGCAGCCCCGGGCGCGGGCCAGGCGCAACAGGGCCGTGGGCCTGGGGGTGTAGATGAGGTCGTAGACGGTGGCTGTCGGCGCCAGGGCCGCCACCTGGTCGGGGCGCAGGGGCGAGCGATCGGCAGCGGCGGGATCCCCCCCGGAGGCCATGCCCACCGGCGTGGTGTTCACCACCAGATCGGCGCTCGCCAACGCGGCGGCGAAGGGGTCCGGCGAGCCGGCGCTGTCCGGTCCCCAGGCCAGGGGGACCAGGCCGGGGGCCCAGTCGGCGCAGGAACGGATGAATGGCTCCAGACGCGCGGGGTCCCGGCCCGCCACCAGGATGCGGTCCAGCCCCAGGTCCACCAGGCCCGCCACCACCGCCCGGGCACTGCCGCCGCAGCCCAGCACCAGGGCTTCACGGGCGGCCAGGGGCCGCAGGGGCGTCAGAAACCCCTCCACATCGGTGTTGGTGCCGAGCCAGCCACCGCCGTCGCGCCGCACCAGGGTGTTCACGGCCCCCAGCCGCTGGCCCAGGGGCGTCAGCTCGTCCGCCAGTCCGGCGGCGGCCTGCTTGTGGGGCAGGGTGACGTTGAGGCCGCGGCAGTCGACCGCCGCCAGGGCCCGCAGCACCACCGCCAGGTCCGCCGCCGCCACCGGCAGGGCCAGGTAGGCCCAGTCGAGACCCAGCTCCGCGATGGCCGCGTTGTGCATCGCCGGCGAGAGGGAATGGCGCACCGGATCCCCCAGCACCCCCACCAGGGCGGTGCCGCCACCGATCGCCGGTGCTGTCGGGGGGGTCGCCATGGGCTCGGGCGGGCAGCTGCCGCCCGACCGTAGATCCGCCGGATCCCAGGCTCCGACAGGCCGCCGGACCCGTCCCGGTACGGCACCGGTTCGGGAACCACCCCTCGCCTGGGTCAACCCCGGATGCGGAAGATGGCGGAAGCCAGAAATTCATCCACACCAGGAGTTTGTCATCCATGGGCAAGGTCGTCGGCATTGACCTCGGCACCACGAACAGCTGCGTCGCCGTGATGGAGGGCGGCAAGCCCACGGTGATCGCCAACGCCGAGGGCTTCCGGACGACGCCCTCGGTGGTGGCCTACACGAAGAACCAGGACAAGCTGGTGGGGCAGATCGCCAAGCGCCAGGCGGTCATGAACCCGGAGAACACCTTCTATTCCGTCAAGCGGTTCATCGGCCGCCGGGTCGATGAGGTGAACGAGGAGTCGAAGGAAGTGAGCTACGGCGTCGAGAAGGCCGGCTCCAACGTCAAGATCAAGTGCCCGGTGCTCAGCAAGCAGTTCGCCCCCGAGGAGATCTCGGCTGAAGTGCTGCGCAAGCTGGCCGAGGACGCCGGCAAGTACCTGGGTGAAACCGTCACCCAGGCGGTGATCACCGTCCCCGCCTACTTCAACGACTCCCAGCGCCAGGCCACCAAGGACGCCGGCAAGATCGCTGGCCTGGAAGTGCTGCGGATCATCAACGAGCCCACCGCGGCGGCCCTGGCCTACGGCCTGGATCGCAAGAGCAACGAGCGCATCCTCGTCTTCGACCTCGGCGGCGGCACCTTCGACGTCTCCGTGCTGGAAGTGGGTGACGGCGTCTTCGAGGTGCTCTCCACCAGCGGTGACACCCACCTGGGTGGCGATGACTTCGACAAGGTGATCGTCGATCACCTGGCCGACAACTTCAAGGCCAACGAAGGTATCGACCTGCGCCAGGACAAGCAGGCCCTGCAGCGCCTCACCGAGGCGGCCGAGAAGGCCAAGATCGAACTCTCCAGCGCCACCCAGGCCGAGATCAATCTGCCCTTCATCACCGCCACCCCCGAAGGGCCCAAGCACCTCGACCTCACCCTCACCCGGGCCAAGTTCGAGGAGCTCGCCTCCAAGCTGATCGACCGCTGCCGGGTGCCGGTGGAGCAGGCCCTCAAGGACGCCAAGCTCTCCACCAGCGAGCTCGACGAGATCGTCATGGTGGGCGGTTCCACCCGCATCCCCGCGGTGCTGGAGCTGGTCAAGCGGATCACCAACAAGACCCCCAACCAGACGGTGAACCCCGATGAGGTGGTGGCCGTGGGTGCCGCCATCCAGGGCGGTGTGCTCGCCGGCGAGGTCAAGGACATCCTGCTGCTCGACGTCACCCCGCTCTCCCTGGGCGTCGAGACCCTCGGCGGCGTGATGACCAAGATGATCACCCGCAACACCACCATCCCCACCAAGAAGTCGGAGGTGTACTCCACCGCCGTCGACGGCCAGACCAACGTGGAGATCCACGTGCTCCAGGGCGAGCGCGAGATGGCCTCCGACAACAAGTCGCTGGGCACCTTCCGTCTCGACGGCATTCCCCCGGCCCCCCGCGGCGTGCCCCAGATCGAGGTCACCTTCGACATCGACGCCAACGGCATCCTCAGCGTCACCGCCAAGGACAAGGGCAGCGGCAAGGAGCAGAGCATCTCCATCACCGGGGCCTCCACCCTCAGCGACAACGAAGTCGACAAGATGGTGAAGGACGCGGAGGCCAACGCCAGCGCCGACAAGGAGAAGCGCGAGAAGATCGACCTGAAGAACCAGGCCGAGACCCTCATCTACCAGTCCGAGAAGCAGCTCGGCGAACTGGGCGACAAGGTGGGCGCCGAGGACAAGGCCAAGGTGGAGGGCTTCGCCACCGACCTCAAGGAAGCCCTTGAGAAGGACGACACCCCGGCCATCAAGGCCAGCCTCGAGCAGCTCCAGCAGGCGCTCTACGCCGCCGGTGCCTCCGTGTACCAGCAGGCCGGGGCCGAGGGTGCCGCCGCCGGCGCCGCCCCCGGTGGCAATGGCAACGGCGCTTCCGCCGCCGCCGATGACGTCATCGACGCCGAGTTCACCGAGAGCAAGTGATTTCCGGGCCGCCCGGCCCGGATCGCTCGGCACCAAGCCCCCCTCGGGGGGCTTTTTTCATGGGTCGTTGCGGCGTTCAGGCGCCGAGGGGGCAGGCCTCGATCCGGTCGGCCACCCAGGCGGCGCTGGCCGGTGCCAGCAGCACGCCGTTGCGGTAGTGGCCCGCCGCCAGCAGCAGCCCCGCCGCCGGCTGCTCCAGCAGGGGGGCTGGCTGGCCCACGGGCCGCGGCCGCAGACCCTGCCAGCGGTGCACCACCGTGGCCCCCCGCAACCACGCCGGCGCCGCACCGCCCAGCTGGCGCAGCTGGATGAGCTGGTCCGGGTCGGCCGTGGCGCCCGGTTCCAGGGTCGCCCCCAGCCACAGCCGCCGGCCGCCCTCCAGGTCGGGACGGGGGACCAGGTTCACGCCCCGCCACACCACGGTCCCGGGCCAGTCGCTGGGCAGGGGCGCCTCCAGCTCCAGCTCCAGGGCCTGGCCCAGCACCGCCTCCAGCGCCCAGTGATCACCCGCGAGGCCAGAAACGCCTGCCAGCAGCGCGCCGGCGGCGGTTCCGGCCGCCAGCACCACCCAGGCCGCCCGCTCCGAGCCGCCGCCGGCCAGGTCGACGCGCCAGCCGCCCTGATCGGGCTGGAGGGCCACGGCCGTCTCCCCCCGCAGGGCCAGGCCACGCCCCTGGCCGTCCGCCGCCAGGGCGGCCAGGGCCGAGGCGGGATCGAGCTGGCCATCGCGGCCGCAGTGGAGCCCCGCCAGGGAGGGCTGGGGCATGGTGGGCTCCAGCGGCTCTAGCCGCCGCCGGTCCCAGGATTCCAGGGGCAGGCCCAGGGCCCGTTTGCGGGCCCCCAGGGCCGCCAGGCGTTCCGCCTCGGCGCCATCGGCGGCCAGCAGCAGCACCCCGGCCCGGTAGGGGATCGCATGTCCCCGTTGTGCCAGCTCCCGGCGCCACTGGCCCCAGAGCTCCTGGCTGCGCTGACGCAGTTCCCAGGCCCGGCCCCGGTCGCGGTGGAAACTGTCGGCCATCAGCACGCCGAGGGCGGCCCGGCTGCCGCTGCGCTGCACGGCCCCGGGATCGCCAGCCCCAGGGCCGTCGCCGGCCAGGGCGGGATCCAGCAGCAACACCTGGTGGCCCCGTCCCTGGAGCCACCAGGCGCAGGCCAGGCCGACGATGCCGGCCCCCACCACGATCACCGTGGTGGGGGCGTCGCCGGCGGGCGGATCGTTCCGGGGCCTGACCTCAGGCGTCGTCGCTCACCGAGACGGGCTGGGGAGCGGGGGTGGAGGGGGAGGGAGCCGGGGGCACGGCGTTGGACACCTTGGCCTCGGCCGCGAAGGCTTCGGCCATGGCGATGGCCTCGGCGGGGATCACCTCGGCGTAGGCACTGAAGCCGGTGGCCACCTTGATGTAGTCCTTGCGGAGGTTCTCGCCGTCCTGCAGACGGGCGGCCTCATCGAGCTTGGCCAGGGAGGCCTTCAGCTTGGTGGCCCGCTTGCCGGCCTCGGCCCGGTCAGCCGGCAGCAGGCGCTGGTTGATGTAGAGCATCTGGCGACCCAGGTCCTGCATCGGACCGTGGATCAGGTTGCGGGTGAAGACCCAGTTGCGATCGTTGACCAGATCAGCCAGTTCGGGCAGCCGCTCCTTCGAGGCCAGGAACCCTTCGGCCTGGCGGGCGATCAGGGTCATGTCGGCGGGGCTGATCGTCGGCGGCTTGCGGGTCTGGTCGCCCGAGCAGGCCACCAGCGAAACGCTGAGCAGCAGGGCCACGGCGACCATGGCGAGGCGGCGCAGGCCAGCCATCAGGGAGATGGGGGCGGGGATCGACGCGACGGCCATGGGACGGTGCTGGGACGTGGCTGGCGCCGTGACTTTACCGGCCCGCCTGCGCCACCATGACGGTCCCGACCGCTCCGTTCCGGAATCATCGATGCGTTCTCCCACGGCGATCCTGCAGCTGATCTGCCCCGATCGGCCAGGGCTGGTGAGCGAACTCTCGGGCTGGGTGGCCGCCAACGGCGGCAACATCCTGCATGCCGATCACCACACCGATGCGGGGGCGGGGCTGTTCCTGAGCCGGATCGAATGGGCCCTGGAGGGGTTCGGCCTGCCCCGCGAGGCGATCGTGCCGGCGGTGGCGGCCCTGGCGGGACGCCTCGGCGGCGAGGGCCAGGTGCACTTCTCCGATGCCCTGCCCCGGGTGGCGATCTTCGCCAGCCGCCAGGACCACTGCCTGGTGGACCTGCTCTGGCGCACCCGCTCCGGCGAACTGCCGATGCTGGTGCCCCTGGTGCTGTCCAACCACCCGGATCTGGCGTCGCTGGCGGCTGATTTCGGTGCCCGTTTCGTCCATCTGCCGATCACGGCGGCCACACGGGTGGAGGTGGAGCAGGCCCAGCTGGACCTGCTGCAGGAGGAGGGCATCGAGCTGGTGGTGCTGGCCAAGTACATGCAGGTGCTGAGCCCGGCCTTCCTGGCCCGGTTCTCCCAGGTGATCAACATCCACCACTCCTTCCTGCCCGCCTTCCAGGGGGCCCAGCCGTACCACCGCGCCTGGGAGCGGGGGGTCAAGCTGATCGGAGCCACCGCCCACTTCGTCACCGAGGAGCTGGACGGCGGGCCGATCATCGAGCAGGCCACCATGCATGTGGGCCACCGGGATGAGGTGGAGGACCTGATCCGCAAGGGCCGCGACACCGAACGGCTGGCCCTGGCCCGCGCGGTGCGCCTGTTTCTGCGGCGACAGGTGATGGTCTACCGCGGCCGAACCGCCGTGTTTGATTGAGCCTTCCCCCGGGACCCGCCGCCGGTCCCCCGCTGCCGCCGCCGCTCCGGTGATCCGTTTCTCCGCCCTCGACGACCACCTGCAGGCGCATCGGCCGGCCGCCGCCACACCGCTGGGCTGGCGCTGCTTCCAGCTGGGAATGGTCCTGCTGGCCAGCAGCGCCTTCCTGGCCGGCCTGGCCCTGCTGCTGGCCCTGATCCTGGGCAGCCGCGGCCGACGCCCGGTGCTGGCGGACCGGGCCAACGTCGTGCTCCTGGCGGCGGCGGTGCTGATGGTGCTGGGCTGCTTCCGGGCCGCCAGCAATGACCTGGCCTGGCTGGGGCTCGGCAACTGGCTGCCCTTCTTCTGGGGGTTCTGGGGCTTCCAGGTGTATCTGGGCACCCCCGCCGCCCGCCGCCGGGTGGCCCTGGCGGTGGTGGCCGGCACTGTGCCGGTGATCCTCACCGGCCTGGGCCAGATCTGGTGGGGCTGGAGCGGACCCTTCCAGTGGCTGGGGGGCCTGATCATCTGGCACATCAAGGCCGGCGGCAACCCGCCCGAGCGGCTGGCGGGCCTGTTCGACTACGCCAACATCGCCGGGGCCTGGATGGTGCTGGCCTGGCCCTTCACCCTGGCGGCCCTGCTCGAGGCCGGCCTGGGCTGGCGCCGCCGGGGGGTGGTGCTGGTGATCGCCGCCGGCCTGGTGGCGGCGGTGTTCCTCACCGATTCCCGCAATGCCTGGGGGGCCCTGATGCTGGCGGTGCCCCTGGTGGCCGGGCCGGGCAGCTGGGTGTGGCTGCTGCCGGTGCTGCTGGTGGTGCTGGCGGTGATCGGCCTGTCCACCCTGCCCTGGGTGCCGGCGGCCCCGCAGGAGCTGGCCCGGCAGGTGGTGCCCGAGGCGATCTGGGGCCGGCTGATCGACCTCGACCACGGCGGCCAGCGACCGCTGGCGATCACCCGCCTGGCCCAGTGGCAGGTGGCCCTGGGGCTGATCGCCGAACGGCCCTGGCTGGGCTGGGGGGCGGCCGCCTTCAGCATCATTTACCCGATGCGCACCGGCTTCTGGCACGGCCACCCCCACAACCTGCCGATCGACCTGGCGTTGAGCCACGGGGTGCCGGTCGCCGTTCTCGTGGTGGGCCTGGTGCTGTGGCTGCTGTTCCGGGCCGGCTGGCTGGGCATGGCCGGCGGCGCCCTGTTCGACCGGGCCTGGTGGGCCGCGGCCCTGGTGCTGGTGGCCCTGCACGCCACCGACATCCCCCTCTACGACAGCCGCGTCAACGTGGCGGGCTGGGTGCTGCTGGCGGGTCTGCGCTGCTATCGACGGCCAGCGCCTCCTGCCGATGCCTGAGCAGCGTGGCGGGCGGTAGCGGGCCCTCCAGATGGCTCCAGGGCAGGACCCGCTCCTCGCCCCAGGTGGCATGGACCACCTCCTCCCAGGGGGGCGGCGCCGGCAGGGGGACCGGCAGATCCGCCGGTGCGGCCGCCTCGCCGGCACGGGCGGCCCGGTAGGCCTTCTTCCAGCCGCCCTGGCTGTCGTGCTGGCCGCGGGCCGCGGCGATCACCGGCGCCAGGCGGCGGTCGCTGCGGGAGAGCAGGGCCTGGATGACGCTCCAGCCGTAGCTCTCGGGGCGCAGTTCGATGCCCTTGGGCTGCAGGCGCCGCGCCAGCCGCTGCAGGCGCTTCTCCGCCTCCGGCCGCACCCCTTCCCACTGGAAGGGGGTGTGGGCCTTGGGCACGAAGGTGCTCACCCCGAGGCTCAGCCGCAGGCCCGGGGTGGCTTTCTTGAGGGCCAGCAGCAGGTCGGCGGTGGCTTCGATGTCGGCCTCCTCCTCGCTGGGCAGGCCCGCCATGCCGTAGAGCTTCAGGCCGCTGAGGCCCCCCTCCCTGGCGTACCGGGCCGCCGCGAAGATCTCCTCGCCGCTCAGCTTCTTGTTCACCACCCGGCGCATGCGCTCGCTGCCGCTCTCGATCGCGATCGTGAGGGACTGGCTGCCCCGCCGGGCCAGGATCCGCCCCAGCTGGGGGGTCACGGTGGCGGCCCGCACCGAGCTGACGCTGACCCGGGTGCCCTCGAAACGGTCCTGATCCAGCCAGCTGAGCAGGTCGGCGAACTGGGGGTGCTGGGTCACCGAGGCCCCCAGCAGGCCGAGGCGCTGGGTCACCGCCAGCCCCGTCTCCACCGCCGGGATCAGGCCGTCGTCGAGGGAGGCGGTGCGGAACGGCAGGGTCAGATAGCTGGCCAGGCAGAAGCGGCAGAGCTCCGGGCAGCTGCGGGCCACCTCCACCATGTGGATCGACGGCCAGGCCGCCTCCGGCGTGATCACCGTGGAATGGCTGAGGGTGTTGCCGCGCCAGGTCTGCTTGGCGACGGTCGCCGGCAGGTCGGTGGTGAGGGGCTCCACCGCCAGCAGGGCGCCGTCGGCGTCGTAGCGGGGGACGTAGAGCCCCGGCACGTACACCCCGGGAACCCGGGCCAGCTGCCGCAGGCGTTCGGGCCGGGGCAGGGCGCGGCCGGCCTGGAGCGCGTCGATGAAGGCGGGCAGCAGCAGCTCGCCGTCACCGAGCAGCACCACATCGAAGAAGGGGGCCAGGGGCTCGGGGTTGGCGGTGAGCACCGGGCCCCCGCCGAACACGATCGGGTCGTCCTCCCCCCGCTGGTGACTCCACAGGGGGATGCCCTGCCGCTCCAGCAGGTCGAGCAGCACCGGTCCGTCCAGCTCCCAGCTGAGCGAGAGGCCGAACAGATCACAGTGACGGTGGGCCGGGTCCCCCTGATCCGTGAACAGCCGCCGCACGTCCAGGTCGCTGCGGCGCGCCAGGCTCGCCCACACCACCTGATAGCCCAGGCTGGTGATCCCCACCGAATAGCTGCTCGGGAAGGCCAGCACGGTGCGCAGGGCATCGGCGGCTGGCTGGGCGGGCTCGAACAGCAGGGTTTCCTGGTTCAGGGGGGCGGCGGGAAGGGGAGGTCCAGCGTGTCACTTCCGGGGACGGGCTGGCGTCTCCCTAAACTCATGCGCTTTCCGACAGGCCGCCATGCCCACCCTGCCCAGTTTCGTCGAGATCCTCCTCGGCATCCTGGTGCTGTTCGGCGGCGGGGAACTGTTCGTGGCCGGTTCGGTCGCCCTGTCCCTGCTGCTGGGCATTCCCCAGCTGGTGATCGGCCTGACGGTGGTGTCCCTGGGCACCAGCACGCCGGAACTGTTCGTGAGCGTGCTGTCCACCATTCAGGGGGATGCCGACCTGGCCGTCAGCAACGTGGTGGGTAGCAACATCTTCAACATCCTCGTGGTGCTGGGCGCCAGCGCGGCCATCGTTCCCCTGCGCGTCAGGAGCCGCCTGGTGCGACGGGACGTGCCCCTGCTGCTGGGCATCTCGATGGCCGTGTGGGGCATGGCCTCGGGGGGCCGGCTCACCTGGCAGGCGGGGGTGGCGCTGCTGTTTGCGACGGTGGCCAACCTCGTCTGGGAGATCCGCACCGCCTCGGAGGATTCCGAAGACGACGAGGACAACGAGAACGAGCGGTCCACCCCGCTGGTGGCGGCCTTCAAGCTGGCGGCAGGTCTGGTCCTGCTGGTGGTCGGCTCCCAGCTGCTGGTGCGGGGGGCCACCACGGCCGCAGTGGCCCTGGGGGTCAGCCAGACGGTGATCGGCCTGACGATCGTGGCGGCCGGCACCTCCATGCCCGAGCTGGTCACCTCCGTGGTGGCCGCCTACCGGGGCAAGGCCGACCTGGCCATCGGCAACGTGGTGGGCAGCAACCTGCTCAACCAGATCGTGATCCTGGGGCTCTGCGCCGTGCTCTCCGGCGGCAAGGGGCTGGCGGTGGACCCGGTGATGGTGAGCCGCGACCTGCCGATCATGGTGGCCACCACCCTGGCCTGCCTGCCGATCTTCTGGACCAATGGGGTGATCTCCCGCCTCGAGGGCTGGATTCTGCTGGGTCTCTACGGGCTCTATCTGGTGGAGCAGGTCCTGGCTTCCACCGCCGGCGGCGAAATCGTCGACAACACCTACCGCTTCGTGGTGCTGGTGGCGGTGCTGCCCCTGCTGATGGTGTTCCTGGTCTGGCAGGTGCTGCGCTGGAAGCAGCAGCGCAAGCTCCTGGCCGTTCAGGGCGGCGAATAGAAGGACGGCAGGCCCGGCTTGATGTGGTCGCGCCGATAGGCCCTTGCGTTCAGCGGCGGTAGCGTTTTGCCATGGTCTCCGCCTCCGCACAGCCGTTCGTACCGCCCGCGATTCCCTGGCGTGAGCCCCGGGGGCTGGCGGCGCTGCCGGATCTCGGCCCCGGCCTGGATCCGGAGGCTTGTCGCCTGGCCCTTGCACGGCTCTGTGCCGACCCCGAGGTGAGGGCGGTCCTGGCGTTCGGCTCGCGGGCCCGGGGCGAGGCGCTCTCCGATTCCGACCTGGACCTGGCCGTGATCGTGGGCCGCGCCCAGCTCACCCCCGCCGAGAAGGCCGCCTGCTGGCAGCGCTTTCGAGAGGCCCTCGGGCCCCTCGGCGTCAGGGTGGACCTGGTGCTGGCCGGTGCCGCCGACGCGGAACGGTTGAGTGGCTCCCGCTGGCACGTGTTCGGCGATGTGGCCCGCGAGGGGAAGGTGCTCTATGTCGCCGGCTGAGGACGCGGCCCTGTAGGAATTCCCTGTGGAGGCCCGCTACGAGGCAGGGCCCTTCCCGCTGCCGGCCGAGCGATCGGAGCTGCTGGCTCTGCTGGAGGCCGAACTGGAACAGAGCGAGCGGGCTGTGGCGGGGCTCGACTGATCGGCCAGCCCGCGGGCGCCTGGGGTTCAGCGCTTCAGAGTGACGCTGGGTGGAGTTTCGCGCTCAAGCTTGTCCGTCTGAACCGGACCCAATGCGGTGAGATTGGGTGCAACCACTGATTGGATGGACCGCGAATGCTTGGCAAGGTTGGACCACAACGGCAGCAGCGTGCTTCTCCGGGTCTGCCTAAGTCGACGGGGTTGTGTGGCGCTGAAAAGTGGACTCAGGCCGTTTCAAGGACTTTGCAGTGTTGCCCTAGGGAGAACTCGCGTTTATGCTGCCGACGATCGAAGATTGGGAACATAGATCGTTCCTTCCAGCAACTGTTAGAGTCCTTTCCATGCCATCAAGAGCCAGCCAAACGTTTGATCATGCAATAGAGGACGCCATTGATCTGCTCAACCATTTCGATGCACTCAACACCAAGCCGCCGCCGCCGCAGATTGAAGTCCTTAAGCGCGCCAGCCTCGTGTTGGCACTAGCTGCCTTGGAGACATATTTTGAAGATCGCTTGGTGGAGGCATCGGAAGAGCTCTGCGCAAAATGCGATGAGGACTCAGCACTTGCGAAGTTCCTCCGAGATTCATTAGCAAACGATCTGAAGTTCTTTCACACTCCAAGCACAGATCGGGTTCGCCCACTCTTTCAAAAGTATCTGGGGATTGACATTACGGAGGGCTGGGTGTGGAACAACGTCATACCGGCCACCGCGAGAGCAGACCTCAATAAGCTTGCGAAGAAGCGTGGTGACATAGCTCACCGGTCATGGCGTCCCAAAGATGGACAAGCGAAACCAGAAAGGCATGCTGTAACTCGTGATGACATGCGCAGGCACGTTCACTTTGTCCGAGAACTAGTACGAGTAACAGATGCTTACCTCGAATCAAGACTCTAATCAAGCCATGCGGCGCAAACTTATCATCGGGCTTCGCCCGCGGCCTTCTGCCGCTGATGGCAGCCGTTGGCTACAGCAAGAGATCACTGAACTACGATGAAGAAGTTCCCAATAGATGAAATCTATTCTCATGAAGCCTCAATTTTATTGGAGGCCAAGAAGTCCGTGGGAATAATTCACAAAACCGGCGACATAGACGCTAGCGGCGATGAGCTGGAAATACCCTTCCGTCAGATGCTGACTAAACGACTCCCTTTGAAGTACTACGTGGGACATGGCCATATAGTGGACAGTGATTTAAACGTAAGCCCTCAGTTCGATGTAATCATCGCAGACTCAAATGCTACTCAAGTCTTGTACGACGGGGAAAATGGAACTCAATACTTTCCTTGCGAGTCGGTTTACGCAGTCGGTGAAATCAAATCTAGCTACTATAAAAGTAGTAAGCATGTTCAAAGGTATACCTCTGCGTTAACGCACGTTCTTGAGAACTTCTATAGAGAGCCAGTATCGGGCAGCTACATAGGAAATGGCATAGAACTCGGCGCAGGACTTTCCGTTGCAGGTACAAGAGAAACACAGAATCAGCTATTTTCATTTATGCTTTTTGGCAGCAGAAATGACTGTGAGCGCTCCGAGCTTAACGAACAGCTAACAGCATCAAATAGTATACCAAACCCAAATGTCATCTGCTTTCTTGATGGGACCATAATCACCAGATCAAACATAATTGAAAATGCAGGTAGTTCTTCTCTAGGGGCACTTGAGCTGGATCCGCTACGTCAGAATAATCACGAGCTAGCATTGGTCGAAATAATCTTCAGCGGCAAGGACAAATCCGGCAAAGCACTTGCAACTTTAATGCTTGGAATAGTTAATCATCTGTGCTCAACCATGCTAAAAGATCCTCCTTTTCATAAATATGCAACATCAATCCTTGAGGCGGCAGCCCATACTGGCAGTGTCATCCGAATGCCCAATAGCAAATAATTGCTCAAGCCGACTCTCAAAAGCGTATCGTTTTTGGTTGCCCTCCGCTGCGCTTCGGCGCGTCTTGGCTAATTCGTTAGCTCAAGAGTTCGTTCCAGTCTTCTGAATAAATCGGAACTCCCCACCCAGCCCTTCCATCGGCTGTTAGAAACGTTCCCGGGAGCCAGCGAGATAGGGTATGGATTGGCCTCGAGTAAAGGACCGATGCGTGCTCCCCTCGCCTTCGCTGCCGCTGGCCTTCTGGCCATCAGCCTCCCGGCAGGGGTTGGAATGGCCCAGAGCGCGATCGAGAGTCAAAGGGTCACGTTTAGAGCCGGCGCTGATTCCATCCTGCTGAAGGGCCAGCTCAAGGGCGACCAGACCCTTGATTACAAACTGCGGGCCGGTGCCGGTCAGACCCTGACCGTGGAACTCAAGGGCTCCAACGTGCAGAACTACTTCAATGTGATGGCGGCCGGGACCGACACCGCCCTGTTCATCGGCAGCAGCTCCGGCAACCGCTTCCGTGGGCCTTTGCCAAGCGATGGCGATGTCAGGGTGAGGGTGTATCTGATGCGGCCGGCGGCGCGCCGCAATGAAACGAGCACCTACAGCCTCAAGGTGGGGATCAGTGGTGCTCCCCTCGCCCCCGTGCCCGCATCCCGCGATGCCCTGATCCCCGGCACGCCGTACCACGCCTCTGCGGAGGTGCCCTGTGGGTCCGGCAGCAGCGGCAAGGCCGCCCGGTGTAAGGCCTCCGTGATCCGCCGGGCCAACAACAGCGCCACGGTGGTGGTGACGAATCCCGAGGGCCAGACGCGTCAGTTCCTGTTCGTGAAGGGCAAGGCCGTCGCGTCCGATCAGCCCGAGAAGCTCTCCGTGCAGCGGCGCGGCGATGTGTCGGTGCTGGTGCTTGGGGAGAACGTCGAGCGCTACCAGATCGTCGACGCCTTGGTGGTGGGGGGGTGAGGAATGGCACCGTGAATCGCCCGTTGGTTGGTGTGTCCGCCCTGCTCCTTTCGATGACGGGGGCTCCGGTTCTCGCCATTCCCCCGCCCCCTCCCAACGACGTTCGGGTGGTGAAGGTGCTGGATGGCCGCACCATCGACGTCACCCCCTACGGCGACCCGTTCAAGGTGCGGCTGGCCTGCATCCGTACCCCGCAATTCCCTCAGGGCAGCTCGGGCCTGGCCGCCAAGGCCGCCCTGGAGGCCCTTCTCCAGCCCGGTGCCTGGGTGACGCTGTCGACGCGCAGCAAGGCCGCTGACGGCGTCGAACTGGCGGAGATCACTCCCGTTGGTTCGAGGGTGCCGATCAACCTGAGCCTGGTGCAAGTCGGCCTGGCGGCGTTGGATCGCCAGGCCGCGAGCCCATGCAATCAGGAGATCTACCAAGAGGCGGAGATGAGAGCCCGCGCCATGCAACTGGGACTCTGGAGGCCATCGCCGGGAAGCCGATAGCGGCAAACCTGACCCATTCACTCCCTGAATCCACCCACGGCGTGGGGGCGCCATCTCAGACCTCCTCCAGCACCTTCTGCTCCTTCCCCACGCTCACCGCCGCCAGTTGGCTGCTGCCCAGGTACACCTGGGAGCGATTGCCAAGGTGGTTGTTGAAGTTGTGGAGGCTCAGATCTTTTTCATCAGGCTCAAGAGGTGAGGGCCCTGCCAGCGCTGCTCCACGAGTTCAAACTTTCCGTCGAATCCATAGAGGCGGCCCCAGGGACCACCGAAAGGGTGCCAGCAAAAATAATAGGGAAAGGTTTCGTCGGTGATGATGTTGACGTGTGTTGGATCTTGAAAAGCCTCATTCCTGGGATAGGCAGGCGTCTTCGAATAAAATAGGCCTTGAGGTTTGAGCACTCGGTAAACGTCGGACATCAAATCGATGAATGGAAACGTTGTCGCCTCGCTCACAATGATGCGCGGAACGTGCTCGATAAAGTTTTGGGCAGTGACAAAGTCAAGACTGTTGGACGCATGTGGAATTGGTTCTCTGGCAAGATTGCATGCGCGCACATTGGTTTCTTGATTTTCTTTGAGATCACAGCCAAAGGCTTCTTCCGCAAAGAATGGGTTCAAGGGACGCGCCCCACAGCCAAGATCGACAGAGGTCCACGGACGAGGGTTTGCGTAACGCTGCATGGCCCTGGCCACCATTTTTCTTTCAAGTTTCTCGCTATCGATACCAAGCTTTCCCTGCAGTCTCCAAAATCGCATCAAGTAGGAAACATAACGGTAGTTTCCGGTTAAATTGCGAATGCGATTTGTAGCGTCAAGCATCATGCTGATGATGTTTGGCCAAGCGTAGCATGAGATGGCGTCTTCTGTTGTGCTCAGCGCATCAACCAGTTGGCCTCATGTAAGGAAGCCTGAGTGTATTCATTTCAATGATGCTTGTTGCTCTGCCTGATACCTGCAGGCGCGCTGGCTATACCTCCGCCAGCACCTTCTCCTCCTCCTCCACGCTCACCACCCGCCCGGCATCCTCGAAGCCATCGATCTGGTCGAAGTTGAGGTAGCGGTAGAGCTGGTCGGAGAGGGGATCGATCTTGGCCGCCGCGATCTCCAGGTATTCGGCTGGGCTGGGGATGCGGCCCAGCAGGGCGCACACCGCCGCCAGTTCGGCGCTGCCCAGGTACACCTGGGCGCCGTTGCCGAGGCGGTTGTTGAAGTTGCGGGTGCTGGTGGAGAACACGGTGGTGTTGTCCTCCACCCGGGCCTGGTTGCCCATGCACAGGGAGCAGCCGGGCAGCTCCATGCGGGCGCCGGCGGTCTCGAACTTGGCGGTGTAGCCCTCGGCCCGCAGCACCTCATCGTCCATGCGGGTCGGCGGACACACCCACAGCCGGGCGGCGCTGGTGCCGGCCCCGTCCATCACCGTGGCGGCGGCGCGGTAGTGGCCGATGTTGGTCATGCAGGAGCCGATGAACACCTCATCGATCCGGTCGCCCGCCACCTCGCTCAGCAGCTTGACGTTGTCCGGGTCGTTGGGGCAGGCCAGGATCGGCTCGCTCAGCTCGTCCAGGTTGATGTCGATCACCGCCGCGTACTCGGCGTCGGCATCGGCCTCCATCAGCACCGGATCGGCCAGCCAGGCCTCCATCGCCTTGATCCGCCGCGCCATGGTGCGGGCATCGCTGTAGCCCCGGGCGATCATGTTCTTGAGCAGCGCCACGTTGCTGCGCAGGTATTCGCTCACCGTCTCGACGCTCAGCTTGATCGTGCTGCCGGCACAGGAGCGCTCGGCGGTCGCGTCCGTCAACTCAAACGCCTGCTCCAGCTTCAGGTCGGGGAGCCCTTCGATCTCCATGATCCGGCCGCTGAAGATGTTCTTCTTGCCGGCCTTCTCCACCGTCAGCAGGCCCTGCTGGATGGCCACGTAGGGAATGGCGTTGACCACGTCCCGCAGGGTGACGCCTGGCTGCAGGGAACCGGAGAAGCGCACCAGCACCGACTCGGGCATGTCGAGCGGCATGGCGCCGATGGCGGCCGCGAAGGCCACCAGGCCCGAGCCGGCCGGGAAGGAGATGCCGAGGGGGAAGCGGGTGTGGCTGTCACCGCCGGTGCCCACCGTGTCCGGCAGGAGCATGCGGTTGAGCCAGCTGTGGATGATGCCGTCGCCGGGCCGCAGGGCGACGCCGCCGCGGGAGCTGATGAAGTCGGGCAGCTCGGCGTGGGTCCTGAGGTCGACCGGCTTCGGGTAGGCGGCGGTGTGGCAGAAGCTCTGCATCACCAGATCGGCGGAGAAGCCCAGGCAGGCCAGCTCCTTCATCTCGTCGCGGGTCATCGGCCCGGTGGTGTCCTGGCTGCCGACGCTGGTCATCAGCGGTTCGCAGCTCGTGCCCGGGCGCACGCCCGCCAGGCCGCAGGCCTTGCCCACCATCTTCTGGGCCAGGGTGAAGCCCTTGCCCGTGTCGACCGGGGCCACCGGCCGGATGAAGGCCTCCGACGGGGGCAGGCCCAGCTGCAGCCGTACCTTGTCGGTGAGGGAGCGGCCGATCAGCAGGGGGATGCGGCCACCGGCCCGCACCTCGTCGGCGATGGTGCTGGGCTTGAGCTCGAAACGGGCCACCACCTCACCGGCCCCCGGCTCGCCGGCGGCCCGCTCGATCGTGCCGGCGTGGGGCCGGATCGTGATCACGTCGCCGCTGTTGAGGGCGCTCACGTCGCACTCGATCGGCAGGGCGCCGGAATCCTCGGCGGTGTTGAAGAAGATCGGCGCGATCTTGCTGCCCAGCACCACCCCGCCGCTGCGCTTGTTGGGCACGTGGGGGATGTCGGTGCCGATGTGCCAGAGCACCGAGTTGATGGCGGATTTCCGCGAGCTGCCCGTCCCCACCACATCGCCCACGTAGGCCAGCGGGTGGCCCTTGGCCTTCAGTTCGGCGATCAGGGCCAGCCCCTCCGGCATCCGCGTCTCCAGCATCGCCATCGCGTGCAGGGGGATGTCGGGCCGGGTGGTGGCGTGGGTGGCCGGCGAGAGGTCGTCGGTGTTGGTTTCCCCGGTCACCTTGAACACCGTGACGGTGATCGCCTCCGGCAGGGGCGGCCGGGCGTGGAACCATTCCGCCGCCGCCCAGCTGTCCACCACCTGGCGGGCCAGGGGGTTGGTCTCGGCCAGCTCCAGCACGTCGTGGAAGGCGTCGTACACCAGCAGGGTGCGGCTCAGCCCCCGGGCGGCCTCTTCGGCGATGGCGGCCTCCGGGCTGGAGAGCAGCGCGATCAGGGCGCCGACGTTGTAGCCGCCGATCATGGTGGCCAGCAGCCGGGTGGCCTCCAGGGGGCTCACCAGGGGGCTCGTGGCCGTTCCCTTGGCGATCCCGCTCAGCCAGCCGGCCTTCACGTAGGCGGCCTCATCGATGATGCAGCCGGACAGGCTGACGCCACGGAGGCGGTCAGGGTCCTCCGCACCCTTCAGGAAGATGCGCGAGCCGTTGACCAGCTCGATGGACAGCTCCCCTTCATTCTTGGCCGCCAGCACGTTGCGCGGGGTGAGCTGCTTCAGGTCCACCCAGGCGATCTGCTTCGCCATGCGATAGGTGGCGGTCACGTAGTAAAAGAGGCCGCCGGGGCGATCCATGGCCCAGGTGAGGAGGCGCAGGAGGGAGAGGTAGGTCTTCCCGAAGCGGCGGCCGGCCATGAGGTACTTGAAACGGGCGGGGTTGTCGTAGACCTCGCGCTGCGGCTCGCTCAATGTTGCTGTGAGGCGTGCTGAGGCGTCAGGAAGGGCGCGGGTGATGACCGGCGGTGCTTCCGTAGGTGCGTCCAGCACACAGCCCCCACTGCGGCCGGACAGGATGCTCACGAGCAGATCTGCGCCAGCTTGGCGGCGGTGTTGATCGCGCCTAGGGCGATGTGGTACTGCTTCGCCTTGCGGGCCTCTACCTGCAGCGTGGCGCACTGGCTGAGGAGATCCGCGATCATCTGAGGCCTTTCGACTCGCCAATCGGCTTGCAAAAGCTCCTCGGCCCGCGCCATGTAGCGCTCCGTGGTTCTTGTGCTGACTCCCCAGTGCTCCGCCGCGTAGCGACAGCAGTCCGAGCGCCGGCCACCGTTGGCGATGATCCTTGCAAGCCTTTCAGCCCGTACCTGAATCTCGGCTCTGTTGCTGCCTTTGGCGGCCATCAGCCCTC
>QLAH01000505.1_pt1 | contig 19240 bp, 19 predicted proteins | sample 4693081 | NCBI WGS metagenome assembly QLAH01 (sample SAMN09425401, study PRJNA476045) | Lake water metagenome, whole genome shotgun sequencing project.
GGTGCCGGACAGGAAGCCCCGTCCGGCCTGAGGCTATGCCACGCGCTTGCCTTTGGGGCTGATGGCCCAGGCGACGATCAGGACGACGACGGCCAGAAAGCCGGGAAGCAGGGCAAGCCACTCTTCGCCGACAGCGAGGACGGCGCAGCCGGCCCACATGATCGAACTCAGGGCCTCCGAGATGGTGGCGGCGCGGCTCGCGACCTGGCGGCGGCGGAACATGGCGCGGCGCATCGGCACGCGGAACCAGAGCTGGATGGCGGTGGCCGAGCTGGCTGAGATCGCCACAAAGATGGCGGTGACCCAGACGAGATCCCACGATGCGATCCACACCATGGCGAGGACCGGGGCGAAGATGACGCTGATCGAGACGAGCACAGCCTCGATCTTGGCGATCAGCACGGCGCGCGGGTGGATGGGGGCGGTGACGACGAGATCGTGCGCATCCTCGCCGGAGATGGCGAGCCAGCTGAGGCCGCCCGCGAGCTGCCCGGCGGCCATCACGATGACCGGGATGACGACGACATAGGTGCCGGCCGACTGGCCGTAGCTGACCCACAGGAACAGGGCTGGTGGAAACAGGTAGAGAATCTGCATCAGCGACTGGCTGAGCAGCCAGGGGTCGCGGCGGAGCAGTTTCCATTCCTTGACGCGCAGGGCGTGGCGCTGGCTGGTCTTGCGGAAGGGCCGGGTCGAGGCCGACTGCTGGACGCGAGCGGCGGCGACGCCGGCGGCCGCGATGGCATAGGTGGCGAAGCTGCGCGAGGTAAGGCGGATGACAGTGGCCAGGGCCGCGAGGCCGAAGATGACGACCAGCGCCATGTCGAAGATGTCGCCCATGGCGCCGCGGGCGGGCAGCCAGAGGATGTTGCCGAGGTCGGGCATGCCAACGACAAACTGCGGATCCTGCAGAACCTGGAAGCGGTTCATGTTGCCGAACGACAGGATCGCGATGGCCTGGATGCCGATGATGAAGCCGGCGCCGACGATGCCGGCGATGATCTGCGCGACGAGGCGGGTGCGGGCCGGGCCGATGGTGCGGAAGAGGCCGACCGTGACCAGTACCGAGATGGCGGCCGCGATGGCGCCAAAGCCGGCGAGCACGCCATAGGCACTCAGCCAATGCAGGCCCTCATGGGCGACCAGCACGTTGATCAGCGGGCTCGCGAGCAGGCAGGCGAGGATGATGGTGCCGAAGGCGGTGGCGCCGGTGCGGACCGCGAACACGCGCTCGGCGGGGGCGGGAGACGAGAGGATCAGGTCGAGATCGGAGCGCGCGTAGTAGGCGCGGGTGACGGACTCGAGCGCCTGAGAGAGCATCACAGTCCAGAACAGGAAGCCGGTGCCGGTGATGAGGACCAGGGTCTGCTTGTCCGGGCCGATGCCAGAGTTGATCCATGGGGTCATCAGCGCGTTGGCGAGGAGATGGAGGCCAGCGTAAAACAGGGCGAGGACGACGAAGAGGACGATCGAGCGGACGCTCTTGCCGCCGGTGGTCACGGCCAGCCAGTCGCGCCAGGCGATGCGGAACTCGTGGGCGGCGAACCAGGGGAGAGTGGCGGGCGCGAAGCTCATGCGGCCGCTTCCGTCGCGATGTCGGCTTCCTTCTGGGCGACGAGGTCCAGGAAGATTTCCTCGAGCGTGGTTTCGCGGCCGATCCGGGCCCGGAGTTCGGCGAGGGTGCCCTCGGCGGCGAGGCGGCCGTGGTTGATGACGCCGATCCGCTCTGCCATGCGTTCGGCCACCTCGAGGATGTGGGTGGTCATGATGACGGTGACGCCTTCGGCGACCTTCTGCTTGAGCACATCCTTCACCTGCCGGGCGGAGCCAGCGTCGAGGCCGGTGAGGGGCTCATCGAGGATGATGAGGCGCGGGTCGTGCACGAGGGCGCCGGCGAGGGCGACCTTCTGCAGCATGCCCTTGGAAAAGCCGCCGCAGCGCTCGTTGGCGTGCGGGCGAAGGCCGAGCCAATCGATGAGTTCATTGGAGTGCTTTTCGGCCTGGCGGGCATCGACACGCCAGAGGCCGGCGACGAACTCGAGGTACTCGAGCGGGGTCAGGCGGTCGTAGACCATGGGCTCGTCGGAGACCCAGGCGATGATGGATTTGGCGCCGATGGGATCGCGTTGAGCGTCGATGCCGTAGACCGAGATGGCGCCGGCGTCGGGCTTCAGCAGGCCGGCGACCATGCGGAGGATGGTGGTCTTGCCGGCACCGTTGGGGCCGAGCAGGGCGTAGAACTCGCCGGCCCTCACCTTGAGCTCGAGGTCGATGACGACGGGGCGGTCGAAGCTCTTCTTCAGGCCCGAAATGGCGAGGGCATAGTCGGCGGACATCTGGCGCGCTCCGGAATGACGGCGAAATGTCATACGCGGTGTGGCGTTGCAGGCGGGTGAAGCGGTTGGGTTAAGGAAGTGCTGCGGGGGCTATTGCAGGCCGACCGGGTCGACGATGCCGGCTTCGCAGCCGCCGCGGGTGGGGTTGGCCGCTTCGAGGAGGGTGGCGAGGTCCGGGGCGGTGTCGATGATGCCCCAGAGGCCGAGGGTGAGTTCGGTCACTAGGGTGCGGTCGCCGTCATCATCGCAGGCGATACGGACGCTGTCGCCGGTGCCCGCACCGAAGCCGGTGTCGAAGGCGGCGCGGATCTGCCGCTGGGTCAGCCGCTTGCCGATGTTTGCGGCGAAGAGCTCGCGGACTGGCGAGGCGTTCAGTTGGTCCAGCAGCGCGAGGGAGGCGGCGAAATAGGCTTCGGCATCGCCGGGAAAACAGGTGCCGTGCTTGATCCACTCGTGCCGGTCGAGCTGCGACAGCGTGCCAGGCATGGCGGTTTCGAGGTCGCGACGGAGGGCGGCCGACAGGTCTGGGGCGGGCAGGGCGGACCAGCGGCCGTCGCGGTCGGTGGCCTCGTCGCGGGCAGAGACGTCGCAATATTGGTCCTCCGGCCACAGGCCATGGAGGGTGAAGTGGCTGGCATCGAACCGGTCGCGCGACTGGCTGCGGCATTCGGGCTTGCCGGGTGCGGATTCGCAGAAGGCCGGCTGCCAGCTCACGGCGAGGATGAAGAACGCGTCGGACTCGGCTGCTTCGGAACGTGGCTCGGTCACTGGCGGTGGCGAAGGCACCGACGCCTGCGGCGTCACCGTGGTGGCCGGCTGGAGCAGCAGGAAGGCGGCGCCAAGCACGAGCAGGACGGCAGCGATGGCGAGCGAGAGGCGCGGGTTCATCTGGGCCGTCAGGGTAGATCGATGATCTCGACCCAGTTGGGCTTGCGGCCCACGGGGGTGGAGCCAAGGGTGGCTAGGGCGCCGCTTGCAGGATCGATAGAGTGGACGGAGACGGCGTTCGACAATTCTCCGACGGAAAGGAGGTAGCGGCTCGATGGATCGATGGCGAAGGCGCGGGGCTGGGCTTCGGTGGGGAAGATGCCGATGGCGGTGAGGCGTCCGCTGGTCGGGTCGATGCGGTAGGCGGCCAGCGTGCTGGTGGTGCGCTCGGAGGCGTAGAGGAAGCGACCATCTGGGGTGACGTGGATATCGGCGCCCCAGGGCTTGGCGGATGAGCCGGCGGGCATGGCGGTGATGGACTGCAACTCGTCGCCGAGGGTGCCGGTGGACGCGTCCCACGGCAGGACGTGCACGGTGCCGTCCAACTCGTTCAGGAGGTAGACGAAGCGCGCGTCGGGGGCGAAGGCGAAGTGGCGGGGACCGCCGCCGGGCGGGCTGATGCGCTTGAGCGGCGGATCGGTGGGTGTCAGCAGACCGGTGATCGCGTCAAAGCGGAACTGGTGGATGGCGTCGCCACCGAGGCTGGTGGCGAGGACGAAGCGATTGGTGGGATCGGCGAGGATGGCGTGGGCCCTGGGCTCGGTGGCGAGCACTTGCCGGACGTCGCCGGGGACGCCGTCGGCGCCGATGGCGTTCACGCTGACCTTGCTGCCGCCGTAGGAGGCGCCGAACAGGTGGCGGCCTGTGGCATCGACGGAGATATAGGCCATCGAGTCGGTAAGGGGGCCGGAGCCGAGGGCGGTGAGGCGGCCGGTTGCGGGGGCAATGGCGAAGGCGACGACGCTGTATGGCTCGTTGCGGAGCGCGGCGTAGAGGCGCTCGCGATCTGCACTGACGGCCATTGGCAGCGAGCCGCCGGGCGTAGCCGGACCGGGGACGGGAGCGGTTTCGATAGCCGTGAGGGTGCCATCCGCGGCGAGGGCGAAGACGCTGATGTCCTGGCTTTCGGCGTTGCCGACATAGACGGTGGTGAGGGTCATTGGCCGCGCTGCTCGCGTTCTAGGGCGGTGAGCTTTTCGACGCGGCGGCGGAAGTGCTCCTCGGTGGAGAACTCGGCGGCGAGGAAAGCGCGGACGATGTCGGTCGCGACCTGCGGTCCGACGATCCAGGCGCCGATGCAGAGCACGTTGACGTCGTCGTGGATGACGCACTGGCGGGCGACGTAGGTCTCGGTGGCGACGGCGGCGCGGATGCCGTTGACCTTGTTGGCGGCGATGCAAGCGCCCGCCCCGGTGCCGCAGACCAGTACGACGCGTTCGGCTCGGCCGTCGAGGATGAGTTGCACTGCCTTGCGGGTGACGTCGGGGAAATCCACCGGCTCGGTCGATTTGGCGCCGAGGGAAATCACCTCGTCGGCGTGCTGGGCGAGGAGATCGCGGATGAAGCCCTTCATCGGAAAGCCGGCGTGATCGGAGGCGAGGCCGATGGCGCGGCGGCGCGGAATGACGACGCCATCGGGGTGGCGGGCTTCGGTATGCAGCATGATTTCCTCCTCAAGTGGTTGAAGGAAAGGCGATGCCGGGCGCACGGGCAAGCGGAAAGTGGCCGGCACCAACAAAGGGATGCCGGCCGATGCGTCAGTTGCTGATGCGGTAGACGCCGAAGCCGTCGGGGAGGCGGAGCATGGCTATTGCGTGCGGGTCCAGTAGATGCCGCCCTCGTCGACGAAGCCGTTGCCGTTGAACTGGATGCGCTGGCCAGAACGGGCTGCGGTCTGCACCATGTCTGAGAAGCGGATCATGAAGTAGCTGGTGCCGTCGCCCTGGTTGACCGCACGCCACTCGCCGGTGCCCTGGTTCTGCGAGCAGGGAGCGCCGGGCATGCCGATGGAGCAGGTCTGGTCCTGATACTGAAACAGCCCATTGGGCTCGAAGCTGCGATACTGCCGATTGACGTAGAGGCCGTCGGGCGAGTTGCGCTCGCCGTAGTAGACGCCGGACATCTGCGCCATCAACTGGCCGTCGGCCTGCTGGAGCATCTGCCGCCAGAAGTTCGTGGCCTGTTTGTCGAAGAAGGTGTTCACCGGGGTCTGGCCCTCGACCCGGCCCCAGCAGGCGGTGGGATCGTCCTGCGCGAGCGTTGGGCTCGAACAGGCTAGGAGGGCAACCAGCACGGGCATCAGGCGCATCGCGTTTCTCCCAAGGCGGAGCGAGCATACACGGGAATGGCTGGAGTGCACCGAGGCTTTTGTTGGCGCACGGGCAAGCGGAAAGTGGCCGGCACCCCGAAGGGATGCCGGCCGGATGCGTCAGTTGCTGATGCGGTAGACGCCGAAGCCGTCGGCGTTGGTGTCGCCGGTGGCCTCGATCTTGACCGCTGTGACATCAGCGAGGTGTTCGGCGGCCTTCGGGCCGGTCTCGAACAGCACGGTGGTGCCGAAGGGCGCGAGCGACCAGTTGCTGTCGGCCTTGGGCTGGATGGTCTTCTGCTCGACGATGTAGCGCACGATCAGGTCGCGGTTGGTGTCAGGACCCTTGAAGATGATCTTGTCGGGACCGATGCCGGGGAAAGCGCCACCGCCGCCGGCGCGGTAGTTGTTGGTGGCGACGACGAACTTCTGCGCCGGATCGATAGGCTGGCCGCCGTAGCTGAGATCGAGGATGCGGCTCTCGGTGTTGCCGATGTCCTCGCCCTTGGGGCCGTATTTCGCAGGCTTGGTGACGTCGATCCTGTAGGTCACGCCGTCGATGACGTCGAAGTTGTAGGCCGGGAAGTCGAGGTTGATCAGTTGCTGGTCCTGCTGGGCCGGATCGATCTGGTTGAAGATGCCGGCGGAGCGGTCGAGCCAGTTCTGCACGTCCTGGCCGGTGATGACGACGGCCTGGATGGTGTTGGGGTAAAGGTAGAGGTCGGCGACGTTCTTGATCGCCACCGGGCCGACGGGGACGTCGGTGTAGTAGTCCGGACCACCGCGGCCACCGGCCTTGAACGGGGCGGCGGCTGAGAGCAGCGGGAGGCTCTCCCATTCGGTGCCCCTCAGCATCTGGCTGAGGTACGAGGCCTGGGCGATGTTGACGATCTGCACCGACGGATCGTCGGCGACCAACGCGAAGTAGGAGTGGAGCGCAGCGGCAGTTTCGCCAACCGGGCGCCGGACGTAAGCGAGGGTGGCGTCGTGATCGTCCTGCGCGGCGGCGAGGACGGTGGCGACGCTTTCGACCTTGGGCTGCACCTTGCCATCGACGCGCTCGGAGATCGGGCGGGCTTCGGAGGTGTGGGAGACGATCGACCACTTGCCGTCGTCGGCCTGCTCCAGCATCAGGTCGATGAGGCCCATGTGCGAACCCCAGAAACCGGCCATCACGGCGGGCTTGCCGGCGAGGGTGCCCTTCTCGATGTCGGCGCCTTCGAGGCCCTCGAAATCCTTGGAGTTCGGGAACACCAGGTGCTGGTGGCCGGTGACGACGACATCGACGCCATCGACGACGGCGAGCTGCAGGGCGGCGTTCTCGGCGCCGCTGCCGGCGTCGGCGGCGATGCCGGTGTGGGCGAGGGCGATGACGAGGTCGGCACCTTCGGCCCGCATCTTCGGGACGTAGGCACTCGCAGTTTCTACGATGTCGCGGGTGTTCACCTTGCCGGCGAGATGAGTGGAGTCCCAGGTCATGATCTGGGGCGGCAGGAAGCCGATGAAGCCCAGCTTGATGGTGCGCTTGGTACCGGCGCCGTCCGTCAGCTCTTTCTCGATGATCTGGTAGGGGGCGATGTAGGTGGTGTCGCCGAGCGGATCGGCGGCGAGTTCGCCCTTCACCAGGTTAGCGGAGACGACGGGGAAGTTGGCGCCCTTTAGGGCGGCGTCGAGGAAATCGAGGCCGTAGTTGAACTCGTGGTTGCCCAGCGTGCCGGCCTCGTAGCCGAGGGTGTTCATGGCGGCGATGATCGGGTGGGTCTCGTCGGCGAGGCCCTTCTCGTAGGCGATGTAATCACCCATCGGGTTGCCCTGAATAACGTCGCCATTGTCGACGAGCACCGAGTTGCCGGCTTCGGCGCGGATCGCCTCGATAATGGCGGCGGTGCGGGCGAGGCCGAGCGTGTCGTTGGGCGCATCGGCGTAGTAGTCGTAGGGGAAGACCGCGACGTGCAGGTCGGTGGTTTCCATGATGCGCAGGTGAGCCTGGCCGGCGGCGGCCTGGGCTGCAAAGGGGTGCATCACCACGGCGGCGCCGACGGTGGCGGACCCGGCAAGGAAGGCACGACGGGAAATGGAGTAATTCATTGACGTCTCCCAATTCATTGAGAAAGCCATCGCCGCGGCTGGAACGGGTGGCGCGTCTGGCCTGTTAAGGGCGAGCGGGCGATGTTGGCCTCAGATGCCGCGCCAAGGTGACGCTGCAATGACACGGCAAACTGGACAGTGCGCCGGAAGTGGCGTTGGGTCAATTTTCGACGGTGCCGACCGGGATGCCGAACCGGAGCCGTTCAAGGAGAGCGTCAATGAAGTGGCAGGGCCGTCAGCGCAGTTCGAATATCGAGGATCGGCGCAAGACCGGTGGCGGTGGGCTGGGTGGCCGCAGCGGCGGTCTCGGGCTGCCCGGCGGGATGCGGATTCCGACGGGCCGGGCCGGTGGTGGCGGGCTGGGAATTGTCGGCATCATCGTGGTGCTTGGGATCATCTGGTTTGCCACGGGGCAGAACCCCATCGACATGATCACGGGCGGTGGCGGTAGCACGGCGCCATCAAGCAACCAGCAGTGGGCACCATCGACCAATGCCGGCGAGGACGAACTGGCGAACTTCGTCGGCGTCGTGGTGAAGGACACCGAGGACCTCTGGAGCGAGGTGTTCTCACAGAACCAGCTGACCTATCGGCCGCCAACGGTGGTGCTGTTCACGGACACGACGCAATCGGGGTGCGGGGTGGCGCAGTCGGCTTCGGGGCCATTTTATTGCCCGAACGACAAGAAGGTCTATATTGACCTGAGCTTCTACGACCAGTTGCGCCAGCAGTTCGGCGCGCCCGGAGACTTCGCTCAGGCCTACGTGATTGCCCATGAAGTCGGGCATGCCGTGCAGGACCAGACCGGCGTGCTGCCCGAGTTCAACCGCCTGCGTGGCTCGATGAGCCAGGAGGAGCAGAACGCCTATTCGGTGAAGGTGGAACTGCAGGCCGACTGCTATGCGGGTGTCTGGGCGAACTTCGCCCAGCGGCAGAACTACCTGGAGCAGGGTGACGTGGAGGAAGCGATCAACGCAGCCAACGCGATCGGCGACGATACCCTGACGCGTGGTCAGGTCAGCGAACGCAACTTCACGCACGGGACGTCCGAGCAGCGCATGGCCTGGCTGAAGCGCGGCATGGATACGGGCGACGTGGGGCAGTGCGACACGTTCAGCGGCGCGGTGTAATGACGGGCGGGGTCCCGCCGGTGGAGCTAAAGTCCCAGGGGCCGTCCCTCGCGAGGGCGGCCCTTTCAGCTACTCGCCTGCCTTGACGTGCTCGGGGGCCAGTTCGATGCCCTTTTGCGCGCGGACGAGGTTGAGGAAGCGGGTGAAGAGGTAGTGGCTGTCGTGCGGGCCGGGGCTCGCCTCGGGGTGGTACTGCACCGAAAAGATCGGCTTGCCTTCGACCTCAAGGCCGGCGTTCGAACCATCGAACAGCGAGATGTGGGTCTGCTTGACGTTGGCGGGGAGGCTGGCCGGATCGACCGCGAACCCGTGGTTCATTGAGGTGATTTCGACCTTGCCGGTGGTGAGGTCCTTCACCGGATGGTTGGCGCCGTGGTGGCCCTGGTGCATCTTTTCGGTCTTGCCGCCGACGGCGAGGCCGAGCAACTGGTGGCCGAGGCAGATGCCGAACATCGGCTTGCCGGTTTCCATCAGCGCCTTGATCGTTGGCACGGCGTACTTTCCAGTAGCCGCCGGATCGCCCGGGCCGTTGGACAGGAAGATGCCGTCGGGATTGTGGCTCATGACGTCGCGGGCGGTGGCTGTCGCAGGCACGACCGTCACGCGGGCCCCCTGCTCGGCGAGCCGGCGCAGGATGTTGCGCTTGGCGCCGAAATCGATGGCGACGATGTGGAAGTCCGGGTTTTCGACCTTGCCATAACCTTCCGTGCGGCTCCACGGAGTCTGGTCCCAATGGTAGGTCTGCGCCGTGGTGACTTCCTTGGCGAGGTCGAGACCCTCGAGGCCTGGAAACGCCTTGAGCTCGGCGACCATCGAGGGCTCATGGAAGTGACCCTGCGGATCATGCGCGATGACGCCGTTGGGCATGCCCTTTTCGCGGATGCGGGCGGTGAGGGCCCGGGTGTCGACCCCAGCGATGCCGATGATGTTCCGCTTCTTCAGCCAGGCGTCGAGCCGCTCGGTCGCCCGGTAGTTCGACGGGTTGGTGATGTCGGCGCGCAGTACGCACCCGCGGATACCCGAGAGCGCGGCCATGTTGACCGTCTCGATGTCCTCATCGTTGGTGCCGACATTGCCGATATGCGGGAAGGTGAAGGTGATGATCTGCCCCGCATAGGAGGGATCGGTGAGGATCTCCTGGTAGCCGGTCATCGCGGTGTTGAAGCAAACCTCGCCGGCGGAGTGGCCAATTGCGCCAATGCCGTGGCCTTCGAGGCGCGTGCCGTCGTCCAGGATCAGGAGGGCGGTCGCGGGCTTCTGCTGCCAGCCGGTCATGGCGGGGCTCCAAAGGTTCTGGTCGGTCTCGGTTGAGGCCTCTCCCTAGACGGAGGGCGGCGCCAGCGCAAGTGGCGGCGCAGCGTTATTGCGCTATATGGAGGGTCAGATGACGAACACCAAGCACGTGGAGATCAGCCATGCGTGACCAGATCAACGACGGCTACAAGACGGCACTGAAGGCTGGCGACAAGCGGCGGACCGCGACGCTCCGGGCCATCAACGCCGCGATCAAGGACAAGGACATCGAGGCCCGCGGCCACGGCAAGGGGCCGCTGGATGATGCCGAACTGCTGGCGATGCTGCAGAAGATGGTCAAGCAGCGCGAGGAATCGCTGGGCATCTACGAGAAGGCCGGACGGGAAGACCTGGCCGTGGTGGAGCGCGAGGAAATCGTGATCCTCGGCGAGTTCCTGCCCAAGGGGCTGAGCGAGGCCGAGGTGGATGCAGCGATCAAGGCAGCCATCGAGAAGACCGGGGCTTCGGGCGGCAAGGACATGGGCAAGGTGATCGCCGCGCTCAAGGCCGACTATCCGGGCCGGATCGATTTCGGCAAGGCGTCGGCCCGGGTGAAGGCGGCGCTGGGCTGAGGCGGTGGCGGAAGACCTCAAGTCGCTGGTTCCCGGCCTCGAAGCGGCCACGCTCGATGAGCTCGCGCAGCTGCCGCGAAGTCGCCTCGAGGCCGGCACCGTGCTGTTCCGGCCGGGTGACGAGCCATCAGGGTTCGTCCTGGTCCTCGATGGCGAGATTGCCGTCCACCTGACCGGGCGCTCGGGGCGGGAGATCTCCCTTTACGAGGTTGCGCCCGGGCAGACCTGCGTGCAGACGACCCTGTGCCTATTGGGGCAGGTGAGCTACTCGGCCGAGGCAGTAGCCAAGACGGTCGTCGAGATTGCCGTCGTGCCAGCCGGGCGGTTTCATCGCCTGCTGGCCGAGTCTGCAGGGTTCCGCACCTTCGTGTTCCGGTCGCTCGGCAACCGGTTGTCGGACGTGACCGGGGTCCTGGAGCAGGTTGCCTTCGTGCGGATCGAAGCGCGCCTGGCCCAGGAACTGCTGCGGCGTGCCGGGGGCAGCGAGGTAGCAACGGCGACACACCAGGAACTGGCGGCGGCAATCGGATCAGTGCGGGAAGTGATTTCGCGCCGGCTCGAGGTCCTGTCGCGGCTGAACCTCGTCACCCTCGAGCGAGGGTCGGTGCGTATCCTCGACCGCCGCGGGCTGGTGAGGGTGGCGGAATCTTCGGACGGCATGTGACCATGTCACTGATGACGGATGCGGAACGGGGCATCCTTCTGGGGACAACAACCCCGGAAGGAAGAACTCAAGTGTTCAAGAACAACGTAGGCACCATCGATCGCATCCTCCGCGCTGCAATCGGCATCGCGGCTCTGGCTGCGTTTTTTATGCTCCCCGACGCGACCTGGCGGTGGTGGCTCTTGATCGGACTGGTGCCGCTTGGCACGGCTTTGCTCGGGACCTGCCCGATCTACACGGTGTTCGGCCTGTCTACCTGCCCTATCAAACGGACCTGAGCGTTCGCCGCTCGAGCCGCCACGACAGAGCCGCCGTTCCCGCCGCCAGCAGGCTGAAGACGACGCCGACGGCGGGGATATCGGCATAGGAAGCGCCGGAACTCAGGAGCCAGGCGCCGAACGCCGCGCCAACGGCGATGCCGACGTTGAAAGCCGTGGATACGAGCGACGCGGCGAGGTTCGGCGCCTTCGCCGCGGCTGCTAGGACGCGCGCCTGCAACGGCGTGGAGTAGGCGAAACCGAGGATCGACGAGACCAGCAGGTTAGCGGTGAACCAGACCTGGTCGTGCAGCGCGAAGATCATGGTGAAGAAAAAGAAGGCCTGGGCGAGCAGCACGCCGATGAGGGTCGGCATCGGCTTCCAGTCGGTGCCGCGGCCCCCGGCATAAATGCCGAGCACGGCTCCGAAACCGGCGACGAGCAGGTAGATCCAGATACTCTCCTGGGGGATGCCGACAATTTCGATCATCGCCGCGGCCTGGTATGTACCCCAGGCGAGGTTGCCGACCATCACCAGCGCGATGGTGATGTAGGACAGCCAGACCTGCTGGTAGCGCAGTTCTGCAACCTGATCGCGGAAACTCGGACGCACGCCCTGCGTCGCCGCGGCCTTGGGGATGCGGAAGACGAGCACCAGGGCGGCCAACGCCCCGAGAACGGCAACCGCGAGGAAGGTGCTGCGCCAGCCGAACTCGACCCCGATGGCGGTTCCGCCCGGGAGGCCCAGCAGGTTGGCGACGGTGATACCGCCGATGAACAGTGAGAACGCTGCGCCGCGGCGCTCGGGCGCCACAAGGTTGGCGACGATCACACTCCCGGCGCCGAAGAAGGCGCCGTGCCCGATGGACGAGGCAACCCGCGCGGCCAGCAGCAGCCCATAGTCCGGCGCAAAGGCGCAAAGCAGCTGGCTGAAGGTGAACAGGACCATGACGCCGATGAGTACGGCCCGTTGCGAGAAACGGGCCGTCGCAACTGTCAGTAGCGGACCGCCGATCGCAACGCCGACGGCATAGGCGGTGACCAACAGGCCGGCAGTCGGGATCGAGACGCCGAGATCACTGGAGAGCAGCGGCAGGAGGCCGGAGATGACGAACTCGGCCGTCCCCACGGCGAACGCGGCGATCGCCAGGGCGTAGACGGCGAAAGGCATTGGAGATTCTCCGGGGCAGGGCGGCGGAGAACATCACGACTTGGCGGTGGGAGCAAGTTCCCGGCTGCGCCCTGTGGAAGTGTATTCGAGTTCGGTATTGAAAGCGGCGCCGAGCACGAGGATCTGCGCAGAATTGTAGAGCCAGAGCAGCAGCACCACGGCGGCGGAAACCGAGCCGAAGGTGGCCTGGTAGTTGCCGAAGTTCTCCACGTAGATCGAGAAGATCACGCCCGCAACGAGCCAGAGCAGTGAGGCGAGGAGGGCGCCCGGCCAGATGTAGCGGAACTTGCGCGGGTGGCGATCTGGTCCCCAGCGGTAGAGCACGGCGAGGACGCCGACGCTGAGGGCCAGCAGGATCGGCCAGCGCAGGGCAAGCACCAGCAGATCGTCGCCAGTAGGAAACGGAATCAGGGCCGGGAGGCCGGCAACTGTCAGCAGTGCGACGACGACGAAAATGGAAGCAGCGACGCTGAGGCCTACCGCGATGAGCGTCTTCGCGATGAAGCCCCGCTTCTCTTCATCACCTCGGACGCGGGACATGGCGAACAGCAGCGCATCGACGCCACGCGAACTCGACCAGATGGCCAGGGGAACGGAGATCAGCAGGCCGATGCCGAGGGTGGTACGGGGCTGCGCAGCGAGGTTGTCGAGCTGCTCGCGCAGGATATCGAGGGCGATGCTGGGCAGCACGAATTGAAACGCCGACACGGTGTCTGCGACCAGCGTGCGGTTGGCGACGAGGCCGTAGATGAGCACCACAGTGGCGATGGCCGGGAAGATCGACAGGAAGCCGAAGAAGGCGGTGGCGGCGCACCGAGGAGAGGTGTCCGGATCAGCAAAAATCTTCAGCGTACGGAGCGCCACGCGCTTCCAGCGCTGGACGCCGTGCAGGTTGGTGTCCGAACCGGCGGGGGCGGTGGCTTCCATGGTGGCCTCTGACATGCGTTCCAGGGCTGAACGATATGATGGCCAAGGGGTTGCGGGGCGGCGCGCGGAGGAGTGAACTCGGCTGTAGTGGGCGGGACTCACTGCCCACGCTGCACCCACGGAGGCAGGGATGGCGATTTCGGGGACTGTGAAGAAGCGGCTGGCATGGAGCACGGGGCTGCGTGCCCTGCTGATGCTGCTGTTCGGCATCTATTGCGTGATCTGGCCGGCCAGCGCCCTGACGGCGCTGGTGTTCGCCGGAGCTATCGTGCTGCTGGTCGCAGGCGTGCTTGGGCTGTGGGGCCTGACGTTCGGCGGAGTGAAGACGCCGACCTGGTGGTGGGACGTGATCCGCAGCGGTCTCGCCATCATCGTGGGGCTGCTGATCGTCATTTCGCCGCTGATGGGAGCGCTGCTGACCACGACCTTCCTCGTGACGCTAATCGGCATCGAGGCGATCATCTTCGGGGCGGTGGAGATCTACTTCGTCTGGCGGGAGCGGGCTGCGTATGGCTCGATCTGGCCGGCGATGCTGCAAGGGGCGCTGTCCGTGCTGTTCGGGCTGGCGCTGATCTTCTGGCCGGTCTTCTTCTCGCTGGTCGGGGTGACCTGGCTTGGGATCGTGACGATCCTGCTGTCGGTGCCGCTGTTCATGTTCGCCTGGCGGTTGTACCGGTCGGCGTAGCGTATCGTCAGTCGGCAGCGGCCGGCGTCGTGGCGGCGCGACGGGCGGCAATTGCCGCCTGCGCCCGATGGCGAAGGTCGTCGGCCAGCATGGCGAGGCGGCCCTTGAGGGTGCGCGGGCCCATCACCGAGGTCAGGGTGAGCTGCTGCGTGGCGTAGCGCGCCTTGAACGACTCCGAGCCGCAGAGGAAATCCACCTCGCGGAGGCGCTGATCGATGGCCCATTGCACGTAGTCCATCAGCAGGACCATGCCGGGCGAGCCGCGTTCGTACTCGGCATCGTAGCTGGTGACGAAGGCCATCATGGTGCCGCGCTGCACGAAGTTGACCGAGATCGCGATGACCTTGCCGGCGCATTCGAGCACGAAGATGCGCAGCGCGCCGGCATCGGCCAGCACCTGCACCAGCGCCGGGAGAGCAGGGGCGCCCTCATCGAAGAGCGGGGTGACGCGGCCGCTGTTGGCAAGCCACCGGCGCTTCAGTTCGCCAAGCCGGGCGAGAACGGGTGCTGTCGGTTCGTCCAGCGGTATCAGCCGGAACACCAACTCGCCGGTTTCCTCGAGGGTCTTGCGGGCGCGGCGATAGGTCTGCCGCATCTTCTTGGACTGGTCATCGAACCACTGCTGGCCCGTCGCCCAGTCGCCGGCGACCTGCGAGGAGACTTCGGTGCGGCGGTTGGGGAGGAGTTCGGGCGTATCCGGCCCATCCAGAACGGCGCGGAAACGCCCGTCGGGACGCAAGCGGTTGAGGAAGTAGACGTCGAAGCCGCCGAGCGCCACGACTTGTTGCCAGAGTTTCGTCACCGAGGCTGCGGGGCAGTGGAGCGCCATCAGCACGTCTGGGTAGTCGGTGCAGTCGACTGCCGCCCATTCGAGCCAGCGCAGGCCTTTGCGGCGCTGGATAGCGAGGGGGAGGATGGCGATCAGCTCGCTGCCGCGCCAGGCCAGCCCGATGCGGAGCTGGCGGCCCTCGACGCCGGGGACGGTTCGCCACCAGGCCGAGACCCAGTCGTGGCTCTGGAAGACCACGCCATCGGTGCGGCGCCAGAGGTCGGTCCAGGCCGGGCCAATTTCGGCGAGGCGGCTGGCGCTGTCGACGATCTCGAACCGGTCGGCGAGCTCAGCCTCGATGCGGACGTGGGCGTTCACGGACCTGTCACTCTGCCGGCGGGGGATCGAGCCGCGCCGGGCGGCGGCCGAACAGCCTGGCGATATGGCCGGCCATCCGCCGGAGTGGCAGGAGGTAGAGTCCGAACAGGGACTGGTAGTCATCCTTGTCGCGGTCGAGCAGGCCGAACTTCATGTCCTCGTTGGGGTCGGGCACGCAGGCGGTGCCGAACATGCGGTCCCAGATCGAGAGGAGGAGGCCGAAATTCTTGTCGTAGTGGCGGGGATCGGCGCTGTGGTGCAACTGGTGCCAGTGTGGCGACAGGATGACGTTGTCGAGCGGGCCGAACGAAATCTTGTAGTGCGTGTGGCGGACGAAATCCATCATCAGCAGGTTGCGCATGACGTAGACGTTGATGCCGAAAACGGTGACCTCGACCGGATCAAGGGCGATGACGGTCCAGAGGCCGAAGGCGATGCCGGGGATGACGCCATCCCATGCGCGGTTCATGAGCTCATCAAGCGGATGCACGCGGTCCTTGGTGATGCCGACCAGCACTTCGGCCGAGTGGTGGACCTTGTGCAACTCCCACAGGAACGGGATTTTGTGCTGGGCCACGTGGTAAAGATAATACGAAATATCGTAGGCGATCAGCATGGTGATGGTGAACAGCACCAGCAGCCACCATGGGGTCGGGCCGGCGAGCAGGGGGCCGTCTAGGCCGAAGGCCCAGCTCACCAGCTGGTTGGTGCCGAAGCCAACGAGGGCCACGAAGACGATGCCCGCCGGGATCAGCAGGAACGGCATCATCAACCGCTTGGTGACGTAGAACAGCAGGTCGGCGCGGGCGGAGGGATGCATGATCACCTCCTTGGGCAGCGCGAAGCTGAAGAAATCGCGCACCGACTTGTGCTCCTCGACGCGCCAGTAAGCGACGAGGGCGCTGATGAAGGCGGTGAGGAACAGGATGAGCAGCGTGATGCCATTCTCGCCGGTGACGGCGTTGATCAGCTTGCCCGTGATGAAAGCGATGGGGTCTGAAAGCATCTGGATCGGCACTCCGGCAGCCGGGATATCCACGTGGGGACGTCCCGATTTCGACGCCCGAAGATGCCAGATGCGACGGCGGGAAGCCCGTCCGTTGTCCAAACGTCCTTAATGTGCGGGCTGGGCCGGGCGGTTGACGTTGTAGGCGAGGACCAGCACCAGCAGCATCATCACCACCGGGGATTTCGACGACAGCGTGTTGTTGGAGAGAGCGGCGGCGAGGGTGGCGGCGACGCCGATCCAGGCGGCTGACGGGGCGTAGCGGAGCAGGCGAAGCAGGAGCCACAGCACCAGCCAGGTGAAGAGCAGGGCCATCGGCAGGCCGAAGAGCAGGATGATGACGACCTGGGCGCTTTCGATGGTGGGGATGCGCAGGGTTTCGGTGACGATCTTCACCAGCTCGGCGCCATCCATGCCGAACATCACCTGCTCGAAGGTGACGTAGTTGAAAACGTCGTAGATGCTGACGCGGACGAAGAAGTTCTCGTCGAACAGGGTCTCGCTGAAGCGGCTGAGGAGGCCCAGCGAGAACAGCAGCGCAAACAGCAGCGCGCCGGTGCCGGCAGTGACGAGGAGCACGGCGAACTTGGCCTGGCGCTCGTGCTGGAGCGACAGGCGCGGCCAGCGCACGAACAGGATGAGCGCAAAGATCTCGAGGACAGTGACCAGCAGGGCGGCGCGGGCTCCGGAGGCGGCGGCGCCGATGAAGAGGATGAAGATGGCAGCGACGCGGACCCAGGGCGGCCAGCGGGTGAGCGCGACGAAGCCGATCGCCATGGCGCAGCCGAGGCCAAGCGCCAGCGGATGCTCGGAGAGGCCGACGGGGCGGAACGTCAGTTCCACCGCCTCGTAGGGCATGATGCGCCAGCGGGTGAGCGCCTCGACGATGCCGACGGTTGCACTGAGGATGAGGAAGACCAGTATGAGGTCGCCGAGGAGGCGGCGGCTGTGCGCGCCAAGCGCCAGCACGATGAGGCAGGCGGCGCCGGCGACGAGGTAGGTATCGACGAGGAGCACCGCCGGGCCAGGGCGGCCGGTGACGTACATGAAGACGATCAGCGCCAGCATCAGCGCGCCGTAGCGGACGAGGGCCTTGAACTTGCCGATCTCGTCGTCACGCAGCTGGAAGGGGCGGGTGAATAGCACCACGGGGAGCAGCAGCAGCACGGCGTAGGTGCCGAAATGCAGTTTCTCGTAGAAGGCGCCTTCCTCGGTGGTGTAGCGGACGACCCGGTTCATCAGCTCCGGGGTGATGACGAAGCGGGTGAGGAAGGCGGCGGCGGTGGCGAAGAAGAACAGCAGCGACACCGCGTTGTCGCGGCGGGCCAACTCACTCATCGGTTTGTCGACGCCGGTAGAAGAGGACACTGGAGCACCCGACAGGGTTGGAGATGCTGCCGCGGGCACTTGGCGGTGCAGCGGGGCCAGTGTCGGGGATGGGGGTTAATGGCGGGTGTAGCGATTGCGCAGGATGCGCAGACGGGCGCTACAGGCCAGACGCGGCTACGGTTGCCCGGCGCTGCTGAAGAACGTGGTGATCGCTTCGACGATGGGGCCGTCCTCGTAGGGTTTTGGAAAGAACCGCGCGCCGGAGGGGAGGTCGCTCTCGGCGATGATCGCCTTGCCTGAGGCGACAATGATGTGGATGGGCGGCCAGCGGTTTCGCACGAAATGCGAGAGCTTTATTCCGTCCATGCTGCCGGGCATATCGATGTCGGTGAACACCAGCCGGATATCGGGCCGGGATTCGAGGATGCGGATCGCCTCGTCGGCGTCCCGGGCTTCTACAGCAAGGCACCCGGCGCTTTTTACCAGGTCCAGTGCGCCGATGCGGATCATCGCGTCGTCTTCAACGACGAGCACGACCGGTTTTGAGTTATCCATGGTTCCCATTATGCAACATGAAGCGACCCGACGCCCAATGGTTGCATCTCGGTCGGCCGGGCCATTCAGACAGCACTCGTCGCAAGCTGGTGGGAGTGCACGGCGGCAATCCTGTCGTGGACGACGGTGACGGCGGTGCCGGGGTGGGCGTTGCTGACCCGAACCTCGGCCTCGAGCTGGCTGGCCAGGGCCTCGACGATGCTGGTGCCGAGACCTGGCTTTGCGGTGTCGTTGGCGGGCATGCCGACACCGTTGTCGCTGACCGACAGGGTCCAGTTCGGGCCGTGGGCGGTGTATTCGACGGTGATCCGGCCCTGCCTGCCATCGGTAAAGGCGTGCTTCAGCGCATTGATGACCAACTCGGTGACGATGAGCCCGAGACTGACCGACGCGGCGGAGGGCACCGCGCGGTCTTCGACTTCGACCTTGATGGAGAGCCGTGCAGGGTCCTCGATCATCGAGGCGGCGAGGCTGGCGCAGAGCTGGATGAAATAGGGGCGCAGGGGGACATCGCCTTCGGAGGATTTGGCGAGTTGCTGCTGGACGGAGGCGATCGACATCACCCGGCTGTGCGCGTCCTTGAGGTGGCCGCGGGTTTCTTCTGACTGTACGCGTCGGGCGCTCTGCAGCAGTACGCTGGCGATGATCTGCAGGCTGTTGGCGATGCGGTGCTGCACCTCGCGGAGCAGGACCGCCTTGTCGCGGATCAGGGCGTCCTTCTGCTTCTCGCTGGCGCGCGCCTCGGTCACATCGGCGATGGCCAGCAGGAGGCGGACGTGCTCCTTGTCGTCGTAGGTCAGCAGGCTGGCGTTGAGCACGAGGTGCCGGACCCCGTGGCCGGCGCGATGCAGGTCGAGTTCGTAGGCGTGGATATCGACGGTGCCCGCGGCGGTGGCGGTGAGCAGGGCGCCAAGCTGCGGGATGTTCCACTCGCCATCGCCGAGGCCCAGGATGGAGTTGCCGGGCAGAGTTGCCGGATCGAGCCCGAACGCGGCGCAGAACGA
>QLAH01000506.1_pt1 | contig 19171 bp, 12 predicted proteins | sample 4693081 | NCBI WGS metagenome assembly QLAH01 (sample SAMN09425401, study PRJNA476045) | Lake water metagenome, whole genome shotgun sequencing project.
GTCGACTCCGACGATCGTCGTTCCGTGGACTTCGTCCACGGGCACCCTTGGTTGTCGACTCCAACGATCCGAACCATCCGACACGACCCACACGGGTGCCCTTGGACGAAGTCCAAGGAACGGATGATGTCAGCCGTCGACTCCGACGATTGTCGTTCCGTGGACTTCGTCCACGGGCACCCGTTGGTGATCGACTCCGACGATCAGAACCATCCGACACGACCCACACGGGTGCCCTTGGACGAAGTCCAAGGAACGGATGACGCCAGCCGTCGACTCCGACGATCGTCGTTCCGTGGACTTCGTCCACGGGCACCCTTGGTTGTCGACTCCGACGATCCGAACCATCCGACACGACACGCACGGGTGTCCTTGGACAAAGTCCAAGGAACGGATGGTGTCAGCCGTCGACTCCAACGATCCGAACCGTCCGACACGACCCACACGGGTGCCCTTGGACGAAGTCCAAGGAACGGATGATGTCAGCCGTCGACTCCGACGGTCTGAACCGTCCGACACGACACGCACGGGTGCCCTTGGACGAAGTCCAAGGAACGGATGATGTCAGCCGTCGACTCCGACGATCCGAACCATTCGACTCCCAACGCCGGGGTGCCCGCATGCTTCAGCATGCGGAACGGATGGTGCCAGCCGTCGACCCCGACGATCGCCCGCCCGCGTCACTCGACGCCGCGCGCCGAATCGACCTGCGCAAACGACCACTCCTCGATGCGCTTCTTCACCGCAAGGCGCCGCTGGAAGGTGATCGACTCGCCGATGCGCGACGCGAACCGCTCCGCGCCCTCGCGCAACGGCTCGCCCACGCGGCCAGCGCCCGCAGCAGCCCAGAAGTACGCGGTCGCGTGGTTCTGGTCGACGCCGCGGCCATCGCGGTAGCAGCCCGCGAGGTTCAGCATCGCCTCGGGAACACCGGCGTCCGCCGCACGCTCGAGCCACTCGACGCCACGCTCTTCGTCGCGCGCGGTGCCCTTCCCATCGACGAGCATCGCGCCGACATGCGCCATCGCGGGCACGAAGCCAAGCTCCGCAGCCTCGCTGTAGCAGGCAAACGCGGCGCCAAGGTCAAGCGGAACCTCGGGCGCAGCCGTCCCGAGCCGATGCAGGTCGCCGAACTTCGTCAGCGCGCGCGCGTCGCCAAGCGCCGCAGCGCCGCGAAGCCATCGAACGCCTTCCTTCATGTCCTGCGCAGCTCCGAGCCCGTCGAGGTGCGCCACGCCGAGGTTCGCCATCGCGTTGGCATCGCCAAGCGCGGCCGCCGCGCGGAAGAGCCGCATCGCTTCGGGCGCGTTCCGCTCGACGCCCTTGCCTTCAAGATGCGCCGTGCCGAGCGCCGTGAGCGCGGGCGCGTGCCCTGCGTCGCCAGCGGCGCGCAGCCAGCGATGCGCCTCCGCGAAATCATCGGAATCGCTCGAGCGGAGAAGCGCCGTGCCCGCGAGATACATCGCGGTCTCGTCCCCCTTCGCGGCTGCCTCGCGATACCACGAGAGCGCCTCGGTGCCGTCCTGCGCAACGCCCTGCCCCTGCGCTGCGCGCGTCCCAAGCATCACCATCGCCTTGGTGCTGCCCGCGGCGGCGCCCTTTCGATACCACTCGATCGCACGCCCGTCGTCGCGCGCAACACCCTCGCCACGGGAGTACATCACGCCGAGGTTCGTCATCGCGGCCGCGTGTCCATTCTCCGCGGCGCGCAGATACCACTCTGCAGCGCGCGCATCGTCCTCCTTCACGCCGCGCCCGCGCTGCAGCGCCTGCGCGAGCCGAAACATCGCCTCCGCGTCGCCAGCGTTCGCCTGCACCTCGAGGTCCTGGGCCACGAACCGCGGACGCGCGCGCTCTGACTCCGAAGTGCGCGTCTCGGCCGCGAAGGCGCCGGGCACGAGTGTCCACGCCAGTCCACACGCGATTCCGAACACGATTCCACACATGAATCCACGAGCGAGAGCGTTGTCCTGCATGTCGATTCCCCGCGCAATCGCGCACGAACGCGCTCACCGAGCCTACGCAGAGCGCCACTTGGCGCAACGGCGCACCCGAGAACCCGTTCGACTTCAGGGAATCCATCGGCCACGCACCAAGTGCGCTTCCGACAGTCTCTCTCCTCAAGCAAACTTCACACATTATCTGGCGACGCCGGGCCGCCACGCGTCGGCCCGCACGCGTGTCTCCACGCGATCCGCTTCCGCAAGCGCCTCGCCGAGCTCCGCCACACGCGTCTCCGCAGCGGGCCGCGCAACGGCGTCGCCGCGGACCGCGGACGAGCGCTCCGCAAGAATGGCCCAAAAGTAGGCCTCGAGCGGATTGCGCGCCGTGCCCACGCCCTCCGCATACATCTCGGCCACGCGGCCCATCGCGCGCCCCTCCCCACGGTCCGCGGCGCGCTTCAGGAAGCGGAACGCAGCCTCGCGATCGCGCTCGACGAGCACGCCTTCGTCGTAGAGAACGCCGAGCCTGTGCATCGCCGCCGAGTCGCCGAGCTCCGCCGCCCGTGTGAAGAGCCGCACTGCCTCGTCGACATCCTTCCCCACCGCCCCACGCGCGCCGCCACGCGCAAGAGCCACGGATCCAAGCCCCGTCAGCGCGCGCACGGACCCCTTCTCAGCAGCGCGGGCGTACCACTCGCCCGCCTTCGCAAGATCGCGGAGTTCCGCCATCGCGCCTTCGTGAAGCGCACCGAGCTCCTCCATCGCCACGACTTCGTCCATCGCCGCGGCGACCGAAAGCCAGCGCACGGCTTCCTTCGGGCTCCGCTCGACGCCGCGCCCATCGACATGAAGGCGGCCAAGGCGCAACGCCGCATCCGCATCGCCCGCCTCCGCGGCCGTTCGCAGCCAACGCGCGGCCTCGCGCTCGCCTTCAGCGGCCGACGCGGCTCCGCCCGCAGGCGCGTCCGTCAGAAGGCGGTCCGAAAGAAGCACCATCCCCTGCGTGTTCCCCGCCTCCGCCGCACGGCGATACCACCGCACCGCGTCGTCGGGGTTGCGGTCGACGCCGATCCCGTTCGCATACATCACCCCGACCGCCGTCATCGCCCTCGGCTCACCCGCCTCCGCCGCGCGCGCGTACCACTCGAACGCACGCTTCTCGTCGCGCACTGTGCCGCGGCCAGCGGACAGGATCCGCGCATAGCGATACATCGCACGCGCGTCCCCCGCCTCCGCGGCGCGCGCGACGGCCGCAACATCCGCCTCGACATCCGCGGCGGCGTCCTGGGCCAGCCCGATCGGGCGTGCGGGCACGAACGCCAACGCCTGCGTTCCCGCCACGAGCGCAATCGACGCAGAAAGTGCGGCAAGCCGAGGCATGTCCATGGGCAAACGGTACCGCCTCCGCCGCCACGCAGCACCCCTGCCAGGGTTGAATCTCGGCGAAGCCTCAGTCTGCAAGCCTGATATCGGGTCGCCGCGCGGACCTGCCGCCTCTCGCGATCCATCGGGCAGAACCTATCGCTTCGAGGCAAGCCCCACACCGTTCGAGTAGAACGGAACGCAGTCGAAGAAGGGCTGGTTGCGCGCGCGCGTCACCCAGCTGTTCGGACCCATCGTGAACGCCCTGTCGAGCACTCCCCACCACGAGAAGTACCAGTTCCCAGGAAGTCGCGATTCGCCCCTGAGCCGCCGCAAATCAAACTCCATGTCCTCTCTGACCCTGACGAAGACCTCAGAGGCAAACGCCTCCTCCTCCAGCGGGAAGCGCACCCACGGCCGCCAGGGCTCCGCCAGCATCGAGTGTAGATCTCCCTCGATGCGCCGCCGAATCGAATCGGCGATCTGGTAGGTCTCCGCAATCGTGTGGAACTCCGAGAGGATCGCCCCGTGCTGGGCTGCGAGCGTCAACTGCTCGCTTGGAAGCAGCGCGTCCTTGCCACTCCAGAGATAGCCGTAGATGTCCCACCCTGCCCGGTTCGCGAGCATGCGCCCTCCCACCACATCTCCCGGCGGGCCGCCGCCGATCACGGCGGGGCGAAGGTCGTAGGGCCCCTCGTAGGTGAAGTCGTGGAACTGCTCGGCCTGCGCGATCCTGCCCGCCGCAGTCGGATCCATCAGGTCCTCGAGGTGCGCGCGGACCTCTCGCTCGATGCGGCCCGTCCACTCGAGGTTCGGCGGCAGCTGCGCGGCGAGCATCTCGATCCGCTCCTCCAGCCGCTCCAAGACCTCGGGTGGCAGCCCGTGCATGGCCACCACGCCGGCGGCAAGCCGCAGAAGCTCGGAGCGGATGCGGGCGAGTCTCTCGCGGCCTCGCTCGACCGCGCCCAGCAACTCCCACGCATCGGTCGGCCAGTCGGGCGATGCGCAAAGGCTGGCTCCTGCGTCCGCTCGCGGTGGAACGCGTTCGTCGAGGCGACGGAGGAGTCCGTCCGCGCGGAGCGCGCGAAGCAGCGCCCTCAGGTCCGCGACCATGCGATCCGCCTCCTTCACCTTCTCAAGCGCGTCCGCGCCCTCCGTCGCGCGCAGAGACCGCTGCGCCGCATCGAGCGACTGGATCCACACGACGATCTCGAGCGCAGACGATGTGCCGAGGTGCACCACGAAGGGGTGACGATGCGGGTTGGCCGCCGACGAAGGTGGGCCCGCGGATGGCGCTGCCCCAACGCCAACGGCCTCAGAGTCGGCTGCGATCTCCTCACGCGCGGCGCGCATGTGCCCCACGGACTGGGCATGGAGTCTCCCGATGTCCGCCAGCGCCGCGCTTCGTCCGAGGAGCGCCTTTGTCCATTCGGGCGACTCCGTGCGGGCAGCGCCCTCCTTCACCCCGCTCTCCGCGGCGGCAAGGAGTTCTTCGCCCGAGAAATCAACCGTCGTCGACCACCAGTCTGCGGGGGCGGGTCGCGATGGATGCACCAGCCAAGGCCCCAGCTCGAGGCGCACGGACCGATCCTCCAGCAGCCTCGGAGTCACGAGGAAGGCAGCCTCGAGGATCTGCTCGACGGGGGCCTTCAGCGACTCGAGTGAATCGCCCGCCGAGGTTCCGCGCCCGTTCTCGCCCGAAGAGCCAACTTCGTCGGCCTGCACGCGATCGGCAGCAGGAGCGCTCGGCTGCGGGCCGCCGCCGTCGCGTTCATTGGCGGCAGCGCCGTCGCGCGCCGGTTCCCCGGGCGCCGCGATTCCGACCACGAATGGCGCACCCTTTGTCTCGGTGTAGGCGCGAAGCAACGCTTGCCGAAGCGCGTCATCGGGCCCATCCGCCTGCACCCGCCCCTCAAGGAGCACTGCAACAGGAGCGGATGGCTTCGCAGCCGCCCGCGGAGGCGGCGGCTCAGCCGCATACGCTGCGGAGACCATCGGAAACAGGGCGCACGCAACGGCTGTGAACATCGCTCTCGGCACGCGGAATACCTCCTACCAGTCGTTCGGGAAGATCTGCGACAGCTCGTTGCCGCGCGAACGCGCCTCACGGATTCGGGAGCGGGCCAGGAGAGGGCTCCTGCCAGCTGCCACAGTCGATGCAGCCTGAGAATATGTCGATCTCCAGCTTCGAGAGCTGGGCCGACGCAACACCCTCCGCCCATGTCCCCCTGTTGATCGACGCGAACACGGACCCGTCGGTCACAAGGCTGATGGACGCCTGGATGGGCTCGGTGCTCGTCGTGGTCTTGCAGAACTCCACCTCGACCTCCAGTGGCGCTTTGATCAGACCCGAGTCGTAGAGATCGCTCAGAGGAGCATTGACGGTGGAGCGTAACACACACACACACACACGTGTCAAGCGAATTCCATTCTGTGTGACAAAATTTTCCGAAAGTCTTGCACTGCCTCTCATTCCGTCTCGAGCCCTGCGCCAGTGTCGGCAGCCGTGCCCGCGTCCATTGCCCTGAAAGCCGGACACGCCGACTTCCGTTCGTCCCGCGCCCCAACTGGCGATGGCCGAGCTTCGACAGGCTCAACTCGCTGCACCGCATCCTTGGAGTGTCGCGGTCAGCTCGCGTCTTCCCCCAAAGCACCCCTGCAAGGATTTGAACTTCGGCGAAGCCGAAGTCCACAAGCCTGGAGACGCGGCGCGCACGCTGTCGGACGATCCGTGCGAGTCACACTCTTACGAGTGCGCGCCGATCCAAAGCCCCGGGAGGGATCCACCTCAATCTGGGCCAACCTTACGGCTGCACGAGCTTCGACTCCGCTCGCCCGCCGCTCAGGGCACTGTCTGAACTGGGATGCCCAGTCCGCAGTCCTGAGACGCTGGGGGAACTCCTGCAGGCCGCCACGGCTGGCAGGTCATGTCGGCGCACGACGGCATGAACTGGGGCGGGTTCCAGCTCCACCTCTCGAAGGCGATCAGTGCAAAATAGTCGCGCTGCCGAGGCTCGCAGTCAGGCGGAAGAGAGTAGTGATAGGTCCGCCTGGCGGCCCCGTGACAGATTCGCCCCCACCCGCAGTAGAGCACTGCCGTGGTTCCACTGACGCTCCCCCGCAGCGTGATCTTCGTGCCCGTCGGCGGAGGCCATGGGAGCGTGATCTCCACAGTCCCCTCCACCGAGTAGGTCACCTGCTGGCAGTTGGCATATGGCCCCTGCGTTTCGCAGTCACAGAGTGCAGACGGGTCCAGCGGCTCCCAATCGGACCACCACGCTGGCGGACACGGCGATGGAATCGACTGGATCGGGTTTCGCCACCTCTGGCTCACGGCGTCCATATCGATCTGCTTCGGGAGATGCGCCTGAATCAACAGGTGCTCCGCACCCGACATCGGCACCCATGTCGACAGCCAGTCCTGGAAGACGGACTGGAGCATGTCGAGCATGTGGAAGCGCTCCGACTCGTCGACCGCCTCGGGCTTCGCATCGACGGCGGGATAGCCGATCCCGACGAGCGCGGACAGCATGACCGCCTTCGATTCCGGAGCGAGCGGCGCGAGCACCGCGCCGAGCGGGTCGCTCGCGAGCAACCCGTCGATGACCGTCTCGGACTGAAGGGTTGCGCATGATGCATCGACGGGCGGAAGCTCGCCGACATCCCAGAGCACATCCTGCGCGTCGGGAATCTGGAATCGCGCCTTGAGGATCGCCGCCGCGGTCGACGCGGGGATCTCGGGAAAGGCCTCACTCGCCCACGGCCCGCTCGGCAGCTCAGGCGCGCAGTACCAGACGGCGCCGATCGGGGCGATCGACGCTTCCTGCGATACGCGAGCCGCGAGGAAGCCGATCACCTCGACTGCGCCGTTGTTGCCGCGGTAAAGCGCCTTGTAGCGCCAACCGTCGATCTCAACTGCTCCGCCCGAGACCGCGACCGATACCTCGGGCTGTGCAGCGTCCGCACGCGCGACGCACACGAATCGCGACGGGTCAGTCGTGTCCCGCATCGCCGATGCTGACGCCACGAAGCCGCCCGACTGCGCCAGGAAGAGCGCCGCAAGGGTGACGGCGGCGAGAGAGTGAGCGGCGAGCCTTGAAGATGAAGTCGATCGCGCTTGCATGACGTACTACTCCTATGGGCATCTTTCAAGGCGACTTACGGCAGCCAATCCCGCTGCATGAATCGTCGATAGCCTGGAGCGTAACACACACACACACACACGTGTCAAGCGAATTCCATTCTGTGTGACAAAATTCTCCGAAAGTCTGGCACTGCCTCTCATTCCGTCTCGAGCCCCGCGCCAGTGTCGGCAGCCGTGCCAGCGTCCATTGCCCTGAAAGCCGGACACGCCGACTTCCGTTCGTCCCGCGCCCCAACTGGCGATGGTCGAGCTTCGACAGGCTCAACTCGCTGCACCGCATCCTTGGAGTGTCGCGGTCAGCTCGCGTCTTCCACCAAAGCACCCCTGCAAGGATTTGAACTTCGGCGAAGCCGAAGTCCACAAGCCTGGGCTCAGGTCGGTCGGGCGCCGTCGGCCAAAGAGCCGCGCGGAGCCCGAGCGGCAAGGAGGCGAGACACTCCGTATCCGCAGCGATACGGCGAGTCGAAGCCGACGCAGCCGATCGGGATGCCGCGTGGCTCGACGCCAGGCGATCGACCGACCGGAGCCCGACGCGGCGCGCAGCGACGCGGATCCGCGGACGGGGCCCGATGCCGCAGGCGAAGGGCACCGGACGCGTCACCCCGACAACAGTGAGGAAAGCGAAAGCGCCCGTGGGCCCGAAGGGCCACGGGCGCTTTCGATGTTCCGAACGAAGTCGGGGTGACAGGATTTGAACCTGCGGCCTCTTGCTCCCGAAGCAAGCGCTCTACCAAGCTGAGCTACACCCCGGGAACGGCCAAAACGGCCGTGCGGGTCGGGAAGGATACCGCGCCGAAGAGCGACTCACAAGGCGCGCGGTGGCAACGGCCGACGCGTCGATGCGGCCGTTGGACGGGCCAGAACGGCGATCCTCTTGAATCAGCAATCCGATCGGAGAGATCGGCCACCGCCGCGCGTACTTGGAGCGAACGGGCAGGACGCCCCACCCCATCGGGCACTCTCCCCATTCTAATGAGAGACTCACAATACGGATACATTTATCCATAAATCTCTGTACTCTCGCTCCGCAGGCCCTCGCGTCCGCCGCTTCCCTTGAATCCACACAGATTGCATCATTATCGGTTTCGCAACAGTTGGAATGAGCGTACCCTCACGGACCTTCCGGTCCAGATCAAGTCAATCAGGGAGTAAAAAGAATGAAGAAGAACATCGTCCTTGTCTCGTCCGCCCTTGTCGCAACCGCCATGCTCGCGGAGGTCACCCTCGGCAGCGGCAGCCTGAGCGTGCAGAGCACGAAGCGCCGCGTGTCGGGCACCGTGAGCGCCGCCACCGCGACCGTTCAGGCACCCCTCGTCGAGAAGAAGATCGAGAGCACCAACACCTGGACGGTCTCGAGCGAGGAGACCGTGGTCACCAACGTGGTCAAGGTCGCGGAGGAGCCGATCCGTCCGTTCATCCCCGTCATCGCTGCGCTCACGAGCTTCGACTGCAACGGCAACGGCATCCCCGACTCGACTGAGATCAGCAATGGCGCCGTCGACTCCGACGCCGATGGCATCCTCGACAGCTGCGAGTACGCCATGGGCGACCTGAACCTCAACGGCATCATCGACCTTCAGGATGTCCAGATCCTGCTCGGCTGGTGGGGAATCCCCAACCCGCTCTTCGGCGATCTCAACGGCAACAACATCGTCGACGGCAGCGACCTCGGCATCCTCCTCGGCCGCTGGGGCGTCGCGACCTACTGATTCGCATGATGGCGCGCCGTCTTCGCGGAGCGCGGCCAAGATTGTTCCGACGAACACAACCACAACCGCCCCTGCATTGCAGGGGCGGTTGTGCGTTTCAGCAGTCGTGCCCGTGGGGGCGTGCGGTCAGTTCGCATGCACGGGGGTGCGCCAATCCGGGCTGACCCCACGCAGCGGACCGCTCTCGACGATCGCTGTCCCGTCGAGTTCCCACTTCCACACCGAACCATCGAAGTGACGGAAGAGCACGCCGTGACGGCCATCCCCATCGGTGTCGGGAAGCTCGACCACGCTCCACGACTTCCCTGTTCGATCCGAGATGACCGTGTGTCCGACGATCCCGAGTTCGTGCATCTTCCAATGCTCGACCGAGCCGTTCGGGCCGCGCCAGAGGACATCGTCGACGCCGTCGCCATCGGTGTCGGCCGTTCCAAGAATCGCGTACTGTGGCGACACCGTCGGCGCGAGCGTTCCATCGGCGAAGCGGATCCGCTCGGGAGTCGATAGACCGCCCGACGCGAAGGTCGCCGTGTAGACAGCCCCTGCCTCGCCCGAGTTCAGCCTGCGCAGCAGGACCTCGGAATCGATGTCGTCGTCGAAGTTCCCGACGAAGACCTGGTCGAATGAGCCATCGAGGACGGTCAGGACGCCCTCGCGGATCGTCGCGCCATCCATGAGCCACACCGCGATCTCCGTCGAGTCTGCATGCGTGCGGCGGAAGACTACGTCGGCCAGGCGATCGCCATCGACATCCGTGAACGCGACGGGAGTCCAGTCGCGGCCGACATGGCGGTCGATCTCGACGGCCTCGCCGTCCGCGCCGTCCATCAGCCACACCGAGTAGCGCCGCGAGACAGGGTCGTACCACAGCATGTCGGCATCGCCGTCGCCATCGGAGTCACCCGTGCCGACGAGCACTGCCTCGGCGTGCGGCGATCGCAGCGTCGTGTAGCCGCCGCCCACCTCGAAGCCCTCGACGAACCAGAGCGCACCACGCCCGCTCTCGGGGTGGAACCACGCGATGTCGCTGCGCCCATCGCCGTTGAAGTCCCCGGGCGCGCGACGGCGTCCGACCGCGTAGATACCTGCGAACGAACCGTCCTTCGACACCTCGTCCTCGGCGCCCGCCGCCACCACGAACCAGCCGTCGCGCAGGCTCTCGCGCTCGATGCCGACCGTGGAGATTGATGCGGTCGCGGACGCCGTCGGATCAAGCACGGACGCAGGCATGCCGGTTGCGAGAACGATCTCGGCCGTGCCACCAGGTCCCTCGCCGAGACCGATCGCCTGCGTGTCGCCGATCGCGGCCTTGTAGGCGACGCGGTACGCGCCGCCACCGTTGCCATTGATGGACGCCACCGCCACGAACGCAGAGTTGCGCCAGCGCGCAAGTTCCTCCTCTTCTCCCTCCTCGGCTTCTGGCGCGTCACCGTGATCGCCGCCACCACCGCCGCCGCCGCCGCCGTGACCACCACCGCCACCACCACCGCCGCCGCCGCCACCGACGTCAGGAGCACGGCCCGAGAAGACCCAGAAGAGGAAGTCGGTCGCGGAACCTTCGTCCTCTCCCGTCTGCGCGATCAGCTCCGTGATGCCCGACGAGAGATCGTGCACGAACACGCCCTGATGCACGGGCACCTCGACGGTGTAGCCGTTCGGATAGAGCTGATTGCAGTAGGCGATGAGATCGGGGTTTCCGTCCGCGGGGCACGCGAGGGTGATCTCGCGCATCTCCTCGCCCCATGCGCCCCAGAAGCCAACGCGGTGTCCATCGAACGCCAGCGCCTCTCCGATGCGAGTGAAGACCGCGCCCTCCTCCATGCCGGGAACGGGGCTTCCGATCTCGACAAGAGGCGTCAGCGGCGTCTCGCCCGGGCCGGCGAACGCGATCGGCGCCGCGTAGATGCCGCCCATCGTCGGAGCATCCTCGTTGTCGACCCCGAGGAACACCACGGTTCCCTCGTCGGCCGAGGGCGAAGCGGTCGAGCCGAACCGCACGAGGTCTTCTACACCCTCTGCACCTTCGCCCCCGTCAGGCACTTCCTGGCCTGGCATGACGGTGTCGCTCGACGCGATCCGCCGGAGCGGCGACATCGGCTGGTTGAGATCGCGCACGAAGACGCCCGTCTTTCCGATCGAGGTCTCGGGGTCCGTCCAGTTCGCCTTGCTTGCGACGAAGCGGCCGTCCGCGAGAGCGGGCGAACCCGGGAAGACGTCGAACTTCGTGCCCTCGGGCGCATCGGGCACGGAGTGCCAAGGGAACACAAGCTCGCCCGTCTCCGCATCGCGAACACTTCCAAGAAGCGACATTGCGGTCGACTTCACGCCGTTGGCGCTCACGAAGACGCCGTTCGTGCCCGCGCGCGCCTCGCTTCCATCGGGCAGCTGGTAGATCCACACTGGCATCGAGACGCCGCGGGTTGCGATGAGCGCGCGATCCGCGTCGATGCGCGGAATCGAAGGGAACTCGCGGAAGCCCGAGACATCGCCGCCCTTGGTGAACTGGTCGGAGTTGTTCGGCTCGGGGACCTCGTCGCCGCGAAGGAAGATCGGCTCGATCGGCTGGCCTTCTGCGCCCATGCGCTTGCGGAAGATGCCCGAGACGGGCTCGCTCGAACCGACGGAGCGGGCGCGGAACACGACGACGCCATCCTTGTTCACCGACGGCTGGTTGAAGCTCCCGAATCGCTTGGTCGTTCCAGGAATCTCGTCGCGGGAGTCTGCGATCTTGCGCCACTCGACCGACGGCGGCTCCACGGGTCCATCGCCCGCCAGCGCGACGCCGCTTGCAAGCGCCACAGCAGACGCAAGCGCGAACGCCGCGCGCGTGCGCGACACGCTCGCAAGCCATCCTCCACCCATGGCCGCTCCGGCCGACCGCTTCCATTCCGAGATCATTCCAACCATTGAAGTTCTCCCTTCGGTTCCTCGCACGGCGCAACGCGCCGCGCCCATCCACGACGGCACGCCCACCTTGGGCGGCTCGGATCGAACTAAAGCGCGCGGACCTCGCGTCAGCATCGCGCAGAGTTCCCTGAACCCACGCGGGCAAGGGCTTCCGTTCGCGAGGTCTGCGAATCACGCGGCCCAAAGGCTGCTGCAGGTGCACCGCAGGCGACGCGCGGGAAGTTGCCTCAAATTGGAAAGTCGGTCTCGCGGAAGCGGCGAAAGCGCGTACAACAGTCTCGCCACGTCGGCACCCGCTCGAGATCCGAGAAGACTCCCATGCCCGACACCCGACCGTCGAACGCTCTTCAATCCATCGCCTCGCACGCCCGGATCGCAGGGCTTGGAGCCCTCGTGCTCGCTCTCGGTGGCGCCATGGGGACCGCGTCGCTCGCGTCGGCGCAGATTGCGCTCGGCGGGGCCGCGGACTTCATCGAGATCTCAGGGGAACAGGAGTTCACGGGCGAACTCATCGTCAGGCCGAGGCAGGATCTCTCCGCGGCTGAGCGACGGCGTGCGCTGAAGCTCGTCGGTGCGTTCCCCAACCGCCGCAACACGCGGACCGACGAGTTCGTGCTGACGGTCGCCGCCGGACCCGTCGTGCCCGGCCACGCCGAGAACACGGTCGCGAGCAGACTTCTGGCCTCGGGCCTCTTCCAGTATGTCTGCCCGAACTGGCTCCTCTTCCCCACGCAGATTCCCAACGACCCGCGCTATCCCGAGCAGTGGCATCACCCCATGATGCAGTCGCCCGCCGCGTGGGACCTCCATCGCGCCGACGGCGGCAGCGAGGTCATCGTGGCCGTCACCGACACGGGCATCGTGCCGCACGAGGATCTTCCCCATCGCGTTCCCGGGTTCAACAGCGTCAGCGACCTGCCCGAGGCCGATGGCGGCGACCTCACAGACATCAACGGCCACGGCACGCATGTCGCGGGCTGCGCCGCAGCCGCAGGCAACAACGCCGTCGGTGTGAGCGGCGTGGGATGGCGGCTGCGCGTGATGCCGATCCGCGTGAGCGAGGCGGCGAACGGAGGCGCGAGCTTCGAGAACCTGCTGCAGGCCGTTCAGTGGGCAGCCGAGAACGGCGCGAAGGTGATCAGCACCAGCTACTCGGGAATCGGCTTCGCACCCATCGAGACGACGGGGCAGTATGTCCGCTCGTTCGACGCGAGCATGCTCTGGGCCGCGGGGAACTCCGCCACCGATCACGCGGGATGGGACTTCCCCAGCGTCATCGTCGTCGGCGCAAGCAGCCAGAGCGACCAGCGCGCGACCTTCTCGAGCTTCGGTCAAGGCGTCGATCTCTTCGCGCCTGGCGTCAGCATCCTCAGCACCACGCGCGACGGCGGATACGGCCTCGCAAGCGGAACGAGCATGGCGACTCCCGTCGCCAACGGCGCACTCGCGATGATCCGCTCCGCGAACCCGCTGCTCTCGGCCGCGCACGCGGAGCACATCCTCTTCAACAGCTGCGACTTCTGGGATGCGGAGCCGAACAGCGAGACCTTCGGCTGGGGCCGCGTCAACCTGCGCCGCGCGATCGAGGAGTCGCTCGACGCCCTCGTGCCGCAGGCGCCCATCGCGCGCAACGACCGGGTGCGGACCGTCGCAGGAGCCTCCGCGACGCTCGATGTCCTCGCCAACGACTACGACCCGAACATGGACGCGCTCGAGATCCTCTCCGTCGATGCGACGACCTCGGCGGGTGCGGCCGTGTCGCTCGTCAAGGGCAAGGACGGCGCGCGCGACACGCTCGTCGTCGCGAACGTCGGCGCTGCAGGCACGCAGTCCCTCTCCTACACGCTCGTCGAGCCCCTCAGCGGAGCCACAGCGACGGCGACCGCCTTCATCGACACCACGCTCGCGCGGCGCGCGGAGAACCCGCGTGGGGCAAAGGCGGGGTTGAAGGTCGAGTACTACGCGCTGTCCGCGCCGACGGCATTGCCCGACTTCAGCACGCTCGTTCCGTACGCCTCGGAGATCGCGGCGCTCATCGACTATCCGTCGACGGGCGGCGACTTCGCGGGCAGCGGGCGCGCGGACAATGTCGGCGCCGTCTACACGGGCTGGATCGACATCCCCACGAGCGGCTTCTGGACGCTCGGCCTCACGAGCGACGACGGCTCGAAGCTCTGGATCGGCGACGACCTCGTCGTCGACAACGACGGCCTGCACGGCATGGTGACGGTGCGCGGCACCCGCGCCCTGTCCGCGGGAAAGCACGCGCTCCGCGTCGAGTTCTTCGAGGCGGGCGGCGGAGCGGGCCTTCAGATGCGCTGGTCGGGTCCAGGCCAGAGCACGGCGGCCGTGCCCGCGTCGCGGCTCTTCTATGGCGGAACCGTCGAACCCGCGGATCTCACGGGCGACGGCCTCGTCAACGCGAGCGATCTGCTGGCGCTTCTTGCCGCATGGGGCAGCTTCGGGTCGCAGGCCGATCTCGACGGCGACGGGGTCGTCGGACCAAGCGACCTCACGACGCTTCTCGCGCGCTGGTCGGCGTAGGACTCGGTTGCGTCGCGCCTTCAGCGCGTGCCGCGCAGGAGTTCCTCGCGCATGCGCTGATAGAGCGGCGCGAATCGGCCCGAGCCGCGGATCCCCTGATCGATCAGAATCGCCGCCTCGCCGGGGCGGCCGCATCTGATGTAGGACATCACGAGCGCCTGGTCGCAGGCGACGAGGTCCTCCGCGCTCATCTTGGGCCGTGCAGCGACGAGGAACGGAATCGCCTCGCCCCACTCGCCGCGCATCTGGTGCAGCCGTCCCACGTAGCGCTCGGTGAAGCCCGACTCGGAGTGACCGAAGGAGAGCAGGAACCGCCCTCGTTCGATCGCGGCAAGCGCCTCGGTGCGCGCTGACTCATCGAGCGAGCCCATAAGCCGCTCGCGGCACGCGAGGTCGAAGTAGGTGTACTCGAGCGACCACGAGGTGTAGGCGGGCACCTGCCGCCGCGCGATTCGGTAGAGCCGCCCCGCCTCCTCGGTCTCTCCCTCGCGAAGAAGCGCGCGCGCGACCATTCCCGCGATGGGGCGCAGCCCGCCCGCATGCGGCCGCTCCGTCTGCCACTCGCGCGCGACCTCGCGCACGGAAGGCCGCATGCGCGCCTCGGCCTCGGCGACGAGCGTCTCGAAGCGTGCGAAGGCCTCGGGGTTGCTCCGCTTCATGAAGGGAATGCGGAAGAGGACGCGCATCGTGTGATGGACGCGGTAGTCGTCGTACGGATTCGAGCCGAGCGCAGCGGCGGACTCCTCCCACTGCGGCAGCGCCGCGAGGCGCTCCGCGCGCAAAGAGAGCGGTCCTTCCGCGGCGATCGCCCCGGCGATCATGCGTGCCGCCATCGCCTGGCCCTTCACGGTGAGATGGACATGGTCGTCGAGGAGATCCCAGCCCGTTGCGCCGTCGAGGCTCGCGGCGCGGAAGGCCTCGGCGACGTCGCACAGCGCGGCGCCCCGCTCGCGTGCGGCGGCGCGGATCGCCTCCTCGGTCGCGCGCGTCGGGCGCCACGGCATGGTGTCGAGGTCGCGCGCGTCGAGGAACGCCTCGCGCGCCTCGTCGCGCCTCCGTTCGGCGGCGAGCGCCTTCGCCTCGCTGAAACGCTCGAGCGCGCCACCACCCTCGCCGATCGGCGCGAGGCCGCTCTCGTTGCTCGGCGTCGTGCACACGATGGCCCGCGCGCCGGCGGCCTGCGTCGCCGCGATCATGCGCGACAGGTGCGCGCGCAGGTTCGCAGCTGCCTGCGCGCGCAGCGGAGAATCGGCGGGAATCGACACTTGACCGATCATCTCCTCCATCAGCGTGCGGTCCTCGCCGCCGCCCGCGAAGAGCGCGTCGAGCGCCTGCACGAGCGCGAGGCCGCGAGCGGCGCGCATCCACGGCAGGAGACTCGTCGGAAGCGTGCCCGCCGAGTTGATCGACGCGGTGCCGTATGCTCCGAAGAACTCGTTGTTGCCCACGAAAAAGACGACGACGTCGGGTTCGTGGCGCGCGATCTCGTCGACCATCGCGACGAGCGGAAAGCTCGCGACCGCGGTCGTGCCGAGGTTGATCACCTCGACCTGCGCGATGCCCTCGAGCGGCGTTCCGCCTTCGAGCAGCATGGCGAGATCCTGCTCGAGGAACGCCGAGATCGCGAGGTTGCGCGGCTGCGGATATCCCTTCGCGGCGGACTCGCCCACGATGAAGACCCGCAGCGTGCCCGCGGGCTTGGGCGACTCGAAGTGCGACTCCTCCGCGTAGCCGGGCCGCTCGGGGTTTGCGAAGAAGTACGGCTTCGTCGCCGCGGGCTCGACCACCATGAGCTTTCGCCCCGGCGCGACTTCGCCTGCCTCGCGGATGAACGATGGATACCCGCCGAAACCCGCGACGCGGAGCCCGAGCTCGACGACGCCGAGCGCCGCGATGGGAATCGCGAGCGTCACCAGCATGAAGAGCGCGCGCTTCCACCTCGGAAGCGGCGGCGCGGCGCCCGCATCTCTGTCGGCGTCAGAAGGTCCGCGTCGGGTCATGCATGCCTCCGTTGGGAATCGTCCGCCACATCGACCTGCCGCGCGCACCGCGCAGTTCGAGCCTGTCGCGCCCGAAGAGCCGTGCGGCGAGCCCGAGCGGCGTCACGACGAGGAAGTACACCGCACCGAGCGCGACCGTGCCGATCACGGTGCCGACCACGAGGACGAACGACATCCACGCCCAGTAGGCGGGAAGTCCGACGCGGGTGCCCGTGCCCGCGGTCACGAGCGCGAATGCGCCGAAACCCCAGAGAAACGGCGCGATTCCGCGCCCCGCCGCGAAGACGCCCCAGTCGACGAAGTGGAAGAGGCTTCCCACCGCGGCGAGCGCCGCGGCGACAAGCACGGCCCATTGCCGGAGCGCGCACGGAGTCGGTTTCCAGTCGATCTCGATCACGGCATGGTCCGATCTCAGAAGAGCGTGTAGATGAACGGCGCGGCCTTCGTGCCGCCGAGGATGATGAGGAGCCCTGCGATGAGGAGCACGACGATCACGGGCACGAGCATGTACGCCTTGTGCGCGCGGATGAATCCGTAGAGCTCTCCGAGGAACGATCGTCGTTGCATGGCGGGCGTCTCCGTGTGTGGCAGGATCGCTGGCGCTCAGTCGAGTCGGAACGAGCGCTTGTACTCGTCGGCGCCCCGCATGGGCGGCTGCGCGGACTTGTCGAGGTAGAGATTGCCGACGACGAGCACATCGATGTCGGTGAACATGAACGAGCGGTAGGCGTCGGCGGGGCTGTGCACGATCGGCTCGCCGCGGATGTTGAAGCTGGTGTTGACGAGCACGGGGCAGCCCGTGCGCGCCTCGAACGCGGACAGGATCGCATGAAAACGCGGCGCGCGCGCGGCATCCACCGTCTGGACGCGCGCGGAGCCGTCGACATGCGTGACCGCGGGAACGTCGCTGCGCACGACCTTCAGCATGTCCGTTCCGCGCGTACTGCGCTCCTCCTCCGCGAGGCTTCGCATGCGCGCGCCCGCGACGGGCGCCACGAGCAGCATGTACGGGCTCTCGGCGTCGAGATCGAACCACTCCCGCTGCTTCCCCGCGAGGACCGCGGGCGCGAACGGGCGGAACGACTCTCGGAACTTGATCGCGACGTTCATGCGCCGCTGCATCGACGGGTCGCGCGGGTCGCCGAGGATCGAGCGGTTGCCGAGCGCGCGCGGGCCGAACTCCGCGCGGCCCGCGAAGTGCCCGACGATCCGGCCGCGCGCAAGTTCCTCCGAAACGCGCGCCGCGAGCGTCTCCTCGTCGAGCGCCTCGAAGACCGCGCCCATCCGCTCGAGTTCCGCGCGAGCGTCATGCTCCGTGAACGAAGGCCCGAGATACGACCCCTGCTGCGCGTCTCCTGCGTACACAGTGCGCGGCTTCCCGAGGTGTCGGTGCCAGTACGCAAGCGCAGCGCCCACCGCGCCGCCCGAGTCGCCCGCTGCGGGCTGGATCCACAGCGCGTCGAACGGACCCTCGCGCAGGACGCGGCCATTCGCGACGCAGTTGAGCGCGACGCCGCCTGCGAGACAGAGGTTGCGCTCGCCCGTCCGCGCGTGCACATGGCGCGCCATGCGCAGCACGATCTCCTCCGTCACGCGCTGGATGCTCGCGGCGATGTCCATCTCACGCTGCGTGAGCGGCGACTCCGGTGCGCGCGGCGGCCCGCCGAAGAGCGCGTGGAACCGCCGCGACGTCATGAAGAGGCCGTGGCAATAGCCGAAGAGCCGCTGATCGAGCGCGAACGAACCGTCGTCCGCGAGGTCGACGACCTTCTCGAGGATCAGGTCCACGAACCGCGGCTCGCCGTAGGGCGCAAGGCCCATCAGCTTGTACTCGCCCGAGTTCACGCGGAAGCCGCAGTAGTGCGTGAACGCGCTGTAGAGGAGGCCAGGCGAATGCGGAAAGCGCATCTCCTCGCGGAGCTCGATCGCGTGGCCGTCGCCGACGCCCCAGCTTGCGGTCGCCCACTCTCCGACGCCGTCGAGCGTCAGGATCGCCGCGCGCGCGAACGGGCTCGGGTAGAACGCGCTCGCAGCGTGTGATTCGTGGTGCGTCGTGAAGAGGATCGGCCCCGTGTAGGGCGCGCCCCCCGCGGCGCGCAGCCCCGCGTCGATCTCGCGCGGAAGATGCAGCTTCTTCTGGAGCCACACGGGCATCGAGCGGAGGAACTGCCCGAAGCCGCGCGGCGCGAAGGCGAGCGCTGTCTCGAGGATGCGCTCGAACTTCACGACGGGCTTCTCGTAGAACACGACCGCATCGACGGCCGCGATGTCAATCCCCGCCTCGCGCAGGCAGTACGCGACGGCGTTCGTCGGGAAGCGGTCGTCGTGCTTGCGCCGCGAGAAGCGCTCCTCCTCCGCCGCGGCCACGACAACGCCCTCGCGCACGAGGGCCGCGGCGCTGTCGTGGAAGAAGGCGGAGATGCCGAGGATGTTCATGGAACTCGGAGTGAGAAAGAGAGGGGGCTAGGTTCTGTCTGACGGATCCCCGGACGTCGATCCGCGCGGCATCCCGTCTGGCCGCGTCGGCTTCAACTCGCTGTATCGCTGCGGATACAGCTTCGT
>QLAH01000507.1_pt1 | contig 19153 bp, 21 predicted proteins | sample 4693081 | NCBI WGS metagenome assembly QLAH01 (sample SAMN09425401, study PRJNA476045) | Lake water metagenome, whole genome shotgun sequencing project.
GGGTAGCCCCCTGCGAAAATAGCTCGATGCCAGGTAAAACTTTTCCTTACCTTCCGGATTCTGGTTGGTTTCCCTCCAAGGGGAAGCTGCCCGATCGGAGGACGAGAAAGCCACCCGCAAGGGTGGCTTTCTTGTTGGTTGCTTTTTGGGGCCTGGCTTTTCAAGCAGAGTGTGGTTCACTGCTCAAGCGCGTGCCTTCCATGACTCGCTTCCAGGAATCGCTGCAGAGTCTGCGCCAGCTGCGCCACGTGATCAACGTGGGCCGCAGTGGTGGCGATCTACACCAAGTCGCCGATCTGGTCGACAGCTTCCTTGAGACACCTCAGATGGAGGCCTGCATCGCCCGCTTCCGTGCCTTGCCAGAAGGCGCCGCGATGATGGATGAGCGCTATCCGCCGCTGCAGCCGAACATCGGCAGGCTTGCCCAGTTGCCACCCCGCACTCTTGGGCATAGTTACGCCAGCCTGATCCTTCGCCTTCGCTACGACCCGGAATTTTTCCGTCCCCGGCCGATCGAGTCCGAGGGGCAGTGGCTTACCCAGCGGATCGCCACCACCCATGACCTCCATCACGTGGTGAGTGGATTCGGCACCTCACCGGTGGGGGAGTCGGGCGTGCTGGCGATCACGGCCACTCAGATTGGTTTTCCGGCCTACGTGAGCCTCAACCATGCTGCCCAGATCAGCAGCTTCCGGCTGGATGTGAACCGCTTCACTGATCTGTCGGCGTCCATCAGCCATGGTGTGGCGATGGGGTGGAGTGCACAGGCGTTCTGCACTGCTCGCTGGGAGGAGGGCTGGGAGCTGCCACTGCACGAATGGCGTGAACGGCTGGGGGTGAAGCATCCTGCCGATACCGCGCCCTATGGTCTGCTGGCGAGCCAACCGGCTCAGGGGGCGTAGAGTGACTTCAGAACCATGGGACGCCCTTTATGCGAATGGGGCACCCAGGGTGGATCTGCTATTCCGCCAGCAGCTGTTCACGCGCTGTTTGCAGATCCGTGCGCATCGCTTCGCTCACCGTGGGGTATTGAAGGTTGAGTGATGCCAGGGTGTCGATCACGGCGGCAGCCACCACGAGGCGGGTGAACCATTTGTTATCGGCCGGCACCACATACCAGGGGGCCCGCTTGCTGGCAGTATGGCGAACCATGCTTTCGTAAGCCCGCATGTAGTCGTCCCAGAAGGCCCTCTCCTTGATGTCGTTGAGGGAAAACTTCCAGTTCTTCTCGGGTTGCTCGAGCCTTTCGAGGAAGCGCTGCTTCTGTTCCTGCTTTGATACGTGCAGGAAGAACTTTCGGATCACCACACCGTTGTTTGTGAGGTACTCCTCGTACTGGTGGATGTCGCGGAAGCGCTGCTGCCAGATGTCCTTCCCCACCAGTTCAGGGGGGATCGATTGTCGGGCCAGCATCTCGGGGTGGACCCGCACCACCAGCGTTTCTTCGTAGTAGCTGCGATTGAAAATGCCGATCCGTCCTCGCTCCGGCAAGCAGCGGTTGCAGCGCCAGAGGAAGTCGTGGTCGAGGTCAAGAGCCGAGGGCGCCTTGAAAGAGGTGACCTGGCAGCCCTGGGGGTTAACGCCGCTCATCACATGCTTGATGGTGCCGTCCTTACCGGCAGCGTCCATCGCCTGGAAGATCAGCAGCACTGCCCAGCGATCCTGGGCGTACAGACGGTCCTGCAGGTCAGCCAGGATCTCCACACCCTCCGCCAGCACCCTTTTGGCTTCACGCTTGTCGTCGGCAGCCAGTGTGAGGGTGTCCGCCGGATCGATGGATGCGAGCCGGAAGTGGTCGCCATCGTCGATGCGAAACGGGGCGCAGAAGCCCCGGGCCCGCTGGAGGATCTCCTCGCGCTCGAGCTGGGACATGGGAGGGGAGCTCATGGCATCAACCCATCAAGCTGGAGGGGGATCCTGACCACGTCAACCTGCCCGGAAGATCGAGCGATTGGTCCAGGGCAGAGGGAGCGTGCCATTGCCGCACGGTACGGCTAGGACTACGGGTAGTTCCGCCAACCAGCTCGATGAACGAGTCGCCGTGAAGTACACGGACTACTACGCGACCATCGGTGTGGAGAGGGATGCGTCTGCGGAGGAGATCCGCAAGGCCTATCGCCGGCTCGCCCGCCGCTACCACCCTGACATCTCCAGTGAGGACGACGCCGAGGCAAGATTCAAGGAGGTGAACGAGGCCTATCAGGTTCTCTCCGATCCGGAGCGGAAGGAGGCCTATGACCAGCTCGGCCGCCATCGAAGCGGCGAGGAATTCCGCCCCTCCGGTGACTGGGGCGGGCAGGTCTGGCAGGAGGGTGGGCTCGAGGACATCGACCTGGCGGATCTGCTGGAGCGGCTGAGTCAGCGGGCTGCCGGTAGTCAGGCTTCCGGCCCTCGTCCTGGCGGCCACCGCGGAGCCGGCGCCCCTTTCGCCATGCGGGGGCAGGATTACGAAGCCACCGCCACGATCAGCCTGGAGGACGCAGCCCGGGGCGTTGAGCTCAACCTTGATCTCTCGGTGCCGGAGACGACCGCAGAGGGCGGTGTAAGAAGGGTGTCCCGCACCACGAGGGTGCGGGTGCCCCGCGGGGTGGTGGACGGTGAACGCCTGCGGGTGGCGGGTCGGGGTGGGCCGGGTTATGGCGACGGCCCTCCTGGTGATCTCTACATTGACATCCATCTGCAGAACCACCCTCTCTTCCGCGCCGTGGGGCACGACCTCTACCTGGAGGTGCCGATCACCCCCTGGGAAGCGGTGCTTGGGGCAGAAATCGACCTCCCCACCCTCGATGGCAGGGTCAGGGTTTCCGTGAAGCCGGGGGCGAAAGGAGGCCAGAAGCTGCGCCTCGGTGGCAAGGGCCTGCCGCGCCGTGGCAAGGGAGCGGGTGATCTCTACGGCGTTCTTCAGCTGGTCACGCCCACGGAGATCAACGACAAGGAACGGGATCTCTACCGCGAACTCGCCACCGCCTCCAGCTTCGATCCCCGCGCTCCCTTCACTCCGGTCCACTCCCATGCCTGATGAACTGCCCCTGCTCCCCGACAGGGAGGATGTGATCGCGCTGGATGAGCTGATGGCCTGCTCGGGGCTCGCCCACGACGAGGTGGTGGAGCTGGTGGAGTTTGGAGCCCTTGCCCTTGAGCAACGGGGAACGGCCTGGACCTTCCATTCCCGCACCCTCTGGCTGGCGCGCCGGGCGGCGCGTCTTCGCGATGATTTCGGTCTGAACACCCCCGGTATGGCAGTGGCCCTGGCCTATCTGGAGCGGATTGAGCGCCTGGAGCGACGTCTGCGGGAACTGGAGGCATGCCTGCCGAAAGGCGACACCGGAAAGGATTCGTGGATCGCCTGAAGCGCTTTCTCCTTGCTGGCGTTCTGCGCCGAAGGCTGTTGGCGCTACTCGCCAGTGGAGTGGCGCTCCTGCTGGTGCTTCAGGCGTCGCCGCCGGCCTTGTCTCAGGCTGGGGCGCCGAGGATCAGCCCCCCCGAGGTCCGTGGGGTGTGGCTGACGGCCAACGACATGCCGGTCCTCAGGGACCGAGCGCGGATGGGGCAGGCGGTGGCCGCTCTGGCCGACCTCCACCTCAACACCCTGTATCCGGTGGTGTGGAACGACGGCATCGCTTACTACCCCAGTGCCGTGAGCGAAGACCGCGGGCTGCAGTCGTTCACCTACCGAGGCTTCCAGGGGCAGGATATCCTCGCAGAGCTGATCGAGCAGGCCCATGGCCGCGGTCTGCTGGTGATTCCCTGGTTCGAGTTCGGGCTGATGACACCGCCCGGGGGCGAGCTGGTCCGCCGCCATCCGGACTGGCTGACCCAACGACAGGATGGCGGCCGCACCTCGATCAGTGCGGCCGGGGAGGTGGCCTGGCTGAATCCGTTCCGGCCGGAGGTGCAGCAGCTGATCAGCGATCTGGTGCTGGAGGTGGTGAGGAATTACGACGTGGACGGCATTCAGTTCGACGACCACATGAGCCTGCCGCGGGAGTTCGGCTACGACCCCTTCACCATCGCCGCCTACCACCGGGAGACCGGCCGGCAGGTGCCTCCTGATCCGGCGGATCCCGCCTGGGTCAAATGGCGCGCCGACCGGATCACCGCCTTCATGGCCCGGCTTGCCGACGCGGTGCGGAGCCGCCGGCCCGGCGCGATCGTGTCGGTATCGCCCAACTACTACGACCATGCCTACAAGCTTCAGTTGCAGGATTGGCTGGCCTGGGTGCGACGCGGGATCGTCAACGAACTGGTGATCCAGATCTATCGGCCCGATCTGGAAAGCTTTCTGCCACACCTCGAGAGGGAGGAAGTGCTGGAAAGTCAGCAGAAGATCCCCGTGTCGATCGGCATCATGGCCGGTCAGCGCAACCGGCCTGTGGCAACGGAGCTGATGGAGGCCCAGGCGCAGGCCGCGCGGGAGCGTCAGCTGGGGGTGGCGTTTTTCTACCTCGAGAGCCTCTGGATTCCTGGCACCGACGCCGGCGAAAGCCGGGCCGCTGCTTTGCGGACGCTGTTCCCTACCCCCGCACCACGGACGCGGACTCCTTTGCATCTGGATGCAAGCACCAGCTCAAAGGCCCCGACCTGAGGCGAAGGGTGCCACTTCAGGCTGGCCGAGCTGCCGAGGTGCGTCCTATCCCCTTGTTGCAGCTCTCCGGCACCTGGATCAGCCAGCAGCAGCTGATTCATGGTCAGCGGACGATGTGTGCCTGTCCCCCTTGCGTCACTGGTTGCCGAGGATCTCTGGGGTGCTCCGGCGGAAACTCTCGCCGTAGCCGGTGCAATCGACGGGAGATTCGAACGGCACTGTGCTGGCTGAACAGCGCAGGGGCCTCCAGGGGAGGCTGTCTCTGGCAGCATCCATCGGGTCACGCTCCTCGTGGCCCCGCTCACACCTTCGATTACCAGGATCTGGCCGATGATCAGCCGCCGCGGTCGCTTCTACGCCCTGCTGCTGGTCGTCTGCCTGGCGGTGCTGGTGTGTTTCGCGCTTCCTGCCCCATGGAGTCGACTCACCTCGATCGGCTATCTGCTGCTGGGGTTGGTACTGATCGGGGGGCTGGGACGGCAAACCCGGGGGCACGTTGGCAGCTCCCCGCCGTCTGGGAGGGGCTACGGGGTTCTGGGGGTTACCGCCATCGGCTTCTGGCTGCTGTGGACGCTTACGCCCACCGAGCTGCGCTCCACCGGGATTCCTGTGGTGGTGCTGTGGACCGTGTTCAGCGGCTGGAGCGCCATCCGCCTGATTTCCTTGATCGCCGGAGAGAAACGGGTGAATGCCGCCGTGCTCCAGGGTGCCCTGGCCGGTTATCTCATGCTGGGGATCTTCTCTGGTCTCCTGCTCTGTGCGCTGGAGACCATCGAACCAGGAAGCTTCCGGGGCACCGGCATCTCCGAGACACTCCAAAACCCCGCAACTCCTGTCTGGGGAGTGAACTTCGTGAAGTTGAACTATTTTGCTTTCGTCAGTCTTACCACGATGGGCTATGGAGATGTGCTGCCTCATTCCTCTCTGGCTCAGATGGTGAGCGTGGTGATTGCGATTGCTGGAACTTTCTACGTGGCTGCCGTTATGGGTCTGCTGATCAGCCGACTCACCGTTCAGGAGTCAAGGGATTGAGTGGGGGAGGTTGTCCTCAGGGGGCCAGCCGCTCGATCCGCCAGTTCTCCTGCTCGTTGCCTCGAAGGAAGCGGAAGCGGTCGTGTAGGCGGTTCTCCCTCCCCTGCCAGAACTCGATCTCCAAAGGGCAGACCCGGAAGCCACCCCAGAAGGAGGGCAGGGGGATCTCACCCATGGCGAACCGCCGCTGCATCGCCTGCCACTGCATCTCGAGCATGCGCCGCGAGTCGATCACCGCACTCTGAGCGGAAACCCAGGCCCCTAGTCGGCTGCCGCGGGGACGGGAGGCGAAGTAGGCCAGAGACTCAGCGGCACTGATTCGCTCAGCCCGGCCCAGGATTTCTACCTGCCGCTCGATGGCGTACCAGGGGAACAGCAGGCTCACCTGGTCCTGGGAGGCGATGTCTCTTGCCTTGCGGCTGCCGTAGTTGGTGAAGAACACGAAGCCGCGTTCATCGAAGGCCTTCAGCAGCACGGTGCGCGAACTGCAGCGGTTGCCGTCACTGGTGGCGAGCACCATCGCGTTGGGTTCCGGCAGTTCGGCGTTCATGGCCTCCGTGAGCCAACGACGGAACTGAGCGATCGGGTCCGGATCCAGGTCCTCGCGCCGCAGACCTGCCTGCCGGTACTCCCTGCGCAGCTGGGCAACATCCACAGGAGTGGTGCGCTCCATGGCGCCAGATCTGCAACGGCCTGTCTACAGGCTAGGAGTCTGAACCGTTCGTACCAGCCGGGCCGTGCTGAACGGCTCCCGCCGGGAAATCCCGGCCGCTGAGACGACCGGGATCCCGGGGGATAACCCCCCAGGCTTCGCAGATCAGAAAGCTCGATCCGGCCTACGGCTCATGTCGGGGATCGGTGAGTGGCGACCGATGGGTGCCTCATGGGAACTGTTGGGAACTGTTTTCCATTCCCTTACCTAGCTTGAAACTGCCCTGCGGGAAAACGGATGGAGTGATGAGGGAAGAATCTCTGAAGGCTTCTCCCCTCAACTTCAACCTGGGGCGTTTGAGACTGATCAGGTTTTCCTGCTGCCGTTCCGCTTTCCGTACGCGATCAGATCTGCGGAGTTCCCTTCACTTCGCTGTGCACGCGCATTCGGGCCGATACCCCGGCCTCAGGATTGACACCCACCAAGGAACTGAGACCCGCCACAACCGTGAGCATCATGGCGGCGGTGCCGGCGTAGGGAAGGCTCGCGCTCCGCTCCAGTGCAGCGAGCCGCTGCGGGTGGTGCGTTTCAGGGCCGTGTCCACGTGGTTGTGCAGCGCAGACCGCGGCGGGGGCATGGGCCGGCTGGGCGTGGATCGTCACCGGCTGCAGATCCCTGGCGCCTGCCTAGCGTGCGGTCGCCGCGTAATCGACGATGAGCCCCAGGCCTTTCAGGGCTGAGCCGGCCATCCTGGTGGTATGTGCGGTGGCCGCCCTCACGAGCCTTGGCCTCGCGACGGTGCGCCTTTCCGGCGTTCAGGTCAGCGACCTTCCCTTGCTGATGCTTCTGGTGGCCCCGTATGGGTTGCTAGCCCTGATGGTTGCCGGTGGACGCCGTCGCCGGGGCGAAGCGTCGGCGCTGCTGATCTCCACGGTGCTTCTGGCTCTGGGGGGGATCGCGCTGCTGGCCTTCCAGTCGCCGCATCCGGCCACCGGGCCGGAGCCCGGCCTGGCGCTGAGCCTGATCGTGATCGCCCTGCCGCTGCTGCAGCTGGTGGTGGTGGGGTTGCTCGCTCTGGTGTTGTTGCTGCGACGCTGGCTTTAGTGGATTCCGCCGCCATGGTCAGCGCTGCCGCGTTCAACGCCGTTCTGGAGCGAGAGGGTCTGCCGCCCGCCTATCGCTTCGATGCCGCCGTGCTGGAGGCCCAGCTGAGCCTCGACGGTGGCCCCGGGGTGGTGGATGCCTTCGGCCTGGGCCTGAAGGCCCTGTTTCACACTTCGGATTCCACCAAAGGTCGGGACGATCTCACCAGCATGGTGATGACTGAACCCGAGGCCTTCGGCCTCACCGCCGTCGCCAGCTCCGAGCAGATCAACGCCGTGATCTTGAAGGCCCTCAAGGAGGATCCGGATCTCGGTTTCTTCCTCCTGCCCGAGGGAGCCGAGCCCGTGGCGGCGGGCGAAGTGACGCTGTTCCCCCCTGAGGAGGGGGAGTCGGTGCGGGACTTCTGGATCTGGGTGGTGCGCTGCCCGTCGTTCTTCCCCGGACCCCTCTGGCTGCTGGTGAACCGGGCTGATGGGTCCCGGGCCTACCACTACGGGCGGCTGTGAGGTCGCCAAGGCCGGGCCTGTGCGGGAGCGTCAGCTGCGGCTGAGCACCTCATGGCTTGCGGAATGCCAGGCGCCGGTGGCGTCGTAGCGGCGGATCAATCGCTCCATCCGGCCGGGGGCGTGCAGCCAGCCGCCCTCCAGCACGAAGGCTTCGCGGTGGCCCACCCGCTCCGGCAGGCGGCAGAAGCCGCCGTCGGGCAGCAGCTTCAGCCCGCTGAGGTCGGCGGCGGCGATCTCCAGCCGGCAGTCGCTGAGAGTGGGCTCGGGCCAGTCGGCGCTGATGGTGGCGCTCTGCCCTGACCAGCTCCCCAGCAATTGATCGGCGCTCGTGGAGGCACACTCGGCAGCCCCGCTGCCGGCGAGGAACTCACGGATCAGTACCAGCTGATCGAACGCTCCGCCCTCGCTGTAGAGCTGCACCAACCGGTGACGCCGGTCGCCGCGGATGAAGCCGAACTCCCCACCGAAGGCCGTGTTCGGTGCCACCTGCAACGACCCCTTGTTGAACGCCCCCGACGCGAAAAACACCACCTGCCGGCCGAGGGTGCGGTACTCCTGCTCCATGGCCCGGCTCGGCTCACCCGCTCCTTCCACCGGCCCCCCACCCGGGGCCACACCCGTGCCGGCAGGCCAACGGCGCAGGCGGAAACGCACCAGGCGATCGTCTTCGCTGGACAGGGTCAGCACTGAGGGGCTGCTCTCCCGCAGCACACCATCGGCGCCGATGGTCGTGAAATTACCGCGCCACTCGCCCAGGTTGCGCAGGAAGTTCTGCCACTGGGTGGCCATGGAGGAGCGTGCCGCAGAACTGACCGTAGACAGCATGGCGGCTCAGACGCGAAAGGGGCCCGCTCCCGCTCATGATCGAGGCCTTAGCGGTGGAGGGCCTCTGAATGCTTCAGAGCGAGCACGCTAGCCTTGCTGATCCCTTATCAGCCGGTGAACGGCTGCTTGTGCGTTGGCTGGTGGTGCTGGGGACTTCAACACCGCAGACGGTCTTGCAGCCGCTGCAATGTGACATAAGAGAGCACCGATCGGCGTTGGCGGATCGCCGCTGGATCTTTAGCTCTCGGATGCATCGGGCCATTCGGCCCCAAGCCTCAACGAGAGTGGTGTGAATCCCTGCGGGGAGGAAGAGGCTGCAGCTGAGACCGAACGCAGGGTGGGAGGGCGGGCGAATCTCCCTGACAGCATGGACTTCAAGGTAAACAAGATTACCCCGCCATAGGGGGTTTGGTTCAGTTAGTTGACGCCTGCGCTTTCACCTTGATGGGCGAAGGCGCAGGGCTCTAGGCAAGACCTCGGTGGGTGATGGCTTCAGCTCACTCATCCTCGTCGATGCCGCCCAGAGGCACGAGACGGATCTGTTTCTTGCCCAGCTTGATCTCGAACTCATCTCCTGGCTGGAGGCCCAGCTGGGCGGTGTAGGCCTTCCCCACCAGGAGATTGCCGTTGAACTGGACTTTGGTGGCGTAGCTCAGCTGTCGCCCAGGACGCTTGCCGGAACGGCCGCTGCCGCCACCGAGACTCATGCCCTTGGCTTCAAGCAGGGCTTCGTAAAAGGCGGTGAAGTTCAGGCGTTCGGTGCCGTCCTTCTTGGTGCTGACGTAGCCGCACCCGCGCACCAGATCGGATTTGGAGACGTCGCCCAGTTCCTTGACCTTGGCGAGCAGATCAGAGCTTGTCAGCATGGTGGACCCCATCAATGTAGGAAGCCTAGCGAATCGTCGGGACTCCACAATGGAGGGCGAGTCCATCGCGTTCACCTGCGCAGCACCTGCCGTGCCTGCACAGCTGTGCCCCGCCTTCTCTGCGAAAAGCCGCTCGTCTGCCACTTGCGCATGGCTGTTCATGTCCTGGCGCCGGTGGGCTACGCCACCGCATCAACCCCATGGTCTCCGAAGATGAGGGAATAGGGCAGGCGGTCGTAGCTCCCGCCACCATCACCTGCTCTCCTGACGGATAGTCCCGAGGATCGATAGGGTCGGGATGTACCTGGATTCATCGCGCCAGTCCTGGAGGTTTCTGCCCTCGGCGTTGCGGTGCTCCTGCGCTCGAATCCTGTACGCCCATGCCGGTGGTGGTGGAGATGAACGCTTCGCTGGTGCTGGCGATGGATGATCCGGCCGGCCTGGCCCGGTTCTAGGGAGCCTTGCCGGGGTGGAGCCTGGGGCGGGATGGAGCGGTACCCACTGGCGACTGCCTTGGCCAGCAGGGGCTTGCTGGAGATCGATGCCCCGTCAAGACGGAGTCCCCAACCACGGCAGCATGGCCGGCTGCCGGTGTGCGTGTAACGCAGGGTCGACGGTTTTGACCTGCTTGTCCTCCTGAACGCCTGGATCCAGGCGACGCTCGCTTAGGGCGCTCCGCTGCATCGGCCCCCGCGGCAGGAGCCGTTCGGGACCGAAGCCTGGCTGCTGGATCCCGAGGGGCAACCGCCTGCTGCTGGTGGTGTCCGCAGTGTGAAGGCCTGGGGTTCAAAGTCCCTCCGCTCGAGAGGCTCGGATCAGCTCGCTCGCGAATCAATACGAAGAGCCATGGTTGTCCTGATCCGGGCTGGGCGTGCTGCCTAGGTTCATCAACAGCCACGCATCGGGGTACATCCACCATGACCGAACTCGGCAAGTGCCCCTTCAACCACGGTTCCGCACCGATGGCTGTGGCGGGTCTCGGTCCCTCCCCGCGTGAGTGGTGGCCTCAGCAGATCAACCTCGGCATCCTTCGCCAGCACTGCCCGGCATCCAACCCCCTGGGGGCTGCGTTCAACTACGCCGAGGCCTTCCGCCAGCTCGATTATCCGGCCCTCAAGCGCGACCTGATCGCGCTGATGACCGACTCCCAGGACTGGTGGCCCGCCGACTGGGGTCACTACGGCGGCCTGTTCATCCGCATGGCCTGGCACAGCGCCGGCACCTACCGCACCGCCGACGGCCGCGGCGGCGGCGGTACCGGTAACCAGCGTTTTGCGCCGATCAACAGCTGGCCCGACAACGGCAACCTCGACAAGGGCCGCCGGCTGCTGTGGCCGATCAAGCAGAAGTACGGCAACCGCATCTCCTGGGCCGATCTGATGATCCTGGCCGGCAACGCCGCCCTGGAATCGATGGGGCTGCGCACCTTCGGCTTCGGCGGTGGCCGCGTCGACATCTGGCAGCCGGAGGAGGACATCTTCTGGGGCAACGAAAAAACCTGGCTGGGCGATGAGCGCTACAGCGGCGATCGCCAGCTGGAAAACCCGCTGGCCGCCGTGCAGATGGGCCTGATCTACGTGAACCCGGAGGGCCCCAATGGCATGCCCGACCCGGTGGCCTCGGGCCGCGACGTGCGCGAGACGTTTGCGCGCATGGCGATGAACGACGAGGAAACGGTGGCCCTTACCGCCGGTGGGCACACCTTCGGCAAGGCCCATGGCGCCGGCAGCACCGAACTGGTGGGGCCGCCGCCGGAGGGGGCGCCGCTCGAGGAGATGGGTCTGGGCTGGCACAACCGCCACGGCAGCGGCAAGGGGGCCGACGCCACCACCAGTGGCATCGAGGGCGCCTGGAAGCCCCATCCCACCCGCTGGGACATGGGCTATTTCGACATGCTGTTCGGCTACGAGTGGGAGCTGATCAAAAGCCCCGCCGGGGCGTGGCAGTGGCAGGCCAAGGACTGCCGCGAGGAGCACCTCATCCCCGATGCCCACATCCCCGGGCTCAAGCACCCGCCGATGATGACCACGGCGGATCTGTCGCTGCGCTTCGATCCGATCTACGAGCCGATCTCGCGCCACTTTCACCAGCACCCGGAGGCCTTCGCCGACGCCTTCGCCCGCGCCTGGTTCAAGCTCACCCACCGCGACAGGGGGCCGAAGAGCCTTTACCTCGGCCCCGAGGTGCCGGCCGAGGAGCTGATCTGGCAGGACCCGATCCCGGCGGTGGATCACCCCCTGGTGGACGGGCCGGCCATCATCGATCTCAAGGCGCGGGTGCGCGCCTCCGGGCTGAGCGTGGCCGAGCTGGTGGGCACCGCCTGGGCCTCGGCCTCCACCTTCCGCGGCTCCGACAAGCGCGGTGGCGCCAACGGTGCCCGGGTGCGCCTGGCACCGCAGAAGGACTGGGCCGTGAATCAGCCCGAGCAGCTGCAACGGATACTGGGGGTGCTGGAGGGTATCCAGCAGGCCTTCAACGCTTCGCGCGCCGATGGCGTGCGCGTGTCGCTGGCGGATCTGATCGTGCTGGCCGGCGGCGTGGGCGTGGAGCAGGCGGCGGCCGCGGCAGGCCAGCCGTTGGAGGTGCCCTTCACCCCCGGCCGCATGGATGCCTCAGCAGAGCAGACGGATGTGGCCTCGTTTGAGGTGATGGAGCCCCAGGCCGATGGCTTCCGCAACTGGCAGAAGGGGCCGATGAGCGTGACCGGCGAGCACCTGCTCATCGACCGGGCCCAGCTGCTGGGCCTGAGCGCTCCGGAGATGACCGTGCTGGTGGGCGGTCTGCGGGTGCTGGGCGCCAACACGGGCGGCTCACCCCACGGCGTGCTCACCGAGCGGCCAGGAGTGCTCAGCAACGACTTCTTCGTGAGCCTGCTCGACATGGCCACCACCTGGACGCCGGTGGACGACAGCGGCGAGCTGTTCGAGGGCCGCGACCGCAGCACCAAGGCGCTGCGCTGGAGCGGCACCCGCGTGGACCTGGTGTTCGGATCGAACTCACAGCTGCGGGCCATCGCCGAGGTGTATGCCCAGAGCGATGGAGCCGGCAGGTTCATGGGCGACTTCGTGAGCGCCTGGGTGAAGGTGATGGAGGCCGATCGCTTCGATCTGAAGCGCTGAACGGGTGCGGAAGCAGCCTCATGGTTCGGCTGTTGGCTCGGAAAAGACCGTCAGACACTCTTCGACAACAAGACTGACATCGGCCGCGGAATTCACGCAGAAGCGGCTCCAGGTGGCCATCGGTTCCGGGGTCATTGTGCGTAGCGGCCAGTCGATGCGTTGGCCGCCGTAGGTCAGGCCCACGCACGTGAGACTGGCGTCATCACCCAGCAGGCTCCAGAGCACGGAGATCCGGGCGCGGTCGTAGGGGACACGCCTCAGTTCGTCGGGACAGTCGACGATTGTTCCAGGTTTGAGGGTCAACCTCAGGGCCTGCTCCCAACTCAGAAAGGTGCCGTCATGGGTGGGATAGAACCAGCAGGTTTCATTGCCGGCTTCGCTGAGCGCAAACCGGTCCACACAGTGGAGCTCCTCCCCATCTTCGCCATCGCTGCGATAGATCCCAAGCCAGTGGAGCTGCGGTTCGATGAGGGGGAGCACCGCGTCACAGAGGAGCTGAGTGCCGTCGCTGGAGCGGCGTTGATCACCGGTGAGACGCCCATCGACTGGCAACTGGCTCAGATCTGCGGAGCCACGGCCAGTGCTGAAGATCCGAAGCGAGAATCCGCCAGCCGGTCCCCGATCCTGTGCCGCCAGCAGTCCGGCCCTGGTGGTGGGTTCGCTCGGCAGGGCTGCTGCAGGGGCCAGCACAAACAACAGCGGATGGGTCATGGGGGGGGGGGGACCCTCAGGGAGCCAGTACAAAAAAGGGGATACCCTGGCCAATCTGGCTGGTAGAGCAGCCGCCTGACTCCTGCTCGCACCGGCTTCTGACATGGCTCCCACCAGCTGTGCGGAACGCAAGCCGTGTGCTTCCTGGCCATGAACGGGTGTTCCGAAAGCCTGGCGCCAGAGGGATTTTGTTGCGCACGGGCTCACCGCTCCAGGAGCTGCCAGAAGCTCCACTTCTGGCCATACGCCTCCCGCAGCCGCCCCGTGAAGCTGCTGTGGGGCTCCACTCTCTGCCAGTTGTCGATGCGGACGTCGAGCAGCTCGCACTGGCGCAGGTGCTCAGCCGCATACCGATAGCGCTTGGAGCGACCCATCGACAGGGCGAACACCACCATGGCCCTCAGCAGAAGGCTGGCGGCAACCGGGTGGTCGGCGCTGAGGCGCTCGGCCGCTGGCTCATAGATCTCGTAGGCATCACCATCCCAGTCGTGGCCATGCGCGATCACGTAGCGGGCGGCCCGGGGCAGGGCCGGCCAGGACACCAGAAACCGCAGAGCCGCCAGCGGCACGGGATGGGCTTCCGCCACTGCGAAGGCCCGCTCCTCCGCTTCCACATCGGCGAAGTCGTCGAGCCGCTTGAGGTACTCGCGCAATACAGGGATCGAGAGGGTCTTGCTGAACACCTGCCAGCGGTGCTGCTGGGCGTCCTCGCTGCGGCCGAGGGCATCGAGCACGGCGATGCGGGTGGCGTGCCATTCCTCGGCCTGCATGATCCGGGTGGCAGGGGCGGCGCCATCGAGCACGGTCAGGGCCTGTTCGGCGCGGCCGGCCTGGAGCAGATGGCCAGCCACTTCAGCGGCGGTGTCGGGCCAGGTGAGCTGTGAGGGCTCAAACAGCTCCAGGTAGCCATCCAGATCGCCCCGACCCTGGGCGAGTTGCTCCCTGGTGAGGCGATCGATTCCGCCGCGCTCCAGCAGGGCCTCCTCCAGCTGCAGCAGGCCTGCTTCCCCAAGGATGGGCGTCAGGGCGGGGATCAGATCCTCGAACTGGCCGTAGCCGTTCTCCTGGAAGAGATCTGCCGCGTGGTCCACCAGGCTTTCGGGGCTGGTGCCCGCTGCTTCGGCGAGGGTCGCCAGCACCTTCACCCCCCTCTGGAACAGGCCGATGACCGCCCCGGTCGAATCGGAGCTGCGGTCCAGCACCCCCTCGCTCAGCCCCAGCAGACGCACCTGCAGCTCCACGGCAAGCGCCGGATCCGCGGAGGCGATCGGCCCCCTGATCGCCTGCTGTTGCGCCTCCAGATCCTGGAGCAGGGCCTTGCGCTTGGCTGAATCGATGAAGGTGCTGGAGCGGCCGATGGTGGCAAGCCGTTTGCGGACCTCCTGGGCCGCGCCCTCGGCCCCGCCGGCTGCAGCAAGCGCCAGTCTCAGCCGTCGTTGGATCACGGCATTGCCGGCGCTCACCTCGATCAGCAGTTCGGCCAGGGCTGATGCACCCAGCGTCTCAAGGTTCCTGGCGTTGAGGGTGCGCTTGGCGGCCATGGCCTGAGGACTCTTGCCCTGAGCATGGCGAAATCAGGCCCACGGCAGTTCGGTTCTGCAGCATCTGCTTACCGCCTAGCTGTCTGGGTGCGTGGCGGGGAAAGGCGGCCCCAACCGTTTGATCTCCAGTTCATCGAGAATCAATCGAGATTCCATCCTGCTGGTTTTCAACGACGCCAGTGCTGGCCGTAGCGGCAGGCACCGAACGCCAGCGATTCGACCAGGCTGTCGCCCATCGAGACGGCTCGCCGCCTCAACCCGCACGAAGGACGCGGTCACGCGCTCTCACCTTGCCGATGAGCCACCTCCAACAGTTGGAAGGGTTCCTCCTGCCGCCGGTTGGGATCCTGGGGTGACTCCGCGGCGATGCCCTGCGCCCGGACGTCGCTGCGCAAAGCGAGCAAACCGGCCAAAAGGAGAACGGGCCTGGCGGTTGGACCGCCGCCGCTGTTCCCGAAAGGGGCGATCCACCATGTCCATGGCGGCGGCATCGGCATGGTCGTCGACGCCGTAGAGCAGAGCGATGATCCGCTCCGGATCCATCTCCTCGGCGGCGGCTTCCTGCCAGAGCCGCTCCGTGCGTAGCCGGTCGCCGCGCACGAACTGGGCGTCGGCGAGCTGGCGGGTCAGAGCGAACAACAGCTGCCGTTCCTTGAATTCAGGAAAGTTGCCCTCGAAGTGGTGGGGAAAATCCCTCGTGGCCATGGCCGCTCTTCACCTCTCTGAGTCCTAGGAATGACGGCGGCGCGGCGCCGGGACAGAACATCCTCCGGACATAAAACGTAGCTGTTGCTACCAAGTACTTCGGTGTGTTCATGGGCTTCCCGCCGCGATCTCGCAGTGCCGCGCATCCTTGTTGCGGCCTTCGCGGCTCAGCGGAAGAGAGCCGTGTTCATTCCGTGTTGATGAACGAGAAGTCTTTGCTCTCCAGTTGCAGGGTGCATTTGCGGATCCCCAGGTCCGCCAGCTCCTGGCGTGCCCGGTCGAGCAGGTCATCGCTGCTGAGCTGGTGGCCAGCGAGGGTGGCCTGATCGACCTGCAGGTGCGCGGTAAGGGCGGTGCGGGAGGTGCTCAGGCCCCACACGTGGAGCTCCTCCACGGCCTGAACGCCTGGCAGCTGCTGCAAAAGCGCCTCCACTGCGCCGAGATCGATGCCGCGGGGGGCGGCGTCGAGGTTGAGAGCGATGGCTTCCCGCAACAGGCCAACGGCGCTCCAGAGCACGGCCCCCCCAACGCCCATGGCGGTGACAGCATCGAGCCAGAGCCAGCCCGTGAGTCCCACGAGCACCGCGCTGATCAGCACCGCCACCGACACCGCCGCATCGGTGAGCAGGTGCAGCACCGCTGCCCGCTGGTTGAGATCGTGATGATGGTCGTGGCCGAAGAGCTTGGCGGAGAGGAAGTTGATGAGGATGCCGGCGGCGGCAGCCCAGGCCACGGGGCCTGCGATCAGCGCCACTGGGTTGAACAGGCGCTGGATGGCTTCCACCACCACCACCACACCGGCCGCGAAGATCAGCAGCCCATTGATCAGCGACGCCATCTGGGTGCTCCGGCCGTAGCCGTAGGTGAAGCGGCCCCGGGCCGGCTGGCGGCTGAGCCGATCGGCGCCCCAGCCCAGCACAAGCCCCACCACGTCGCCCAGGTTGTGCAGGGCATCGCCGATCAGGGCCAGGGACCCGAAGGCGAAGCCGATCAACAGCTGCAGGGTCGTCAGACCGCTGTTGAGGGCGATGCTCCAGCGGAAGGCTCGGCTGGCCTGAGCCTTCGCGTTCTGGCCATGGCTGTGGCCGTGGTACCCAGGTGCCTGCCCGTGATGGCCGCCCATGCCTCAGGCCTCTGGGTGGGAGGCGAGGTAGAGGGCGATCATCTCTTCCATCCCCTTCTGGGTGCGTCCATGGGGACGAAGTCCTTTGCTGGCCCAGACCCGATCGAGCTCCATGCGGAGTTCCTCGGAAATCCAGCAGGAGAGCAGAACCTTGCCCTCGCGGCTGGAGGTGCAGCGCTTGGCGGCCATCGAACGGGGCAGCAGACCCACCTGAAATGTATACAAGTAGATGATGGTGAGCCGTGGCGACCGGCCCGCCGGTGGCCACGGCTCGCTCTGACTCCGCTGATCGATCGTCCTTATGGCAACAGAGCTCTCCAACCCCAGGGCTCGCGCTCCCTCCATACGATGGCTGTCCCCGACTCGGCCGCTCCTGCATGCCCGAGCGCTGCCTCGACAGCACCCTGCCGCAACTGGTGCGGCGAATCGATAACCAGCTGTTCCCGGGACTGCGGATCCATGGTCCCGATCCGCATGATCCGGTGCAGGTGTTGAGTGTCCCCCCGCTCTGGCGCACGCTGGGCTGCGGCAATTACGCCGCGGTGCTATACCACCCCAGCCATCCTGAGCTGGTGGTGAAGGTGTACGCCCCTGGTCGAGCGGGATGGGCGCAGGAGGCTGAGGTCTACCGCCGCCTCGGAACCCATCCCGCCTTCACCCAGTGCTTTCACGTGGGCGAGGGCTACCTGATTCTCGGGCGACTGCACGGCATCACCTTCTACGACTGTCTGCTCCAGGGCGTTCCCATCCCACCGAGGGCGATGGCAGACATCGATTCGGCCCTCGCCTACGCCGGCCGTCGCGGGCTCCATGGCCATGACGTGCACGGCCGCAACGTGATGGTGCATCAGGGCCGGGGTCTGATCGTTGACGTCTCCGACTTCCTCAACCCGGAACCCTGCCGTTCCTGGCAGGACCTCCGCTGGTCCTACCACACGTTCTACCGGCCGCTGATTGCACCGTTGAGGCTACGGGTGCCAGGGGCCGCCCTGGACGGGGTACGTCGGGGATACCGCCACTACAGGCGGCTGCGTGCGTGGTGGGAGGCAGCTGGTTCACCGCGACACTTGCCATGACCGCAGCCTCAGACCTGCGCCAGTGCTTCGGCCAGCCCCTCCACCACTGCGCTGAAGAAGGGCAGATCGAGGCTGTCGATCGTGTCGCTCATCTGGTGGTAGTTCGGATTTCTCAGGAAGGAGGTGTCGGTGACCATCAGGGCGTTGTAGCCCTGATCCCAGAAGGGGCTGTGATCGCTGAGCCGCACGTCAGGAATGGATCGGCCGCCTCCAGGCACGGGCAACACCTTGGTGGACACATGCGGAGCCATCCGCATCGCGAGGCGAGCCAGCAACGCGGCTGAGCCGAGGTTGCCCACCAGGGCGATGAAGTCGCCGCGGTTGCCGTAGATGCGCTCCATGGCAGCCATGGGATAGGCCTGCTCGCTGCTGGTGTAAGCGAGCATCTCCAGGCTCACCATCAGCTGCAAGGGTTGGTCGGCGGCACGCAGCTTCCGTGCCAGGGCGCGGCTGCCGAGCATCCCCCACTCCTCCTGATCGAAGGCCACCAGCCACACCGGCCGCCGGGGCGGCTGCCGGCTCCAGCAGTGGGCCAGCTCCAGCAGGGCGGCCACGCCGCTGGCGTTGTCGTCGGCGCCGATCGAGTGAAGCGGGCCGTCGTAGTGCGCGCCCACCAGCAGGGGCGCCAGGCGGGTGTTACCCCCGGGCAGGTGAAGGATCAGGTTGGTGCCCGCTTCGCTCCCCTCCTGAAAGCGGTGCGCCTCCACGGCGCCGAACGCCCCCAACTGCTCGCGCACATAGGCGCGCACGGCCATCAGCCCGAGGGGATCCCACTGGGCATGGCGAGGGCGGGCCAGTTCCTTGAGATGGGCGAGCAGGCGTTGGAGCCGGTCCGGCTGGGTCATGGCGATGAAGGCGCAGCGTGTGCACGGCTGATCTGCCCTTGTTCGCATGGGGGTGAGCCCACGTGGTTCCAGATCAGATGGATGACCCCAGGATGCATCGATGGCGAGAGGTCCAGGATCACGAATTGGGCGGCAATCTGATGCCACTTCGGCAGAGGATGTAGGGCCAGGCGGTTACTCATCCTTAATCCTTCCGGGGGGCTTGCCTGCTTCTCGCTGCAGGATTGAGGTGGGTGCCTTTTACTGGACAGTTCCAGCCCCAGACATCGTTAACTCCGGGCGGGAGGAACAGGATTCGGTCTCAGCATAGACCTCATGGGGAGTTCTGCCCCCCAAGGAGCTGTGAGGTCTTACATGGCAGTACCTCCACAGAAAGCGGGCCAGGCTGATCTCAGCCTCCCAGCCATCGCTGTAGGCACGGAGGTAGACCTCCTCATACTTGACTGTTCGCCACAATCGCTCA
>QLAH01000508.1_pt1 | contig 19117 bp, 17 predicted proteins | sample 4693081 | NCBI WGS metagenome assembly QLAH01 (sample SAMN09425401, study PRJNA476045) | Lake water metagenome, whole genome shotgun sequencing project.
TCTGCACGTGATCGCCTACAACCTGATTCGCTTGGGCAACCTGCTCAGGCCAGCGATGGCAGTGGCATGAACAGTGAATTGCCCAGAGGTGTGCCCAATCGGCAGCGATCAGGGAGCCTCAACGGGGTGATCGGCTGAAATCAGGCCTCCTGAGACGTTGACACCCTGAAATCCAGCCCGCAGGGAGAACGATCAGCTCTCAGGAGGGAGAAACGGGGCTTCTCAGGCGGTTTTTCCGCATACTCTTAGGAAGCTCTCTGGGCGCTTGGCTGCGAGCGGCGCTGTAACCCTTCCCGAGCTCCCGTAATTCACTCACCAGCGCAGCGGGCCAGTCCAATGCTCTTGCCACTGTGGCCGCAGCTTGGGAAGCCCGTCGTCGAGAACGACTGCCAGCTGGCGAGGCCTCCACCAGCGCCACGAGATGCGACGGTTCCAGTGGGCTAATCCCTAGGAACGGCGCCAGCGGCGCCTCATAATCCACCCGCCAGCTGTCCTCTGCGGAAGGTCCCCGACGCCTCTGCTTCTCCCACCATTGACGGGTTGTACGGATCGCCTCGCGGCCCGTGATGCCCTCCACCTGGGGCGATGCGCGCGCGGTTCCCTTCGGACGCCCTCTTTTTTTTGGCAACCACGGGGTCCAGTCAAAGGGCTCAATCCCAAGCCGATGCCGCTCCAAGGCGCTGCCGAGAAGCTCGGCCATCTGCAGGGCTTCGGTGGCCTGGTCTGGGTAGGACAGGCCGGTGCTGATCCGTTGCTGCTTCGGCGGAGTCCCTGGCGGGGCGGATGGCGGTGGCGGCATCGTTGCCCGCAGCCTGATCCGACCCTGCGAAACGTCCAGCGTGACCCCGTGAGCTCTGAGCTTCAGAGCGGCGTTCTGACGAGCAAGCCAGGCGTCGGACGAGGCCACAGAAATTGCCTAGGAAATTGCCTAAGCGTGGTCGATCGAGGCCGTTTTGCCCAGCTTTTTGCCTAAATCCAGGTCGGTTGCGATACCCTGCAACGGGCGATGAATCCTCGAAACCCTTGCCGTAGCAGGCTTTTTGGGTGACGGGGCTGGCGGGACTCGAACCCACGACCTACGGTTTAGGAAACCGTCGCTCTATCCGGCTGAGCTACAACCCCGCCAACGAAGTATGGTCTAAGCTCGCTGCCATGCAACGCAGAACGGCACCGCAGGCCCAACAATTGTCAAGATCCGCTCACCACTGGAGCAATCCACAAGTGAAACCTTGACAGACCGCCACTGCCTTGATAGACTGATGCAGCCGTCAGTTTTTTGGCCATGGCGTTCGCCCTAAGGGTTTTCCGTGTCGCTCTCACAATGGGTGCCACAGCTCTCGCATCCACTTTTACCCTTCCGGCTCAGGCTCAAATTGCAGCCTGCTCGGGTGCTTACAACCTTGCTACAGTCTTCGGGGGAGGCTTCGAATGTCTCGCCGGAGATAAAATTTACAACAATTTTGTAAATATTTCAAACAATCTGCCAGGTAATTTTAACCTTTCAATTGTCGACGCTGATCCTTTCCATACACTCTCCACTCTTGGAACTTATACAGGCGCACCTGTAACTGGCACCACTTATGCATTCAGTTATACAGTTGCAGTCGATCCCGCAGTAACCAATCGCCAAATTCAGTCATTCACCACTGATTTTACTCTTGTTCCTGATGTCCCTAACAACGTCAAGGAGCTTACAGCAACAACTCCTTCTGCCGGTCCAGCCGTTGCAACACGCTCTGGTGGCGTAGCCCCTTCACCATCTGTGGTCCTCCCCGGCAGCCCTCTCTCTGTAGATTTCACCAGCTCACTCACAGTGGCGCCTGGAAGCCTTGTGACCGGTACTTCGGATACGGTTTTCCAGGGAACTCGGTCGTCTCAGGTTCCTGCTCCCCTTCCCATTTTTGGAGCTGGCGCTGCTTTTGCTCTCTCGAGGAAGATGCGTCGTCGCATCTTGGCTGCTGCTTGAACACCATTTTGTTTTCACCCCCTCGCTCTGAGGGGGTTTTTTTATTCTTACAAGACAATTAACGGGCTTTTTGATCCACCACATGGCAAAGTTTTTTGTAACTCATTCGCTTCTCCCATAACGTGGAAACAGCTGAACCGGGCATGGTCACTGCCAGCAGACTGACATCAAGTGAGAATGGACCAGCACGTCCTCTCTTCATCTGCGGAACTGTCGTACTGGCAACCTTTGCCAATCTCCTGATCTTCTCTTCCTTTCCGATTCAGCTCTTGTTGCCGGAGTGGCAGTTGCGCATGGCTAGCGCACTTCTCGGCAACGGCATCACTGCTCTTCTCGGTGTTGTTCTTGTGGTTATCGCGCAGCAAGGATTGTCGTCTCGAACCTCTGGCCTTTATGGCAAGGCCCGTTTGATCCGTCAGCTCGCCGGCTGGGTGGCCGTTGGCTACCTCTTGTTAATCCCGGTTCAGATTGCAGCCGGCTACAGGATCCTGAACCGTACGAGCGCAGCCGAAAAAGAACGCATCCTCCAATGGGGGAAGTTACGTAGGCAAATCCAGCTCACCGAATCTGAGGCACAACTGCGTGAGGTTCTCAGCCGCCTACCTGAGCCACCGGCTCTGCCAGAGAAATTCGAGCTGCCCTTCCCCAGGTTCAAACAGGATCTGATCAGTGGCAATGATGCGAGATTTGCCGCGCTTGAAACCCAGGGCGAGAAAGCGCGTTCGGAACGTTTGCAAAACTTCCTGGCGGAAACCCTTCGCAACACCATTCAATCTCTCCTCCTTTCTGCTGGTTTCTCCGCTACCTCGAGGCAAGGCTCCTTGCCTGGCCTTGGCCGCATGCAGATCCCCTTCATGCCTTGATACAAAGAACCAATCTTAACGTAGTGGCCACTTACAGCTAGTGATGGTTTCGAAAGCAGGCGAGATGATCGCGGCCGGTGCTTCACCCCCTCGGCATATAAGCTGCCGGCTGAGGAAAGTCCGTGCTCCCCAAGGTCCAGGCCTGCCGGGTAACGTCCGGTGCGGTCGACAGTGAGGACAGTGCCACAGAAACACTCCACCGATGGCCAGCCTGGCTTGCCCTGGCGGCACGGGCAAGGGCGCGGTAGGCGCGCACCAGCGGCATCGAGAGGTGCCGGCTCGGTAAACCCCGGCCGGGAGCAATGCCCAGGACAACGGTTGGGCGTTTCCCGATCCCTTCCCCTTGGTCTTCCATCGATGAAATCGCCTACGAACCTGCCGGTTCACATGGCACCACGGCTCGTCGCCTCAGCGCAGCCCATGGGCGCTGCTGTCATTGCGCACAACCAGGAAGGCATGGAGTGAAAGCATCCATGGCAGCCCTCTGCATCCGCGGCCTGGACACCGACCAGCTGGCACATCTGAAAGCGAGGCCAGCCGCTTGGGCACCAGCCTGAACCGGCTTGTCTTGCAACGATTGACCGGGGATTCCCCGCAGCCCGGCCGGCACCAGGGCGATCTCGATGGTCTGGCCGGTTCCTGGTCTGCCGAGGAAGCCGAGGCCTTCACCGCCGCGATCGCCCCCCTCGAGCAGGTGGACCCGGCTCTTTGGAACTGATCCATGCGCCCCATCGCCCTTAACACGAACCTATGTGGTGTTCAAACGGGGAGATGCCGACTGCATCGTGGTCACGCCCCAAGCCGGTAGGCTCCTGCTGGGGGTCACCGTGAGCGGTGAACTGCTGGCCGGCTTCGCCTGCGGAGACCGTGAGCGCCGGAACCGCGAGGAACTCAGCCTCTTTCTGGCCTCCCCACGGGTCGAGAGCTCACCGGTGTCCACTGACACCGCCGATGCCTGTGCCCTCCTCTACCGCGACCTGAAACGCAAAGGCCGGCCGATTCCCACCAACGATCTCTGGATCGCCGCCAGCTGCCTGGAGCTCGGCGCCATCCTCTTCAGCTTTGATGCCCACTTCCTTCAGGTGGGAGGCCTGCGAGTGATCCGCAGCTGGCAGGAGGCTCTGCCCTGAGGCCGCTTGGATGCACGGTCAAACGGCAGAGTTGAAGCCAGGCACCAACTGCGCAACGGCTAACCTCCACCGAGGAAAGCAGGCGAGGTGATCGCGATCGGAGCGGCGGCGGCCTTCGGGCCGACCGCCGGGTACGGTTGAGGAAAGTCCGGGCTCCCCAAGGACCAGGCCTGCCGGGTAACGCCCGGTGCGGGCGACCGTGAGGACAGTGCCACAGAAACACACCGCCGATGGCCGTCCGGGTTCGCCCTGCGGCACAGGCAAGGGTGCAAGGGTGCGGTAAGAGCGCACCAGCGGCATCGAGAGGTGCCGGCTCGGTAAACCCCGGCCGGGAGCAAGGCCAGGGCTTCGGCCCAGGGACAAGGGTTGGTCCTTTGCCCGTCCCCTTCCAACAGAGCCGCTCGAGGCTGCCGGTAACGGCGGTCCCAGACAGATGGTCACCCCCGCCCGGGCCTGCGGGCCCCGGCGGTGAACAGAACCCGGCTTACGTCCTGCTTTCCCCCCATGGACCCCGCCCGTCGCCATCAGCTGGTCACGCTGCTTCAGCGCCTCGGCCTCGATCCCCCCGCCGAGCTGGCGCCGATCGATGAAGCCCTCACCCACACCTCCGCCGGCCTGGCCCGCGATCACGAACGGCTCGAATTCCTCGGTGATGCGGTCCTGCGCCTGGCCGCCGCTGAGTTCCTCGAGCGCGAGCATCCCCAGCTCAGCGTCGGCCGTCGCTCCGCGTTGCGCGCCCAGCTCGTGAGCGACCGCTGGCTGGCGGAACTGGCCGAAACCTGCGGCCTCGAACCAGCCCTGCGGATCGGCGCGATCGCCGGTGGCGACCGCGCCGGCCGCGCCACCGTTCGCGCCGAATGCGCCGAAGCCCTGGTGGGCGGCCTTTACGAGGCCTGGGGCGGCGGGACCGCCGGCCTGGACGCGGTGCACGCCTGGCTCACGCCCCACTGGAGCAAGGGAGCCGCAGAGCTGCTCGCCGATCCCCACCGCCACAACTGGAAAACTGCCCTGCAGGAATGGAGCCAGGGCCTGGGCCTCGGCCTGCCCGCCTACCGCTGCGAGGAGCGCAGCCGCGGCCATGGTGATCCATGCCGCTTCCACTGCCAGGTGGCTGCCGGGTCGCTGGTGGGGGAAGGTTGGGGCGGCTCGCGCCGAGAGGCCGAGCAGCAGGCGGCCCGCAGCGCCCTGGAGCAGATCAGGCCGGCTGCAGGGTGCTGAGCGGCAGGGTCACCAGCTTGTCCCAGTTGCCGCCCTCGAACAGCACCGCGGCCTTCCGGCCACTGATCCGCTGCACAAAGCCCTTGTAGCCGTCGTAGATGGAGGTGATGTCGCGCACCACCACCGTGGAGCCGGGCAGGATCAAGGCGGTGGCCATCACGGCGTGCAAGCAGGCCCTGTCATTTTCACGCATGGAGCTGCCTCTGGGGGCTGGGGCTGGGCGCAACGGATCACGGGCGATGATCGGAGCTCAGGGCCCAGCGGCGGAGCCAGCGCATCGATGACCCAACCCTCCCCAGAGCTGCTGCTGGTGGGCCGACTGGTGGCCGCCCAGGGCCTCAAGGGCGAGCTGCGCGTGCTGCCCCTCAGCGATTTCCCCGAGCGCTTCACCCGCCCCGGCCCCCGCTGGCTGCGGCCCCCCGGCGGGCAGGCTCGGCCGGTCGCGCTCGAGGCCGGACGCCAGCTGCCCGGCAAGGAGCTGTTCGTGGTGCGGCTCAACGGCATCGACCACCGCACCGCCGCCGAAGCCGTGGTGGGGCATGAGCTGCTGGTGGAGGCCAGCGATCGCCCGCCCCTGGCCCCTGGGGAGTTCCACCTGCTCGATCTGGTGGGGCTGGAGGTGCGTCTGCTGGCCGCCGACGCCGACCCCGCCGCTGCGGGGCCAGCCCTCGGCCGCGTCACCGACCTGATCCACGCCGGCAACGACCTGCTGGAGGTGGAACTCGATCGGCCCGGCACACCCCGGGTGCTGATCCCCTTCGTGCAGGCGATCGTGCCTGAGGTGCGGCTCGCCGAAGGCTGGATCGGCCTCACCCCGCCCCCCGGCCTGCTCGATCTCTGACAGAACGGCCGCTGCCGGCCCCTTCCGGTTGAATGGGGGTCCCTCAGGCGCGGCAGCGAACGGCTCTGGCCATGGCATCCACCCCTCTCCTCCCGGTGATCCTCTGTGGCGGCACCGGAACCCGCCTGTGGCCCCTCTCCCGCGCCAGCTATCCCAAGCAGTACTGGCCGCTGGCCGGCAGCGGCGACGACACCCTCCTGCAGCAGACCCAGCTGCGCCTGCGCGGCCTGCCCGATCTCGGCCCGCCCCTGCTGATCTGCAACGAGGACCACCGCTTCATCGTGGCCGAGCAGATGCGCCAGATCGGCGTGGAACCCTCGGCGATCCTGTTGGAGCCCATGGGCCGCAACACCGCTCCCGCCGTGGCCGTGGCAGCCCTGCAGGCCACCGCCGGCGGCGGCGATCCGCTGCTGCTGGTGCTGGCCGCCGACCACGTGATCCGCGACGCCGCGCGCTTCCGCTCCACCGTGGAAGCGGGACTGCCCGCCGCCCGGGAGGGACGCCTGGTGACCTTCGGCATCGTGCCCACCGGGCCGGAAACCGGCTACGGCTACATCGAGGCCGCCGCACCCCTGCCCCCGGCCGAGAGCGCCTCCGCCACGCCGGTGCCGATCGCCCGCTTCGTGGAGAAACCCGACCGCGCCACCGCGGAGGCCTTTCTGGCCAGCGGTCGCTTCACCTGGAACAGCGGCATGTTCCTGTTCCGCGCCAGCGCCATCCTCGCCGAACTCGAGCGGCTGGCGCCCGAGGTGGTGAGCGCCGGCCGCGCTGCCCTCGAACACGACAGCCCCGACCTCGAATTCCGCCGGCTCGAACGCGAAGCCTTCGCCACCTGCCCCGACGTGGCCCTGGATGTGGCGGTGATGGAGCGCACCCACCTGGGCAGCGTGCTGCCGCTGGACGCCGGCTGGAGTGACGTAGGCAGCTGGAGCGCCCTGTGGGAAACCGCCGACCAGGACCCCGCCGGCAACGTGCTGCGTGGGCGCGTGATCGGCGAAGGCGTGCGCAACTGCTACCTGCGCAGCGAACACCGCCTGGTGGTGGGCCTCGGCGTGGAGGATCTGGTGGTGGTCGAAACCGACGACGTGGTGCTGGTGGCCCACCGCGACCGCGCCCAGGAGATCAAGGCGGTGGTGGGCCGCCTCGAGGCCGAGGGCGCCCCCGAGAGCCGCGCCCACCGCCGCATCTACCGCCCCTGGGGCCACTACGACGGTGTGGTGGAAGGGGAGCGCTGGCAGGTGAAGAAGATCCTGGTGAAACCCGGCGCCAGCCTCTCGCTGCAGAAGCACCATCACCGCGCCGAGCACTGGGTGGTGGTGAAAGGCACCGCCGTGGTGGAGAAAGACGGCGTGGAGGAGCTGGTGGGCGAGAACCAGAGCACCTACATCCCGCTGGGCGCGAAACATCGCCTCAGCAACCCGGGCAAGATCCCCGTCGAGATGATCGAAGTGCAGAGCGGCCCCTACCTCGGCGAAGACGACATCGTGCGCTTCGAAGACCGCTACGGCCGCACCGACACCCCCAAAGTGAGCGCCGCCAGCCAGCCCCAACCCACCTGAGCCCCGCCATGCCGCCGATGGACAGGCTGCCGCCCATCGGCGTGGTGCCCCCTGCTGGTTGTGTCGTCGCTCCCCCTGGGGGCGGCGTCAAGCGAGCGAAGCGAGCGCTGCCGCCCCCAGGGGGAGCGACGACACCTACTCGACGGTGACACTCTTGGCGAGATTGCGCGGCTGATCCACATCCAGCCCCCGATGGGCGGCGATGTGATAACTGAGCAGTTGCATCGGGATCACGGTGAGCAGGGGGCTCAGCAGTTCGTCCACCTCCGGCACCGGCAGCAGGGTGTCGAACAGGGCGGTGTCGGGACCGGCGGGAGCGACACCGATCAGCTGGGCGTCGCGCGCCTTGGCCTCCTGGGCGTTGGAGAGCACCTTGTCGAACACCGTGCCGGGCATCGCGATCGACACCACCGGCACACGGGCATCGAGCAGGGCGATCGGGCCGTGCTTCATCTCACCGGCGGGGTATCCCTCGGCATGGATGTAGCTGATCTCCTTGAGCTTCAGCGCCCCCTCCATCGCAATCGGGTAGTTGATGCCCCGCCCCAGGAAGATCACGTCCTGGGTATCGGCAAACAGATGGGCCAGCTCCGTGCAGCGTCGGTCGTGGTCGTCCACCAGTTGCTGCAGCTGCTGGGGCAGAACCCGCAGCTCGGCCACCAGGGTGTCCAGCCCCTGCCGGTCGCGACCCACCGCAGCCCCGGCCGCCAGGCGCCGTTCGGCGAAGGCCAGCGCCAGGCCGTAGAAGGCCAGCAGCTGGCCCAGGAAGGTCTTGGTGGCGGCCACCCCCACTTCGATGCCGGCGCCGATATCGAGCAGGTGAGGCACCATGCGGCTGAGGGAGCTCTCCGGCCGGTTGGTGATCCCCAGCAGCTTCGGGGCGTAGGCCGGATCGCCATGCGCGAGCCGCCGCTCCTGCTCCATCGCCAGGGCTGCCAGGGTGTCGGCCGTTTCCCCCGACTGGGTAACGCCGATCGTGAGCATGCCCGGCACCAGCGGCGGCGGCGCATAGCGGAATTCGCTGGCATAGAACACGTTCGTGGGGATGCCGGCCAGTTGCTCCAGGAGATAAGCCCCCACCTGGGCCGCATGGCGGCTGGTGCCGCAGGCCAGGATCTCGACCCGTTCCACCCCCTCGTAGAACGCCTCGTCCAGGGGAAGAGCCACCAAGGCCCCCTCCGGCAGATGGCGCGCCACCCACAGGGCCGCCGTTTCCGGCTGCTCGTGGATCTCCTTGAGCATGAAATGGCGGAAGCTGCGCTTGTCCGCCACGTGCTCGGTGCCGCTGAGCAGGCTCGGCGTGCGCTGCACCCGCAGGCCTGCGGCGTCGTAGAGCTCGATGCCGAGCGGCGTGAGCAGGGCCACCTCGCCGTCCTCCAGCGGCAGGATCGTGCGTGTGAAGCCCGCCAGGGCAGGGGTATCACTGGCGCACAGGAACTCCCCCTCCCCCAGGCCGATCAACAGGGGCGCCTGGCGGCGCGCCACCACCAGGGCCCCGGGCACATCCGCCCACACGACCGCCAGGGCATAGGCCCCATGCAGCAGGGGGAGCACCTCCTGCACGGCCCGCAACAGCAGGGCCGCATCGGCCGCGTGGCCCTCCACCCCCAGCTCCCTGAGCCGCCGGGCCACCAGGTGCGGGATCACCTCGGTGTCGGTGTCCGAGCGGAAGATCACGCCCTCGGCCTGCAGCGCCTCCCGCAGACTGCGGTGGTTCTCGATGATGCCGTTCTGCACCACCGCCAACCGGCCGCTGCCATCGAGGTGGGGATGGGCGTTGCGCTCCTCCGGTTTGCCGTGGGTGGCCCAGCGGGTGTGGCCGATGCCGCAGTGGCCGGGGGCCCCCTCGGCCTCCCAGCGGGCGGTGAGGTTCACCAGCTTGCCCTCGGCCCGCAGGCAGTGCAGGCGACCAGGGGCACCAGGGCCGCCATCGGCCTCCACGGTGGCGATGCCGGCGGAGTCATAGCCGCGGTACTCCAGCTGGCGCAGGCCTTCCAGCAGCTGCGGCGCGACCTCACGTGAACCGATCAGGGCAACGATGCCGCACATAGACAGGAAAACACGAAAAAGCCCGGCACGGGGCCGGGCATGAGCTTATGGGCAGAGGGAGCGGGCTTCAGTAGGCCAGACCCATCGAGCGGCTGGTTTCGTCGCCCAGGTAGACGCGGATGCTGAGGAAGTCGGTGGGGCAGGCGGTTTCGCAGCGCTTGCAGCCCACGCAGTCTTCGGTGCGGGGAGAGGAAGCTATCTGGCCGGCCTTGCAGCCATCCCAGGGCACCATCTCGAGCACATCGAGGGGGCAGGCGCGCACGCACTGGGTGCAGCCGATGCAGGTGTCGTAGATCTTGACGGCGTGGGACATGGTCCTTTCAGGTCCTGGGGTCGCGACGGTGCCGGTTGACGCTCGGCGTGGTGCCCAACGTACCGGCGGTGACCGGAAGGCTGGTTCAAGCGGCCCCTGGCCGTCACCCTTGTTCATACGTGACGGGGGACCGGAAGAGGCCGACCCGTAGGATGCGCCCCTCCCTCACCACGGCCATGTCCCAGGAAGCGATCTTCGAGAAAGTCCGCTCGATCGTTGCCGAGCAGCTCAGCGTCGATGCCGCGGAAGTGAAGCCGGAGTCGAACTTCCAGAACGACCTGGGCGCCGACTCGCTGGACACCGTTGAGCTCGTGATGGCCCTGGAGGAATCCTTCGACATCGAGATCCCCGACGAGGCCGCCGAAGGCATCGCCACCGTGGGTGATGCCGTCAAGTACATCCAAGAGAAGCAGGCCTGAGGCGTCCATGGTGGAGGGTCTCCGCCGCGTCGTCGTCACCGGCATGGGCGCGGTCACACCAATCGGCAACGACGTCGGCACCTATTGGGAGGGTTTGAGCAGCGGTCGCAACGGCGTCGCGCCGATCACCCTGTTCGATGCCTCGCGGCATGCCTGTCGCTTCGCTGCCGAAGTCAAGGGCTTCGATCCCGCCGGCTGGCTGGAGCCGAAGGAGGCGAAGCGCTGGGACCGCTTCTGCCAGTTCGGTGTGGTGGCCGCCAAGCAGGCCGTCGCTGATGCCGGCCTCACGATCGACGATGGCAATCGCCACCGCATCGGGGTGTCGATCGGCTCCGGTGTGGGCGGCCTGCTGATGATGGAAACCCAGGCCCACGTCCTGGCGGACCGCGGTCCGGATCGCGTCAGTCCGTTCTGCGTGCCGATGATGATCCCCAACATGGCCACCGGCCTGGCGGCAATCGCTCTCGGGGCCCGCGGGCCCAGCAGTGCCGTGGCCACCGCCTGCGCCGCCGGCTCCAACGCCATCGGCGATGCCTTCCGCACCATTCAGCTCGGCCTGGCAGACGCGATGGTCTGCGGCGGTGCCGAATCGGCGATCACGCCCCTCGGGGTGGCCGGCTTCGCCAGCGCCAAGGCACTCTCCTTCCGCAACGACGACCCGGCCACCGCCAGCCGCCCCTTCGACAAGGACCGCAACGGCTTCGTGATCGGCGAAGGGGCTGGCGTGCTGGTGCTGGAGAGCCTCGAGCATGCCCGGGCCCGGGGCGCCACGGTGCTGGCAGAGGTGGTGGGCTATGGCACCACCTGCGACGCCCACCACATCACCGCCCCCTCCCCCGGGGGCAGCGGTGGCGCTGAGGCCATGCGCCTCGCCCTGCAGGATGCCCGCCTGGATCCCGAGACCGTGGATTATGTCAACGCCCACGGCACCAGCACCCAGGCCAACGACAGCAACGAGACGGCCGCAATCAAGTCGGCCCTCGGGGCCCACGCCCAGAGGATCCCGGTCAGTTCCACCAAGTCGATGACCGGCCACCTGCTCGGTGGCAGCGGCGGCATCGAAGCCGTGGTAGCCGTGCTTGCGATCGGCCACAACCTGGTTCCGCCTACGATCAACTACAGCACCCCGGATCCGGCCTGTGACCTGGACGTCGTCCCTAACCAGGCCCGGGAGCACCCGGTGAACGTGGTGCTTTCGAACTCCTTCGGGTTCGGCGGCCACAACGTCTGCCTTGCGTTCCGACGGATGACCTGAGGCTTGATCCGAGGCCTCGGCCTCCGGCACTTCCTCCCCTCCCCGGGAACCTTTCTTACCCCTTAGTCCCTAACCCCAGCGCCACGCCATGGTCGTCGCCCCCACCACATCGATCGACACGCTCTGTGTCAACAGCATCCGCTTCCTGGCGATCGACGCGATCAACAAGAGCAACTCGGGCCACCCCGGCCTGCCGATGGGGGCTGCCCCCATGGCCTACGCCCTCTGGGACAAGATCCTTCGCCACAACCCGAAGAACCCCAAGTGGTTCAACCGCGACCGCTTCGTGCTCTCGGCTGGTCACGGCTGCATGCTGCTCTACGCATTGCTGCACCTCACCGGCTACGACTCGGTGACCCTCGACGACATCAAGCAGTTCCGCCAGTGGGGAAGCCGCACCCCAGGCCACCCCGAAACGTTCGAAACCCCCGGAGTGGAGGTCACCACCGGACCGCTGGGTCAGGGCATTGCCAACTCCGTGGGCCTGGCGATGGCCGAAGCCCATCTGGCGGCCCGCTTCAACAAGCCCGACGTCACCCTCGTTGATCACTACACCTACGTGATCATGGGCGACGGCTGCCACCAGGAAGGGGTGAGCGGCGAGGCCGCCTCTCTGGCTGGCCACCTCGGCCTGGGCAAACTGATCGCCCTTTACGACGACAATCACATCACCATCGACGGAAACACCAACGTTTCCTTCACCGAGGATGTGCTCAAGCGCTATGAGGCCTACGGCTGGCATGTTCAGCACGTCCCGAACGGCAACACCGACGTTGAGGCCATCGCCCGCGCGATTGAGGCCGCCAAGGCAGTCACCGACAAGCCGAGCCTGATCAAGGTGACCACCACCATCGGTTACGGCTCCCCCAACAAGGCCGACACCGCCGGCGTGCACGGCGCAGCCCTGGGCGCCGAGGAAGCGACCCTCACCCGTGAAGCCCTGGGTTGGAGCTATGGCGATTTTGAAGTGCCCCAGGACGCCTACGACCACTGGCGCCAGGCCGTGAGCCGCGGGGCCGCCGCCGAGGCCGAGTGGAACAATGCCCTGGCCGACTACCGAGCGAAGTATCCCGCCGAGGCCGCCGAATTCGAGCGGCGCCTGCGCGGCGAACTGCCCACCGGCTGGGACGCCAACCTCCCCAGCTACAGCGCCGAAGACAAGGGCCTGGCCACACGCCAGCACTCTTACAACTGCCTCAACGCCTTCGGCCCCAACCTGCCGGAGCTGATCGGCGGCTCCGCCGACCTCACCCACTCCAACCTCACCGACATCAAGGGTGAGAAAGGATTCCAGAAGGGCGCGGAAGCCAACCGCTACCTTCACTTCGGCGTGCGCGAGCATGCCATGGCTTCCATCCTCAACGGCCTGGCTTATCACGGAAGCGGCCTGGTTCCCTATGGCGGCACCTTCCTGGTGTTCGCCGGCTACGCCCTGGGAGCCATCCGCCTCTCGGCTCTGAGTGAACTCGGGGTGATCTACGTGTTCACTCACGACTCGATCGGCCTGGGCGAAGACGGCCCCACCCACCAACCGATCGAAACCCTGGCCAACCTGCGCGCGATCCCCAACCTGCTGGTGATCCGACCGGGCGACGGCAATGAAACCAGCGGCGCCTACCAGGTGGCCGTGACCAATCGCAAACGCCCCACCGTGCTGGCCCTCAGTCGTCAGGCGATGGCCAACCAGGCCAACTCCAGCGCCGCCGCCGTGGCCAGGGGTGGCTACATCCTCGAAGACAGCAACGGCACGCCTGATCTCATCTTGATCGCCAGCGGCACCGAGTTGGAACTGGCCACCAAGGCCGCTGCGGTGCTGCGCACCGAGGGGCGCAATGTGCGGGTGGTGTCGATGCCCTGCGTGGAGCTGTTTGAGGAGCAGGATGAGGCGTACCGCGAAAGCGTGCTGCCGGCCTCGGTGCGCAAGCGCCTGGTGATTGAAGCCTCCAGCTCCTTCGGCTGGCATAAGTACACCGGCTTCGATGGCGACACCGTCTCGATCGACCGCTTCGGCGCCTCCGCCCCCGGACCCCTCTGCCTCGAGAAGTTCGGCTTCACCGTGGAGAACGTTGTGGCGAAGGCGAAGGCTCTCGGGTGAGCTCGGGTTTGCCCCGGGGTGATCAAGCTCCCTCCTCTTGCGAGGAGGGATTTTTTCTGGGGAGCCGCCGCCGCAAGATGTGCTGGCGATTGGACAGACAAATCAGAGCTAGAAGTCAATCAAGCGTGGTGCCCGTTACACCAGGAAACCGTCAAACAAGCACACCCAGGCAGCAGCTCGAAGGAAGAAGCTACACTGCCAAGACAGGAAATCCGTAAACTTACGCAACGCCATGAGCAGCGACCGTTCTCGGCCACAACGTATCCGCCAGGAAATGATCCTCCCCCAGGGGCTGCAGGAACGACGCAACTGGCTGCCCACCGCTGTGATCACCGCCTGCTTTGTGATCACAGCAGTTCTTATCTTTAAAGACAGCGGCGTCGTGCCGCCTCATCCCATGGACCAGTCCTTCGCTGGCACGGCTGATCTTCGGATCGGGAGATCAAACGGCACTTGGTTCTTTCAATATCCCACCCTTGAGTACTCCGGTGGAATCACATCCAGCCTGATCGCGGGGATCTATAAGCTTCTCATTCCCACGTCACCCGACACTCTAAACTGGCATATTCGCATTCTCGGTGCATTGATGTGGCTGGGAAGCTCATTGCTGCTCATCCTGCGCCTTGTTCCTACAACAGCATCTCGCATTCTTGCCTGCTTGCTGATAGGCACATCAGGCTATCAATTCATCCAGCCCACAAGCGAGCTCTTCGTAGGAGCCCTCTTTGCCCTTTTCCTTTTCTCCACAAGCCAGCGCTGGCCATACGCCGTCTCCGCACTGTTTCTCGCCGGCTTCGGGTTGGCCAAGGTGGAGATGATTGCAGCCGCAATCGCCGGAGCACTGATCTGGTGGATCTGGGAATTGAGGAGCGGGAAAGCCAAAGCCTGGAGGACTCTCGCGTGGAGTGGAGCCTGGATGGCAATGCTTCTCCTTCCAGGATTCATTGTTTCGGGCAGTGATCCAACCTCAATAAGCAGAAGCTTTCTTTGCTTCAAGCTTTCGTATGTCGACCTTTTCAATCACCATCAGTTTGGCGGCCCTGTGACTTTTGGGAAAGACCTCGATATGCACGCTTTCGCCGATCAGGTCATGGCAAAAAGGTTTCCCGGCGCCGACACCGTCTTCAAGATCATCACAGACTATCCAGGATTGTATGCCCAATATGTCGCCATCTCGTCCATACACTCACTTCCAGTAGTCTTTCATTCGCTGAAATTCATGATCATCCCGATGGCACTTGTAGTGCTCAGAGGGCGAGATCTTACGGGTCTTGGACTGCCGCTGTGCCTCCTCGGTGCGGCAGCGTTGCTCACATTGGCCCCTGCCTTGATGCTTACGATCTTTCGAATCCGCTATTTCGTAAAGCTCTGGCCTGCCTTCGCTACCCTTGCCGCTGCGGGATGTGATCAACTCACCTGGTCAAGGGGAAGCAGAATCAGTGCCATTATCCTTTGGTCATGCGGGCTGGCAACCATCGCAATCCAACTCTTCTACTTCAAAGATATGTGGATCAACTCTCACTATAGGTAGCTTCGTGATCTTTGATACATTTCCTTTCCGTGCAGCCAACAGTCACTCAGCATGTAATGTCTATGCGGCATCAGACCCTGGCCTTCGTAAGTTCCGCCTTCAACGAAGCCGAGAACCTGGTGGAATTGCATCGTCGCTGCCGCGAGGCCCATGCGGAGTTGAAGCGGGAGTTCGCCGAGCGGATTGAATTGGATTTTCGCTTTGTGGTAGCAGATAACGGAAGCAACGACAGCAGCCTTTCGGTGTTGGAACAACTGGGCCGCCTGGATTCCGCTGTCGTGGCCCTGGCCAATCGCCGAAACTATGGGCCGGAAGCCTCCGTAGTGAATGCTCTTTACCAGGCAGGAAACTGCGATCTGGTGGTGCTGCTGTGCTCCGATCTTCAAGATCCGCCAGAAATGGCAGTTTCCCTGGGCCGAACCCTCTTAGAGAAATCAGAACACGATGCGGTGTTAGCCGTGAAAAAGCGATCCGCTGGAGGCCTACTGTTGCGGATTGCCAGGCGAACCTACTACAAGGTTCTGGGCTATTCCTCCCGCCTACAAGTTGTCCCGGGAGGTTTCCACGGATTCGGCTGCTACAGACAGGTGGTGCTTGAGGAAGCCCTTCGCTACTGGAACAGTACCGATCTCAACTTTCGCCAGTGTCTCGCCAATGCCTGTCAAGCTCCATTGCTCGTCGACTATGTCCAAGCCGAGAGGGTTCGGGGTCTCTCTTCTTATCGAGGCTGGGGATACTGGCCCGAGGCCCTGCGGGCCCTCGTATCCGGCGATGCCGCTGCAAGCCGGCTTGCGCTGAGCATCGGGAGTGGTGGTCTGGTATTGGCGATGTTCCTAGCACTTCTGTTGCTGATCAATGTTCTGCGGGGTAACAGTGGCTATGAAGGCGGTGTGCCAACGGTGATGGGGCTTGTGCTATTCAGCTTCGCGGTGCAGATGCTGATGTTCGCTGTTCTTTCCCGTCAGATTGAGGCCCTGCGGATGGGCGGATTCAGGCCTAAGGTGCGATTCCAACTCATCAGCTCGGACTTACGAGGAGCAAACGAACTGTCATGAACGACTAATTCTAGACTGGGCCTTTCAGAATATAATCTAGCGAATATGTTAAATCACCCAATGATACTCGTGACGCCACGGAGCATGAGATGAGCATTCGGCATAGCTTTCTTCGCTTTTGCCTTACGGGTGTAGTGTTCACATTCATTGGTCCATATCTATTTTGGACGGCGTACCCACTGGGTGCATTTGTTGCATTGGCAATTGCCGAAGCTTGCGTACACACACTTCGATTCTTTGCCTTCAGAAGCGTTGTTTTCCCTGCCAACAATGGCTATCGCGTAACTGCTTGGCGCTATCTCCTCTCAGCACTTCCTGTTTCTCTGGCCGGTTTTATGTGCGTTGCTGCATTGCGCACAGTGCTGGACCGAACAGCCCTCACAGCAGTGACGACCCTGATCTCTATCATCGTTGGCTTCACGTGGAGTCGCTTTGTCTATACCCGTCGAGGCACTCGCACCTTAGGTTGAGTTTGGATCAGTGACAACTTGGATTGGAGCAGCTGTGCTTCCTTCCTATAATCGGCCTGGGCCGCGCATCACAGCTTGGCGATGCATCAAAACCGGTTTCTGCCGGCCAAAAGACCAGCTTAGGTCGCGATCAAGATATCACCACTCCGCGCTGATCTTGTGTTCTTGAATGTCGACTTAACACCTCTACTCCCGAGATGGCCACAACAAGGGCAAACGGCACCGCAACGCTGATGTAGCGGATCTCCATCAAGGCCGCATACTTAAATATACCAACCATTCCAAGCTCTAGTGTACGTAAAAGCACATACCCAATCGAGAACAGTGCGAAGTCATCAGCGAAGCAAGATAGTCCTGATAAATATCGGTAGCGACGCCGTGCTGATCTGATCGTGGAGATTGCTCCGACGAAAAAGAGGAATATAACAGCAAGCCTGCCTGCCAAAATAGTCGCAGCAACTGCGGTAGAAAGTGGAGGCCGAAGATGCAATGGGGCGCTATAGAATTGACCTCCGTCACGATTCAGCCAAAAGTGCTGCATTCTATACAGCGGATTGACGACATAGAAGCTGAATGGATCAGCGGAGATACGATCTTTAGCTAGCTGCGCAAAGCCGGCATCAACATTGGCATCATAACCACTATGCTTCCAGCGGTATAGCAAGTCTGCTACCCTTCTACGTTCTTGATCTGAGGCGAATATCCTTGGCGGCATGGCCTCCATTGATTTTCCTCTTCCTGGCGTGGAATCGACATTAAAGGCAATGTCGGTATACTCATTGCGATCAAGTCGCAAAGTGCGCACCCAACTGCTGAGGCCAGTCCACGCAGTCGACTGTTTGGCAAAACTGAACTCACCAGTTGAACCATACTGAAGTCCACAAACGGTTAGAGGAATCATCAACGAGAAGGTTAGGGCAAGCAGTGCGGGTTTCCATGCCGAACGACTGCGCAACCAAACCGTGACCCCTAGAAGCAACATGGCAATCAGATTAAGGGCAAAGATATCTACTCGCAGTATGGACGCGATGCCAATCAGCTGCGCCCCACACAGAAGACAAAGAAACCGTGTGGTGTTCAACGCCCCCCTCAACCCGCGCACCACTAACCAAAAACCAATAAAAGAGCCGAACATGACCACCTGTTCGGTCATGACACTTGATGCCATGGTGCCCGTAAAGGGCTGCAACACTAAGGAAGCCACAACAGCGAAAACCAAAAAGAGACTGCGCCCTCGAAGGACCTGTTGCGCGTACCAAGCCAGAACGAACACAATGAGAAAGTCAAGAAGTTGTTGCAGTCGGACAACAACCATGGCAGTTCGCAGTGGTTGCCCTTGAAGAATGGGCGCCAAGAGAATGGAGTATCCATTCGGCTGAACAGTGAGCACCGGCAGGCGGCCCGTACGCACAATTTCTTCGGCTCGAGCCAGGTAACCAGGAGAATCACCACCCAGCGCTACCTCACCATGGAGATATACCACCATGCGGAATACAACTAAAAGCGAAAGCGCTGACAACAGGGCCCATCTCCAACGCCTCTCATTGCCTACACGTGCCATCGCCAGAACTCAAACCAACAATAGCCAAAGCTGCTATCACGAATTTGCATTCAAAACCTATTGATCAGCAAGAATGAATCTTTGGGAACCCCTGAAAAACCCGATAGAATAGCTCCAGATCTCAGCCTGAGACTGGAAACGGATGGCGATCCCCCTCCAGTTGGGTTTTGCGGATTACGAGCAGACCTACGCCAAGAAGAAGACGCGGCGGCAGATCTTCCTTGAACAGATGGAGGCCACGCTGCCGTGGGATCTTTTTCTCTCCCTGATTCGTCCCGTCTACCACCAGCCGTCTGCCAAGGGCGGACGGCCGCCGTTTCCGCTGGAGGTGATGCTGCGGATTCATCTGCTGCAGCAATGGTTCACGCTCTCCGATCCTCTGATGGAGGAGATGCTGATCGACACCCCCTGCTTTCGCCGCTTTGCGGGGATCGACATGATCGATGGCCGGATCCCTGATGAGACCACGATCCTCAACTTCCGGCACCTGCTGGAAGAGCACCGGATTGCTGAGCAGCTCCTCGAGCGCGTGAACCAGAGCCTGATCGAGCAGGGCCTGCTGCTCAAGCAGGGGACGATCCTCGATGCGACCATCATCAACGCACCGAGCTCAACCAAGAACAAGCAGGGGGAGCGGGATCCCGAGATGCACTCTGTGGCCAAGGGTGTCAGGCGACAGCGAAAACTGGTCCGGAGGCGACACGAAAACTGGTCCACCCCGTGGAGCGAACCAGACAGGAGAACAAAGGGCGAGGAGGAGCGTCATCTCTGGAGCCAATGGCTGTGGAGAAG
>QLAH01000509.1_pt1 | contig 19109 bp, 17 predicted proteins | sample 4693081 | NCBI WGS metagenome assembly QLAH01 (sample SAMN09425401, study PRJNA476045) | Lake water metagenome, whole genome shotgun sequencing project.
CGTTCCCGAAGATCAGTCGAAAGAGGTCCCGCCATCGATGCTGGCCTCCAATCCAGCATCGATCTTGAATCACATCTCCCATGAAACGGGAATCCCCAGAGTCAGTCTCAGAGTGAAACGGTCTAGGGCCGCGGCGCGTCGCGCAGGACGCGCAGGAAGTCGTCGGCCCAGGCGTGGATGTTGTGCCGTTCGATGTCGGCGCGCAGCTTGGCCCAGCGTTCCTTGCGCTCATCGAGTGGCATCTTCAGCGCCAGGTCGATGGCATGCGCGGTTTCGTCGGCATCGTAGGGGTTGACCAGCAGGGCGTCGGGCAGGATCTCGGCCGCGCCGGCGAAGATGGAGAGCACCAGCACGCCGGGATTCTCGGGGTCCTGGCTGGCGACGAACTCGTGGGCGACGAGGTTCATGCCGTCGCGCAGCGGGGTGACGAGGCCGACCCGGGCGGTTCGGTAGAGGCCAGCCAACGTCGATTGGCCATAGGCGCGCTTCACGTAGTTCAGCGGCTGCCAGTCGATTTCGGCAAAGCGGCCCATGACGCGGCCGCACTGGTAGTCGAGGTTGCCGGTGATCTCCTGGTATTGCTGGATGGTGTCGCGCGACGCCGGCGCAACCTGCAGGAAACTGACCTTGCGGCGATATTCGGGATAGTCGGCGAGCAACCGCTCATAGGCTTCGATGCGCTGCGGCAGGCCCTTGGTGTAGTCGAGCCGGTCGACGCCGAGGATCAGTTTCCGATCCGCGATCGACTTGTTGAAGGTGGCCATGGCTTTGCGGGTCGCCGGCAGTTCGGCCATGCGCGCGAACGCCTCGGGATCGGAACCGATGGGGAAGACGCTGGCGTTGACACCGGTCACGGGGACAAGCGGGCCGGAGCTGCGGCGCGGCCGCACGAACTCGACGGGCGAGGCAAAATCCTCGAGCGCCGCGACATCGCGCTTCGCCTGCAGGCCGACGAGATCATAGGCGTTGAGGGAGCCGATGAGGTGGCGGTGGCTCGGGATGGCGGAGAGCGCCTCGGGCGTGGGGAACGGGATGTGGAGGAAGAAGCCGATCCGGTTCGTCACCCCGCGCTTCCTCAGCAACCGCCCGAGCGGGATGAGGTGATAGTCGTGCACCCAGATCAGGTCGTCGGGCTTCAGCAAAGGCAGCAGCGCATCGGCGAACTGCTCGTTCACCCGAATGTAGCCCTCGTAGAAGTCGGTGTTGAAGCGGGCGAGCTCGGGGCGCATGTGGAAGGTCGGCCACAGCACGCTGTTGGAGTAGCCGGTATAGTAGGCGGCGTGATCGGCCTTGTTCAGGTCGATGTGGACGATCTCGTTGCCGCCGACATCGAGGTGACGCGGCTCTCCCGGCTGTTCGGCGAAGTCGCCGCTCCAGCCGACCCAGATGCCGCCGAGCTGCTTGAGCACGCCATCGAGCGCAGCAGCGAGGCCACCGGCCGCAACCTTGCCGGGTTTCGGCGTACGGTTGGAAACGACGACGAGGCGTTCCGTCACGACAGGAACTCCCGGCCGCGGATGACGGCATCGAGCACGGCGGGCACACTGCTGGTGCCGGGAATGCGATAGAGCGCGGCCGTATCGCCCGGCCCGACTTTGATGCCGGTGCCGCCAAGCTGCTGGGCCGCGGCGAAGCCATCCTCGTCGGTGATGTCGTCGCCGATGAACAGCGGCGTGCGGCCGTCGAACGGCGCTTCCTGCATGAAGCCGCGCACGGCGGCGCCCTTGTCGGCACCGGCGGCGCGGGCCTCGATCACCATCTTGCCGGCAACGATGGAGAAGCCGGAGCGGGCGGCCACGGCGGCGTTGACGCGCTCGAAGCACTCGGCGGCGCGTTCGGGCGCGAGACGATAGTGCACCGCCACCGCCGAGGGCTTGCGCTCGACGATGATCCGGTCGTCGGCGCTGAAGGCATGTTCCAGCTCGGCGGCAAGCTCGGGTACGTCCTGCATCGCCGCCTCGTTGAGCACCGCGACCCGGCCATCGCGGCTGCGGCGCATGTTGCCGTGCTCGGCGGCAACGGGGAGGTGCAACGGCGCGAGGAACCGATCGACGTCGGCCATGGCGCGGCCGGTGACGACGGCCAAAGCACCGTCGAGGGTACTGTGCAGGGTCTGCAGCCGCGCGATGACCCCAGAAGGGACCGTCGCGGCTTCAGGGGTGGGCGCAATCTCGGCCAGGACGCCATCGAAATCGAGGAACAGCGCGATCGGCCCAGAGCGAAAGAGCAGCTCGGCCAGCGAACCGGCTGCCACTGATGCGTTCGTGGGGGATGTCATGCGGTCTGTACGTACGAACGGTCGAAAGGTTCCACCGCCGCGGTGTTTTTTGTCGTCGGGCTCAGCCAGCGCGGCGGAAGAGCCGCACGGGAGACGGCGTGCGAGCGATAACCTGCTTGGCCTCGAGATCGAGCTGCACGGCCTTCACCCACCAGCCTGCCTTCTCCCCGCCGGGGAACAGGTCGCCCGGCAGCAGGGGTTTTGCCGCAGCGATGACGGCTTCCACCGTCATGCCGGGCGGCGCGGCGGGCAGCACGGCGAGCACAGCGTCCCGCATGGCGGCGTATTTCGCCCCATCGACGCGATAGAGCTTGCCGGGCTGGCCGACATTCTCGATCTCGATGCGACCATCCGGCTCAGGCGCCATACGGGATCCAGACGTTCTTCACCTGCGTGGCGCGGCGGAGCAGGTAGTCGCCTTCAAAGCGCTTGTCGGAAAGGTCGTAGTAAAGTCCGCGGGTGGTCCAGGTCTGCTTGAGGTTGCCGATGGAAGCCTTCTCGACCATCGTCGAGGTTTCGGCGTCGCCGGCGAACCAGATGGCGTCGATGCCGTCGTGTTCGGCGAGGGTTTTCGCCAAAACCTTGCTTTCGCCGGTGACGATGTTGAGGACGCCCGAGGGGACATCGGAGGTTTCGAGGACCTGGTAGAAGTCGGTCATCGACAGCGGCGACTTTTCGCTCGGCACCAGCACCACGGTGTTGCCCATGGCGAGGGCCGGGGCGATCAGCGCGATGGAACCGAGCAGCGGGCGCGACGGGGGCGCGAGGATGGCCATGGCGCCGATGGCTTCGACCATGGCGGTCGCCACCATGCGCTGCGGCGGGTTGTGCACGGCGCCGTCGTATTTGTCGGCCCAGCCGGCGAAGGCGAAGAGGCGCTCGACCGACGCAGCGACTTCGGCTGCGCCGTCTTCGCCGGTCTGCGCCTTGATGCGTGCGGCGAATTCGGCGGCGCGATATTCGAGGTTTTCGGCGAGGAAGTAGAGGATCTGGGCGCGGTTGTGGGCTGACGTGGTGGCCCAGCCGAGGGCGGCGCGGGCGGCCTCGACAGCGTTGCGGATGTCCTTGCGGTTGCCGTCGCCGACTTCGCCGACGAGGGTGCCATCGGGGGCGTGGACGGGGCGGGAATAGCCCGAATCCGGCCGGGCCTGCTTGCCGCCGATATACATCTTCGCCGTTTGATCGATGGAACCGGTGTCGTCGAGCGGGTTGGCGGGGTGGGTCCCTGCTATCGCAGGGATGACGGCGGTGGGTTTGAAGGGCTGGAGTTCCGGCTCCCACGCCGGTTTCAAATAGGAAGCCATGCCTTCCTTGCCGCCTTCGCGACCGAAGCCAGACTCCTTGTAGCCGCCGAAGCCGACGGCGGCGTCGAAATTGTTGGTGGAGTTGATCCAGACGACGCCGGATTTGAGCTTGGGCGCGATATCGAGGGCGAGGTTGACGTTCTCGGTCCAGATCGTCGCGGCGAGGCCGTATTTCGAGTTGTTGGCGAGCGCCACCGCCTCCTCGGGCGTCCGAAAACTCATTTCGACCAGCACCGGCCCGAAGATCTCCTCGGTGGCCACGGTGTTGGCGGTCGAAACGTGGGTGATGAGCGCGGGGCGGAGGAAGCAGCCCGTGGCCGGCAGGTCGATATCGGGTTCGTAGAGCTGGCCGCCTTCGGCGACGCCCTTCTTGACGAGGTCGCGGACGCGCTCGACCTGCACCTGCGCCACCAGCGCGCCGATATCGACGGCCTTGTCGAGCGGGTCGCCGACGCGGAGGGTGGCCATGCGCTTCTTCAGCTTTTCGAGGAAGCGCTCCTCGATCGATTCCTGCACCAGGAGGCGCGAACCGGCGCAGCAGACCTGGCCCTGGTTGAACCAGATGGCATCGACCAGCCCCTCGATGGCGCTGTCGAGATCGGCGTCGTCGAAAACGATGTAGGGCGATTTGCCGCCGAGCTCGAGCGACAATCCCTTGCCGGTGCCGGCGGTGGCGCGCCGAATGATCTTGCCGACTTCGGTGGAGCCGGTGAAGGCGATCTTGTCGATATCGGGGTGGTTGGTGATGGCGGCGCCGGTGTCGCCCTCGCCGGTGACGATGTTGACGACGCCGGGCGGCAGCTTCGCCTTCTCGCAGATTTCAGCGAAGAGCAGCGCGGTGAGCGAGGTGAATTCGGCGGGCTTCAGGACAACCGTGTTGCCGGCGGCGAGGGCCGGGGCGATCTTCCAGCTCAGCATCAGCAGCGGGAAATTCCACGGGATGATCTGGCCGCAGACGCCATAGGGCACGTGGTCGGGGAACTCGCGATCGCGGTGCTGGGCCCAGCCGGCATGGTGGTAGAAGTGGCGCGCCACCAGCGGGATATCGACGTCGCGGCTCTCGCGGATCGGCTTGCCGTTGTCCATGGTTTCGAGCACGGCGAAGAGCCGGCTGTGCTTCTGGATCAGCCGGGCGATGGCGTAGAGATACTTGCCGCGCTGGTAGCCGGAGAGCGTCGACCATTTCGGGAAGGCGGCGCGGGCGGCTTTCACCGCGGCATCCACATCCTCGGCAGCGCCGTCGGTGATCTGCGCCAGCGGCTTGTTGGTCGCCGGGTTTTCGGTGGCGAAGGTCTTGCCGGGCTTGGTCCACTGGCCATCGATGAAATGACCGAAGCAGTTTTCGTGCGAGCCGAGCCAGGCGAGCGCGACATCGGCGCCCTCGGGAGCCGGGCCGTAGTCGAGGGAGGTGAAGATTTCAGCAATCTTGTTCATGCTCGGCCCTTGGTTCCGTTCATCCTTTTGCGTCAGCCTCGTCCGAGTCGCCCATGCTGAAGGCGCCGTTCGCAGGGTTGAAAAGGACTTCCGCGTTCCCTTCTTCGATGTACTCGTCAACGATGTTGTTCGGCGTTGGATTGACGATCCAAGGCTTGTCGACCTTGGAGTTGCCAGCCGTAATCACCTGTTCAGCGAAGTGTCCGCAGTTGTAGCCGGTGAGGTCGTATTTCGGCGGCTTCAGGTTGGCGGATGCCTGCATGGCGGCGAAGTCCATGTTCACGAAGTACGCCGCGCGGATGCGCCCGTTCTTGCCAGCGACAGCGGAGAGTTCGCCAAGCACGCGCTTTAGGCTATCCGGCGTTGCCTTGCCTTTGGCGCCGATTGTCACGTTGCTGACCGATCTGTTCTTAACCTGCCCGTCGGGCACGTAGCGGCCGAACTCGAAATACTTGGTCAGCCCAGTGTTGCTGATAATCAGCGCCCCGGCATGACCTACATCGTCGGTATTCGGGTACCAACCGTCGCCCTGCACGGGATAGTCCGGGAATACTACCAGCAATCCCTCACCATTCAGTGGTGCAGGATCGTCGTCCGGCTGGCCGGCAGCAAATGCGTTTGTCGGCAGCACCAAGGATGCCACCACTCCAACCAATACACGTCGGCGATCAATGCGTAACATCGTAACCTCCCTGTCGGCGAAGAAATGGAAACGGCAAGACGTATACTGCCGAGCTTACACCATCGGCATGCGATAGTCGGCCGCATAGTGCCCGGTCAGCGTGTGCTCCAACTGGCGTTCGATGTCGGTGAGCAGGCTCGAGGCGCCGAAGCGGAAGAGGTGGGGTTGGAGCCAGTGGGTGCCGAGCTCCTCCTTCATCAGCGCCATGTAGTCGAGCGACAGCTTGGCCGTGGCGATGCCGCCGGCGGGCTTGTAGCCGATCTCGATGCCGGTTTCCTCATGGAACCAGCGAATCATGCGGACCATGCTCAGCGACGTCGGGAGGTTGGCGTTGACCTTTTCCTTGCCAGTCGAGGTCTTGATGAAATCGGCGCCGGCCAGCATGCAGACCAGCGAGGCTTTCGCCACATTGGTCTGCGTGGCGAGTTCACCCGTGCCGAGAATGGTCTTGATGTGGGCGTCGCCGCAGGCTTTGCGCATCGCCTTCACTTCGTCGTAGAGCGCCTGCCAGTCGCCGCGCAGCACCATGCCGCGCTCGATGACGATGTCGATCTCGTTGGCGCCGTCGGCGACCGAGGCCTCGATCTCGGCGAGGCGGGTCGAGAGCGGCGACAGGCCGTGCGGGAAGGCGGTGCTGACCGCCGCCACGTTGATGCCGGTACCCTCTAAGGCATCGACGGCCGTCTTGACGAAGCTATGGTAGACGCAGACCGCCGCGGGCTTGATGTCGAGCTCGGCAACGCCGAGGCCATCGAGGATATCCTGCCGCACCGGGTGGCGGGCTTTGGCGCACAGGCGCTCGACGCGGCCGGGGGTGTCGTCGGAATTGAGCGTGGTGAGGTCCATCAGGGTGATGGCCTTTAAGAGCCATGCGGCCTGATAGTCCTTTTTCACCGAGCGGCGGGCCGGGAGCGATGACGCGCGGCGCTCCAGCGCCGAGCGGTTCATGCGGATGCGCTCGACCCAGTCGAGATCGAGCGGATAGCCGGGATTGCGGCGATGCGTGGCCGCATCCTGCACGATCGGGGCCGGCGCCTTTGCCTTGGCGGCGGGCTTGTTGACAGCCTGGTCGACGACGCGAAGTTCCATGTTGGCCTCCTTGTACGACGGGTCTTGCGCCCGTTTTGCGGCAGATTTCTGCCGGGGCATTATCTGCCCAGGAACTCCGGACCGAAAGAATGCGGCAGGAGTTGCGCGATGGTCTGTTCGAGCGGAGCGCCGTCGACGCCGTGCGAGACGACGACCACGTCCTGGTCGGCGAATTCGCGGATGCGCTGGCGGCAGCCGCCACAGGGCGTCACCGGGGTCTTGCCGGGACCGGTGGTGTAGACGCGGCGGATGCGCTTGCCGCCGCCGGCGAGCATCGCGGCGATGGCCGAGGGCTCGGCGCAGTTGCCGACCGGATAGGCGGCGTTCTCGACGTTGCAGCCGACATAAATCTTGCCGTCATCGGCGAGGATGGCGGCGCCGACCTGGAAGTTCGAATACGGCGCATAGGCTTTGGCGCGGATCGCTTCGGCGGCGGCGAAGAGCTCGGCGTCCTTCGGATGAGCCATGGCTAGCGCTCCTTGCTGTAGGCGACGCCGCCGGCCTTCGGGCCAACCGCCTTGCCGATGAAGCCGGCCAGCAGCACCACGGTGAGGATGTAGGGCAGCGCCTGGATGGCCTGGACCGGCACCCCAACGCCAAACACTTCGGCGCCCTGCAGTCGGATCTGCAGCGCATCGAGGAAGCCGAAGAGCAGGCAGGTGAACATGGCCGGCACCGGCTTCCACTTGGCGAAGATCAGCGCGGCGAGCGCGATGAAGCCCTTGCCGGCCGTCATGTTGTTGCCGAAGCCCGAGCCTTGCGCGATCGAGAAGAACGCACCGGCCAGGCCGCAGAGCAGACCGGTGATCAGCACCGCCTGGTAGCGCAGCAGGATCACCGAGATACCGGCCGTATCGACGGCCTTGGGGTTTTCGCCGACGGCCCGCAGCCGCAGGCCGAAGCGGGTGCGGTAGAGCACGAACCAGGTGATCGGCACGGCAATGAAGGCGAGGTAGACGAGCAGGTTGTGGCCGGAAATCAGGTCAGCATAGATCGGTACGAGCACCGGCACGCCCTGGAGCTCGGCGGCAAACGGCAGCTGGATTTCGGTGAAGCGTTCGCCCGCCTTGAGCTGCGGGGTGCGGCCGCCCTGCGCGAACCACTGGATGCCGAGGAAGGTGGTGAGCCCGACGGCCAGCATGTTGATGGCGACGCCGGCGATCAGCTGGTTGCCCTTGAGCGTGATCGCCGCCGCGCCCTGCAGGGCCGCCGTGGTGATCGAGACCGCGATGCCGGCGAGGAGCCCGAGCCAGACATTGCCACTGACCGCCGCGACGGCGGCGGCGGCAAAGGCGGCGGCCAGCATCTTGCCTTCGAGTCCGATGTCGAAGACGCCGGCGCGCTCGGAGTAGAGACCGGCGAGGCAGGCGAGCAGCAGCGGCGTCGACAGGCGGATCGTGGCATCGAGGGTGGAGAGGATGATGGCGAGATCCATGGCCTCAGCTCTCCGACTTCACGGTATTGCGCGCCACCGCTTCGGCCTTCTGGCCCGGCGACAGCGTGGTGAAGATGCGTTGCAGACCGGGGCGGAACAGCCCCTCCATGGCGCCGGTGAACAGGATGACCAGCGCCTGGATGACGACGACCATCTCCTTGCTCAGGCCCGGGATGACGTATTGCAGCTCGTTGCCGCCCTGGTAGAGGGCACCGAACAGCAAGGCGGCGAGCAGGATGCCGATCGGGTGGTTCCGGCCCATCAGCGCCACGGCGATGCCGACGAAGCCGGCATCGGCGACATAGTCGAGCACCAGCCGATACTGCACGCCCACCACCTGGTTGACCGCCACCATGCCGGCGAGCGCGCCCGACATGGTCATGACGATCATGATGATGCGCGAATTGCTCATGCCGGCGTAGCGCGTCGCCGTCGGGTTGTGCCCCAGCGCCCGCATGGCGAAGCCGAAGCGGGTGTGCCAGATCAGGATGTAGGCGCCGACGAGGCAGAGCAGTGCCAGGATCAGCGTGAAATTGACGTCGGTGTTCCGGAACCACGGGATGAAGGTGCCGAGCTTGGGCATGCGCCCTTCGGCTGCGATCATCGCGGATTCGGGCGCCAGCACGCCCGGCGGCTTCAGCACGTTGACCACCATGTAGACCATGATTGCCGCGGCGATGAAGTTGAACATGATGGTGGTGATGACGACGTGCGAGCCGCGCTTGGCCTGCAGCCAGCCGGGAATGAAGCCCCAGAACCCGCCCACCGCCGCACCCGCGACCACGGCGACCGGGAACGCCACCCACCAGGGCAGGAACTGCATCGGCAGCGCCACGAGGATCACGCCGAGCCCGGCGATATAGGCCTGGCCGTTGCCGCCGATGTTGAACAGCCCGGCATGCGCGGCGACCGCCACGGCAAGGCCGGTGAAGATGAAGTTGGTCGAATAGTAGAGCGTATAGCCGATATTGTAGCCGTTGCCGAAGGCGCCGGTGGTGATGGCGTTCAGCGCCGCCAGCGGGTCCTGCCCGATGGCGAGCACCACGAGGCCGGAGACGATGAAGGCCAGCAGCAGGTTCAGCAGCGGCAGCAGGACCACATCGGCCCAACGCGGCAATGGCTTCAGGACGACAGTACTCACTCGGCCGCCCTCTTCTTGTCTGTAACGCCGGCCATCATCAGTCCGAGCTCGAGTTCGGTTGCCGTGGCGGGATCGGCTTCGCCGACGATCTTGCCATCGAACATCACGAGGATGCGGTCGGAGAGCGAGCGGATTTCGTCGAGCTCGACCGAGACGAGCAGGATGGCCTTGCCCGCATCTCGCATCTTGATGATCTGGTTGTGGATGAACTCGATGGCGCCGATATCGACGCCGCGCGTCGGCTGGCCGACGATCAGCACGTCCGGATTGCGCTCCATCTCGCGCGCCAGCACGATCTTCTGCTGGTTGCCGCCCGAGAAACTGGCGGTCTTCAGCCGTTCGTTGGCGGGGCGGATGTCGAATTTCTCGATGCGCTCGCGGGCCTGGGCCCGGGCGGCCTTGGCATCGAGGATGATGCCCTTGCCATAGGCCGGGTCATCCTCGTAGCCGAGCATGGCGTTTTCCCACTCCTCGAACGCCGTGACGAGGCCCATGCGCTGCCGGTCCTCGGGCACATGGGCGAGGCCGGCCTGACGGGCGCGGTGGGCGCCATCGTCGCCTTCGAGCGACAGCGGCGTGCCCTTGAGGCGCACGGTGCCCGAGGTCTGGTCGCGCATGCCGGAGACGGATTCGAGCAGTTCGGACTGGCCGTTGCCGGCGACCCCGGCGATGCCGACAATTTCGCCGGCGCGCACGGCAAAACTCACGTCCTTGACGCGGATGACGCCGAGATCGTCCTTCACCACGAGATTCTCGACCGACAGGAAGGTGTCGCCCGGCGTGGCGGGCCCCTTCTCGACGCGCAGCAGCACGCGGCGGCCGACCATCAGCTCGGCGAGCTGCTCGGGGTTGGTGTTCCTGGTTTCCAGTGTCTCGACCATCTGGCCCTGCCGCATCACCGACACGTAGTCGGTGATCGCCATGATCTCGCGCAGCTTGTGGGTGATCAGGATGATGGTCTTGCCCTGGGCGCGCAGCGTTTCGAGCACGCGGAACAGGTCGTCGGCCTCGTTTGGCGTCAGCACGCCGGTCGGCTCGTCGAGGATCAGCACGTCGGCGCCGCGGTACAGCGCCTTCAGGATTTCGACGCGTTGCTGGGTGCCGACCGAGACGTCCTCGATGATGGCATCGGGGTTGACGTCGAGGTTGTATTCCTTGGCCAGCCGGGTGAGTTCGCCGCGGGCACGGGCCAGGCTGGGGCCCAGCATGGCGCTGTCCTCGGCGCCGAGGACGACGTTCTCGAGGATGGAAAAATTGTCGACCAGCATGAAGTGCTGGTGGACCATGCCGATGCCGAGCGCGAGGGCATGGCGGGAATCGGTGATGGCGTGGGGCGTGCCATTGACGCGGATTTCGCCGGAGTCGGCGGTGTAGAAGCCATAGAGGATCGACATCAGCGTCGACTTGCCGGCGCCGTTCTCGCCGACAATGCCGTGCACGGTGCCGCGCCTGACCTTGAGGTCGATGTCGCGGTTGGCGTGGACGGCGCCGAAGCGCTTGTTGATCTTGATCAGCTCGATGGCGAGATCGGATGAAGCCGCAGCGGTCCGTTGGGACCGCTGCGCAGGATTGTCGCCGTTCTGCACGGGGTTGGTCACGAAGTGACTCAGGCCGGGCAGGTGCTGTCGACGGTGTAGTCGTGGACGACGATCTCGCCCGACTGGATCTTGGCCGACAGGTCATCGACCTTGGCCTTGATGTCGTCCGGGATCAGCGCCGCATTGTGCTCGTCCAGCGAGTAGCCCACGCCGCTTTCGGCAAGACCAAGCACGGTGAGGCCCGGCTTGAAGTTGGCTTCGGTCAGCGAGGTCTGCACGGCGACGTCGACGCGCTTCAGCATCGAGGTCAGCACCGAACCGGGGTGCAGGTAGTTCTGGTTGCTATCGACACCGATCGAGAACTTGCCCGCGTCGGCAGCGGCCTGCAGCACGCCGAGGCCCGAACCGCCGGCAGCGGCGAAGACCACGTCGGCACCGGCGTCGAACTGCGCCTTGGTCAGTTCACCGGCGGTGACCGGGTCGTTCCAGGCAGCCGGGGTGGTGCCGGTGTAGTTCTCGATCAGCTTGACGTCCGGGTTCGCCGCCTTGGCGCCCTGGGCGTAGCCGCAGTAGAACTTGTGGATGATCGGCACGTCCATGCCGCCCACGAAGCCTACGGTGCCGGTGGTCGACTTCAGCGCCGCGATGGCGCCGACGAGGAACGAGCCGGTGTGCTCGTCGAAAATGATCGACTGCACGTTCGGCGCATCGACGACGGCGTCGATCACCACGAACTTCGTATCGGGGAATTCGGCGGCGACGGTGGTGAGCGCGGTGCCCCACGAGAAGCCGGCCATCACGATGGGGTTGGACCCCTGCGAAGCGAAGCGGCGGAGGGCCTGCTCGCGCTGCGCGTCGTTCTGCAGCTCGAGGTCGGCAAAGGTGCCGCCGGTCTCGGCCTTCCAGGCCTCGGCGCCGTTGTAGGCGGCTTCGTTGAAGGATTTGTCGAACTTGCCGCCGAGGTCATAGATCACGGCCGGGTCGGCGAAGGCGGCGCCGGCGAGCAGCACGGAGCCGGCGACGCCGGCCGCGAGAGCACCGAGGTGCTTGGTGAAGAAGGTCATGAAGGTCTCCCTGTTTTCGCACCCGGCAACGGCAATTGCCGCCCTGAACTGACCGGACGCGTTGGGGTGGAATACAATCCTCTAAACCAGAGTCAACGCAAGAGGGGACCGCACGGATTTTTGCCCAATTGGTCAAAATTTGCGTGTGAGGGCGTCTTGCTGAGGTCGGCAGCCGGTCCGGTCCAGCGCGGGCACGTGCCTCAATCCCTTGGCAGCGGCGTGACTTCGGTCGCCATGGCGTCGCCGATGCGCTCGAAGAAGCCGTCGATGATCTTCTGGGCGGAGTTGCCGATCATGGCCTTGCCGAGCTTCATGATGCCGCCATCGGCGCCTCCGTTGGCGGTGAAGGTCAGTTCGGTGCCGCCCGGCGCGTCCAGCAGCGAGATGTCGGCAGCGGCTTCGGCCTTGCCGAGCAGGCCGCCGCGGCCGCGGCCGGCAAGGGTGTAGCGCTCGGCCGGGACGACATCGCGCAGTTCGAGATCACCGGTGAAGGTGGGCTGCATGACGCCGAGGTTGACCTTGATCTCGCATTCGAGCGCCGCCTCGCCGGTCCACTCGAGGCGGCTGCAGCCGGGGATGGCCGCCTTCAGCACGCGGGTGTCGTTGAGCGCTGCCCAGACGCGATCGCGCGGGGCCGAAAACAGGTACCTGCCGCCGAATTCCATGCCGACACCACTCCTCCGAAACACCGGTTGAAGAGAGCTAGTGGCTCCCGCGTTCCGCCGCAATGCATGGACATTGTGCAACGCAGGCGATTCATCGGTGCATCAGCCCTTTTCGTGCGGCATTTGAGCACCATATCGGGGAAAAGGTGGCGCAGGACCAACGGCTTGATTGTCTTGCTGCCTGCCACCGGGGAATCATGTCACCCAGTCGCGGGTGACCGACGAGAGGAAGAGCGTCCAATGGCCACTGAAGTGATGGAAAAGCCCCTGCAGTATCTCGACAAGGCCATGGGGGCGATCAAGACGCTCGGCATCTGGCCCGAGCAGCCGGCCGAGCAGCCGATCACCGGCCTGCTCAACGAGATCACCGGGTTCGACGAAACCAAGGTGATCCTGATCGGCCGCACGCTGACCCAGGCGAGTGCCTTCAACGAGGTGGTCCGTTCGCAGATCGCCGCGATGAATATCGGCGAGCGCTACAACACCATTACCGAGAATTTCAACTCGATCCGCGACGATGCCAAGGGCCTGGTCGACCAGCTCGACGACGGCAAGCTCGACATGCTGGAGCGGGCGAGCAATGTCTGGATGAAGGTCAGCCGCGGCGATATCGCGACGCGCTTCGAGCGCATCCGCACGATCTATCTGGATGTCTCCAAGGAGACCAAGAACCAGATCGACCGCGAGTACATCATCCTCGAGGCCTACCGCGACTTCCGTGGCGCGCTGAAGCAGGCCGAGGTGATGGCGCTCGAACTGCTCGAGACCGCCACCAAGGTGCTCGACGACCGGAAGAACACCCTCAAGGCCGCATCGGACGCCGTCTCGTCGTTCACCGGCGGCACCCCGGCCGACCGGGCCAAGCTCGAGATGGACCGCGACGAGAAGCTGCGCGACCTGCAGAACGAGGAGCGCCGCTACCAGATCGCCAAGGATCTCAGCGACAACCTCACCATCTCCTACTCGACCTCCGAGGTAGTGATGGCACGGCTGATGCAGACCACGCAGGCCAAGGAGCGGGTCTACCAGCAGGCGATCTCGTTCTTTTCGACCAACGAGACGGTGTTCACCGCGCTGTCGGCCTCGTTCACCGGCATGTTCGGGCTGCACGAATCGACCGAGACGCTGAACGCCATGAAGGAAGGGATGAGCAAGAGTCTCGAGACCCTTTCCGAGATCGGCGACCGGGTCGGCGAGGCAGCGGTGCGTGCCGGCTACGGCCCGACGATCCGCGCCGATGCGGTCAAGAAGCTGGTCGACTCGGTGGTGAGCTTCCAGGAGAAATCGCGCACCATCATCAATGAAATGCGTGAGCAGGCGACGAGGAACTCGGCGGAAATCCGCGACGCGGTGGAGGACGGCAAGCGCCGCCTCGCCGTGCTCGCCGCCGAGGGCAACGCGCTGATGCTTGATCAGAAGCAGGGCTGAGGAAAGCCACGACTTTGAGCACGGTGACGGCAACCGCCGAAAAGGCACCGCTCGACGAGGTGATGCTGGCGATGGACGTGGTGGACACGCTCCGCCATCGCCAGGATCTGGTCGAACGCGAGCTGGCGGGCGAGGCGCGGGAGAAGCAGCTGCTCGACCGGCTGCGCGACATCTATCACCATCAGGGTATCGAGGTGACGGACGACGTGCTGCGCGCCGGCGTGAAAGCGCTGGCCGAAAGCCGCTTCACCTATACCCCGCCCAAGCCGTCGCTCTCGACCAGCCTCGCCCGCGCCTATGTGAGCCGAAAGAAATGGGGCCCGGCGACACTCGCCATCGCGCTCGTCGTGGTGGTGGGGCTGGGCGGCTATTTCCTCGCCTGGCAGCCCTTCCAGGCGGCGCAGGCCGAGGCGGCGCGTGTCGAGCTTTCCGAGGGCCTGCCGGCGCAGATGGATGCGCTCTACCAGACCATCTACGAAGAGACCAAGGTGCAGCAGGCGGTGACCACCGCCGATACCATCCGCACCCGCGGCAAGGGGCTGGCCGCCGAGGGTAACCGCGCGGGCGCCCAGCAGGCGATCACCGACCTGACGGCGCTGCGCGACCGGCTGCGGTCCGAATACACGCTGAAGATCGTCAGCAAGGAAGGCGAACGCTCGGCCTTCTGGCGCGTGCCCGACGCCAATCCCGACGCGACCAACTACTACATCATCGTGCAGGCCGTCGGCACCGATGGCAAGCCAGTTGCCCTGCCGGTGACCAACGAGGAAACCGGTGCGGTCGAGACGGTCGATACCTGGGGCGCGCGGGTGCCGGAAAGCACCTATCGCAGCGTGGAAAACGACAAGCGGGACGACGGCATCATCCAGCGGGCGACGCTGGGCCTCAAGGAATACGGGTTCCTCGACCCCGACTACGTGATGCCGGTGCTCGGCGGCGCGGTGACCAAGTGGTGATCCTGTGACCCTCTCCGGCCCCGAAGCCCTCAAGTCGATGGACGACGCGCTGCGCGACATCCGACGCGAGGAGGACGAGATCGCCAAGCGCCTGGCGCGCTCGGCCGAGCTGGTGACGAAGTTCCGCGAAACCGAGAGCGAGCTGTTCCGGCAACTGGCGGGCGTACGGCTCGACCCGGCGACGCAGCAGGAACTCGGCGAGCGGCTGACCCAGGCGGAGCTCAAGGCCCGCTCCATGCTCGACCGCCACGGCAGCGAACTCAGCGCGGCCGAGGACGGGCTGAGGGAGCTCGACCGCCAGATTGCCGGCCTTGCCACCGAACGCAGTGAAAAGACCACCGTCGCATCGGTCGCCGAGACCGAACTGCAGGCCATCGCTGACCGGGTGAGCGCCGAAGCATCGCGCGACCCGGTCTACGCACAGAAGCGGCATGCCGCCGAGGAGCTTGCCGCGGTTGCGGCCGAGAGCCTGCGCAAGACCGAACAGGCCGAGACCGACAAGGACCAGAAGGGCAAGCCCTACCGCGACGATCCGCTGTTCATGTACCTGTGGGAGCGCGGTTTCGGCACGAGGAACTATCGCCAGACCAACCTGATCCAGACGCTCGACGCCTGGGTGGCGCGGCTGGTGGATTTCCCCAAGGCCCGCGTCAACTTCGCCATGCTCAACGAGATTCCGATGCGGCTGCGCGAGCATGCCGAGCGGCAGGAGCAGATCGCCGAGGCGGCGGCACTCGAAGTGATGACGCTCGAAAAGGCCGCGGTCGATGCCGGCGGCGGCAAGCCGGCCCGGCTGAAGCTCGAGGCCGCGCAGGCGCGCATCGCCGAGATCGACGCGCAGATGGTGACGCTCGAAGACCGGCGCGACGAGCAGCTGAAGGCGCAGCGCGAACTGGCGCAGGGTAGCGACCCGGCCTTTTCCGCTGCGGTGAACGGGCTTGCCGAAGCACTGGGGCGCGAAGACATCAAGGCGCTGCTGGCCCAGGCCCGCGCCACCGAAACCGGGCAGGACGACACCATCGTCAAGCAGATCGACGAGGTGCGGCAGCGCGCCGCCGAAGAAGAGGCGGAAAGCCGCGAGCAGCGCAACCGCCTCAAGACCCTCGCGGCGCGGCGGCGCGAACTGGAAGATATCCAGTACGAGTTCAAGAAACAGGGTTTCGATACCTCCAACTCACGCTTCGGCAACGACAAGCTGGCCGGCGACCTGCTGAACGACTTTTTGCGCGGCGGCATTACGGCGGCCGACTACTGGGGGCAGTGGCAGCGCAGCCAGAGCTGGACGCAGCGCGAGCAGCGCCCGGCAGGCGGGTCACCGGGCGGATCGCAGGGCGCGCCCGGCGGCTTCCAGTGGCCCGACTCGAGCTTTGGCGGCGGCGCCAGCCCATCGCGGCGGCAGGGTGGCGGCTTCGGCGGCAGCTGGGGCAAGCTGCCAAGCGGCGGCGGCGGTTTCTCGCGGCCCCGGCAGGGCCCTTCCCCCGGCGGCTTCCGCACCGGCGGCGGCGGCAGCAAGGGCGGCGGCTTCAAGACAGGTGGCGGGTTCTAGTGACTGATTGGCCTTTTCCCTGGCCCGAAGAGCGCGTGGCGCGCTACACGGCCCTCCGCACGCCCGAGCCGCTCGTCATCGACGGCAACCTTAACAAGCCGGCCTGGCGGAACGCGCCACGCTCTCCCCGCTTCGTCGATCTCGTCAACGGCGAGCCGACCGTGCACGACACCCGCGCAGCGGTGCTGTGGGATGACCAGTATCTCTACGCCGGGTTCTGGGTGGAAGAGCCCTTCGTCGAGGCGAAGCTCACCGAACAGGATTCGCTGATCTGGAGCGAGAACGACGTCGAGTTGTTCATCGCCGGACAGGACGCCTACTACGAGTTCGAGATCAACGCGCTCGGCACCATCTACGAGGCGCTGTTCGTGTTCGAGGACGCCTATGAGCGGGCCGGCTACGCGGCCGATCCGCAGCTGCAACGCTCGGTCGAGGGTTACCAGCCGTGGAACGGCGTCGGCTTCACCACCCATCCGCGCGGCCCGCGGCTGGGCTTTTTCAAGTGGGACCTGCCCGGGATCAAATCCGCTGTTCGGGTCGATGGCACGCTCAACGACAATTCCGACCGCGATCGCGGCTGGACCGCCGAAATCGCCATCCCCTGGTCGGGCCTGAAGGTGCTGGCGCAGGGCGATGGCCGCGCCCTGCCCCCCCGCGACGGCGACACCTGGCGCATGGACTTCTCCCGCTTCAACACCTACCGCGCCGCCCCACCCGCCAACGACCCCGGCGGCTGGGCCTGGAGCGCCCACGGCGTGTGGGACTCCCACGTCCCGGAACTGTTCCCGCACGTCAGGTTCTCGACTTACGAGGTCGGGCGCGAGGGGTAAGTCGGCGCTGTCCCACGGGAACCGTCGGGCGGTCACGAGATTGGAACGGGCACAACAAGGAGTGCCCTTCCATGCCCAATCGACCAGCCATGCAGGATCCCCGCCACCAGTACCCGAAGCCGCCGTTTCCGCAGCAGCCGCAGCCGGCACCGGGGATTGCGGGCAAGATGGAGCCGCAGCCGGACCACGGCGAAACCAGCTACACAGGCAGCGGCCGGCTCGAGGGGCGCAAGGCCCTCATCACCGGTGGCGATTCCGGCATCGGCCGGGCGGCGGCGATCGCCTATGCCCGCGAAGGTGCCGACGTCGCCATCGGCTACCTGCCGAGCGAAGAGGCGGACGCCGCGGAGGTTATCGCCCTGATCGAAGCCGAGGGCCGGAAGGCCGTCGGCCTGCCGGGGGACGTGAAGGACGAGGACTGGTGCTGCCAGATGGTCGAGCAGACCGTAGCCGGTCTTGGCGGACTCGACATCCTCGTCGTCAACGCGGCGCGGCAGCAGTATCTCGAGGACATTTCCGAGGTCTCAACCGACGACTTCGATGCGACGATGAAGACCAACCTCTACGCCCTGCACTGGATTTGCCAGGCGGCGGTGCCGCACCTGCCGCCGGGAGCCGCCATCATCACCACCGCGTCGGTCGTGGCCTACCACCCCGCCCCCCTGCTGCTGGATTACTCCACCACCAAGGCCGGTATCGTCGCCTATACCAAGGCGTTGGCGAAGCAGGTGATCGAGAAGGGTATTCGCGCCAACGCCGTAGCGCCGGGACCGTTCTGGACGGTGCTGCAGCCCAGCGGCGGCCAACCCGACGAGAAGGTGCAGACGTTCGGCGAGGACAGCGATTTCGGCCGCCCCGGCCAGCCCGCCGAACTGGCACCGGTCTACGTCCTCCTCGCCAGCCAGGAAGCCAGCTTCATCAATGGCGAGGTCTACGGCGTCACCGGCGGCAAGGGCATCGCCTGACCGTGGCAAGACCCTCGCGGCAGTGTCGCGGGGGTGCTCGCCTCGGGCGAGCAGGCGCGACGCGGTGGAATGACCGGCGGTCCAGGCCAGACTTGACAGTGTGCCGGGTGTTGGCGCTATTCGCGCGCCATGACAGGGACCTCCTCCATCCTCGTGCTTGAGCAGGTGGCGCGCCGGCTCGGGCAGGTGGCGGCGCTCGATGGCGTGTCGCTGAGCGTTGGCGAGGCGCAGATTGTCTGCCTCGTCGGGCACTCGGGCTGTGGAAAATCCACGTTGCTGCGGACTGTGGCGGGCGTAGAGCGGATCGACAGCGGATCGGTAACGCTCGCCGGCCGCGTGGTGTCGGATGCGACGACATTCGTCGAGCCCGAGGATCGCAATGTCGGCTTCATGTTTCAGGACTATGCGCTTTTCCCGCACCTGACGGCGCGGCAGAATATCGGCTTCGGCCTGCGCGCCATGGATCGCGTGCGACGCGAGGCCCGCATCGGCGAAGTGGTCGAGCGGCTGGGCATCGGCACGCTGGCGGCCGAGGACATCAAGTACGCCGAGCAGATGGGCTACCGCATCAAGCTGCTGGGCATCACCAAGCGCACCGCCAAGGGTCTGGAACTGCGCGTGCATCCGACGCTGGTGCCCAAGGACCGGCTGCTGGCGAGCGTCGAAGGGGCGATGAACGCGGTGCTGGTCAAGGGCGACGCGGTCGGCACCACGCTGTACTACGGCAAGGGCGCGGGCTCGGAACCCACCGCCA
>QLAH01000510.1_pt1 | contig 19097 bp, 12 predicted proteins | sample 4693081 | NCBI WGS metagenome assembly QLAH01 (sample SAMN09425401, study PRJNA476045) | Lake water metagenome, whole genome shotgun sequencing project.
GGGGCGGGTAGAGCCTCACGCCGAGGCTTGGCAGCTTCGTCGCGGGGATCACGGACGCCGAGAGCGCGCCGATGTCCTGCCCGACGACGCCCACGAGGATGTCGCCTGAAACGAGCGCGACCGCGCCCGCAGCGAGCCCGTGCCGCGTTCCCGCGTTGATCCTCGCGGCCCCGTCGCGGCGGCTCGCGTCGGTTCCCACCACCGAAACCTCCGCGAGCCTCTGGCCCGAGCCGCCGAGCCTTGCGCGCACGGCGGCGAGCGCCGCAAGCGAGCGCTCGAGCCGCTCGTTCTCGAGACGGGCCTGCTCGTAGAGCGTGCGGAACTGCCGCACCTCCCGCTCGAGCGCCAGCGTCTCTGGGGCGCGCGGGTCGAACGCCCCCTGCTCGGGCCGCACGCGCGCGCGGAGAAAGACGCCGAGGTGGCTTACAGGTGCGAGCGGCACGGACACGACGCGCGCGAGATCGGCCGTCCACGGGCGAAGCACCGCCGCCGGCGCAAGCGATGCGGCCAGCGCCAGCACGGCCAGCGACCAGTCAAGCCGCCTGCCCGAGAGGAAGCGGATGAATCGCGGGGCCTGCATCGGGTTTCAGGAGTCGTCCGAGTCGCTGTCCATGGTCGCGCGCCACTCCTCGAGGTTCTCGAGGTAGATCGCGGTACCGCGTGCGACGCAGGTCAGCGGATCGTCCGCGATGCGCACGGAAAGACCCGTGCGCTCCTCGATGACGTCGCCGATCCCGCGCAGGAGCGCGCCGCCGCCCGCGAGCACGATGCCGTTGTCGACGAGGTCCGCGCTCAGCTCCGCTTCTGCATTCTCGAGCGTGTGGAGCACCACCTCGACGATCTGCGAGACAGGCTCGAGCAGCGCCTCGCGGATCTCCTCGCTTCCGACGACGACCTTGCGCGGAAGCCCCGACACCATGTCGCGGCCGCGGACATCGAGCGTGAGCTCCTTGTCGAGATTCTTGGCGCTTCCGATCTCGATCTTGATGCGCTCCGCGGTCTGCTCGCCGATCGTGAGACCGTAGCTCTTCTTCATGTGGCCGATGATCGCCTCGTCGAACTCGTCGCCAGCGACCCGCAGCGCCTCGCAGGTGACCATGCCGCCAAGGCTGATGATGGCCACGTCTGTCGTGCCGCCGCCGATGTCGACGATCATGCTCGCGGTCGGCTCGCCGACGGGAAGCCCCGCGCCCATCGCAGCGGCCATCGGTTCCTCGATCAGGTAGACCTTGCGCGCGCCCGCGCGTGCCGCGCTGTCGAACACGGCCTTGCGCTCGACCGCTGTGATGCCTGAGGGCACGGCGATCACCACGCGCGGCGCGAAGAGCCTGCTCTTTCCCGAGACCTTGCGGATGAAGTACGCGAGCATCGCCTCCGTGACGTCGAAGTCGGAGATCACGCCGTCCTTCATCGGACGGATGGCGCTGATGGTGCCGGGGGTCTTCCCGAGCATCTCCTTCGCACGGGTGCCGACGGCCGTTCCGTTCAGAAGCACCTGGTTCGTGCCCTTGCGCACGGCCACGACGGACGGCTCGTTCAGCACGATTCCTTCCCCGCGCACGCAGACGAGCGTGTTGCAGGTGCCGAGGTCGATCCCCATGTCGACGCTGAACCAGCTGAGGAGCTTATCGAAGATCACGGTACGGTCCCTTCTCGGCGACTCCCAGTCGCTCTTCACCACAGTCGCCGCGGCGCGCGTGGAGCGGAGGAGGCTTGATGCATCGCCGCCCACGCGGGTCAAGAGCGTATCAGGAAGGAGGACGACGCGCCCCGCGAGGCGACGCCTCGGGAAACGAGACACCTCGAGCAGAGAGCTGTCGGGTCTCCGATCGAACCTATCGAGAAGATCAGCGCACGACTGTGAGCGGCGATCCTGGATTGCCGGCGGTCTTCGCCTGATCCATGTTCGCCATCGCCACGACGGCGAGGCCCACGACGAGCACCAAGGCCGAAACGACCAGAAGGACGGTGTAGACGGTCATCTCGCTGCTGCGGGTGGTTGCCTTTGCCATGAGTATCGACCTTCGGTTTCGAACTTGAACGGATTGCCGGACGGAGCGCGACGGATGGACTGAACGCGGACGGACCTCGCTGGAGAGGCTCCCCGCGGAACTCACTCACCCGCGCGAGCGATGGCGCGCTGGCCGACCTGAACCGTGCCGCGGCTTCCGGCATCCTCGAGCTCGATCACGCCGACCGCGCGGTTGACATCGACTTCCGTGATGCGGAGGTTGGCGATGAAGGTGCTGCCGTCGCCGATGGCGAGGGTCCAGCCTGCGCGGATGCCATCACGCGAGCCCGCGTTGATCTCGGCGAGCGGAGCGGAGCCTTCGCGGCGCACATTGATGATCGTGGCGGAGAGATTCTTGTTGGCGACCACGCGGACGCCGTCACCCACGGCTCCAGCGCGGGCGCGCGGGAGTTCACCGACGGAGGCGACATACTCGGCGATCGTGGCGACCGCGCGGTCCTTCTCGTCGGCGAGGCGCTTGACTTCCTCCTGCAGCGCGCGACGGGCCGCGTCCGCGACCTCGAGGCTCGACTGAGAGGCGTCGTAGGCCTCCTGCATCTCGACGAGGCGCGTCTCGGCCTCCATGGTCCGCGTGCGCAGCGAGCGAAGCTCGGCGACGAGGGTGTCAGTCAGTTCGGTGCTCGCCTTGCCGCTCTGCGCCATCGTCTCGAGGCTTGCTGCGACGGAGGCCTGCGCGGCCTTCGCGCCGGCGAGGTCCTGCGCCGCCTTGCGGAGCTCGGCCGAGCGGGCGTCGAGCTGCTTCTGGAGATCGGCCACGCGCGACTGCTCGAGGCGCAGGTCGGCCTCGATCTTCTGCTGCGCAGCGATCCACGCCGCGCGCGAGCTCTCAAGCGCAGCCTCAGCGGCCCGCTGGCCGCTCTGGGCGTCCTTGAACTTCTTCTGGAAGGACGCCTCGTTCGTCGCATTCACGGCCACGAGCGGCACGATCGCCACGGTCAGGAGCGCAACGAGAACGACGAAGATCTTGGTCAGGATGTGCACGGAGATTTCCTTGAGGATTGTGTGCCGCAGGCGCGCCCCCTCATCGCCCCGTCTCGCGGCAGAGGGCCGCGAATCCGAGGTCCGAGGAACCACGCCTGTTCCGGACGCCCGTGCTCCACACGGTTCGCCCGAATGCCTACGCCCGTTGTCCGGTTACTCCGAGGAGAAACGGGGCGCAGGTCGAGTTTTGTAACGCCACCCTTCGGAGGTGTCAATCGGTCTGAGAGTTGATTGCCCCGATTCGGCGCGAATGCGCCCGCCGTCTCCGACAACCGCTTGGAGCCCCTTTGCCGACAGAAGACGCCCGAGACAAGACGCCCGTCGCGCCCGACGGAAACATCCATCATCCCGCAACGGCGGCGCTGCGCAGGATCGTCGGGAAATGGCTCGATTCTCGGCGACAAGACCGTCATTGAGCGGCTTCGATCCCAGCCGCAGCGGCGACCTGGACCGTCGGGTCCGAGTCTCGGATCAGGGTGGCGAGGAGGTCGTAGGCCTCGGGCAGCCGCAGCGCGCCGAGAAGGCCAGCCGCTTGGCTACGGACGCGCGGATCAGGGCTCAGAATCGCCTCGCGGGCGATCGACAGCCCCATTGGCGCAGCGCCACCGAGGGCAACCAGGGCCCGGGTGGCCGCCAATCGGATCTCGGGAGAGCGCTGGGCATCGCCGCCGACCGAGACCAGCCGCTCGAGCATGGGGCGCGACACCTCGTCGCGAAGCCTCCCGATCGCCTCGCAGGCAACGACCGTGAGTTCGCCCTGCTCGGGGGGCGCGAAGAGCGCGGCGCGGATCGGTTCGATCTCCCGCTCGTCTCCGAGCTTCACAAGCGCCTCCGCGGCGGAAAGGTCGACGAGGCGCGCGCGGATCGGGTTTACAAGGCGCATGCCCCGACCGAGTGAATCGCGGATCAGAGGGACCGCGCTGCGGTTCCCCAGCTCGCCGAGCACGAGATAGGCGTTGCCGCGCACCTCCGCGTCGTTCTCGGAGAGCATCGCGGCAAGCGGCGTGAGGTCGACGGTGTTTCCCGTTCGCGCGAGCGCCAGCATCGCCGCCGCGCGCACGGAGGCGCTGTCGTCCTGAAGAAGCGGGCGCACGAGGAGAGACAGGTCGCGGCTCTGCGCACGCGCGATCGCCATGCAGGCGACGAAGCGCACGCCCCTGTTCTCGTCGACGAGCCCGCGCGGCGCGAGCTCTGCGAGGAGCGCTGGATTCGCAGCCGCGGCCTCGAGCGCATTCGCGCGCAGCGCGGCCCAGTTGCTGCGCGCAGCGGCGCGAAGGACATCGGCCGCCGCGGAGCGCTCGGAGAGACTCGGTCCGGCGTCAGACCGCGCCGCGCCGAGCGAATCGAACGCTTCCTCGCGAACTGGAATCGGGCTGAGTGCCGGCGCATTCGACGGAGATCGCGAGGCGAATCGGTCGCTGGCTCCACCCGAGGACGACGGCGACTCGCTGGACGCGCCGACGATGCTCCCGCGCACCAGGCGCTGAGAGGGCGTCCCCTGCATCGACCGCTCCTTCGAGCTGAACTCGCTCCGTGCGGAGGCCGCGTCGTAGGGCTTGGCGCAGCCTGCGGGGAGCAGGATCGCCGCGGCGAGCGCGGTGGCCGCTGCCACCCGCGCACCGCTGCTCAAACCGGTCGCAGGCAGTGGGATGCCGCGACTCGCCGTCTGATTCGCCCCGTGATTCACAGCGTGATTGGTCCGTTGGTTCGTCGCGCTCTTCATCTGGCCTCCATGCCTCGCAGGGTCGGGCTCCGCCCGCAGGGCGGTCATCGGCTGCGGCTCGCCCATGGGTTGAATTCCTGCGGCGCCGTTCGCAGCAGCCCGTCCTGCGGTTCACCCCTTCCGCGCGCGGGTCGCGACGAGGAGCGCCCCCGCCGTGCCGACCGCGAGCCATGCGACGAGGTCTCCGATGCGGGCCGCGAGCGGCACAGAGGAACTCGGTGTGACCGAGACGCGGAGCGCGTCGCCCGCGCGCGCGGGGAGCCGCCCGAGCACCCGTCCCCGGGCGTCGACGGCTGCAGAGATCCCCGTGTTCGCGGCCCGAACCACGGGCGTGTCGAGCTCGATGGCACGCAGTTGCGAGACCTGCAGGTGCTGCCTGCGCCCCGCGTCAGAGGGGCCGAACCAGCCGTCATTCGAGATGTTGACGAGAACCTCCGAAGCCCGCACGGCGCCGTCGAATGCGATCCGTCGGGAGGCCCACGGCGCCGTGATCTCGAAGCAGATCGGGACCCCCACGCGGACCTCGCCGTCCGCCGTGCCGACCGCGAAGCGCTCGGGGCGGGCGGCCGTGTCCAGGTCGAAGGTCATGCCGTCTGCGCCGAGCGCGAGGAGCCGCTCCTCGAGCCAGTCCCAGTTCGAGATGATGGGCATCGTCTCCCCGAAGGGCGTGAGGAAGATCTTGTCGGTGCGCCCGCGTCGCCCGTCCCCGTCGACCAGGTAGGCGCTGTTGAACTGCGAGTCCCAGACGAAGCGGTTCTCCTCGACCCGAAGGCCGAGGAATGCCGGGGAGCCGACGAGAAGCGGCGCCTCGATCTGCCGCGAGAGCGCCCGCAGCGAGCGGTCGAAGCGGTCGAGCGGGAAGAGCCGCCGCTCGACAAGCGTGGAGAGCGACTCGGGCTCGAGTCCGAACCCGGGCACCATGGTCTCCGGCCACACGGCGAGGTCGACGCGCTCGGACGCGCGACGTGCGCGCGCCGCGCCGTCCACGGTCAGCTGCGCGAACTCGAGGAAGTCCTCGACCTGCGCCTCGGGCGCCCACGCGAGCTTGTTCGACATCGGCAGATTGGTCTGGACGAGCAGGACGGAGAGCGGCGCGCGCGCAGATGAAGCGGCCGGCTCCGAAAGGCGCATCGCGCCGTAGCCAAGCGATGCCGCCAGAAGGAGGAGCGCAGCGGCCGGGCAGAAGATGCGACGCCGACCGCGCGCGAAGGCAAGATCGAGGAGCGCGCCGCCTGCAAGCGCCGCGAGGCCCGACACGAGCCAGCCGCCACCGAGCGAGGCCGCCTGCGCGAAGAGCGGCCACTCGACGAGCGGATGCGCCGCGAAGAACCACGCGTACCCCGTGCATACGAGGTCGCCGCGCAGGAACTCGACCGCCACGACCGCTGCAGGAAGCGCCACCACGAAGGGAACGCGCAGCGCAGTCGAGCCTTCGGGCGCGCGGCCCGCGAGGCGACGGAGGAGAAGCGCCAGCGCCGTCATCCAGAGCGCGAGATACGCCACGAGAAACGGCATGCCGAGCGCCGTGATCTCTCGCATCCACCACTGGAGCACAAGGAACGCCACGAACGAGGGAACGAAGACGGCCACCGCGAGAGCGCGGGCGGAAGGGGCGAACCATGCGGCAAAGCCGAGGAGCGCAGGCCAGGCGAAGGCCAGTGGCCAACCGCCGACCGAGTCCTCCGAGAGCGGGAAGGAGAAGGCAAACGCCGCGAGCGCCGCAGTGGCCGCGAGCGCGGTGCGCCTCACATCCGCGCGCCGGGCGTGTGGCGCCGTACGCTCCTCACCGCCCCGCATAGTCGATCACGCGGCCGATCTCGGAGCGGAGGTCCTTGCGATGGACGATTCGGTCGACGAAGCCCGCCTCGAGCAGGAACTCGGAGGTCTGGAACCCCTCGGGAAGGTCCTGACGGATCGTCTGCTTGATGACGCGCGGGCCCGCGAAGCCGATGAGGGCCTTCGGCTCCGCGAAGATCACGTCGCCGAGCATGGCGAAGCTTGCGGTCACGCCGCCCGTGGTCGGATCGGCGAGGACCGAGATGAAGAGCCCCTTCGCCTCGTCGAGCCGCGCGAGCGCGGCGCTTGTCTTCGCCATCTGCATCAGCGAGAAGCCCGACTCGTGCATGCGCGCACCACCCGAGCAACTGACCGTGACGACCGGCAGGTCGTGGTCGATGCCGCGTTCGATGGCGCGAGTGATCTTCTCGCCGACCACAGAACCCATGGAGCCGCCGAGGAAGGTGAAGTCCATCACGGCGACCACGACGCGCCGGCCCTTGACGAAGCCGAAGCCCGACAGCAGCGCGTCGCGCTCGCCTGTCTTGCGCTTCGTGTCCGCAAGCCGGGCGGGATAGGGCTTCGAGTCGACGAACTTGAGCGGATCGATCGCGACCAGCCCATCGTCGAAACTCTCGAAGGTTCCCGGGTCGAGGAGCTGCTCGACGCGCTGGCGGGCGCTCAGCCGCATGTGGTGCTGGCACCGCGGGCAGACCCAGAGGTTCGCCTCGACCGCCTTCTTGAAGAGCGTCTCGCCGCAGGCGGCGCACTGCATCCAAAGACCCTCTGGAACGCCCCTCTTGGAAGGCGCCTCAGCGAGGTCGGTCTGAGTCCAGGTCGATTCAGGCACGGAGTGATTGTATCGCGGACGCGTAGTCGCGCTTCCCGAAGATCGCGCTCGCGGCGACGAGGAGGTCGCAGCCATGTGCGCGGCACGCCGGGGCCGAGTCTGGCGCGACGCCTCCGTCCATCTGGATGCGGAGCCCTGGCCCCGCCCGCTCGCGGAGCGCGCGGACCTTCGGCAGTACCGCGGCGATGAAGGACTGCCCACTGAACCCCGGATGCACGCTCATCACAAGCGCGAGGTCGACGGAGCCGAGCCACGGGAAGAGCACCTCCGCGGGCGTGTTCGGGTTGATGGCGAGCCCCGCGGACATTCCGAGGCCGCGGATCCGCTCGACGAGCGGCAGCGGATCGGGCACCACCTCCGCGTGGAAGGTGATGTGCGAGGCCCCTGCCTTCGCGAAGGGCTCGACGTACATGGCGGGGTCTGTGACCATCAGATGGACATCGAGCGCGGCCTCGGGGATCGCGGCGTGGACCGCAGCGCAGACCGCGGGCCCCATCGAGAGGTTCGGCACGAAGTGCCCGTCCATGACATCGACGTGCAGCAGGTCGCCGCCCGCCGCAAGGGCTGCGCGGCACTCGTCGCCGAGGCGGGCGAAATCCGCGGAGAGGATCGACGGCGCGACCAGCACAGGCGCCGACGCAAGTCGCGCCGCGTGGCGACCGCCGAAACGCGCGGCCGCGGCGGACGGGTCGGTGCTGGACATCATCGTGGTGGCCACAGGCGAGGCAACGAGAGGATCGAGAGGCGAGGCGCCGCTTCGGAAACGCTGATCAGCGCGAGTTGCCGGCACCTGGGTTCGAACCTTCGGGGGCCGACTCCGATGCGCCGTCCGATGCAGGGGCCTCCTGCTTCATGCGCGTCGAGGGCTTGGCCCTCGCCGCGCGGCGGTACTCGTCAAGCAGCTTGCGCTGGTCGGCCTTGTCTTCCGGCGTTGCGGAGAGCCACGCCTCGTACTGGTACTCCTGGGCCTCGTCGAAGCGGCCCTGCGCAGCCGCGAGCTCGGCCTGCAGGCGCTTCGCACCCGAGTTTCCCGGCGGGACGAGCGCCACGAGACGGTCTACGACCTGCGTCGCGAGCTCGAAGTCCCGCTCGCGGATCTTGTCGCTCTTGAGGATGGTGTTCGCCAACTCGAAGAGCGTGACCCAGTCCGTGCTGTAGCGCGAGAGCATCCGCTCGCCCCACGCGCGGGCGCCCGCTGCGTCCTTCGCGTCGTGGATCATGCTTTCGTACTTCATGCACGCGACGCTGCCGAAGATCGACTGATCGATCGTGAGGATGTCGTCGTAGTGGCGGTAGGCGTCGCGGAAGTTGCGCAGCTTGAGCGCCTCGCGGGCCGCGTCGAGCAGTGGCTCCGCCTTGCTGAAGAGCGCGGGGTTGTAGCGGCCGACGAGGGAGAGCGTCACGACGAGGTCGAACTGCGGATCGAGCGGATTGCCGATCCAGAGGACCTTGCCGCCGCGCACGATGAAGGCTGCGGGAATCCCGTCCTGCTTCGCGGCCTTCATCCACTTCTCGTTCATCACCTTCTCGGAGGTGTCGACGGCTACGGGGTAGGACATGGAGTTGCCCTTGCGCGCCACGAACGGCTTGACGGTCGAGGCCGGTTCGTCGGAGATGCCGATGATGACGAGCCCAGCGCCGCGGTAGCGCTGGTAGAGCTTGTTGAGATGCGGGATCGACCGCATGCACGGGCCGCACCAGGTGGCCCAGAACTCCACGATGTAGGTCTTCGTCGGGTCGTTGATGCCGTCGACCTCGCCCTGGATCCAGCTGCCAACCGAGAACTCGGGCGCATCCGCGCCGACCTTCAGCGTCTGCTCCTGCGCGAGCGCTGGCGCGCTCATCGCGCAGACGATGGCGGGAACGGCGAGAAGACGCGGGTCGAAGGGAAGGCTCATGGTGGTTGCTCCGAAAGGCTTCGGTCGGTGTCTGCGAGGACGCGCACCCGTTCCGGGCCGCGGGAGCGCCGATGATAGCGGCGGTCAGGGCTCGAACCCACGCCCGAGAAGGCACGGACGCGCAATTTCGCCCGCCGAGCCCCCGCCGAGTCGCCCGGCGAGAGGCCCTGTGCGCGGCCGTATAGTGCGCCCCATGACGAAGAAGCGGATCGACCAGATCGAGGTTTCGGGCAGGCGGGTGTTCGTGCGCGTGGACTTCAACGTCCCCATGGAGGCGGGCGCGATCACCGACGACCGACGCATCCAGGCGAGCCTGAAGACCATCCGCTCCGTGCTCGCGCGCGGTGGTCGCGCGGTCCTTGCAAGCCATCTCGGGCGGCCCGAGGGGAAGGGCTACGAGGCCGAGTCCTCGCTGGCCCCCGTGGCAAAGCGGCTAGCGGAGCTTCTTGGCGCCGACGCCCCCCACGGCGTCGAGTTCCCCTCGCAGGACCCGACCGACGAAGCAGCGCGCGCGGCGATCGCCGCGATGCCCGAGCGCGGCATCGTCCTTCTCGAGAACCTGCGTTTCGCGAAGGGCGAGAAGAAGGGCGACGCGGGATTCGCCTCGAAGCTCGCGGGCCTCTGCGACATCTATGTGAACGACGCCTTCGGGACAAGCCACCGCGCCGACGCGTCGATGTACGCGCTTCCGATGGCGATGCGCGCGCGGGGCGCGCCGTCTGTGTCGGGGTTCCTCCTCGATGCGGAGCTCGAGTACCTGATTCAGCGCATCGCTGCGGCAGAGAGGCCGTTCCTCGCGATCCTCGGCGGCGCGAAGGTCTCCGACAAGATCCTCGCGATCGAGAACCTCATGTCGAAGGTCGACCGCCTCATCGTGGGCGGCGCGATGGCCTACACCTTCCTGCGCGCGCAGGGCGTCGCGACGGGCAACAGCCTCGTCGAGGCGGATCGCGTCGACCTCGCGCGGGAGATCCTTGCGAAGGCCGCAGCGAAGGGCTGCGAGTTCCTCCTGCCGACCGACCACGCATGCGGGCGCGAGTTCAAGGCAGGTACCGAGACGGCGACCGTCGCGGGCGCGATTCCAGACGGCTGGATGGGTCTCGACATCGGCCCCGCCACGCGCGAGCGCTTCGGCGCTGCGATCCGTTCGTCACGGACGATCGTTTGGAACGGGCCGATGGGCGTCTTCGAGATGCCGCCGTTCGACGCGGGCACGCGCGCTGTCGCGGCCGCGGTCGTCGATGCCACCGCGGCCGGCGCGACGACGATCGCTGGCGGCGGCGACACGGCTGCGGCTGTCGAGGAGTTCGGCGTCGCGGAGAAGCTCTCGCATGTCTCGACGGGCGGTGGCGCGAGCCTCGAGGTCCTCGAGGGGAAGCACCTCGTGTGCCTTGATGCGCTCGACGATGCCTGAGGAAAGCGACAGCAACGACCATGCGCTCGCGGCAGCCGACAATGCGCTCGCGGCGGCTGAGGCCGCGCAGCGCGTGATCGTCGTGCTCGGCCCCACCGCAGGGGGAAAGAGCGACCTCGCGATGGAACTCGCGCGCCGCTTCGACGGGGAGATCGTGAGCGCGGATTCGATGCAGGTCTACCGCGGCATGGACATCGGCACAGCGAAGCCAACGGCCGCCGAGCGCGCGGAGGTGCCCCACCACTGCATCGATCTCGTCGACGCGACCGAGGAGGGCTTCACCGTCGCGCGGTGGCTTCGGTGCGCGGACGAAGCCGTGGCCGACATCCGGCGCCGTGGACGCGTTCCCATCGTCGTCGGCGGGACGAACCTCTACATCCGCGCATTCCTCGAGGGTCTCGACGAAGCCCCCGCCGCGGATCAGGCGTTTCGCACGGCGCTCGAGCCCGTCCCGAGCGCCGAGCTCCACGCGCGCCTCGCGGCGAGCGACCCCGCCGCCGCCGCGCGGCTCCATCCGAACGACAAGCGCCGCATCGTGCGCGCGCTCGAGATCGCGCACGCGACGGGCGACAGCGCGACAGAGCGGCGCACGGCGTGGGACGAGCGAGGCATCGCGCCGCGACGGAACGACCTCTTCACCGTGATCCTCGACTGGCCCGTCGAGGCGATCAACCGCCGCATCAATGCCCGCGTGCGCCGCATGTTCGACTCGGGCTTCGTCGAGGAGGTCGCGCGGCTTGCGCGCGCCGGCGGGCTCTGCTCGCAGGCGCGGGCAGCGTGCGGCTACGAGGAACTGCTGCAGGTGGTCGGCGACGGCTCGCAAACGCTGCGCGCGCGCGAGCTCGACGAAGCCGCGGAGGCGACAAAGATCCGTTCGCGGCGTCTCGCCAAGCAGCAGCGCACCTGGCTCAAGCGATTCAGTGCGCTCGATCCGTCGCTTGCGATCCCATGCGACGACGCCTCGCGCGGGAGCGCGGTTGCGGACTCGCGCGGGAGCGCGCCGGCAAACGCGTGCGCAGCCGCGCTCGCGCGCCTCGCGCGTGCGCGTACGCCCGCGTGAGCGCACGGGCGTTGGGCGCTCGGCGGCCATGCGAAATCGCGCCGAGAACCATTTTCCGCTTGACTTGGGCGCCCTCTCTCCACTATTCCCTCCTCCCTTCCGACTCATCGAGACGACTCCAATCGACCGATGAGGCCGGCGGGACGCCCTCGACCGCGATGCGGCCGAAGGCGTCGGGTGCTCGGGATCGCAGCGGGGAAAACGCAGGAAACCTGCAGAGAAACACAACGCACGATGGCAGCCAAGAAGAAAACCTCGAAGTCCACCTCCCGCAGGCCCTCAGGAGCCGCGACGGCGCCCCGCACCCGAACCAAGCGGGCCACAACCAAGCGGGCCACGGGAGGCGCCGACGCGGGTGATGGCGAGGGCGGCGGTGCCACCGGCGTCGCATCGATCGGTGCGGGAGCCGCGCTCGTGATCGTCGAGAGCCCTGCGAAGGCGAAGACGATCGAGAAGTACCTGAAGGAGCTCGGCAAGTTCCATGTCGAGGCGAGCAAGGGCCACATCCGCGACCTTCCTGAGCGCGCCGAGCGAACAGCGGCCGCGGACGGCGCGCCGAAGCCGAAGGCCAAGCGCGGCGAGAAGAAGGCCGCGACCAGCGAGCCGAAGCCGATGGACATCCCCGGCGTCGACATGCAGAGCTTCGCCACGACCTACGTGGTGACGCCCGACCGCCGCGAGACGGTCACCAAGCTGCGCAAGCTGAAGAAGGGCGCGAGCGAAGTGTGGTTCGCGACAGACTTGGACCGCGAGGGAGAGGCGATCTCGTGGCACATCGCGGAGGTCCTCGACGTCGAGCCGACGAACGCGAAGCGCGTGGTCTTCAATGCCATCACGAAGACGGCGATCAAGGAGGCGTTCGAACACCCCCGCGCCATCAACATGGCGCGCGTCAACGCGCAGAACTCCCGCCGCATCCTCGACCGCATCGTGGGCTACGGGATCTCGCCGCTCCTCTGGCGGCTCATGCGCCAGGGCGGCCTGAGCGCAGGCCGCGTCCAGACGGTGGCGGCGCGGCTCGTCGTCGAGCGCGAGCAGGAGATCCGCGAGTTCGTGCCGAACGAGTCGTGGGAGGTGCTGGTGCGCCTCTCGCCCGAACTTGCCAAACGCGGCGCGATCGCAAAGGCAATTGCCGACTTCCTCGCGCGCCGCGACGACAAGGGCAAGTCCCCTTCTCAGAAGGACCGCCTCGCGTTCCTCGCGAAAAACGGCGTCCTCGAGGCGAAGCTCGTCGAGGTCGCGGGCAAGGAGCTCGCGATTCACGCAGATGCGGATGCGGATGCGCCGCGCGACCTCTCGCAGCTCGTGCGCGACGCGGCCGAGGCGGCGGGGCTTGAGAAGGCCACCGTGTCGACCCGCGAGGACCCGCGCGGCAAGGGCGCGGCGCGCTTTGTGCGCACTGTCGCGGGAACGGTCGGCGCTGGCGTGAGCTATGCGGTGACCTCGATCGAGACAGAGCGGAAGTCGCGCCGCGCCATGCCGCCGTTCAAGACCTCGACCCTTCAGATGGCTGCGTCGAGCGAGCTCGGCTTCTCGACCGACCGCACGATGCGCATCGCGCAGAACCTCTACGAAGGCATCGACATCGGCGGCGACCGCGTGGGCCTCATCACCTACATGCGAACCGACTCGACGCATGTGGCGGGCGAGGCGCTCCACGCGGCGCGCGACTTCATCAAGCGCGAGTTCGGCGAGCGATACCTCCCCGAGAAGCCCAACTTCTTCGCGTCGTCGAAGGACTCGCAGGAGGCGCACGAGGCGATCCGCCCGACCGATCCCTTCCGCAGGCCAGAGAGCCTGCGCGGCGCGCTGACCGCGGAGCAGTACGCGCTGTACGAGCTCATCTGGCGGCGCTTCGTCGCGTGCCAGATGGCGCCGAAGCAGTACGACCTCACCACAGTGCGCCTCGAGCGCAGCGACCGGAAGACGGGCGCCGTGGTGCGCGCGTCGGGAAGCGTGATCGTCTTCGACGGGTATCTCAAGCTCGTCGAGGACATCGTCGAGGACGATGCGGAGGCGACCTTCCCCAAGCTCGACCGCGGACAGGAGCTCGCGGGCGTGTCGATCGACGCCCTGCAGCGCTTCAGCTCGCCGCCTTCGCGCTACTCGGAGGCGTCGCTTGTCAAGGAGCTTGAGTCGCGCGGCATCGGCCGGCCGAGCACCTACGCGTCGATCGTGAACACCATCTCGCAGCGCGGATATGTCGAGCAGAAGGCGCGGCGCTTCCATGCGACCGCGCTTGGCGAGGCGGTCGTCTCGCTCCTCGTCGGCGGGTTCCCTGTCCTCTTCGACTACGAGTACACGCGGCTGATGGAGGCGCGGCTCGACCGCGTCGAGGCGGATGAGGAGGACTGGCGCGCGATTCTCCGCGAGATCAAGGGCATGCTCGAGGGCGCGACGCTCGAAGAGTCGTTCGCGCGGATGCGCGAGGTGCCGCTGTGGAAGTGGTCGAAGTACGCCTGCCCGAAGTGCGGAAAGCGCACCAAGGAGCGCGTGGGCGGAGGGCGCTGGTTCCTCTCCTGCTCGGGCTACCCCGACTGCGACTTTGCGTCGCGCCTCAACGACGAGGGCGAGCCCGTGAGCGACATGGCGCTCGACATGGTCTGCCCTGTCGACGGCTCCGCGATGGTCCTTCGCAGCGGGAAGTTCGGGAAGTACATCTCGAGCGTGAACTACCCCGAGGTCAAGTACGTCGTGCGCCTCGACAAGAAGGACCGCGTCGTGCTTCCGTCGGCGCCGCCCTACCAGGATCCGTCGGTCGTCTGCGAGAAGTGCGGCAAGGTGTGCAATCTCCGCACGGGGAAGCGCGGTCCCTGGCTTGGCTGCAGCGCGTTCCCCAAGTGCCGCGGCCGCGCGGATTGGAAGAAGCTCGACGACGCGAAGCAGAAGGAACTGCTTGCCGCGCTCGAGAAGCACGCGTCGTCGAACGCGCCAGCCGAGTTGAAGCGCCGCGACGGGTCCTCGATCGACGCGGGCACCCCCGTCGCGGACCTGATCCTCCCCGAGAGCGTCGTCACGCTGCCGCTCCACGCCGATGCGGGGCGACCGGCGCCTGCGGGCGCGGCAGGCGACCCGAAGTCAGGCGTGCTTGCGCCGTATCGCGCTGCCGAGATCATCGCGGCGCCCTTCGTCGCCGACCTCAAGCGCAAGCGCGCGTAGGTTCTCTCTGGCGGCCCGCGATCCGAGTGACGGCGCGTTGCGGAAATCGCGAACGCGCGGCAGCTCGTTGCGCCGCGCGTGCGTACCCACCTTCGCACCGCGCGCATTCCGTGCGCGGTGCGAGTTGGTACCGTAGATGCCCATGACAGACGCCATCGGCCGCCCTGTGAGCGCTCCCGCGATCGTCCCGCCTGAAGGGCATGGCGGTCAGAACGGACGTGGCGGACAGAACGGACGTGGCGGACATGGCGGCCTCGACGGACTGCGCGCGTCCGGCGACGGAGACCCGGTCCAGGGGCTCGAGCGGCGGGCGGGCGAGCTCTTCTCGGCCATGGTGGCGCGGCAGAAGATCCTCGACTCGGTGCGGAGCGAGATCGCTTCGCGGCGCGAGCAGGCGCGCATTGCGCACGACCGCACCCTTGCGACAATCCGGCAGGATCGCTCGGACCAGCTCGAACGCGTGCGCACCAGAGCGGAGGCCCTCATCGCGACGGCCGAGGCCGATGCACTCGCGCGACGCGAGGAGACAGAGAGCGTCCGCGCGCGGCGTCTCGCCGACTTCCAGCTTCGGCACGACGAGGACCTCGCCAAGCTCTCGCGCGGCCTCGAGGAGGCGCTCCTCATGGCGGAAGCCATGCGCGAGGCGGGCGAGGACTCCGAGCGGCGCAAGGCGCGGGAACTGCAGGACAGGCTCGCGCGCGCGATGAGCGAGGCCGAGGAGCTCGAGCGCGAGGCCGCTGCCTACATACGCTCGTGCAGGCTGCCGATTCCGCATCATGCGGAGGCGGCCGCCTCGACGGGAGATGCGACGACGGGCGACGCCGCGGCGGATCCAGACCCCGCGGGCGCCGAGGCGGAGATCGCGGCGCTTCTCGTGAAGGGCCGAGAGCACCTCGAGGACATGCGCTCGACGCGCGCCGCGCGGCTTATCTCGGGCGTCGCGCCATTCGTGCTCGCGCCAGCGTTTGTGATCGGTGCGGGGGTCATCGGCGGCGCAGCGACGCTGTTCGACCCCGAGCGCTGGGCTCCGACCGCAGGCTTCTCGATGCTCGGCGCGTTCGCGCTGTCGGTCGCCACGCTCCTCGTGCTGCGGACCGTCGCCATGCGCGCGATGCGTCGCGTATGGGCGCCCTTCCAGGCCGATCTCTCGGCGATCCGCGCGGCGAAGACCCGCACCGAGCGGGCGCACGCCGCGGCGCGCGAGGCGACCCTCTTCAGGCTCCGCGACATCGAGCGTGCGGAGGAGGCCGCCGCGCACCGCACCTACGACGACCCGATCGCGGAAGTCCCGCGGGCGCTCGAGCGCCGCATCCGCCGCGTCGAGGACGCTGCGCGGAAGGACCTCGCAGAGATCGAAGCCACCCGCGCCGAGGCCGTGCGGGTGGCGGCCGAGGAGCGCGACGCGCGCTCCGCAGCCATCGAGCGCGATGCAGAGGAGCGCGACCGCGCAGAGCGGGCGCGCGCGGAGAAGGAAGGCACCGCCCTCGCCGACGAGGAGGAGGCGCGTCTTCGCGACGCACGCCTCGAGTGGCTGAAGACGGCGCAGCAGTCGCGCGATGCGTTCCTCGCAGCTGAGGAGATCGACCGCACCGCGAGCCCCGCCTTGGCCGCGCTCGCCGCGCCCGAGGCGCCTCTCGCGGAGCGAAGCGCGCCATGGTTCCGCTTCGGAACGCTGTCCGTCGAGCCGCGCACGCTTCCCGGCGGCCTGCCGACCGCCGCGGACTTCGTCGTCGAGATGCCCGACAGGTTCACGCTGCCTGCCGCGCTCGGCTTCCCGAGCAGGGGCAACCTCGTCGTCGAGACGACGCCCGAGTCCCGCGGTGCGGCACTGCGCGCGGTGCAGGCGCTCGTCACGCGGCTTCTCGTCTCGATTCCACCCTCGAAGGTGCGGTTCACCTTCCTCGACCCCGTCGCGCTCGGCGAGAGCTTCGCTGCCTTCATGCACCTCGGCGACGAGTTCGAGCAGCTCGTCGGCGAGCGGATCTGGACAGACCCGCGCGCGATCGAGCAGCGTCTCGTCGACATCTCCGAGCACATGGAGACCGTCATCCAGAAGTACCTGCGCAACGAGTTCGAGGACATCGACGCCTACAACGCGGCCGCGGGCGAGATCGCGGAGCCCTACCGCTTCCTCGTGTGCGCGGACTTCCCCGCGAACTTCAGCGAGCAGGCCGCGGCGCGCATGCTCTCGATCCTGCGGGCGGGCCAGCGCTGCGGCGTCCATGTGATCCTGCTGCGCGACCGCAAGGCTGCGCTTCCCGACGGGATCGACGCCGACGAGATCGCGTCGAGCTGCCAGGTGCTGCGCGCGGACGAGTCGGGCAAGTCCTTCCGATTCGCGCAGGGCCCCTACGCGGGCCTCCCGCTTTCGCTCGACGCAGCGCTCGAGGACGACGCGCTGATCCCGCTTCTTGCCCGCATCGGGCGCGAAGCCCGCACAGCGGCGCGCGTCGAGGTCCCCTTCGACGCGATCGCCCCCGGGCCGGACGCCTTCTGGTCGCTCTCGAGCGCGAGGAACCTGCGCGTTCCCGTCGGCCGCGCGGGCGCCACGCGCCTTCAGCACTTCCTCCTCGGCGAGGGCACGAGCCAGCACGCGCTGATCGCAGGAAAGACGGGCTCGGGCAAGTCGACGCTCCTCCACGCGATCATCACGGGCATCGCCACCTGGTACTCGCCCAACGAGGTGGAGCTCTGGCTCGTCGACTTCAAGAAGGGCGTCGAGTTCAAGACCTACGCAGAGCACGCGCTGCCACATGCGCGCGCGGTCGCCATCGAGTCGGACCGCGAGTTCGGCCTCTCGGTCCTCGAAGGCCTCGACGCGGAGCTCTCGCGGCGCGGCGAACTCTTCCGCGAGGCGGGCGTCCAGGACATCGCGAGCTTCCGCAAGGTGCGCCCCGACGCGCGCATGCCGCGCGTCCTTCTCGTGATCGACGAGTTCCAGGAGTTCTTCCTCGACGACGACCGCGTCTCGCAAGGCGCGTCGATGCTCCTCGACCGCCTCGTGCGCCAGGGCCGTGCCTTCGGCATGCATGCGCTTCTTGGCTCTCAGACGCTTGGTGGCGCGTACTCGCTTGCGCGCAGCACCATGGGCCAGATGGGGGTGCGCATCGCGCTCCAGTGCAACGAGGCCGACTCGCAGCTCATCCTCTCCGATGAGAACCTCGCGGCGCGGCTGCTCTCGCGGCCAGGCGAGGCGATCTACAACGACGCCGGGGGCCGGGTCGAGGGCAACTCGCCCTTCCAGGTCGCGTTCCTTCCCGATGAGAAGCGCGACCGCTGGCTTGGCGAGGCGGAGTCGCGGGCGCGCGGCGTCTACGACGCGCTTCCGCGGATCGTGTTCGAAGGCGATGCGCGTGCGCCCATGAAGCTGCACCCCGCCGTGCGCGGCGGCTTTGCGCCCGACCCGCGCGGGAACGTGCGGCTCTGGCTCGGCGAGGCGGTCGCGATCAAGGATCCGACCTGTGCGCGGCTTGCGCGCGCGGCTGGCGCGAACGTCGCCTGCATCTCCCCGCGCGACGATCAGGCGGTGTCGACGACGGCAGCGGTCCTTCTCTCGATCCACGCAGAAGCGCCCGATGCGATCGTCGATGTGTTCGACGGCACCCCCGCCGATGCGCCCGAGCACGGCGCGCTCGAGCGGCTCGCCGCCGCCCGCGGCGTGCGCGCCAACTTCGTCCCGTACCGCGAGATCGAGTCGAAGCTGGCGGAGATCGCGCAGGATGTCACGGATCGCGCGGACCGCGCGGGCGCGCAGCGCCGCTTCGTGGTCATCCACCAGCTGCAGCGCTATCGCGCGCTTCGCCGCAACGAGGACGACTTCTCGTTCGGGGCGAGCGATGCGCCGCCGTCGCCCGACAAGCTGCTCGGCGGCATCGTGCGCGAAGGCCCCGTTTCGGGCGTCCATGTGGTGGTGATGTGCGACACGCTCGCGTCGCTGCAGCGCTCGTTTGACCGCAACGCCCTGCGCGAGTTCGACTGGAAGGTCCTCTTCCAGATCTCGCCCTCGGACTCGAGCACGCTCATCGACTCCCCCGCCGCGAGCCGCCTCGGGACCAACCGCGGCCTGATGCACTCCGAGGAGCTTGGGGTGCTCGAGAAGTTCAGGCCGTATGCTCCCATCAGGGCCACATCGAGGACGGTGACGGGGAACTCCCAGTCCACTGCGCTCCGTTGGGGGACGTAGGCGATCCTCGGACGAGCGCTA
>QLAH01000511.1_pt1 | contig 18977 bp, 11 predicted proteins | sample 4693081 | NCBI WGS metagenome assembly QLAH01 (sample SAMN09425401, study PRJNA476045) | Lake water metagenome, whole genome shotgun sequencing project.
TCGAGGTGCAGGCCGAGCACCTCCCGTCGATGCAGGGCCTCGCACGGCTCCAGATCCGCCAGCGCAAGACCGACGCGCGCACCGACGGCCTCCTTCGCGAGATCGCCTTCCGCGGCAGCAGCGCCGAGTGGCGCAGCTGGGCGCAGGGCGAACTGGCGCGGCGCGGGGGTGAAGCCGCGTCCCCATGATCTCGGGCTGGGCGCATAAGGCGAGTCGGCAGCCACCGAAAGGGACTTCAGGCGTGGGCTGCCGAGCCGCGGGTCGGTTTCGGCGCGCTCGGCAACGCGGAGACCTACATCGGGTTCCGCGTCGCCCGCACCCGTGACGCGCTCGGGCTCGACGCAGGTGCGGCCGTGGGCGGCCAGCTGGGCTGGTCAGCGCCTCGTCCGTCACGAGCACGGCACGGTTGTCGTCCGCGGGCGGGCAGCGTAGAACTCGTGCATGAACCAGCGGTCGAACCAACCCGACGGCGAACCCCCGCCGCAGAAGGCCAAGAAGAAGGCCAAGAAGTCGGACGATGCGCCGACGGAGATACCGCTGGCGCCAACCAGCGACGATGCCGCCGACTATCGGCTCTGCGCGGTCGAACTGCGGGCCTGTGCGCGGCAGGTCCGCGCGTGGAAGGCGCGGCAGATCGGCTTTCTTGAAGGCGGGCTGCGAACGCTGCTTGCCATTCAAGACGCGGCCGTTGCCCGGATCGGTTTTCCTCCCGCCGTCACCATGGAGCGCCTGGAGGATCGGCTCTGGTGCTGGACGGTCTTCCAGACCCCGACGAGGAGCACCACCTTCCGAGTGCCGTACGGGCCGAAGATGGACCTCGCGGTCGAGCCGCCATCGGACCAGTTCCAGAGGTTGATCGAGGAGAGCTCGGCGGCGTTCACGCCAGAGCAGCGGAGGTTCCTGCGGCAGATCGTCGATGCCCTTCGGGCGCGCTACGAAGCCGACCCGCCGCCTGAGGCATCGCCGTGGGTCGCGGAGGGGCGGCTCGTACCGCCTCCTCGCGGGTTTCCGAAGGCCGCACCGTCGACGAGTACGGAAAAGCTTCAGACCGCGAAGGAACGGGCCGAGGTCCCGGCGACAGCGCCACCAACCAAGATCGAGGTGGCGCTTGAGGCAATGCGTGCCGTGATCTTCTGCGACGAGTACGAGGCGGGCGAGATGATCGCCGGCGCGTTCGAGACCCTCGCCGAGTGCGTCGACTTCCTCGCGGACTTCAAGCCGCCGAAACTGGACGCCAAGGAACAGGAGACGCTCGTGAGGATGCTCGCGGCGGGAGCGAGGGGCGAGCGCAGCGCGATCGCGATCAAAGCGAGCGCCGCCGCCTGGGATGGCCCTCTGGGCAAAGCCACCGTTACCCGGCAGCGAAACGCATCACTTGCGGTCGGAAGTCTCAAGCGCGCTCGCCTGGCGGCGCCCGAGGGACACTCCGAGACCTCGTACCTCACGGCGAAGGGGATCAGGGTGGCGAGCACGATCCGTGCCGCACGCGCTCACCAGTGAATCACTCGCGGCCTTCGCGCCGTCTGATCATCCTCGCTCGACGGCAGGCACTGCGCCTGCCCGATTGCGCGAGGAGCGAGACCATGCAGGACGCAGACGGGCTGCTGCCCAAGTTCTTGTCACGAGACCAGACCGCCGAATGGATCGGCGTGAGCACCCGGACGCTGTCGCGGATGGTGGCTGCGGGAGAGTTCCCGAAGCCGCTGCAGCTGCGCAGCAAGCTTCGGTGGCCCGAGGACGCCGTGCGGCAGTGGCTGGACGGGAAGCTGCGCGAGTTCAACGCGCGGAACGGCCTCGTGCCGCCGGCGGACCCGTCGCCTGTTCGTCCAATCAAGGCACCCGCCGCGCGGAAGGTACAGGTGCGCTGATCATGGCATCGGTCTTTCAGCGCGAAGGGAGCAAGGTCTGGATCGCGAGCTACAGGGATGCGAGCGGTTCGTGGCGTCAGCGCAAGGGCACCGGCAGCAAGCAGGACACGCTCCGCATGGCGCGCAAGCTCGAGCGCGCCGCGCTCGAGAGGGGACTTCAGCGGCTTCAGGAGGATCCGTTCGAGCAGCATCTCGAGGCACCGATCGCGGAGCACATCGCGGCGTATCTCGCGAGCCTGCGGAATCTCGGGCGCGACGAGACCTATGTGCTCCAGGTCGATGCGGCGATCCGTCGTGTCGTCGATGCAGCCTCGCTCAAGACGCTGCAGGATCTCGATGTCGTGCGCGTCGCGGATGCGATCGACGGACTTCAGAAGGCGCCGCGTGGCTTTGCGGGCGACGGATCGAGCGAAGACGACGAGGGCGATGAGGAAGAGGGCGTGTCACGCCGCACGAAGACCACGATCGCCACGAGACTCCGCGGGTTCGCCCGATGGCTGGTGAAGGCGCAGCGACTTCGCCACGACCCTCTGGCGGCGCTTGCGTTCGCGGCAACGCGGGATGACAAGGAAGGCCGCGTCCGTCGCTCGCTCACGCGCGAGGAAGTCGCACGGCTGCTCGCGGCGGCGGAGCGCCGGCCTGAGAGCGAGCTCAGGCTCGTCCGGGTCGGGGAGCACAAGGGAGAGGAGCGCGCGAAGGTGCGTGAGAAGAGCCTCGCGCATGCCCGTCATCTCGGGCTCCAGCGGCGGACCATCTACCTGCTCGTGCTGTGGACCGGCCTTCGGCGCGGCGAGCTGGAGAAGCTGCAGTGGGGGGACCTGACGCTCGACTCGGAGCGCCCCGCGATCCAGCTGCGGGCGAGCGCCACGAAGTCACGCCGCGCGGATCGACTCCCGGTCCACGCGGAACTGAAGGCCGCGCTCGTGCGGTGGCGGGAGGCCGTCGGCAAGCCTGCGAAGGATCCGAAGGCGTGTGTCTTCCCGGGCACCCCGAGCATGAAGGCTTTCAAGGCCGACCTCGCGCAGGCGGGGATCGCCTACGAGGTCGCCGGCAAGGGCGTGGTCGACTTCCACGCCCTTCGCAAGACCTACTCGACGCTCCTGGCGGCGGCCCAGGTGCCGCAGCGCATCCGACAGGCCGCCATGCGGCATGCCGACCCGCGGTTGACGGAGACGACCTACATGGACGAGGAGGTCCTGCCCGTCTTCGAGCATGTGTCGGCGCTGCCGCCGCTGGGGCAGGCGACCGTGGGTTCCTGACAGACGACGACAGCTGGGTGCAGGGGATCGGGCGATGCCCGAGGGCGGCGTCTGTAGGCCGCCCAGGGGTGCGACCCTCGGCATTTACTTTTCCCGTTGTGCGCACAAAGCCGCACAAAACCGTGTCGTTCGGGGTCGTTCGGGGTCGTTCTCGGTCCAGATCTGTCCTCCGTTGTCCTCGCGGCCACGCGCTCGGCCGGCGACGGTGCGCCTGCGCGTTTCTGGCGGAAAACAAGCCACTTGCGCGAAAAAGCACAACCGGAAGGCGCTCGCCTTCCGGTTGGTCTTCGAAGCGGGTGAAGGGGATCGAACCCTCGACATTTACCTTGGCAAGGTAACGCTCTACCGCTGAGCTACACCCGCAGAACTGTGCCCGAGGCGGGTCGAAGCCCGCCGCGGGTCGAGAAGAATAGCAGAAGTTTGGGAAGGGGCAAGGGCTGTGGGAGGCGCCGCATGGGGCCGAGCCGCGGCTCGGATGGGTGAGGCTCTCTGTGCAGGCGGCGATATCTGCCTCTCGGACTTTGCCGGGCCTGCGGCGCCGCGCATCACGCCTTCCCGCCGCCGCGTGCTGCGCGGGCGTAGAGGGCGCTCGTGGCGACGAAGAGGAGGCCCGTGACGAGGAGTGCTCCCACGCGCCACAAGGTCCCTGCGTTGGCCATGTCGAGGACGAGGACCTTCGCTGCGACGAGTCCGAGGAGGACGAGTCCTGTCCAGCGCGCGGCACGCAGTTCGCGGCGGAAGCCGACCACGACGAACGCCACAGCCGAGATCGCAAGCCAGACGCTGAGCGCGGACTGCTGGATGGTGTCTGTCGTCGCGAACGGCGCCTCGACGCGCGGGTCGAAGACGCGGTAGACGAGCGCGGAGCTTCCCACGAGGAAGAGGGCGCCCGCTGCCGCCGCGAGCGTCGTGCGCACGGATCGATCGGCCGCGAACGCCCCGCGCAGCGCAAGTCCGCAGACGGCGAGCACGACGACCGCGAGGTTCGCGTGCGAGAGGACCGCGTGCCACAGCCAACGCGCGCCTTCGGGCGGCTGGTACGCCTCAGCAGCGATCATGACGAGCGCGACCGCCGCCGCGAGCGATGTGGCGATGAGGCCGAGGCCCTCGCTCAGCTCGAGCTTCGACGAGCGTGCCGTGATCGCGCCGATCGTCGCGACGATGGCGACCGCGCCCGACGCCCAGATCGTGGCGGTCGTGACTGCGCCGTCGGTCGCGCCCGCGAGGAGTTCGACGAGGATGATCGTCGCGAGCGCCGCGAGGCCGAAGCCGAAGCCGAAGACCGTCGGGATGTCGCCGAACGGGTCGCCGCGGAAGCGACGCCCGAGGACAAGGCCCCCCGCGACCACAAGCGCTGCGGCGATCGCTGCGCCGTCGGGGCGCGCCGCGTCTGTGCCGAGGTTCTCGACGACATGGAGGGTGGTCGCTCCGAACCAGCCGAGGGCCGCGATGCCCGTGCCGAGGAGCGCGACGAGCTTGATGAGGACGAGCGTTCGGCCCGCAAGGAGCGCCGCCGTGGGGATCGCAAGCAGCAGTACGACCGTCGCGAAGCTGAAGGCGATCGAGAGCGAAAGCCCGATCCACACGAGCGCAGCGCAGGCTGCGAGGAAGCCCGACATCAGCCGCACGCCGACCTTCGGGTCGGAGCCGATCGACCAGCTCCGCGCGGAGAAGAGAAGCCCGAAGGCGACGAGGAGCGGCGTCCAGTGGGCGTCGGTGAAGCGGAAGTTCCAAGCCGACACGGTGCGCAGCGCGGGGTCGTCCGGATAGGCGACGAGCGTGGCTGCTCCGCCGAGCGAGAAGAGCGCATGGATGCCGGTGGCTGCGAGCCCGAGCAGGGCGGAGGCGGCGCCGAGCGTGGCGGTCGCCTGCTGTTCGCTGCGGCGCCCGATGAGGATCGCAGCGGCGCCCATGGCGACCCATGTGACGGGCAGCGCGCCGCCACGGACGACGACGCCGACCTGCGCGATGAGAAGCGCGCCTGCGAGAACGAGGAGCACCATCGACTGCCGCGCGCAGGTCTCCGCCATCTCGGCCGCGCCCGGGTCTTCTTCCCTGTCACGGGCATCGACGCCGCCCGCTGGTACGAACGAGCGCAGCGCGAGCGCGGCGGCGGTGGCGATGCCCGCCATCCCGAGCGGAAGCCACGAATGGAGGTCCACCCACGGGTTCGTGGCGAACGCGCCCCGCAGCGCGAGCGTGGCGCCGATCGATGTCGCTGCGACGGTGAAGGCGGTGTTGAGGCGCGGGGTCCGACCGCGCATCGCGGCGAGCGAGCACTCTGCGACAGCCATCGCCCACCAGAGCGCCGTGGTGGCAAGCGAAAGCGCGGGCGAGGTGCCGCCGATCTCGACAAGGAGGAGGAACCCCGAGATGGCTTGGAAGACGCCCGCAAACCGCAGCCACACGAAGCCGCTCGGACCAAACGCTGCAAGCGCGAGGGCGACCGCGTAGACGCCCGTCAGGTAGAGGGCGCCAGTCGTGGCGGCCGCGTCGCCGAGCGAGGAGCCGGGCGTATAGATCCCCGCGAACACGGGCACGATGTAGGCGCCAAGCAGGCTGATGGCCCCGACCGCGGGTTCGCGCGAGCGGAGCGTGAGCACGCCGCCTGCGATCGCCGCTGCGACGCCCGCGAGGAGCGCGGGCACGGGCCCAAGCACGTTGAGCGGCGTGATGCCCGCGCAGGTCGAGACGAAGAGCCCGCCGACGCCTGCCGCCAGCATCGACGCAGCGGGAAAGCGGCCGATCCGCTCGCGGAGAAGCGTGCCCGCGATCGCGAACGCTGCGGAGAGGAGATACGCCATCGCGAGCTTGAGGCTCGGAGGCGTCTTCTGGAACCAACCTGCGTCGATCGCGAGTTTCGCGAAGATCGCGATCGCCGCGATGACGACGATCGCACCGACCCACGCTGCGACCTGCCCGCCGAGGAAGCGCTCGAGGTTGGCGGGGGAGGTCGTGATGCCTGCGGGAGGCGCGGCCTGAAGCGGGGGAGTGCGTGCAGGGTCCCGCGAAGGAGTCGGGAGAGGCGCGTCGGGCGGGGCCACCTGAGGGGGTGCCATCGAAGGCGACGCTGCCGGAGTGGGCGCAGCGATCTTCGGCGGTGGTGCTGTGGGCGGGGTCGGCGGCGGCGGCGCGACAGGCGCGGTCGCCTCGATGCGTGTGGGCGACGGCAGGTCTGCTGCTCGCTCGAGCGCAGCAAGACGCGCCTCGATGGCCGAAAGACGGGCGTTCAAGTCGGGTTCGGCCATAGGGAGGTCTCCGAGGGCGCGGCGTGTGCGGGCGCGTGCGCCCGCCCAGTCACCAGTTGCGCACGACGGCAGCGCCCGCGATCGCGCCGCCGAAGAGTTTCGCACCGAAGAAGTAGCTGCCGAGGTCGAGCGGATAGACGGGGTTGAGCACCACCGCGAGCGCCGCGCACAGCCCGCACCAGACGGCGGATCCATCGCGGCCGAAGACGATCGCCGCGATGAGGAAGGTGCACGCGCTCGCCCAGCGGACGATCTCGTCGTTCACGGAGGTCGGCAGCAGGTTGAAGCTCTGGCAGAACAGGAACGCGCTGAGAAGCGCGAGGGGAATGAGGATCACCTTGCCGCCGCCGGAGCCGCCGCCTTTGCTCGCCATGGGAAGAGATATCGGCTCAGTCCGCCGACGGGCTGCAGGGGGGCGGGTTGGGACCGCTCAAACCACGGGCGCCCTCGGTTGTCGTAGCGCGAGAGGGCATGGCCGCAGCCGCGACCGCTCCTACTTGTCCGAGTCCGGAAGCCCCATCCCGCTGCGATCGGGGCCCTTCGGCTTGGGGACGGGCTTGAAGGCGTTGGTCTCGAGTTCCTTCAGGAGGATCTCGACCGCCTTCTCGAGCTGCGGGTCGCCGCCGTCCTTCATCTTCGCGGGGTCATCGATCACCTCGATGTCGGGGTCGATCCCGTGGCCCTCGACGCCCCAGGTGCCGTCGGTCTCGTAGAAACCGAAGGTGGGGACGGCAATGGTGCCTCCGTCGAGAAGCGAGGGGTTCCCCGAGATGCCGATGAGGCCGCCCCAGGTACGGGTTCCGATCACGGGCCCGAGCTTGTTGTGCTGGAAGAGCCACGGGAACATGTCGCCGCCGGAACCAGCGAGCCCGTTCACAAGCATCGCCTTCGGACCGCGGTGCCCATCGGGCGGCCACACGCCGTCTCGTGCATCGCGCCGCGCCCAGTAGTTCGTCACGGGGCGGTTCAGGAGCTCGATGAAGCGCGTGGGGATCTGCCCGCCGCCGTTCCAGCGCTCGTCGATCAGGAGCGCTGGCTTCGTGCGCTGGCCGAAGAACTGACGGACGAGCTCCGTCTGCCCGTCGACGCCCGTGTTCGGCACATAGATGTAGCCGATCCTGCCGCCCGAGAGCTCCTCGACGCGGCGGCGCTTCGACTCGACCCAGTCGTGGTAGTTGAGCGAGTCCTCGCTTGCGATCGTGGTGACCACGACATCGCGCGCGTCCGCGTCGCGGAAGGGCCTCTTCGACACCGTCAGCACCACGGAGCGGTCCGCGAGGCCGAGGAACGCGGACCACGGGTCGCGCGTCGGGTCGATGTCGACGCCGTTCACGGCGAGGAGATGGTCGCCCTCTGCGACGCCGAGGCCCTGCGCTGCCAATGGGCTGCGCGCGGTGTTGTCGAAGGCGCCGCCCGACTTGAACCGCGCGAGCTTCCATGCCTTCGCAGGCGAACCGTCCTCGTTGAACGCTGGCGCAAACTCGACGCCCAGCATGCCGACGGCGCGGCTCGGCGCAGTCTCGACATCGCCAGGCCCCTGCAGATAGGCGTGGCCTGCATTCAGTTCGGAGATCATCTCCGCGATCAGGTAGTTGAGGTCCTCGCGCGTGACGACTGCGGGGAGCATCGCCTCGTACTTCACGCGGATCGCCTTCCAGTCGACGCCGTGCATTCCAGGCTCGTAGAAGTAGTCGCGGAAGATGCGCCACGCGTCGACGAGGATCTGCCTGCGCTCGGCGCGCGGGTCGACCGTCACGAGCATCGGCGAGGTCACGATCGGCTTCGCGGTTGCGCCAGCGCCCGAACCCGCGATCGACGCGCCGCCGCGGCCGCCGAGGAGCAGCTTCTTGCCGTCCGCGGAGACCTCGAATCGGGTGCCTGAGACGCCCGACTTCTCCGAGGGGTTGCGATCGGTGAGATCGAGGACGCGCACGGCGCCGTCGCGGCCGTAGATCAGTTCGTTGCGGTCGTTGAAGCCGAGCGAGCCGAAGGAGCCTGCCGCGGCGGGAAGCTGCACGGCGCGCGCCTCGAAGCCATCGAGGTCGATGAGGACTTCCTTATTGCCGTCCTTCGTATCGCTCTTCTTGGCGTCCTTCGCATCGTCCTTCGTCTCTGCATCGCCTTCCTGCTTCGCGGCGGCGCGCGTGCCGCGGAAGTCGATCTTCATTGCGCCGCCGTCGTCGCTCGCGCCAGTCGCAGTTCCGGAGATCGAGTCGCCCTCGACCTTGAGGTCGAGCTCGACCACAACCCCGTTGAAGCTGCCGCTGAGCTTGAGCGCGCCCGTGGCTGCGTCGAAGGTGCCCGTGAGGTCGGTAGACCCCATGACCGAGGTCGCGCTGCCCGTGACCGCGCCGTTGGTCTCGGTGAGCACGAGCTTGACGGCGACGGGCGCGTTGTCGATGCGCACCACGCAGTTCCAGGTGCCCGCAGCGCCTGCCGAGGCGATGCCGTCGCCGCGCTTCGCGCCGTCGCCGTTCTTCTCGTCCTTCTTGGCGTCCTTCGCATCGTCCTTCTTCTCGTCCTTCTTATCGTCCTTCTGCCCCTCCTCGTCGCTCGTGGGGAGCCACGGCAGCTTGAAGTCCTTCTTGAGCGGCACGGCCATCAGCACCTGCGAGTTGTTGTAGATCCAGGTGGTGTCGAACTCGCTGTAGGTGGGCGAGAAGTTGCGGCGGCTCGTGAAGACGAGCCAGTCGCCCTTGCGGTCGAAGGTCGGGTTGCTGTCGGAGTAGAACCCGCTCGTCACCATCGTGCGGGCCTGCGCTGCGTCCGGCGCCTTGGTGTCGTAGAGGTAGATCGCGTCGAGCTCCGTCTCGTCGCACGAGCGCGACCAGGCGATCCAGCGCGAGTCGTGCGAGAAGGAGATCGGCGCCGTCCGCGGGGCGGAAGGGTTCTTGTCGAGCGCGACCGTCGCGCCGTCCCCGAGCTTCACGAGCTCGATGTTGCCCGCCTTGTCCTGGAGCACCACCGACTTCGAGTCGGGCGACCAGACGATGTCGGTGCGGAAGCACTGCTCGCGGCCTTCGCGCGGCTCGGTGATCTGCCGCGGCTCTCCCGTGCCGTCCGCGGGAATCGTGTAGAGCTCGTACTCGCCCGTCGCATCGGAGAAGAACGCGATCGACTTTCCGTCGGGGCTCCAGGTCGCGGAGCGCTCGAAGACGCCGTCGGTGCGGGTCAGGTTGCGCGGCGTGCCGTTCTCGGCGGGCGCCGTCCAGACGTCGCCGCGCGCCACGACCGCCACGCGCTTCCCCGAAGGCGAGATCGAGCTGCCCTGGATGTTCGCCGCTGCATCGACGATCGTCGGGCGCAGCGACTGGCGGTCGCCGGGCACCGTGATCTCGATGGCGCGCGCAGCGTTCGTCTTGAGGTCGAGGAGGTAGATGCGGTCGCCGTGCTGGAGCACGATCTCGCCGCCCGTTCCGTCGTCGGGCCCGATCGCGGGCCACTTCACGTCGTGCTCCTTGAAGCGCGTCACTTGTCGGCGCGCGCCCGAGTCGATGTCGTAGCTCCAGACGTTGAGGACATGCGCCTCTGCGGCGCCTTCGTCGCTCAGGTAGTAGACCGTGCGGCCATGCCACATCGGCAGCGTGTCGGTGCCTTCCCACTCCGTGATGCGCCGCGACTCGCCCGTCTTCACGTTGAAGAGCCACACATCGGTCGCCATGCCGCCGCGGTAGCGCTTCCAGGTACGGTTGTCGGTCGAGTGCGGGGTGTAGGCGAGCCACTCGCCCGTCTTGTCGAGCGACCCGTTCGCGCCGTAGGGAACAGGCAGCATCGTGGGCAGGCCGCCCGACGCGGGGACGGAGTAGAGCTTTGCGGCGCGCGAGAGGCCGTCGATGCCGCCCGCCATGAAGATGAGGCCCGTGCCGTCGGGCGTCCAGTCGCAGAGGCCTTCGACCGTGGGGTGATGCGTGACGCGCTGCGGGATACCGCCTTGCGCCGAGATCGTGTAGAGATCGAGGCCTTGGTCGTAGTTGCCGCGGAAGGCGATCGACTTCCCGTCGGGCGAGAAGCGGGGGGAGCCTTCGAAGCCACGCGGGCTTGCGAGCGGCCGCGCGGTGCCGCCTTGCTTCGGCGCGATCCAGAGATCGTTCGCGTAGACGAAGACGATCTCCGTCTTCGAGACATCGGGATAGCGGCACAGGCCCGATGCGAGATCGAGCTCGGGCGCCGGTCCCGCGGCGAGGGTGCTTGCGGAGAAGGCGGTGGCGACGAAGAGCAGCGCGCTGCGGAAGTGGGAGATCGTCATGAGGGCCTCGGCGGGCGCGGGAAGTTCGCGCGGGCCGAGATGGTAGAGCTTCCGCCGGCGATCGAGCCGCGCTGCACGGCGCTGTTTGGAAAATCAGCTGGAAGACAACGGGGGGATCCCCGGGCGACAGGCGTTCCGAGCTCGCGAGGTCTACGGCCTCGCGAGGTCTACGGCCTCGCGATCCTGAAGGCCTCGCGATCCTGAAGGCCTCGCGATCCTTAAGGCTTCGCGATCCTTAAGGCTTCGCGAGGATCGCGATGCGTCGGTCGCTGACCACGACGCCGCCCGGCTTCTCGATCGTGACCGCGAAGAGGACGGGCTTGTCGACGCTCAGCTTGGCCGCGACGGGGATCACGGCCCGTCCCCCGGCGGGCACATCGAACACTCCGCCGTCGACCGGGTAGCGGTCGTCGCGCGCGGCGTCGAAGATCCAGAGCTGGTACTGCTCGAGCGTCGGGTCGTTCACGGCGAGGCCTTCGATGACGAGCAGCCCCTTCGAGCTCTTCGAATCGAAGATCGCCTCTCCGCGCACTTCGCCGACGACATTGTCATCGCCCGTGGGTGTCCACGGCCAGCGCACGGCTTCAGGATGCTGCGAAACGAAGCGCGCGGGGTCGGTGGGGAACTCCTGCGCGGTTTCGCGGCCTGCACGCAGCAGCGCGAAGGTCGCGGCGGCGCCGAAAGCGATGGAGGCCGCTGCGACGAGCCAGTCGCGCATCGGTGCGCGCGGACGCGCGCGAGAGAGAGGTATCGGTGCGGGAAGCGCGGGACCTGGATCGGCCTTTGTCGCCGTCTCGACGGCAAGACGCATCAACCGCGAGCGCAGGTGTGCGGGAATCTCGTCTTCCGAGGCGCGCTCCATGCGCTCCGCCTCAAGCTGCGCAGCCACGAGCTCGAAGGCCTCGATCTCCTGCGCGAGGTCAAGGCCCGCCGCGCGGGCCTCTCGTGCAGCGTCCGCGCTCGGGGACTCGCCGAACAGCGCTGCATCGCAGGCACGATCAAGCGTGCGCTGCGTCGCATCGCCGCGGTCGTCGTTCAGGGGGCTGTGCGGGTCGGGAGTCACGGCTGGAGATCTCCTCTTGATGAGGAGGGTTCGGCGCGGGTTTCGGAGGCGCGCTCTTCGCGGATTCGCGGGAAATCGCGCGTATTCGACGCAGACGGGCGTTGCGACTGCGGTATCTCGCGCGGAAGATCCTCAGGCGCAAGCACGCCTTGGTCGGCGAGGATCTGCCTGATCTTGATGAGTCCGCGGCGGGCGTGGGTCTTCACGGTGCCAAGGGGCATGCCCGTCGCGGTCGCGATCTGCTCGTGCGAGCACCCGTGGTGGATCGCAAGCTGGAGAACCTGCTGCTGCTCGGGGCGGAGTTGTGCGAACGCGCGCTGGGCGACACCGAACTCCTCCGATGTCTCCGACGAGTTCCGCGCGGGTGCCGCATCGGCGATCGTCTCTGCGATCTGCGGGACCTCGGGCCTGCGCATGCGCCTGCGACCGCGGTCGATCAGGCGGCGGCGCGCGATCATGGCGACGAAGGTCGTCTCGCTTGCGATCGCAGGATCAAAGCGGCCCGCGCTCTTCCAGACATCGATGAAGATCTCCTGGACGGCATCCTCCGCCTCAGATGCGCTCGAGCAAAGCCGGCGCGCGAGGCTCCAGACGAGCCCGCTGAAACGATCGATGCACTCGGCGGGAGCGGCAGGGTCGCCTGCTGCAATGCGCTCGAGAAGGGAGGGGCCGTCGGGGTTGGTCGATGGTTCAGCCACGGGAAGAGGCCTACAGGTCGCAGAAGTGCGGCCGCAGGATTCTCACTGTAGCGGAAAACGCGCAAAGTTTGTGCGGCTGCAAGAGCTGTCGCGGCCAAATACTTCAGCTTGCCGACGAAATCGCGGCCTGGACATCCCCGAGTTCCCGCTTCAGGTCGGAGATCACCCTCCCGAGGCGCCCGATCGAGGCGTCCACGTTCTTCCACAGGCCTTGCGAATCCTTGATGCCTCGGTCGGAGAGGTCGGCGCGGAGGAAGTTGCGCACATCCGAGAAGTTCGTCGAAAGCTCCGACGACAGCGTTTCGACCGACGAGACGAGCCCGTCGATCTGCGAGAGCTCCGTCGTGATGCGGTCGATGCGACGCTGCATCTGGCCCTTCAGGTTCTCGTCGGTGATCTCGCCCTGCGTCTTCACGAGCGAATCTGTGTAGCTCTTCGCAGAGCTGCGTACATCGGCGATCGACGAGGCCATCCGCTTCCTGCTTGCGTCGAAGGAATCGACTTCCTTCTCGAAGCGCGGGAAGATCGCCTTGAGGTCGCCTCCCGCCATCGACGCGAAGTAGGTCTGCGTGTTCTGCGCGGCCATCAGCAGCGCGTCGGCGGCGCCGTCGGAGTTGCGCATCGCTGCGGCGGTGCTGTCGCCCTTCTTGTAGGTGGGCGTGGCGCAGCCGACGAGGAGGGCGGGGGAGGGGACAAGGACTGCGGCGACGAGGATGGCGCTGTGGAGTCGTGGCATGATCGGGGTTCCGAGGCGAAGGAAGATACAGCGGGCGGGACCGTGGTGGAAGCAGCCGAGCGCGATGCATGCTTCGGATACACTCGATGCGCGCGGCGCACTCCGTGTCACAAGGTGGGGTGGCAGAGCGGTTGAATGTACCGGTCTTGAAAACCGGCAGACCCGTCAGGGTCTCGAGGGTTCGAATCCCTCCCCCACCGTTTGAGAGTCGTGGCATGGAGCGGTCGCGGCTGCGGCGATCAGCCCGATCCGAGCATCGTCGCGATTCCAGCCGTCCAGCCCGTCTGGTGCGATGCGCCGCAGCCTCGGCCCGTGTCGCCGCAGAAGTACTCATGGAAGTGGATGAGGTCGCGGAATGTCGGGTCGCTTGCGAACTTCGCGTGCGTCGCCATCGACGGCCGTACGCCGCGGGCGTCGGGCAGGAACAGCGCTGTGTTGCGGCGCACGATCTCGTCGGCTGCCTTGCGGAGAGTGGTCGTCCTTCCCGAGCCGACGGGAAAGCCGATCTGGAACTCGTCGCCGTAGTAGTCGTGGAACTTCCGCAGGCTCTCGACGAGGAGGAGGTTGATGGGCATCCACACGGGGCCGCGCCAGTTGGAGTTTCCGCCGAAGATCGCGCTTGTGCTCTCCGCGGGTTCGTAGCGTACGGCGAAGCTGCGTCCGCCGATCGCGATCGAGTAGGGGCGCGCGGCGAGCTCGCGCGAGAGGCTGCGGATCCCGTGGGGCGCGAGGAAATGGCGCTCGTCGAGCGCCTTCGCGAGCAGGCACTTCATGCGATGCCCGCGCAGGAGCGAGAGCAGGCGGCGCTCGCCTCGGCCGGGCTCGTTCCATCGCGAGACGAGCGCAGCCATCTCGGGCCGCTCGCGCAGGAACCACTCGAGCCTCTCGCGGAAGAGCGGCAGCCGCGCCAGGACCTCGGGCTCGATCGTCTCGACCGCGAAGAGGGGAATCAGGCCGACGACCGAGAGCAGGCGGATCTGCTCCACGCGCCCGTCGGGCATGCGCATGAGGTCGTAGTAGAAGCCGTCCTCCTCGCACCAGAGCCCGAGGCCGCGGCCGGCCATGCGCGTCATCGCCTCCGCGATCTGCAGAAAGTGCTCTACGAACTTCGCGGCCATGTCCTGGTAGAGCGGGCGGTCGTGCGAGAGCTCTATGGCGATGCGCATCATCGTGAGCGCGAACATGGCCATCCAGCTGGTGCCGTCGGCCTGCTGCAGCGTGCCGCCGCCTGGCAGGGGCTGCGAGCGGTCGAAGACGCCGACATTGTCGAGGCCGAGGAACCCGCCCTCGAAGATATTGCGGCCCGCGGAGTCCTTGCGGTTCACCCACCAGGTGAAGTTGAGGAGCAGCCTGTTGAACGCGGCCGCGAGGAAGTCGAGGTCCGCGCGGCCCGTGCGGGCGCGCTCGCGCTCGAAGACGCGCAGGCATGCCCACGCGTGGATCGGCGGGTTCGCGTCGCTGAAGTTCCACTCGTAGGCGGGCAGCGCCCCCGCGGGGTGCATGTAGTGGTCGGTGAGGATCTTCGCGAGCTGCGCCTTGGCGAAGGCGGGGTCGATCTCTGCGAGCGTGACGCAGTGGAAGGCGAGGTCCCACGCCGCGAACCACGGGTACTCCCACGTGTCGGGCATGGAAAGCACGCTCGAGGCCGCGAGATGTCGCCATGCCGCGTTGCGCCCCTCGCGGCGCTCCGCGGGAGGCTCTGGCTGCGTCGGGTCGCCGTCGAGCCAGTGGCGCACATCGAACTCGTAGTACTGCTTCGACCAAAGGAGCCCCGCGAAGGCCTGCCGCTGCACGGCGCGCGTCTCGTCGTCGGGAAGCCCCGCGCCGAGGCGTTCGTAGAACCGATCGGCCTCGGCCGCCCGCGCCGCGAGGAGCGCGGGCACCTCGGCCGTGCCGAAGTCGCTCGAGGCGGGGCAGAGGACGAGGTCGACGTGCGCGCGCTCGCCCGCCTCGAGCGCGAGCCTGTGCCAGAGCCCCGCCTTCGTGCCGCGAGCGTGCGCGTGCACGGCGTCGGCGCGGCCCTCGACGATGCGCGCGTGGAACGCGTCCTTCGGCGCGCGTTCGGAAGGCGCCTCGCGCGGCGCGAGGCCGAACAGGCGCTCCGCGTTCGTCTCGTTCTCGCAGAAGAGGACCTCGAGTGCGTTGCGCTCGGCGCGCGCAGGATCGACGCGGAGCTCCATCGCGGGCATGCCGTCCTTGCGCGCGACGAGCGCGCCGCGCGAGCGGTGGCCCTCGATGACAGGCCGCTCCGTGCCGTTCCGCCACGACCAGGTGTTGCGGAAGAAGAGCTGCGGGATCACATGGATCTCCGCGCGCTCGGGCCCTCTGTTCACGACCTCGATGCGGAGCGCGGTCTCCTCGGGCGAGCGCTTGGCGTAGGTGCACCACACCTCGAAGAAGCGGTCGTCGTCGATGATGCCCGTGTCGAGCAGCTCGAACTCGGGCTCGAGCCGGGTCCGCGCGCGGTTCGCCGCCGCGAGCGTCGCATAGGGAAACGCGCGCTGCGGGTAGGCATAGAGCATGCGGTTCCATGCGTGCGACGGCAGCGCGTCGACATGCCACCAGAGCTCCTTCGCGTCCTCGCCGTGGTTTCCCTCCTCGTTCGTGAGGCCGAAGAGGCGCTCCTTGAGGATTCCGTCGCGACCGTTCCAGAGCGCGAGCGTCAGGCAGAGTCGCTGGTCCTTGTCGCACCAGCCCGCGATGCCGTCCTCGCCCCAGCGATAGGCGCGGCTGCGGGCGTGGTCGTGGGGGAAGCTGTCCCACGCCGCGCCGTCGCGCGAATAGTCCTCGCGCACCGTGCCCCACTGGCGGCAACTGACATACGGGCCCCAGAGCCTCCATGGCGCGGACCCGTTCGCTGCGGCCTGGAGGCGCGCTTCCTCGGTGTCGATCACCACGCGCGCTCCGCGAGCGGCAGGAGCAACGCCTCAAGCACGCAGCCGACGCTCCACGCCTGCATCGGGCAGCCCCGCCGCGTGTGCGGCGCGTCGCCATCGACGATCTCGGGTAGCGAGCCGATGCCGCCTTCGTGTGCGCGCGCGGCGAGGTCCGCGAGGAGCTCCGTGCGGAGCAGCTCCGCGCGGGCTGAACCAGAGGCATCGAGGGCGCGCAGGTAGAGCCCGAGGAGGAAGGGCCACGCCGTCCCGTTGTGGTAGGCGAGGTCGCGCGAGCGCTGGTCGCCCTCGTAGCGCCCGCGATACTCGGCCGCGCCGCGCGCGAGCGTGCGCACCGCGAGCGGCACCGCGAGCTCTCGCTGGATCGTGGCGAGCGCGTCGTCGCGCCACGCTGCAGGCAGATGCTCCGCGCAGAGCACAAGTAGGAAGAGCTGGTTCGGACGAATCGTGCCGTCGTCGCCGGAGGGGCCGTCGAGGAGATCCGCGAAGCACTGCGTCGAGGGGTTCCAGTAGCGGGGGAGTGCGCTCGCCGCGCGTTGCGCCGCCGCCGCGAGCCGCGCGCCCTGCGCTGCGTGGGCAGGGGCGTGCGCGGCGATGAAGCGCGCAAGACGCGTCGTCGCGGCGAGCCAGAGCGCGGAGAGCTCGACGGGCTTTCCCGCGCGCGGCGTCACGACGAGGTCGCCGACCTTCGCATCCATCCAGGTGAGCTGGAGGCCTGTTTCACCCGCTGTCACGAGGCCGTCCTCCGCGACGCCGATCCCGTGGCGGGTGCCGGCGAGATAGCCGTCGGTGATCGAGAGAAGCCGCGGAAGTTCCGCAGCGAGCCACGCGTGGTCGCCCGTCGCCCGTGCGACCTCCGTCGCTGCGACGATCGCAAGGAGCGGCGCGTCCGCGCTGTGGTACTCCGCGTCCACGCGCTCGTCGGGGAAGCGGTTCGGAAGGAGTCCCGCCTCGAGATGGTCGAGGAAGGTCGCGAGGACGAGCTTGGCCTCGTCGCCGCGACGCGTCGCGAGAAGAAGCCCGGGCAGCGCGATCATCGCATCGCGGCCCCAGTCCTCGAACCACGGGTATCCCGCGATGATCGAGCGGCCTTCCGAGCCGTCGCGACGCGTGCGCCGCACGATGAAGTCGTCTGCAGCGACTGCAAGCGAGCGGACTTCCCGTGGCGCCGATGAGAGACCGGCCCGTTCGACTAGATCGCGTCGCCGCGCGCGCTCGCGCGAGAGGATCCCGCGTGCGTCGAGGCCGCGCGTCGCGAGGAGGTTGCGGAGCGGGTCGTGCTCGCCCGCACGCTCGCCTGCGCCCTCGCCGACGCCGATCACGATGCCGCGTGTCTCGCCGGGGGCGAGGATCACGGTCGCCGAGAGCGCGTGGCATGCCGAGCCAAGCGCGTCGTAGCCGCGCGCGCGTTCCTCCGCGAGCTGATGGCGGCGCCACCACACGCCTTCGGCCGCGAGCGTTGCCCCATCCGCCGCGACGAAGAGCGTCGTGGGCGTCGCCGCGTGCTCGTTCGCGGGAAGATGGATCTCCGCGCGCGCACCCTCGCCGTGCAGGATGCGCACCTCGGGAAGCCACGATGCATCGGGGTCGAGCCGATGGTGCCCACGATGCTCGACGAAGATGCGCGCGTCGAGCTCGATCGCCGCCGGCGCGTCGACGAGCGTCCAGAGCACGGCGACCGCGCGCGGCCCGCGCAGCATCACGATGCGCCGCTCGAGGCGCGCAGGCCCGATCTCGAAGATCGTCGTGGGAATGCCGTCCTCGAGGTGGAATCCCGCGATGCGGCGGTGACCATCGGGGTCGACGGCGCCGTCGGACCAGCGCCGCGTGGCGAGGGCGTAGCGCGCTGCGCCGACCGTGACCTCCTCGTCGATGAATGGGACGAGCATGCGTCGTCCTGTTGGCGGCGTCGAGGCTGCGACGAGTAGCCCGTGGTAGCGGCGCGTGGCAAGGCCGTTCACGGCGCCGAGCGCGTAGTCGCCGAAGCCAGAGGTCGCGAGCCACTCGCGGCGCGAACCCTCCGACACATCGCATGCGACGCCGCGGTCGAGTTCCTGGATGAGGGAGGGCGGTGCGCCGAGACTCATGGCACCCATCTGTGGGGCGGGGGCGTGCGCGCCGGGGATCACGGCCGTCTGATCGGACATTCCCGCACGATATCGCGCCAATCGCCGGGGGACGCGGGGCGTTTCCGCGATCGGGCGGATTCGCGCGGAAGATATGGGCTCAGGGAATGCGCCGCCCTGGGAACGGGCCCGCGAAGAGATGGAGGTCGTCGGAGGCGACCGTGAACGAACGGCGCATGCCGACCGCGACCCCGACGGCATCGCGCGCATCGACGCGGATGCGGATGGCGCGTTCGGGCGCCTCATGTGGCGCAGCCACGAGATCCACGAAGAGCCCCGCGGGCTCGACGGCGCGGACCACAAGATCGAGGAGGAGCGCTTCTTCCGCTCCGCCTGCGGCAGGCCGCACCTCTGTCGAGCGCATGCCGAGCCAGCCGCCGTGCTCTCCGAGCCGCGCATCGCCGATGCGCCGCGCGAACTCCGACGGCAGTCGCGCCACGCCCGCGCCCGAGCCACGCGCGTCGATCCGGATCGCCTCGAAGCCGAGCTCGTCGACGAGCGCCGCCGTCTCGAGATCGGGCGGATGGCTGTGAAGCTCGCCCGCGTGGCCGAACGCACGAACCGCGCCGTCAACGAGGACGAGCATGCGGTCGTCCGCGCCATCGGCGAGGGCGAGTGCGTCGCCGGGGTCGTGCGTCACCACGATCGTCGTCGCTGCCGTCGCGCTGCGAAGCGTGCGCACGAGTCCGCGCACGGCGAGGCGGTTGACGCGGTCGAGGTTCGCAAAGGGTTCGTCGAGAAGCGCGAGGCTTGGCCCGCGCACGAAGGCGCGCCCGAGCGAGACGCGCCTGCGCTCTCCTGCGGAGAGCGTCGCGGGCCTCCGATCGAGAAGCGCATCG
>QLAH01000512.1_pt1 | contig 18876 bp, 13 predicted proteins | sample 4693081 | NCBI WGS metagenome assembly QLAH01 (sample SAMN09425401, study PRJNA476045) | Lake water metagenome, whole genome shotgun sequencing project.
CGCTGCAAGGGGAAAACAAATCGTTTTATCCCCTGCTGTTCCACGCTTCCGTCGTTGCTTGGCCATCGTGTTGGCCTCCTGAGCGCTCTCCCTCTATTTTACTCGACACAAACTCAGGGGGAACTAGGATTGCCCCACCTTTGGCGAGCGGGCACTGGTGGCTAGCGGAGCCCGATCCCTGCTGCTGATTCCGTTGGTGATGCGAAGTCAGCGTTTGGGCCAAGAGGCAGGCCAGATGTTTGGTTTGGTGGGGCTAACCAGCACGAAGGCCTACGCCTTCAATCAGTCCGACTGTAGCCTAGCGACCACGCTGATTCCCTCCCTCCATGCGTCCATGCGCTACAGTGTGCGGGATCGGTTTACCAACATTCACCCCTCGGTGCGGTGGCGGTTTGAACAGGAGGCAGAACGGTTGAGCCTAGGCTTGCCTCCAGCCCCCATCATGTTTGAGGGGGTATATCCGCTCTACGGCATCTCCGACATTCGCGGGTCTTCCGATGAACGCAACCGCGCTATTCAGCAGGATCTACTGGCCCAGTTTCGACTGGCCTTGGCTCTGGTAGAAGCGGTTGGCTCGACCGCCAGCCACAACGCCCTGGTGGAACAACTGCGCCTAGACATACAAGATCACATTGCCAACCTGGAACAGGGGGTGACGGTGGATGCCGAAGTCACCCTGCTACGCTATCTGCAAACCGAGGTCGAGGCTCATTTTTCCTACTTTGCCCAGGTGTGCCCCACCGCTAGCGAGGCGATCAGCCGCTACCGACAGGCCATAGACCAAGATCACGGCTGTATTTATACCGCCCGCGCCGTCTACGACCAAACCATCAGCTACATCAACGGCCTGCTGCGGGAGACCTGGAATCGGTGGCAGCAATCGATGCAGACGATTACCCCTCACTACTGTGACCTGGAGGCGACCGATGGCATTGATCACATGATCTATACCGGGCAGGCCATCGACCCAAAATTCACCAACTTTCAGCTCAAGGCTTTGCGCTACGAGCAATTGCGGGCGATGTGCGACTGCGCCCGCCAGGGGCTAACCCTGAAGCAACGCCACAACACGAATATGGTCATTACCCATCTGGTGCTGGTGCAGGCGGTCACGGTGGATATTGTGCATGATGAAACCACCGAGCGACTGTTTGATGTGCGTGGCACCCGCGACACCCGCTACGAAATTGTGAAAAAACGCATTGACAAAGCCTGCGATTCTGCCACTGGAGCCCGCATTACCCAACCCGGTATGCTCACGGTCGTCTATTCTACAACCGAAGAATGGGAGGAATATGGCCAATATCTGCGCTATTTGCACCGCGAGGGCTGGGTGAGCGACATGGTCGAAAAGGGTAGCGTCGAGCCTATGCAGGGGGTCAACGGCCTCAAGTTTGCCCGGGTTGAGGTGCTGCCCGCCACCAACGGGACGACTGAAGCGGCTAGGCTGGGCACGTCCCTAGACACTGCACAAGCCATGGCCCAAGACGCAGAGGAACGATCCATCGAGGAAGCGATAGGCCAAGACACCCCCCACCCTACCCATCCTCACCCGCTCAAAAATTAGGGGTCAATACGGGGTCAATCAATGGGGCCGTGAGCAAGTAGGGCATGGTGAAGGCTAGCCCCTAGACGCGAGTACTGCCCCAGGTAGGGGGCGGCGGGCGGGCTGAATCGTTAAACAGGCGGGTGAGGGTGGCTACCAGCAGCAGGGGATGCGACGGGGCTGACCAGGTTAGCCATGACAGGCCTTGGGTGAACCTAAGCGTATAGCTGATGGGCCAGGGCAAGGATGGCCGCTCGATCCGTCACCCGTTCTTGCCAAGGTTGGGGAATGCCGCTGAGGCCGTAGTAGGCTCCGGCTATTTGGCCACAGATGGCGGCGGTGGTGTCGGCGTCGTCCCCCAGATTGGTGGCGGTGAGGACGGCTTCGGCGTAGGTTGTCGTTGTCCAAAAGCACCAAAGGGCGGCAGTGAGGCTTTCGACCACATAGCCACTGCCGCGAATTTGGTCAATCGCCCAATCTCGATACTCACCCGCCGCGATGGCCTGAAGGGTGGGGGTCAGGTTGAGATCATCGTGATTCGTGAGGATCTCCTCTCGCCCTGCCCCCGCCAAGGCCCGTACCAGCATAGCCCCAAACAAACGACTGGCCTCGACACATTCCTGGGCGGCGTGGGTCGTGCGAGAACTTTCCCCCGCATACCAAAGAGCCTGGGCCGCATCGGGATAGAAAAACATCGGCACCGGGGCCAATCGCATCAAACAGCCATTGCCCGCCGACCGAGGATGGGTCGATCCGCTGAAGGGTTCCCCCGTTTGCCGAAACTGGTGCAGGGCTTGGCTTACGGTGTTGCCAATGTCAAAACAATGGCCCGTGCTGCTGAGGTAGCCCTCCTCCGCCCAGCGACGGTAGCGCTGCATTTGATCCAGCGGGTCAAAGCCAGCACACTCCACCAAGCTCGTCGCCAAACACAGTGCCATGGAGGTGTCGTCTGTCCACTGCCCCGGATCTAGTCCAAAGGGGCCGCCGCCCACCATGTCGGTTACGGGCGGAAAGCTGCCCCTAGGCCGAAATTCCACGGTGGTACCTACGGCATCCCCCACGGCCAAACCCAGTAAGCAGCCTTGAAAACGATCTAGGGTATTCATCGGGTGTCTCTGGTGGGGTCAAACTGAGGATACATGGCGGATCAGCTCAATTTCTCGATAGTGCATTGCTGGGCAGATCGTCTCAATTGGGGTTGCCGACGCTCGGCCTGGGCCTGTCGTTTGCGGAGCATCTTCGCGAATATACCCTAAGCCAAAAAAGGCGGGGCGGGGCAATCCAAGACCATAACAATCGCCCGCAGCAATTCCGCTTCCTGGGGGGTAACGGTGTTATCTGCGAGGACGGTATGGGCGCAGGCATCGACAATGGACTGTTTGAGCTTGGGGGTGGCGCGTTCTAGGGTGGCTAAACTTTTGCCAAGGTGAGTAAGCTTGACCGGGGTCATTGCGGGGGGCAGGGTTTGTTTTTTGGCCCCTGGGAGCTGATACAGGCCTGACTTGAGGGCATAGAAGGCGTCTTCTGGCTTGCTGTGTCCCATCCGAGCCAGCACACTCAGCAGGATAACGGTATCGGCCCAGAGGGCATCGAGGCTGCTAAGGTCTGACTGGGCTTGGGCCGATTCGGGGTCGCGGGTTAACCGTTTTCGCAACACCAGTTGAAGCACATACTCGGAAAGGGACAGGCGACCATCGGCTTTGATCAGCGCTTGCAGGGTGCCCAAAAAACGGTGCTGCTCCTCGGGGGAAAGCGTCCTGAGGGCAGGAACGGTTAACTCTAGCAGCGATAGGGTGTGGCGGCTGTCTAGGGTGGCTAGGGTGTGGCGATGGCCAAGCACCCGCTGGGCGCAGGGGTCTCCATGGGTGGCGGTGAGAATTTGCATTTGCTGGTCTTGTATCGAGATTTGGTCGTCCATGAGGAGGGCGAAGACCAGATCTTGGGCGCTTTCGGGCTGGTGTAGGGCGTCTTTGAGGGTGGGGTCTAGATTTTGGAGGAAGGTCTGCACCTGGGCTAGACGGCGTCCGTCGATGGTGCCAATGGCCGCCATGAAGGTTTGGGGGGACGGGGCTTGGGGTGATGGGGCTTGGGGTGATGGGGCTGCGCTTAACCCCATCACCAAGCCTTCATCCAAGGTAGGGGCTGGGCTCGGGCTGGGCTCGGTGGCGAAGGTGGGCACCTTGCCTAGGCGGCGAATGCGATCTTGTAGAGGGGGATGGGTCGATAATAAATGGCCAAACATTGCCACACCGGGCAGGGCTTCCCCAAAAAACAGGTGGCTGGCTTCCTCGGCGGTGGGGGCCATTATTTTAGAGCCACCGGAAAGCTGTCCCAGTTTGGTCAGCGCTCCCGCCAAACCATCGGGGTTGCGGGTGAACTGCACCGCCGAGGCATCGGCCAAGAACTCCCGCTGGCGAGAGACGGCACTTTTAATGAGTCGCCCACAGAACAGCCCAACGCTGCCAATGACCGCCATCGACAGCCCTGCAATTAGAATAATTCCCCCGATCTTGTCGTTGCTGCTGCTACGGCTGCCAGAATTCATACTGCGTAGGATGATGCGCCCCAAAATATGGATCAGCAACAGCCCCTGCAACACCCCAATTAGCTTTAGGTTCAGGCCCATATCGCCGTGGACGATGTGGCTAAATTCATGGCCAATGACCCCCTGCAATTCGTCGCGGCTAAGCTGGTCGAGGCAGCCCTGGGTCACGCCAACTACCGCTGTTTCAGCGGAAAATCCGGCGGCAAAGGCGTTGATACTCGCCTCGTCTTCCAGGAGATAAACGGCGGGGATGGGGGTGCCTGCCGCTAGGGCCATTTCTGCCACGACGTTCAGCAACTGCATTTCCTTGGGGTGGGGGGTTTGGGGTGTCACCTGTCGCCCGCCCAGGCTGCGGGCTAAGCCTGCCCCCCCTTTGCGCAGGGCTATCATTTTGCTAGTGCTGCCTATGCCAATCACAATCATCGTGGCTAGGGTAATGAACACCAGCCAACCCGGTTGCCACCAGCTAAAGCCCCCCTCCGCATTGACCCAAATGGTGAAGATCGCCACGATGTAAAAGGCGGAAATCATCAACACTACCGACAGTCCAAACAGAAAAACCAGGTAGGTGGTGTTGCGACGGGCCTGTTCTTGATGCTCAAAGAAATTCATGGTGCCCCAATGGCATGAGGAACGGCACTTCCCAAAATATCAGCATCGGCAAAGAATGCTCACCCTTCGGGGAGCCCCTCAATATCCCTTCAACCAGGGGGTTTTGACTCCGATGATGTTCACTCAAGCGGTTGACCCTAACTAAAAGGGTAGTCCCCAAGGCGTAAGGATGCCCAGCTAATTTACGACGATCAGAGGATGCGAAACCCTGCCTTATCCCGATAAGGTCGATCCTGTTGTGATAGAAACGCCCCCATGTCTGATCGAACCCTCCATTGCCCCACCTGTGATTCCGTCAACGTCGTCAAGAATGGTAAAATCCACAACGGCAAGCAGAACCACAAGTGTACGGACTGCGGTCGTCAATTCGTCAAAGACCCGCAACAGAAGCGGATTGGGGCGGACATAAAATGCCTCATCGATAAGCTATTGCTGGAAAAGATTCCGCTGGCGGGGATTGCCCGTGTGGTGGATGTTTCAGAGGTCTGGTTGCAGGGCTATGTGAATGCCAAGTATGCCCAAGTTGAGCGCCAAGTGACCGTAAGCGCTCAAAACAAGGGGCGCTTGACCCTAGAGTGTGATGAAGCGTGGTCGTTTGTCGGAGACAAGGGCAACAAGCAATGGATTTGGCTCGCGATTAATCGTGAGACGAGGGAAATCGTCGGGGTTCATATCGGAGACCGGAGCCGTGCCGGAGCTGAGGCCCTGTGGGACTCCTTGCCCCCCGTCTACCGTCAGTGTGCCGTCTGTTACACCGATTTCTGGGAAGCCTATAAAACCGTTATTCCGAGCCAGCGACACCGAGCCGTTGGCAAAGACAGTGGCCAAACCAATCGGATTGAGCGGTTCAACTGCACCTTACGTCAACGGGTCTCACGCCTCGTCCGCAAGACCCTATCGTTTTCTAAGAAGCTCGAAAATCACATTGGCGCGATCTGGTACTTCATCCATCACCACAATGCGTCCTTACAGCTTTAGGACTACCACTAAAAGAAACCTTGGGCGCTTCTCTCACCTCTGGGGCGACTTCCTCCAGCAGTTCGGCGGGGCCAAAGTTAAAGGAACTGGCAATTAGGTTACTGGGAAAGCTTTCGCGGGCCGTGTTGTAGAAGGTGACGGCATCGTTAAAGGCTTGGCGGGCAAAGGCAACCCGGTTTTCCGTGGAGGCCAGTTCCTCCATCAGTTGACCCATATTTTGGTTGGCTTTGAGGTCGGGATAGCTCTCCGAGAGGGCAAAGAGCTGACCCAAGCTGCTGGTCAGCGCTCCCTCGGCTATGGCCAACTGCTGCATGGCCTGAGGGTCACCCGGTGCCTGGGAGGCCGCCCGACTGGCCGTTAGGGCCGAATTGCGGGCGTTGATGACCGCCGTGAGGGTGCCCTGTTCGTGGGCCATATAGCCCTTCACGCTCTCCACTAGGTTCGGAATGAGGTCGTAGCGTCGCTGAAGCTGCACGTCGATTTGGGCGTAGGCGTTTTTGTAGCGGTTGCGTTTTGTGACCAGTTGGTTGTAGAGGTTGGCGATCATAAATCCACCCGCCAACACCAACACCAGCACAATAATGATGAAGCCCATGGGTCAGTTCTCCCGATCCGTTATCAAGGCTGAAGGAATGTCTGCTCCATGATATTTTCCAGCCTCGATGGGACGCCAGCGTGGTAGAAGGATTTTGGGAAAACTTTACGTCCTGAGACCGACCTGAGACCGACCTGAGGCCAACCTGAGGTCTAGAACTGAGCCATCACATACTCGCGCCGCAGTCGGGCAATGGCATCCAGGGAAATCCCCTTCGGACATACGGCCTGACATTCGCCATGGTTTGAGCAATCGCCAAAGCCCTCGGTGGCCATCTGCTCGGTCATCGCCAGTACCCGGGTTTTGCGCTCTGGATGGCCCTGGGGCAAGAGGGAGAGGTGGGCCACCTTGGCCGCTGTAAACAAAGAGGCGGAGGCGTTGGGACAGGCCGCTACACAGGCCCCACAGCCAATGCAGGCTGCATAGTCAAAGGCTTGGTCGGCCTTGGTCTTGGGAATGGAGATGGCGTTCGCCTCCGGGGCCGATCCGGCCTTGACGCTGATGTAGCCCCCCGCCACCATGATTCGATCTAACGCTGTGCGGTCTACCACCAAATCCTTAATCACCGGAAACGCCTTAGCCCGCCAGGGTTCTACGGTAATGGTCTGGCCATCCTGAAAATGGCGTAGGTAAAGCTGGCAGGTGGCGGTTTCGCGCTGCCCACCGTGGGCCTTGCCGTTAATCATCATGCCGCAGGAACCACAGATGCCCTCGCGGCAGTCGTGGTCAAACTCGACGGGTTCTTGCCCTTGGTGGATAAGCTGTTCGTTCAGCACATCCAGCAGTTCCAAAAAGGACATATCGGGATGGGTGTTAGCTAGGGTGTAGGTCTGAAACTGCCCTCGCCCCTCAGCGCTCGGTTGCCGCCAAACCTTGAGATGAAGTTGCATTGCCCTCGCCCCCGCAAATAGACAGTTTCCCCCAGCCAGTGGCCCAGCTTCCGTAAGGCGTCTGGGGCATGGCTAGGGCTTTCTTTAGGGTATACCCGATCCGTCATAGACCCCAATGGCTACAGCCGTTCCTGGGCGCTTTCCACCTTGGCACTGGCCGCCTGCCACACCGCAGATAGGGCATCATTTAGGTAGATCCTTGGCTGACCCACAATATCCATCGTTTCCACATTGTAGGTGCTGACTAAGACCCTGCCGTAGCTAGAGGCTGCCGGGAAAAAGTTGTAGCGCTCATCGGATTCAATGTAGTAGTTCCACACGCTATGGGCAAATTCGTAGTGGTCATAGGCGGCTTGGAGATCGGTATATACCCCGTTGGCTTCAATATTAGGCTCTCGGCCTAGGCGGTCAATGGCGGCTTTAAGCTGCCGAATTTCGCCGCCGTAGTCGCGGTAGTTCATACCCACATCTAGGCCCGAATCGAGGGCAGAAAATTGATCGACCACCGCCTGAAGTTTGGGCAGCAGGGCCTCGTAGGCGGCGATGTCGGTATTGACCTGGGTGAGTTGCCCTTGCAGGGTATCCTGTTCCGTGGCTAGGGCAGCCACATTCACGAGGGGGAAGGTGGGCGCTTGATCTAGGATCGCAATGGCCTGTTGCAACTGGCCTTGGTCGGTTTTGAGGGTGGCAATATCGCCGGGGGGGTCACCTTGGCCCACGGATTGGGTGAGACCAGCGGCTTGGTTGAGGGCTTGGATTTGGCTATGCCGCAGCCAAGCGATTGATCCACCCAGGCCACCGAGGGCCAGCACCAGGGCCCCTACCCCCGCCCCCAAGGCCACCCAGGGCGACAGGCTGGGTGTAACAACCGCTAACTTGGTGGGTTGAGGGACGCTGCGGCCCAAGCCCTTGCCGCTGTGGAGCGGGGCCGTGGTCGCCGCCACAACGATGGTATCTTTTGCCAAAACCAAATCCTCCGTGGCCTGGGCTTGGTAGGTGTCTATCTCAAATTCTTCGACCCAACTGGGGAGATCGCTGCCCTCCTGCCGCCCATGCACCCGCACCGTTTGCACCGTTGCTAACGCCAAACTTTCAATCCCTTTGCGGGTAAATTCCATCAGGGCCGATTGGGGCGGCACCTCCGCCGACTCTAGGAAAATGTTAAGCCGCTGTTTTTGCATGAAGGCTTTGACCGTCACGCCCTTGGGGTTCAGGGATCGGTTCATCAGGGCCGCAATGGCCTTGGGATTGCCTTGTTTGGCGGTGGCAAGCAGGTTGGGTTGAAGGGCAGACATGGGAGTTCCTCAATTGGCAGACCTAGGGTTAGAATGCCCATTCTGAAAATTCACTAACGGGATATCGCCCCAAGATAGCGAGAGATGGCCCAGCCCTTCCCTTGTGGTGACCGAACCCATCCCATCTGCGTCGATGCTCAGAGAGACTAGCCCCTAGGGATGCCCCTGAAGTTCTGCCCGAGCCACGGTGCAAAGGCCCGCCACCGAGATGCCGCTGCGGCGGAGGACATGGGCGGCGGCGTGGGCGGTGGCCCCGGTGGTGAAAATATCATCCACCAGCCAGACGGTAGTTTGGCGCAGGGCCAAGAGGTGACTGGGGTTGACTTGAAATGCCTGGGCTAGGTTCGCTTGGCGTTCTGATCGACTGAGGCTGTGCTGGGCTTGGGTCGCCTGTACCCGCACCAACCCTGCGCCCATCACAGGCACCTGCACCTGGCGTTCCATGGCGAGGGCCAGTTGTTCTGCCTGGTTAAAGCCGCGTTGTTGTAGCTTGCTGGCATGGAGAGGAATGGGCACCAGCACCAAGGGCCGGGGAGCTGGGCGGCGCTGGCTTTGCTGATAGTGCTGCCAAGTCTTACCCATTTCGATGCCTAGCCAGGTGGCCAGTTCTGGCTGGCCGCTGTATTTAAATTGGCGAATCAGTTGGCGCAGGGTGTCTTCGTAGCGGCCCCAGCTTAGCACCGTCAGACCAGAGTGGCTAGCATCAAGGGGGGTATCAAGCTGGCTTTGGCGCACTTGCCGCTGGCAGGTGGGGCAAATTCCCTGGGGTGTGGTGCGATCACACAGCGGGCAGGGTTGGGTCAGAAACAACCCCAACAATGACTGTGTGATGGCCTGGGTGTTCCGTTGCCAAGCCCGACGGCGACCCAATTCAATTCCCATAATGCGATGCCCTGATGGTGAAAGACCCGTAAAAGCCCTGAGACGAGCGGAGGGGCCAGTGAGGACACCGCCGCCATCGTCCATTGTGGGCACCCATGGGCAGAATCGGGAGCGTAGATCTATGGAATGAACCCTAGGGAACCAGACGATAGCAACAGGGCAAGGACAAGCTTTGGGCAAGGTGGCCGTTCAATTCGTTGTTTTTAGAGGATTGTTAGAAGCGTCCTGCTTTTAATAGCCAACCTCAAGATCCCCCACTATCCCCATTGGGGAGGGGGACTTTTCTTGCCCTATTCAAACCTGAGTTCGCGATCAGCCAAGGACTGCAATCTCTAGAAACCTGCTTCTAACGTGCGCTGCAGCCCACCCTGATGGGACGCAAGCGACACCCCAGCCCCGATCCCCACGGGCTACTGCTTATGCACAAGTCTCTATTCCGCTTGGTTCCTAGGGTTGATCCCCCCTAGCCCTTCTTAAAAAAAGGGGAATCGGATTCAAAGTCCCCCTTTTTAAGGGGGATTTAGGGAGATTCCACAGGTATGACGGTATGAGAACAAGATGTGTATCAGCGGGAGCCCCACGGGAGAGGGATTGAGGGTGAGGGCTGCCGGGACATAGGGTTCCTGAGCTTAACCCGAACTGAGGTTGTTTAAAGGTATTGCGGGGGCACAGTTAAGGGAGCGGAGGGAATCAGCCGGCAACGAAAGCCCCAGCCAGCTTCTCTGCAAACGGCCTCTCAGGCAGGATTTAATCGAGCACCTCTACTCAGATACCGCCGATTCGATTTAGAGTGTAGGTATAACAATTGCGTGATTTTCAGCTATCCCTAGTCTTCTTCGCCGACCTGCGGTGCTCCCCTCAATGGGCCATCCAAGGGCTAATGCTATCTTGGTTGCCGCCACGACGGGTTCAGATTTTTAATATTCCCAGTGTCATAATAATTCGCCAATTCAGCCCCCTATCCACGGTTTAGCCTCCGCTTCTGCTATGACCTGGCTTCAACAGTTGGATCAGGTGTGTACCCACGACTTGCCACAGGTGGGCCATAAGGCCTATGCTTTGGGGGTTTTGGCTCAGCAACGCTTGCCCGTGGCAGCGGGTCAGGTGATTTCGGCCAAGGCTTGGCAAACCAGCCTGATGGCGTTGATTGATCTTGACCTACGACAGCGGCTAGAGGATTTGGAACGGCTGGAGGTAGCCAGTTTTCAGGAGCTTCAGCAACTTAGCCAACAGGCCCAGCGAGCCTTTAACGCCGCTGATTTGCCCTCCCAAGTGCGGGAGATGGTCGCCGCTTGGCCCCAGTCGGCCTGGATTTTGCGGGCCTCCTTGGGGCTAACGTCGCATCGAAACATTCAGCCGGAGGATTTAGGGCTGGGCCTACTCCCCGCCCAGGTGGGGAGTGCAGCCCTGGGGCCTGCGGCCAAGGCGCTTCAGCAGTTTTGGAGCGAGGCCCTCTCGGCCCGGAGTTTGGTGGTGTGGCGGCATCGACGCCAAGTGTTGACCCAACTACCCTTAGCTACCCTGGTGATGCCCCTTTATCCTGCCCAGGTTGCCGGAACGCTTCAGGTGGGGCCACGGGGGGCAAGCTGGGACTGTGTGCTGGGGCTAGGCTTGCCCTTGGTGCGAGGGGAGGCGATTCCGGCACGGGGGCGGATGTCCCTGGCGCAGCCGCACCATCTTCAGTGGCAACCAGGGTTTCAGGAGCAGGTGTATCAGGTCGGTTTGGGGGCAGAGGATGGGCCTACCCGCAGCGGCCAAGGCTTACCCACCGCCCTACCAAGTTGGCCCCTGCGGGTGCTGCAACGGGACGATCCCACCCTGGCATCGCCCCTCACCCCTGACCAAGTGCATGAACTGGTGAACTTGGGCCAGCGCAGCTACCAAGCCCTAGTCGCCGACCCCTGGCTAGCGGCCCCCGCCACCGATTGTGATCTGGGCCTAGAGTGGGTGCTGTGTCCTAGTGATCGGGGCGAGGGCTGGCAGTTTTGGATTACCCAGGCTGTGCCCTATCGCCGCCCCCAGTTCACCACGGCCTCCTCCCCCCCGGCGAGTTCCACTAAACCATCGCGGGATTGGCGCATTCCTCGCCTGCCAACGGTGAGCACGGTGGTGAAAGGGATTGGGGCCTCCGCTGGGCAGATCCAGGGGATTGCAGTGGTGGCCACCCAATCTCAGGATTTGCCCCATCCCCTACCGCCCAACGCCATTGTGGTGCTGCCCGACCTTCAGCCCGACGTGTTCCTTCATCTGGAGGCGGTGGCGGGCATTGTCACCGAGCAGGGGGGGGCTACCTGCCATGCGGCTATCCTAGCGCGGGAAATTGGTGTACCCGCCATTGTGGGAGCTCCCCAGGCCACCCAAATCCTCGACAACGCCATGCCCCTCTGGCTGGATGGCGACCGAGGTGTGGTGTATGGCCTCGACCCCAGTCACACCGCGCCCGCCCCCGTCCGCCCCCCCATTGCCCCACCGCCCCCCGGAGACTATCCGGCCCTGCGCACCAAGGTAATGGCCAACCTCAGTCAGCTTCGCCGCCTCGATACCCTGCCGGTCGAACACATCGCTGGGGTGGGGTTGCTGCGGTCAGAGTGGCTGCTGCTGGATATTTTGGACGGTCGCCACCCGTGGCACTGGGTTAATCAGGGGCAGGAGGCCGAACTGCAAAGCCGGATTATGCAGCAGCTTGAGCCCATTCTTCAGGCCCTTGGCCCCAAGCCCCTGCGCTATCGCAGTTTGGATCTGCGCTCCCACGAATGGCAAGCGCTGGTGGGCAGTCCTCCCCTAGAGCCCAACCCAATGCTGGGTCTGCGGGGCACCCTCAGCTACGACGCCGATGCCCGACTCTTTGAGGTAGAACTGGCGGCACTGGCCACCCTGCAACGGGCCGGATACACCAACCTAGAGCTGATTTTGCCCTTTGTTCGCACCGTGGAAGAGGTGCTGGTCTGTCAGCAGTCTATTCGGCAGGCAGGCCTGATGGACTGTGACCAATTTGTCCTGTGGATTATGGCAGAGGTGCCCTCGGTGTTATTTTTACTGCCTGCCTACGCCCAGGCTGGGGTGCAGGGCATCGCCCTAGGTTCCAACGACCTCACCCAACTCTTGCTAGCCGTAGACCGCGATCAGCCCACCCTCGCCTCCGCCTACGATGAGCGCCACCCAGTGATTCAAATGGCCATGGCTCACCTGATCCAAGAAGCCCACCGCTGCGGCCTCACCTGCTCCATCTGCGGTCAGGCTCCCGTGCGCTACCCCGAACTCATTCCCCACCTCATTGCCTGGGGCATTCACTCTATTTCCGTAGAAACGGCGGCCCTACCCTTTACCCTCGATGCGGTTTGGCGGGCGGAACAGGCCGAGGGGTAGGCCATTTCCCAGCGGATTTCTATAGGATGGGGAAGGTGTTGGATCGTTCGATCACGAGGGGATATGGCGGCAGTAGAACAGGGAGATCGGCGGCTGGGGGGGCGCTATCGCCTTTTGCGGCAGCTTAGCCAGGATGGTTTTGGCCCTACCTACTTGGCGGAGGACACCAACCGCTTCCAGGAACTCTGTGTGCTGCGAGAGTTTAACCCCCAGGTGCAGGGCAAAGACGCCCTCGAACAGGCCCAAAAGTTGTTTGAGCGGGAAGCCACCATTCTCTATCAGTTAGATCATCCCCAAATTCCCCGGTTTCGTGAACTGCTGCGGGAGGACGACAAGCTCTTTTTGGTACAAGACTATGTGGAAGGCCCCACCTACCGCCATCTGCTGGCCCGTCGGCAGGCCCAGGGGGGGCAGTTTTCCGAGCAGGAGGTGATGCAGCTTTTGGCCCACCTGCTGCCCGTGCTTCACTACCTCCACGGTTTGGGCCTGGTGCATCGGGATATTTCCCCCGACACCTTAGTGCAGCGCAACGCCGATGGTCGTCCGGTGTTGATTGATTTTGGCAGCGTCAAGCAACTGTTGGTAAATGTGCGCCACCAGATGGGCGTATCCCAGCCCTACCTCTCCCCAGAGGGCACAGTGACACGCCTTGGCCATGCGGGCTATATCCCCGAAACCCAGCAAAAAACAGGCTTGGCCAGCCCCACCGACGACCTCTATGCCCTGGGCATGACCGCCATGGTGCTGCTGACGGGCAAGGAACCCCAAGCCCTATACGACGACCGCAAACAGCGCTGGGCTTGGCCCCCCCACCTCGATATCTCAGATCGGCTGCGGCAGGGGCTAGAGCACATGGTGGCGAAGGATCCGGCCCAGCGGCCCACCTCAGCGAATCAGGTGATGGCGGCCCTAACCCTTGCGAATCCTTACGGATCGACTCCAGAGCATGGATCGACCCTGCCCATCCGAATGCAGCCCACCCTGCCCCCGCCGCCCGATCCCCCCCGCACCGTGGCCGTGGCCCCTCGCCGTACGCCCCGCACGCTGGTTCCGGCCCAACGTCCTACCTATGCCCCCAGTGCCCCCCACCCAGGAACAGCGGCCTACCCACCCACCGCCTATGCCAATCCGCATGATCTAAGCGCCTACTCCGACTCGACCTATCCCGTCTCGCCGCCCCCGCCCCCGCCCCCGCCCCCACCTCTGCCCCTGCCCTCCCCTAAATCAGGGCTGTCAGCGGGATGTGGGGCCACCCTGGCGGGATTGGCCCTGGTGCTGGGTATGGCCACGGGGCTGTGGTGGTGGCTCGATCCCCTCGATTGGCGCAGGCCGGAAGCCGTAACCCCTGGGGGCAACGATGCCGCTAATTCCAACCTGGGCGAGGCCGAACAAACCCGCAAACAGGCAATTCGAGATCGGGCCACAGCCTTGGGGGTTGATTGGGCCTACCTGGTTAGCCTCACCGATCAGGTTTTCTTTGAGAACAATCCCGCCTTGCAGGGCACCCAACTGACCGACCAACCCCAGGATGCCGCCCTACGGGAAGCATGGGACGCCATGGCCACAGCGAATTTGGACTTGATCGAAACCCACCTGAGCGCCGAGGCTAGGGGCAAACTAGGCCGCTATAACCCCACCGACCGAGAACGGTGGCAGCGCCAAGTCAACGAGCGCTACGTGAGCACCAAAGCCCTAGACGACCTCACCAATGTCCGGTTTCAGGCCATTTTTCCGAGTCGTGCCCCGCAGGGCTTTGTGGAAACCCCGGTGGATCAGTTTCGGCAGGCCCTGGCCCAGGATCGGGTGACGGCCATCACCAGCGGCGAGGCCCTGACGGAAATCCGCTTCCAGCCGGGACGCTTTGACCACCAGGCTACGGGGGAATTGCCACCGGGCGACGGCCATATCTACATCCTCAACCTCAGTCAGGGCCAACTGATGCGGCTGAACCTTCAGGCTCCGCCCAATGCCACACGGCTGTCGTTGTATGTGCCCGTGCCCACGCCAGCACTGCCCCACCTTCTAGCCAGTGCCGCCCAAAACACCTGGGCCGGAGAACTGCCCCAATCCGGCTACTACGAAATTGTGGTAGTGTCGCAATCCCAGAACATCATCCCCGTTAGCCTGACTGTGGGGGTGGATACCGTCAGCAACGACATTGACCGTGCGCCCGCCCCTGCCAAAACGAATTAGGGTTGCCGTGGCGATTCTTTAGACGGCCCCCCTCTGAATCGTTATGCTCGATCACACCCAAACCCCTCTACTCACCGCCCTGCAAACCTGTGCCCAGCGCCCCCAGGCGGCGTTCTATGCCCCCGGCCACAAACGGGGACAGGGGGCTTCGGCACGGCTGCGGCATGTGCTGGGCGACAACGCCCTACGAGCCGACCTGCCGGAACTGGTGGAACTGGATAACCTCTTTGCCCCAGAGGGCGTGATTCTGGAAGCCCAAACCCTCGCCGCAGACGCTTTTGGGGCAGAGCAAACCTGGTTTTTGGCCAATGGCTCCACCTGCGGCCTGGAGGCGGCAATTCTGGCTACCTGCAATCCGGGCGACAAAATCATCGTGCCGCGCAATGTTCATCGCTCGGTCATTGCGGGGCTGGTGTTAGCGGGGGCAAGGCCCGTGTTCGTGTCGCCAGACTACTCGCCCGTCCTAGGCTTGGCCCTAGGGGTGCGGGCCGAGGATGTGGCTATGGCCCTAAATCACTATCCCGACGTGCGGGCCATTCTGGTGGTGTCGCCCACCTACCATGGCCTCTGTTCCGACCTGGCGGCCATCGCTAACCTGGCCCATACCCATGGCATTCCGCTGCTGGTAGACGAAGCCCACGGCCCCCACTTTGCCTTTCACCCCCACCTGCCCACGCCTGCCCTGCGCCAAGGGGCCGATCTGGTGGTGCAGTCTACCCACAAGGTGCTCGCGGCCCTCAGCCAAGCCTCTATGCTCCATGTGCAAGGGGGGCAAATTGACCGAGATCGGCTCCAGGCCACCCTGCAACTCACCCAATCCACCAGCCCCAACGCGCTGCTGCTGGCCTCGCTGGATGCCGCCCGTCACCAAATGGCCACCGAAGGTGAGGCGATGCTGTCTCGAACCCTAAACCTAGCCCAAACCCTACGCCATCAACTGGCCCAACTGCCGGGGCTGCGGGTGATCTCCCCCCAGGATATCGCCCCCTATGCCAGCGTTCAACATCTGGATCTGACCCGCATTACGGTGGATGTATCGGGGCTGGGCCTCACGGGGCTGGAGGCCGACGCAATCCTCAACAACACCCTGGGCGTTACGGTGGAACTGCCGGAACTGCGACACCTCACCCTGATTGTGAGCCTAGGCAACACCCCTGAGGACGGGCAGCACGGCCTGGAGGGATTTCGGCAGCTTGTGGCCCAATGTTCCCCCGCACTCGCTGCCTCTTCACCGGGCCCCCCACCCCCGGACGCTGCTCCCATGCTCCCCGTCCATCCCCCCTTCACCCTGCCCCCAGTTTCGCCGCGAGAGGCCTTTTTTGCCCCCACCATCCCCCTGCCCGCCGCCGCCGCCATCGGCCACCTCAGTGCCGAAACCCTATCCCCCTACCCCCCTGGCATTCCTGTGGTGATGGCGGGGGAGGTGATCGCCGCCGAGGCCATCGCCCACCTCAAAACTGTGGTGCAGCAGGGGGGCTACGTCACCGGGGCCAGCGATTCTAGCCTAGAGACCTTGAGGGTGCTGCGGGACGGTTGACAGAGTTAGGGTATTCAGTAACCTGAGGTCGGGATCCGCTCGTCCTCTGCCCCAGACTGGTGGGTGCTCCGGTTGAGGTGGGCAAGGTGAGTCGGGCAAACAGCCTTCGTCACATTATCTAGACCAATAGCTTTAATTTATTTACATACAAAAAACTAATAAAAGGGTTTTAGGATTGACATTTTACAAAACTCACCCTTGTCCGCAATCATTGACCTATTCGCAGCTTTGTCTTGATGAGGATAGAGATAGGTCATGGTTGCTCTCACGGATGTGCGCCCAGAAGCCCCAGTTCGGGGGCGACTGAGTATCCAGGTGGCGGAGATTGCGGCGAATTCGACGGTGTTTCGCTGTCAGGACTGGGATCGAGACCGCTTTGATATCGAGTTTGAGTTGAGGAACGGCACCACCTACAACTCGTTTTTAATTCGGGGTGATCGCACAGCTCTCATCGACACCAGCCACGCCAAATTTCGGGATCTATACCTGGCGGAATTGCAAAACCGGGTCGATTTAGCGACGGTTGATTACCTCGTTGTGAACCACACGGAGCCGGACCATAGCGGTCTAGTGGCGGATTTGCTGGCCTTGGCTCCGCAGATCACGGTGGTGGGATCGAAGGTGGCGATTCAGTTTTTGCAGCATCAAATTCATCGCCCCTTTGCCGCCCAGGTGGTGAAGAGTGGCGATCATTTGGACTTAGGCCAAGGGCACGAGTTGGCCTTTATCAGCGCCCCCAATTTGCACTGGCCAGATACGATGTTGACCTATGACGGCGGCACCCAGGTGCTATATACCTGCGATGTGCTGGGAATGCACTATTGCGACGACACCCTTTACGATGACGTACCCACGCGGCTGGAGGCCGATTTTCAGCTTTACTACGATTGCTTGATGGGGCCGAATGCGCGGTCGGTGCTGGGAGCGCTTAAGCGCATTGAGCCATTGACCATTCAGCAGGTTGCGACGGGGCATGGGCCACTGTTGCGGCATCATGTGGCCCACTGGCGCGATTGCTACCGCACTTGGAGCGAAACCCAAGCTGAGAAAACCCCCTTTGTAGCGCTGTTTTACACCGGAGACTATGGCCACAGCGAACAACTCGCTAAGGCGCTGGGTCAGGGGGTGCTAAAAACCGGGCTAGCGGTGGAATGGGTGGATTTCCTGGATACCGATACGGCCACAGTGCGAGAACTGGCCATGGATGCGGCTGGCTTGGTGGTAGGAATGCCCCCCCAAGATCGCCCAGAACTGGCTCCTTTGCTAAGCACGCTGCTGGCAGCGGCCCGCCCTGGACAAACCGTGGGGTTATTTGAAACGGGCGGTGGCCAAGATGAACCCATTTTCCCTCTGCGAAACCGCTGCAAGGCATTGGACTTAGCCCTAGCCTTTGAACCGATTTTGATTAAAGAAGACCCCACCGCCGCCACCGAAAAGCTCTGTGAAGAGGCGGGTACCGATCTTGGCCAGCAGATTGCTTCTCAGGCGGTATCCAAACGTCGTCCTTCTGCCACCTCCCTAGCAAACGGTTTAGATCAAGCCCTAGGACGGCTGAGCACGGGGCTTTATCTGTTGACGGCTCAGCGCGAAGAGGTGCATGGGGCCATGTTGGCCTCCTGGGTGATGCAGACGGGGTACTATCCGCCAGGGGTAGCGGTGGCGGTGGCGAAGGATCGGGCGATTGAGTCGCTGCTGCACGGGGGCGATACCTTTGTGCTGAACGTGCTAGAGGAAAGCCAAAGCCAGCGGTTGATCAAGCATTTCTTGAGACGGTTTGCGCCAGGAGCAGATCGCTTTGCGGGCATTGCCACCCGTCGTGCCAACAATGGATCGCCCATTTTGGCCGATGCCCTAGCCTACCTGGAATGCACGGTCACCCATCGCCTAGAGGCCCACGACCACTGGATTATCTGCGCTGTCGCCATCGCTGGACGAGTGGCCAACGCTAACGGATTAACGGCCACGCACCACCGTACCAGCGGCAGTCACTATTAGCCCCGTTTGTAACTTCTTCAGGATGTTTTTACCATGCAAACCTCACCGAGTTCCTCTACCCGTTGGTTATCGTGGCTCAATGGCAGCACCGTTGTGCGCCTGTTAGAAAGCGTACAGGATTTGATTGTCATTTCCCTCTGCATTGGGCTATTTAGCTTCATGGTGATGCAGTTGCGACAAATGTTTCTGTCTCTGCTGCCGCCGCTCAATTTTCCAGAGGTAACGGCGGATAAGCTGATGTGCATTTAAATTGCATTAATTATATTTTCTTTGTTTTTGATCTTGCGATCCCAGTTAATAACAAGCTGCCCCTCGTTCAACAGGCTATGAACAAGCGCTTCTAGATCTTCAATCGACTTGAATAAACGATTCGCAATGAATTCCTTAGCAGAATGCCAAATCAACTCAATTAAATTATAGTCTGGACTGTAGGGTGGTAAAA
>QLAH01000513.1_pt1 | contig 18823 bp, 15 predicted proteins | sample 4693081 | NCBI WGS metagenome assembly QLAH01 (sample SAMN09425401, study PRJNA476045) | Lake water metagenome, whole genome shotgun sequencing project.
CGCGGGTCGGGCGCATCGCGTTCGACAAGACGGGAACGCTCACGGAAGGGCGCCCCGCCGTGACCGCCGTCGCGCCCGCGCATGGTTGGAGCGAGGAGGCGCTGCTCGGGCTGGCGGCGGCCGCCGAGATCCGCAGCGAGCACGCGGTCGCGCGCGGCATCGTCGATGCGGCGCGTGCGCGTGGCATCCATGTCGAGGAGCCGTCGTCGTTCACAGCGTTCGCCGGGAAGGGCGTGCACGCGACCGTGCTTTCGCACTCGGTCGAGGTGGGCAACGCGGCGTGGATGCGCGAGTGCGGCGTGACGGTGGGCCTGCTCGGCGGCGAATCGAGCGCGACGCGCGTCTTCGTCGCAGCCGATGGCGTGTTCGTGGGGTCGATCGCGCTCGAGGACCGAGTGCGCGCCGGTGCGGTCGAAGCGGTCGACGCGCTGTGCGCGCTCGGCGTCGAGCCGTTGCTGGTGACGGGCGACGCCGAGCGCCCGGCCGCAGCGGTGGCGGACGCGCTTCGCATCGACGCGGCCTCCGTGCATGCGTCGATGACGCCTGCGGGCAAGACCGAGCTCGTTGCGCGGCTCGTCGAGGAGCCGCGTGGCGCGGCGTTCGTCGGCGACGGCCTCAACGACGCAGCGGCGCTCGCTGCGGCGCGGCCCGGGATCGCGATGGCGAGCGGCACAGACTTCGCGAAGACGAGCGCAGACATCCTGCTCGTTTCCGACGACCTGCGGCGCGTGCCCGAGGTGATCGCGCTCTCCCGCGCGACGCTGCGGGTGATCCGCCAGAACCTCGCGTGGGCGTTCGGCTACAACCTCGTCCTCATTCCACTCGCAGCGGGCGCGCTCTACCCGTGGACGGGCTGGATGCTTCCGCCGATCGCCGCGAGCGCGGCGATGGCGCTCTCGAGCGTGAGCGTGGTGGCCAACAGCCTGCGGCTGCGCGCCGGCGCGTTCAGCATGCGGGCGTGACCGCGCCGATCGGCTCGGTCGGCACGCCTTCATAGCGTGTGCGGGGAAGGAGCAGCTCCCGCTTCATCACGACGGAGTGCGGCTCGACCAGCGCGCCAGGGCCGATGTCCGCGCCGTAGAGGACAACCGTGTTCGCGCCCACCGTCGCGCCGTCTCGGATGTGGACATGGTCGATCTTCAGCACGCGGTCCTCGAAGGTGTGGGCCTGGAACAGCGCCTGCACCGTGACGTCGTCGCCGAAGCGCAGCATGTCGGGGTCGACCACGTGCGAGAAGCCTGCGCCGAGGAGGGCGCGCTTCCCGATCCGCGAGCCCATCGCGCGCAGGTAGAGGACGAGGAGGAGCGTGCCCTCCAGCGCCGCGAGCGGCCTCGCGGCCCACATGCCCCATGCGACGTAGAGGAAATCCCAACGACTGCACCAGCAGCTCCAGAGGGGATGCGTGCCGGGCTTCACCCGTCCGACGAGGACCCACTTCATGGCGACGACGGCGGCCTCGAGCGAGGCGAGCGCCGCCAGCACGCCGAGCGGAAGCGTGACGAGGCGGAAGAACGCGGGGTTCTGCGCGGCGCTCGCCGCCTCCATCGCGCGGAACCAGAGGATCGCCACGACGATCGGCCCGAGCGGCAGCGCGAAGCGCGCGAGTTCCCATGCCCAGCGGTTGATGCGGCGAACAAGCGGCGGATCGTGCGTGAGCTCGCGGGGGGCGTCGACGACCTCCCGTCGCGGCAGGCGGAACACGGGATGGCCGAACCATGATGCGCCCGACTCGTCGGGAAGCCCGCTTCCGCGCGTCGAGATGCCGACAAGCGTCTCGGGCGCGACGCGCGTGCCCGAGGGAAGCACCGCGTGGTTGCCCACGAAGCAGGAGCGCGACAGCACGACCGGCTCGATCGTGGCCGTGCCTGCGTGGAGCGCGGGGCCACCGAGGTAGATTCCGTCCGCGAAGAAGGTCTCCTCGCCGATCGTGATGGTGGAGGGCACGACATCGGTGATGGTCGAGATCTCGCAGCCCTTTCCGATGCGTGCTCCCGCGAGGGTGAGCCACATCGGCCACATGATGGTGCCTGAGAGCCACTTGCCCGCACCTTCGACGAGCATCGATTGGAGCGAGAGGCGCAGCGCCGCGACTCCGTGCAGCGAGAACGCTCCGCGCGGCGCTCGCCCGAGCGCGCGCACCAGCAGCGCCTGCAGGAGCACGGTGCCGATGGCGCCTGCGATGGTTGCGCCAGCGAGGCGCGCGAGGGTGGCGGGTGAGAGGCCGAGCGCATCGAACGACACGCCGAAGAGCCACAGCGCCGTCGTCCAAGGCAGAAGCAGCGCCGTGGCGATGCTCGCGAGGAGCGCGAGGGCGGCGACGAGCCGGAGCGCGGCGTGAGGCGGGGCGGCGACCACGGGCGGCTCTGGCGCGCGAGCGACTCGCCGCGCGGGCACGCCGTCGAGGATCGCGCGTTCGTGCGCCTCGCCGCGGCCAAGGTTCGAGAGTGCGCGCAGGATGCTGCCTTCGCCCAGCTCCGCGCCCGGCGACATGCCCGCGCGCGTCTCGAGCGTGGCGTTTCTTCGCACCGTCACGCGGTCGAAGACGAGCGTTCCCGCCTCGAGCTCGACCGCGCGCAGGCACGCGTCCTGCCCGACGGTCGCGCCATCCTCGAGCGTGATCAGGTCCCATCCGCCGTCGTTGAAGCGGGCGCCACGATGGATGTGCACGCCGTGGCCGACCTTCGCGCCGAGGAGCCTTAGCACCGCGGGCGCGAGGTCGAGGACCTTCAGCGTTTCCCACGGTATCAGCGCCACGCAGCGTACCGCGATCCACTGACGCAGATGCGCGAAGCTCCACGCGCGGATCCGGCCTGGCTTCACGCGCCCGAGCACGATCCACTTCGCCGCAACGCCGAAGGCAACTGTGCCGATCGGATAGGCGACCGCGACGAGCGCTGCGGAAGCCGCGAGAAGCAGTGCACCCCGCAGGCCGCCGTCGAGGGCGCGATCGAGGGTGTCGGCAGCCGGGGGAATCCAAAGGAACTGCGACAGGACGACAAGGGCCGCGGCAAGGAACGCGGCCTGGAGTACCGTCACGACGAAGGGCCGCGAGACGCCATCGGTGGCGGCAAGCGCGGTGGCCTTGGTCGCGGTGCTCGGCTGCACCGCGCGCGCTGCATCCAGCGCCGCCGCCAGCGCCCGCACCGTGCGGTGCTCGTAGGCCGTGCGCACGGTGATCGCCGTCGCCGTGTGCGCGGCGCGGAGGCGCGAGATCGCGATCGCGATCGTGAGCGAGTCGAAGCCGAGGTCGTCGAACAGATCCGCGTCGACCGACACCGCGTCGTCCCTGCCGAGCGCGGCCCCGAAGGCGCGTGCCAGCTGCAACTCCGTCTCGGTCGATGGCTGCGCGTGCGGTGCGGCCCCGGACGCGTCGGCGCGCGCGCCGATCTCGGGCAGCGCGCGGCGGTCGATCTTCCCGCCGACCGTGCGCGGCACGCGCGCAATCGTCGCGATCGCCGCGGGAACCATGGAAGGTGGGAGCTCCCGCGCGAGCGCGTCGCGCAGCGCGCCTCCGCAGATCGCACGCCCTGCGCTCGGCACGACATGCGCCACGAGCCTTCGCAGCGCGCCCTCGCCCTCGACCGTGCAGGCCGCCTCCAGTACGCCGGCCTGCGCCGCCAGCGCCGCCTCGACCGCGCCGAGCTCGATCCGGTAACCGCGCAGCTTCACCTGCGCGTCGATGCGGCCGTGGTAGTGGAACTCGCCGCGGGAATCGCGGTGGACGAGGTCGCCCGTGCGGTAGACGCGGCCGAGCGTCGGGTGCTCGACGAAGCGCGCAGCCGTCGTCGCGGGCTGTCCGCGGTAGCCGCGCGCCAGCGACGCGCCGCCGACGACGAGTTCGCCCTCGGTTTCGTCCGTGATCTCCCGCAGGTCCGCGTCGTCCGGGTCGACGACCGCCGCGAACGAACCCGGGATCGCGCGGCCGATCGTGACGGCTTCGCCTGCATGAACGGTGGCGCGCAGGCAGGTCACCGTGCATTCCGTCGGGCCGTAGCCGTTCTCGAGCCTGCGTCCGCGCGACCAGAGATCCGCGAGGTCGGGCGCGAGCGCTTCTCCGCCCACGTAGAGAAGACGAATCGCGGGCAACGCGCGTTCGGGGGCGCTGCAGCCGAGCGTGCGCAGCAAGGTCGGCGGCGGGCAGAGGACGGTGATCCGCTCGCGCACGAGCCATGGCAGGAGATCCGGCCCAAGCCGCGCCGTCTCGTCGTCCATCACGACGACGGAGGCACCCGCGGCCCACGCGAGCCACATCTCCTCCACGCTCGAGTCGTAGCTGGCGCTCGAACCCTGCGCCACGCGGTCGCCCGCTGCGAGGCGGAACTCGGCGAGATCGCCCGCGACGAGGTTCAGGAGCGAGCGGTGCTCGATCTCGACGCCTTTCGGCTTCCCCGTCGTTCCGGAGGTGTAGATCACATAGGCGAGGTCGCCGGGATGCGGCGCATGCGGGTTCTCGGCGGGCGCCGCGTGTGCCAGATCCGCAGGCGTGAGGAGGGGAGTGCGCGCGCCTTCCGCGGCGAGCTCGGCGGCGCGCGCGGGACTCGCGATCAGCGCGACCGCGCCTGCATCGGCCAGGATCGCGACGGCCTGCCGTGCTGGAAACGCAGGGTCGATGGCGACATAGGCAGCGCCCGAGCGCATGACGCCGAGGATCGCCGCATAGAGCCACGGATCCGAGCGCGGAAGCGCGATGGCGACGACGGCATCGCGCGCGGCATACGGCGCCGCGCCCGCCGCCACGCGGCGGGCGAGGAGATCGAGCTCGGCGTAGGAGAGCCGCGCGATGCCCGGGACATCGAGCGCGCATGCACCGCGATCGACCGCGCAGGCGCGGTCGAAGAGGTCGAGGACCGTGCGGGCCGACGGAGGTGTCGTCATGCCGGCGGTTTCGGAAGGAACGCCTTCAGATGCGGCGCCACGAACTCCGCGCGCGCCCGCTGCTCGTCGGGCGTGAGCGCGAGGAAGCCACGCACTTCACCGAGGCATCGCGCAGCGCCGCAGCAGCAGGGAAACGGCTCCGCCATCGCAGCCTCGGTCGTGGTGTAGTCGAAGGTGATCTCCTCGCCCGCCGCGATCGCGCGTCGCGCCACCAGCGAGCGCGCGACGACGGAGGCGTTCGGATCGCAGCAGTGGTTGAGGAAGCGCCAGGGGAAACGGGATCGCATCTCGTCCGCGCCCATCGCGTTCGTGCACTCGATGTGCAGATCGAGCCCGAGCTGGATCGAATGGCGAGTGGGATGCTCGACCCGAACCCCCTCGATGTCGAGGATACGGTCGCCCTTCGCGAGCGCGCGGCGGGCGAACACACCTTCGCCTGTCGCGGTGCGCTGCACGAAGCAGTTCGGGGAAGCAGCGCTCGAGGTCGAGCTATCCTGCGAAGTGGTGGAATGTGCCATCTGGTTGGTGCAGCGTGCGGTTGGTCCGTCGGAAGGACCGAATGGCGCGGCACGGTAGCGGAGTCTGGGGTGCGCGTGGGCGGTCGGTGCGTGTCCACCGCGATTCAGGCCGTCCGAGCCGATGCCGCCGCCCGACACCGGCGGGTCATGGGGGAAGCGGTCGAACGGCCATGGCCGAACCGTCGAACTGAAGGCACGGCGGCTCTGACCGCCACCGTCACAATGCCAAGACCCGCCCTGCGACCGCTCCGGATCCAGACCAGGCTGGCGATCTCGCTGGCCTGGGTCGCGGGGTTCGTGAACGCGGTGGGGGTGCTGACCTACGGCATGGCGACATGCCATGCCGCAAACCATGCCGCAAACCATGCCGCAAACCATGCCGCGAGCCATGCCAGCGGTCTCGGCCGCGACCTCCGCGAAGCAGGCGCGCGGGAAGTCAGCGCTCGATGAACGCGCGGGCACCCGCCGCGAAGGCCAGCGCGACGAGGAGCGCGAGCGCGGCGGTCGAGAGCGTGGCCGCGATCGGACCCGCGTCGAGTTCGACGCGGAGATAGAGCGCAAGAAGCACGAGGAGCGCCCCCACGAGCGCGAGGCAGACCGCCGCGAGCGCGAATCCCGCCGCGAACACCACGTGCAGCGTGCGCCGCTGGATCAGGCGGCCTTCCGTGGCGATGCGGCGGGAGACCGACGAGAGGATGTCATCGAGAAAGTCCATGAGGGTGACCGATCTCTCCGATCGGGAGGCGCCTGGCGCAGCGTCCTTTTCTCTGCCGCCCCTTCACGGGCGCCGCGAGAGACGCATGCCGAGCAGGATTCCCACGGCAAGTCCCGCGCCGACGGAGAGGAACGGATGCGCTGCGATGCGCTTCTCCGCCGCTTCCGCCGCCTCGCGGCCGCGGACGGCCGCTGCGCGCACGCCTTCGTTGAGACCGACGCGCGCGGCCCGGACCGAATCGCTGCCGAGGGTGGCGGCGTCGGTGCGGAGCCGCTGGAAGTCCGCTTTGAGCTTGTCGAGCTCGCGCTGAAGGTCGTGGGTGTGCTCAAGGCTCTTCTCAAGCGCATCCTCGAGTCCGATGCCGATTCCCGTAGTCGTGCTGCGTTCGCTGCGATTCATGGTGTCCACGCTCCTTTGCGTTTGTCGTCCGCCGTCCGTCACGCGTGCGCCGATCGGACCAACCGACCCAAAGCGCATCGCTGACGGGGAAGTATGGGCATGCCCGCGGAGCGAGTCCTGCGGGAATCGTGCTCGAAGATGCCGAGTGGCCGCGGCTCTTTGCGGAAGACTCCGCGTGTCGCGCGCAGGTGCGCCGTGCAAGTCTCCTTCGCGAGCCGGGGCCCGCCGGTTCGGCCGGCCCGCACGCTCACGGAGAGGAGTCGCCATGCAGCGGATCAAGACGAGAGGTTCCACGGAGCCGTCCAGCGAAGGGGAAGGCGGTGCGGAGGTCGAGTGCATCGTGCCATTCGACTTCACCGATGCATCGCGCCGCGCGTTGCGCTGGGCCGTCTCGATCGTGCGTGGTGCGCGCGTGCCGATGCGCGTCACGCTCGTCCACGCGGTCGAGCCCACCGCGCTCGGCGAGAGCGCGGAGTTCCGCGGGCTCCTCGAGGCGCGGGGCCGCGAGCGGATGCTTGTCGAGTGCGATCGGATCGCACCGCGCGGGCTTCGCGACGGCGTCCGCATCGATCGCGAGTGCGAGGTGGGCGACGTTGTCGGCATGGTGCGGGCCCGCGCAGGCCGCGCCGCGCGCACGCTCGTCGTCGTTGGAGACCGAGGGCTCGGCGCGGTGCGTCGCGCGATTCTCGGGAGCACGACGGATCGACTTCTGCGCGAACTCGACTGCCCCACGCTCGTCGTCCGCGGCGAACCCGACGAGCAGGCTCCGCCGGCCGCGCGAACGGTGCTTGTGGCGACCGACTTCTCGCGCGACGCAGACGCAGCGCTAGAGGCCGCGCACCTCATGTGCGACACGGTCCCGAGGGCGGGCGCCGCCGCGGCCGTGCGCGTCGAGCTCGTTCATGTTGTCGCCTCCACGCCGCTTCTCGAGGTTTCCGAGCGCGCGAGCCTGGCCACGACGCCCGCGCCGGCGCCTGCATCGATCCCCGAGCTGCCGCCCGCGGAGGTTGCGCACCCCGAGGCGGGGATCGCGCGGACCCTCGAGGACATCGCGCTGGCCTTTCGCGCGGCGGCGCACGCTGCCGGCGCGGAGGTCGAGGTCACGACGCGCATCGAGCACGGCGACCTCGTCCACGCGCTCGCAAGCGAAGCCGAGCGCATGCATGCCTCCGTAATCGTGCTCGGGCGGCACACCGTGGGCATCCTCGAGCGCGTCCTCACGGGAAGCACGGCGGAGCGGGTCGTGCATGCGACGCAGAGATCCGTCCTCACCGCGCGCGCGACCACGCCACGATGAAGCGGCGTGATCGCGGAACCATCCTTGTGGCCGCGACGGAGGGTCCATGGCCAAATTGCAGTGGTCCGGATGAAGGTGGACGGACCGAACTCGCACCAGCCACCAGGACCAAGCGGAGGATGAACATGGCCATGACGACCGCAATCGTGAAGAGCGACTCGCAGATCAAGAGCGATGTGCTCAACGAACTCAAGTGGGACTCGCGCGTCGACGAGACGGATGTCGGCGTGCAGGTCAAGGAGGGCATCGTGACGCTCACGGGAAGCGTCAACGTGTACGCGAAGAAGATCGCGGCGCGCGAGGCTGCGCACCGCGTGCACGGCGTGCTCGACGTGGTCGACGAACTGCAGGTGAAGGTGCCGGGCATCGGTGCGCGCACCGACACCGACATCGCCCGCGGCGTGCGCGACGCGCTCGAGTGGGATGCGTTCGTCCCTGACGAGAACATCACCTCGACCGTCTCGCTCGGCATCGTCACGCTCGAGGGCGCCGTGCAGACCTGGTCGCAGCGCGCCGATGCCGAGCGGGTCGTGCGCGGGCTCGCGGGCGTGCGCGGCGTGATCAACCAGATCACCGTGGCCGCGAAGGCCGTCGACACGACGCGCCTCAAGACCGACATCGAAGATGCGCTCGAGCGGCAGGCCGAGCGCGAGGCGCGCCGCATCGGCATCACCATCAAGGACGGCGTCGTGATGCTCACGGGGCGCGTGCGCTCGTGGGTCGAGAAGGACACCATCGACCGTGTCGTCGGCTTCGCGCCGGGCGTCCGCCGCGTCGACGACCGCCTCGTGGTCGATCCGTACTCGTGATGGGAAGCGGCGGGGTGGTTCCCGCCGCGGCCTTCACCGCATTCGTCAAACCGCATGGGCCCGATGCCGCGCGCAGCGCGGTCGCGGCGGGCAGTGGAACATCAAGGAAAGGAACAGGACATGAATCTCACGCTCTTCAACAGGATGCCCTTCTTCGACGAACTCACCCGGACGCGCGACGACATGGATCGCGTCATGGAGCGATTGCTCGGTCGTGCGCTCTCCACCATGGCGACGACCAACGGCGGCGCGCTCCGCACGGAGGGCTGGATTCCGCCCATCGACGTGAGCGAGACCGACGACGAGATCGTCGTGCGCACCGAGGTTCCGGGGATCTCCGTCCGCGATCTCGACATCACGATCACGGGGACCTCGCTCTCGATCTCCGGCCGCAAGGAGGAGAGGGAGGAGGTCGAGGAGGAGAACTTCTACCGCTGCGAGCGGCGCTTCGGCTCGTTCCGTCGCGTGATCGACCTGCCCGAGACGATCGACCCCGAGCGCGTGAACGCCGAGAGCGAGAACGGCGTGGTCACCGTTCATGTGGCGAAGAAGCCGGGGCAGCGCGGCAAGCGGGTCGAGGTGAAGCCCGAGTCGAAGCCCGCGGCGCGCCGCGTGCCCGTTCCGGGCTGAACGCACCCGGCCCATGAGCGGTAGAAGACCAAGGAACGAACAAACGATCGAAAGGACAATCCATGCCCACTGCGGCACCTGCAACGATGCACTCGCTCAAGGACCTGCTCGTCGAGCAGCTTCACGAGCTCCACGCCAGCGAGACCCACTCGCAGGCGATCCTCACCCGCCTCGCGAGCGCGGCCTCGAGCCCGAAGCTCGTGGACGCTCTCCGCGCCCACCTCGAGGAGACCAAGCAGCATGTCTCGCGCCTCGAGCGCGTCTTCGGCGAGATCGGCACGAAGCCGAAGCGCCTCGAGACGCATGGCTCGAAGGGAATCCTCGAGGACTGCGCGGAGATCGCCTCGCGCGCCAAGATCGATCCCCATGTGCGTGATGCTGCGATCATCGCTGCGGTGCAGCGGCTCGAGCACGACGAGATGGCCGGATACGGCTGCGCACGCACCTGGGCGATGCTGCTCGGCCACACGAGCGCGGCATCCGAGCTCCTGAAGACGCTCACCGAGGAGCGGCGCTGCGACGAAGGCCTGAGCAAGATTGCGGAGACCCTCAATAAGGCAGCGCTCGAGCCAGCCGGCTCGTCGCGGTAGGGCTGATTCGACGCGATCGACGACGCCCCGTGGGGAGAGAAGATCGGGGAGAAGGAACACGACCGCGGGACGGCGCATCTGCAGCCGTCCCGCGGTTGTCATTCGTGGACGAGGCAGGTCGGAGTCGACGACTGGCGTCATCCGTTCCTTGGACTTTGTCCAAGGGCAGCCGTGCGGGTCGTGTCGGATGCTTCTAACCGCCGGAGTCGGAGATCAAGGGTGCCCGTGGACAAAGTCCACGGAACGCCGATCGTCGGAGTCGACGGCTGGCACCATCCGTTCCGCATGCACGCCTGATCTCGATCCCGCCAAGGGACGCCGCCGCGGCGGCGACCGCGCAACAGCCGCGCTCACAGCGCGAACGGGTAGGTCTCGGGCGTGCCCTCGCTGCGCGGCGTCGGCAGCGGCTCGACGGCGCGCGTCTCGTCGATCCAGATGTACTCGTCGAACTGCGCGGGCAGCGTGGCCTGGAAGTAGTGGCTCACGAGCTCGGTCGCGGGCCGGTAGATCACGCCGATCGCGCGCTCGAGCCGCGGATGAAGAAGCTCCGTCCGCAACGCCGCGAAGTGCGGGCGACGCAGCGGGAGCATGAACATGCCGCGGCCCGACTCGTGACAGAGCCGTTCGTAGCTGTCCTCGTGCGACGGCCGCACGGGCATCACCCGCATGGGCGCGTCCCAGTTGGTGGCGGCTGCGACCGTACCGCGATCCGTGCCGAAGCCGATCAGATACGCGGCCTCGCCGAAGCGCTCGCGCGCGAGCTGTCCGAGGTTGATCTCGCCGTGCCTGCCCATCTCCGTGGCGGAGGCGTTTCCGATGTGCGAGTTGTGCGCCCACACGACGGCCTTCGCGTCCGGGCCACCGCGCGCAAGGAGCGCCTCGAGCGTCTCGAACATGTGGCGGTCGCGCAGGTTCCACGATTCGCGCGCGCCGCGGTACATCGCGCGGTAGTAGCGCTCCGCCTCGCGCACGACCGTCGCGTTGCGCACTGCGTCGAAGCGCGCGTCGTCGTCCGCGACGAGCCGCAGGTTCGCCTCCAGGATCTCCCGCAGCGTCGCCACGGCCTCTTCCTCGCAGTCGCGCTGCGTTCCCGCTGCGGCGCCGCGGCCGTAGGTCGCCGGGTCGCGCTCCCACGGCGTGAAGCAAGAGTAGAGCTCACGGGCGCGGAACGCGGCCGACGGATCGGTGCGGTCGAGGTAGTCGAGCACCATGCCGATCGAGTTGTTGAGGCTGTAGAGGTCGAGCCCGTGCACGCGGATGCGGCGCGCCGGGTCGGGGAGCGACTGGTTGTGTCGGCCGATCCAGTCGACGAATCGCTGCATCTCGGCGTTCCTCCACATCCAGGTGGGGAAACGCGAGAACGGCGGTTCGCGCAGGGGAAGCGGGGGCTCGCGGCGCACCGCGCGGTCGATGCTGGCCGCATCGGGCCAGTCCGCCTCGAGCGCGACGATGCCGAAGCCCGCGCGTGCGATCAGCGCCTCCGTGATGCGCGCACGCATCCTGTAGAACTCGCTCGTTCCGTGCGTCGACTCCCCGAGGAGCACCACGCGCGCGGAGCCGATCCTGTCGATGAGGGGCTCGAGCCGCGCACGCTCGACGGAGGTGAACTCCTCGCAGCTTTCCGCGATGAGGCGTGCGATGCGCCCCGCTTCCCGCGCACCGAGGCGAAGCGGCCTCCGCGCCCTGTGCGGCCCGAGCGGTCCTGCATCGCTCGCCCATCCCTCCGTTCCGACGAGCGGCACGAACTGCACGCGCCCGAGCGAGACACGGTCGTACTGATGCGGTCCCGTGCGCACGATCTTGAGGAGTTCCTGCGTGTTTGGCTCGCTTCCGACGGGAATCACAAGCCGCCCGCCGATCGCGAGCTGCCCGAGCAGGGCCTTCGGCACATCGGGCCCGCCTGCGGAGACGATGATCGCGTCGAAGGGGGCTTCGTCAGGCCAGCCGAGCGTGCCGTCGCCTTGTCGGACCTGCGCGTTCGCGATGTCGAGCGCCTCGAGGCGCATGGCCGCAAGCGATGCGAGCGGCGCGTGCCACTCGATCGCGCGCACCTCCTTCGCGAGGCGACTGAGGATCGCGCAGGCGTATCCCGATCCGGCGCCGACCTCGAGCACGCGGTCGTTCGGGCCGATCCGCGCTGCATCGGCCATGAGCGCCACGATGTACGGCTGCGAGATCGTCTGACCTTCCTCGATCGCGAGCGGAGTATCCTCGTAGGCGAGCTCGTGGTCGCGTGCGGAGACGAAGCGCTCCCTCGGAACCGAGAGAAACGCGCGGAGGATGCGCGGATCCACGATGCCCCGCGCCTTGATCTGCGTCTCCACCATCGCCGTGCGGCGGTCGGTCACCGTCGTCATCTGCGTATCCCCCTCATGCGGTTTCCAGGATGCTCAGCGCACGCGAAGTCCTCGGCGGGGTCGGGCGCCAGCGTCGACTCATGCGCGCGCCACAGGGATCACCCTCGGCATCGCGTCCGCGCAGGCGGCGCGGACCACGGGGTGCGCGCTGAGCTCCGCAGGACGAAGCCAGCCGAGGTCGCCTCGCTCGAGCCTGATGTCGGCCCCTGTCGACGCGATCGCGGCGCGCAGATGCCCGAGGAAGCGCGGGCCCGCGAACGCGACCGCCACCGCCTCGGGCGCCGCCGCGGTGCGCGACGCGATCCACGCAGCGACCTGGTGCGCGAAGCGTCGCTCCATCTCCTCTTCCTCGTGTCCGGTGCCCGCGAAGTGCTGCGAAGCGTTGGCGCTCGGGCCCTGCCCGAGCGCGCTCGGCCGCCCGTGCTCGTGGAAGTCGCGCCACGGGCTCTCGAGGATGCCTGCGAGCGAGATTCGCACCTTCGGAAGCGTGTCGTCGGCGATGCGAGCGGCGGTGCCTGTGAAGAGCGAGGCCTTGCGGCTGTCGCTCACGACGAGCATGAGTGAGGTCTCATCCTGCATGTTGTCCTCCGTCGATGTGGAGCGGGAGTCCGAGCGGAACGGCTTGCGATGCGCGGCCTCTTCCGCCCAGCGCCGACTCCGTGCGTTCATCGTCGAGTCGCCGCGTGGCGGCGGCCAGCAGCGACGCGAGATGCCCGCCCGCCTCGAGGCGGTTGAGCACGGCGTTTCCGCCGAAGGCGCCGCCGAGCTCGCGTGCGATGGCGTCGACCACGGCGTCCGTGAGGTCGAGCGTGGTCTCGGGATCGACGATCGGCCGCACGACAAATCGCCGTGCAGAGGTCGCGGCACGGGGCATGTTCCTGATCGCGACCGATTCGTCCGAGATAGACGGCGCCCCCGCCGGCGCGGTCTGTGGAGTCGTGCGACTCGTTCGGATCGGCGCGAGAAGCTGCGTGCTGTGTTCCATCATGTTTCTCCATTGACGCGTTTTCCAGCGCCAAAATCTGGGTTTCCGAGCGCCTGACAACCCCGGGAAGCGCTCGGTGGTTCGCGAGCGGTACACATCGGCGCGCCTTCGTCGTGGTGAAGGGATTCTGCCGTTCGCCGCGCGCTCGTCGACGGGGAAGCCTCCGCAAAGGCGTCGCGACCCGCGCCGAGGAGCGGAGCACGAAAGAGGGGAAGACTCCCCGTGCATTGCTCCTTGAGGCTTTCTCATATCTGGCTACCGTGAGGACATGCGTGGAAGTCAAGCGAAGATCCGCAGGACGGGGGCTCGGGCGGGCGAGCGCGCGACGCGCGCGCAGCGCGCGGCGACGCATGCTCCACTCCGGCTTGTCACTGCGGATGATGTGTCGCGGGGCTTGCCGCAGGCCGAACTCCTCGGGAGGCCGGGTGGCTCGCGGCGCGATCTATCGAGAGCCGCGCTCGTGCGGCGGTTCGAGTCCACGCCCGATGCGACGCGCCTCGAGGATGTCCTGCTCCACTGGATCCGCACGGGCGCCGAGATAATCGGAGCGGTCGGAGGCGTCGCTGAACTCAAGCTCAGCGACGACCCGCATCGCGTGGCGCGCGTGCATGCGGGCATAGAGGCGCCGCTCGCCGACACGATCCTCGGAATCGCACTCGATGCGCGCGGCGCGCGCGCGAGAGAGCCCCGCGAAGTCGGCGAACTCCTCGTCGCGCCCCTCCTCGAGCGCGCGGGCATCTCCTCCATCGTGACGCTGCCGCTCGCCACCGATTCGATGGGCGAGGTCGGCAGCATCCGCTTTCTCCTCCGCGAGGAGCCCGGCAACCCGCGGGCGATGCGCGCGTTGCTGGCGGCGCTCGGGCGGCGCGTCCGCGGAAGGCTCGAGGCGCGGCTCCTCACGGAGAAGTTCCGCGCCGTCAGCGGAAGGCTCGACCAGATCCTCGAGGGCGCCGCGGAGGCGATCATCGATGTCGACGCGTCAGGCGTCGTCGTCGGCGCGAATCCGCACGCTGCCACGATCTTCGGGATTTCCCCGCAAGGTCTCCGCGGCCTTCCGGCGCAGCAGCTCCTTCCCGACTGGCGCAGCGCGTGCGAGGGAGCGGCGAGCCGCGGCGGCACTCAGCCATGGCGGGAGATGACGGGCGTCCGCGCGGACGGCTCGCCGTTCACGGCCGAGGTGGTGTCGGCGCCCGCGACGCGGCTCGGCGGGTGGACGCTCTTCGCGCACGACGCGTCGCAGCGGCGCAAGCGGGAGACGGAGGGACGGCAGTCGGAGCGCGTTGCCTCGGTCGCGACGCTTGCATCCGGCCTCGGCCACGACCTCAACAACACGCTGCTCCCCGTGCGCGCGCATCTCAACGCGCTCTTGCGAATCGTCGAGGACGGCATGCGCGAGCGGGCATGGCCGCACCTATCTGCGATCCGCGACGGCCTCGACTACCTGCAGCAGCTGGCCGACGCGCTTCACTTCCTCGCGACCGACTCCGATCATGGGTGCGAGGTCGCCGAGTCCGCGTCGGACGACGCGGCCGCGACCGATCTTCACGGCTGGTGGCGCGACGCGGGTCCGCTCCTGCGCGGCGTGGTCGCGCCGCCGGGAGCGCTCGAGGTGCTCGTGCCCGAGGCGCTTCCTCCCGTTGCGATGCGCATCGATGCGTTGACGCGGGCGGTTCTCAACATCCTGACCAACGCAGCGGAGTCGATGCCGCGCGGACGCGATCCCGCGCTTGCCCGCGTCAGGATCTCCGCTCGCGCGTCCGATGGCGTAGAGTCCGTCGTGCTCGAGGTCGCGGACAACGGCGTGGGCATGTCGCCTGCGGTCGAGCGGCGCATCTTCGACCCTTTCTTCACGACGAAGACGCGTGGCCTCGGGTCGGGACTCGGGCTCCCGATCGCGCGCAGGCTCATTGAGGCGGCGGATGGCCGCGTCTCCGTGGAGACGGTGCTTGGGAAGGGGACCGTCGTCCGCATCGAGCTGCCCGTCGCGAGGGAGTTCCCGCGGCATCGTCCATTGGCTTCGGCTGCCGCGCACGCGCTCGGCGGATCGGAGCAAGAAGTGAATCGACACGCAGTGAACCACAAGGTGGAGAACAAGGAGTAGGCAATGGCTGAAAATGGATCGGCGGTCGTGGAAGGCGCTGTGGCGCGGAATTCCCTCAGTGGAGGAGTCCTCGAGATCGAGTCGGCGGCTGGTACGCCGCTGCGCGCGGTCGCGAGGCGACGGCAGGCGGAGCCGAGCGGGATCACGCCGCAGGTTCGCGACCAGCAGCGCCCGACGGTGCGCGTCTTATGCGTGGACGACCATCTCGTCCTCATCGAGGGACTGAAGGCGCAGTTCGCCGCCGACGGGCAGGTGCGGTGCGTGGCGATACTCCAGAGCGCCGAGCATGTGATCGACGTGGTCGCGGAGCAGCGTCCCGATGTCGTCCTCCTCGACATCGAGATGCCCGGGCCCGATGTCTTCGAGGTCGCCGACAGGCTGCATCACCTGCATCCCGAGACGCGCTTCGTCTTCCTGAGCGCCCATATCCGCGACGGCTTCCTCGCCTCGGCCTACCGCTGCGGCGCGTCGGGCTACTTCGCGAAGGGCGACGACCTCGAGGAGATCGTCGAGGGGCTGAAGCGCGTCGCGCGATGCGCCGAAGGCACCTTCATCATGGGTTCGAAGGTCCGCGCGCGCTGCCAGCCGCCGAAACTGCGCAACGGAAGGCCCGTCGCTCGTGGCGCTGCGCCCGTGGGTCCGCCCGCGACGCTCCTCGACTCGCTCACGCAGCGCGAGCTCGAGGTCCTGCGGCTGATCGGAAAGGGCATGTCGCGCGGCGAGATCGGCAACGAGCTCGCGCGCAGCCCGAAGACCGTCGATGGGCACCAGGAGCGCATCATGAAGAAGCTGCGCGTCGAGACTCGCGCGGAACTCATGCGCTTCGCGATCCGCGAGGGCCTCGCGCAGGCGTAGCTTCTGCGCCGTGCCGCAGCGTCATGGCGCGGGCGTTTCGCAGTCATCGGGGACCGCTCCGCAGGGAGCGGTCCCCGTTCGCTTCGGAAGCACACGGCATCAGTCGTCGTCGCTCGACTTCGCGCGGCTTGTCCATAGGATCGCCCGACGCATCGCCCGATGCATCGCACGACGCCCGCGTGGGCTTGCGCGGTGGACGAGACCCGCGGTCGCGTCGAAGGAGGAGAAGATCGATGAGTCAGGACATTCGCCGCTTCGTCGGCATCGGGTTCCTCGCGGCCGCCATGACGGGTGCGGCCATCGCATCGGGCGCGCAGCACTCGGGCGAAGCGAAAGGCAACGCGGTCAAGCAGGAGGGTCCGCGGACGCAGCGTGCGGGCGACCGCGCGAAGCTCGACCAGGTCGGCGAGACCTGCTGGGCCGACTTGCGCGAGAAGCGCATCTACATCGCGCACACCGCGCTCGGCCGCCAGATCGTGGAAGGCGCGCAGGAGGTGCTGCGTAGTTCGCCCGAGATCGGCCTTGTGGTGCTGCCGCGGGAGCTCGACGAGCGCGATGTCCGCCAGCGCGTCCGCGACGGCGACGAGAAGGCGAAGCTCTTCGAGCACGCGGGCATCTACCACGGCGAGGCGGGGCACGACGGCGAGCCCGAGGACAAGATCGAGGCCTTCGAGGAGTTCCTGCTTTCCTCGGACGGCGCTGCGATCGACATCGCCATGCTGAAGTTCTCCTGCTCGGACATCTCGCGCTCGACCGACGTGACGCGCGTGCTCGACGCCTACGCGGGCGCCGTGGACCGCATCCGCCGCGCGCGGCCGAAGCTCGAGCTCGTGCATGCGACAGCGCCGCTGCGCGAGCCCGACCACGGCACGCGCGCCGCGATCCGCCGCATGGTGGGCGCCGGGTCGGACGCCGCCAACGCCACGCGCGGCCGCTTCAACGAGGCGCTGCGCAAGCGCTTCGCAGGAGAGGAGTTCTTCGACATCGCACGCGCCGAGTCGATCCGGCCCGATGGAACCGAGGTGACGGTTCTCGTGAAGGGCGAGCGCTGGCCGGCGCTCGCAAGCGAACATGGCCGCGGTGCGCGCGAACTGACCGACCAGGGCCGCACGATGCTCGGGCGCGAACTGCTCCTCTCGCTCTCGGCCTGCTGCGGCGAGTCGAAGGCGCGCCGCGCGCAGGGCGCCATCACGGCGGTTCCGGGAAACGGCCCGCGCGGGGAGTGACCGCACGACGCATGAACCGCGGGAGGCGCCGCTTCGGCGCCTCCCGCGGCGCGTTTCGCATGTTCTCGCGCGTCGAGGGAGCGGGGAGCGGCGCGAAATCCCGCGCCGAGCCGGGCTTTCCGTGGACTCGACCCGCGGCAGGTGTACCCTCCACGGATGGTGTTCCGACGCGCAGACCGTCCCGCCTCTCGACGAGCCCCGCGCCACGCGCTGGCCGCACGGGCCTGCGCGACGGCGTGCGTGTCGGTTGCCGCCTCGTGGGTTGCCGCCTCGTGGGTTGCCGCCTCGTGGGTCGCCGCCTCGTGGGTTGCCGCCTCGTGGGTTGCCGCCTCGTGGGTCGCTGCCTCGTGGGCCGCGCCTGTCGAGGCCGCAGCGTCCGACGCCCGCACCTACGCAGACGTGCCGCGCGTCACGGTGAGCGATGGCGCGTACTTCCGCGGCATCCTCGAGTCTGCGCGCCAGGAGCCGCTGCGCGTCGCCTTCTTCGGCGACTCGCAGGAGACGGCGCCATTCGGGTTTGGCGAGCACTACCTCGCATTCCTGAACGCGCGCTTCGCCAAGGTCTTCGGACCTGCGCACGAGACGATCCTCTTCACGAACGCAAGTGCGGTCAGTCCTCCGCAATGGCTGGCGACCGTGGCCGCTTCGACCGCGATTGGAGCGGTCGAGACAGGGGCCTCGGAGACGCCACCGAACATCGTCGTCCATGCGCTTCGGGAAGCGGGCGGCGACCGCGCGAAGGCGCTTCGCGTCGTCTTCCTTCCCGACGCTGCGCGGGCCTCCGACCCGCTGCTGGTCGGCGGGCCATGGTTTGCCGCGGACGCGCCCGTGCGTGCGGAGGTCGTCGTCCGCAAGGGCGGACTTGACGATGCGCTTCGCTGGTGGAACGCGCCGACGGATGCGGACACCCCCGATCCGGCGGCCCCTCCCGTCGCGACCGGCGCGCTCTCGTTTCCCCCCGAAGTGAAGCGCGGCGGCTACGCCACGCTGTCGACGCCGCTGCTCGAGCTGGCCGGCCGCAGGCACCTCCAGCTCCAGTTGCTCGGGGCGTCCGACAAGTCCCCGCAGGAAGTCGTGGGCGTGCGCTTCCGCGCCTTGCCGACTGCGAAGGCCGATTCTGGCGGCGGAGTCGTGCTGCAATCGCTTGCGCGGGGCGGCATGCGGCTTGGCGACCTCGTCCGCGACCATGCCGCGAGCGGTCCGATGCTCGCCGCCATCGGGCCGCGGCTCGCCGTGCTCCAGTACGGCGCCAACGACGCTGGCTCGCCCTTGACCCGCGCGGCGTGGCGCACGAAGCTCGAAGAGGCGATCGGCTGGCTGCGCGATGCGCTCGGCGACCCGGCCTTCCCCGTGATCATCGCCGCCGAGCTCCCGCTCGGTGGCTCGACGGTCGCCGCCGAGCGCATCGACCCCTATGGCGCCGAGCTCTACCGTTACCTCAACTTCGATCAGATCGAGGGCTTCGA
>QLAH01000514.1_pt1 | contig 18767 bp, 16 predicted proteins | sample 4693081 | NCBI WGS metagenome assembly QLAH01 (sample SAMN09425401, study PRJNA476045) | Lake water metagenome, whole genome shotgun sequencing project.
CCTGCCGCAGATCCAGCAGGGCCTCCAGGGCCCGGTTGCGCTCGCCATCCGCCCGGTTGCGCCCCGCTTCGGCCGTGCTCAACCGCTGGCGTGCCGGGGCCACGGCCCTCGCCGAACGGGCCCGCTCGCTCGCCTCCTCGGCAGCCCGTTGCAGGCCGTTGAGCCGGTCGCGGGCGGTGCAAGCCCGCTGCAGCGCTTCGGCGTCGGCCTGGCGCTGCCGCTGCCGCTGCTCCAGCGCCGCGGTGGCACGACCCTGGTTGTGCTCGGCAGCCTGGGCCCGTCGGCCGGCTTCGACGGCCCGGGTGGCGGCCTGCTCCGCCTCCTCGGCCTGCTGGCCCAACGCCTGCACCTCCGATCGCCGGGCAGCGAGATCGTTCCCGGCGCCGGTGAGATCCTCCAGGCTGGGCAAGGCCTGCAGATCCAGCAGCTGCACGGCGGCGGGCAGGGCCCGCGCGCGCTCGCGGGCACGCTGCGCCCGGCGCAGCTGTTCGGCGATGGTTCCCTTGAGGTTCGCAAGGTCCTGCCGGGCGCTGCCCTCCTCGGCGGCGCTGGCGCGCAGGGCCTCGGCCCGCTCCGCCTGCTGCAGCCGCAGGCGATACTCCTCCACCGTCGCCCGCTGGCTCTCGCGTTCAGCCAGGCGCGCGCTGGCGGACGCTCGCCGGTCCCAGCGCTCGGCCAGGCTGTCGCAGGCGGCCCTGGCCTCCTGGGCCGTCTTGAGCGCAGCGCTGCATCGCTCCAGCTCGGCGGCGGCCGTGGCCACCACCGCCGCGATCCGCTCGCACAGCCGATCGAGATCCTCCTGGGTCTCCGGCAGCGCTCCGCTGGCCGACTCGGCGCTGGGATCGGGCGCCGCCGGGGCATGGGCGCTCCATTCGTGCGCCGCCTGCCGCCGCAGCACCTCGAGCGCCCGGTTGCGCTCCGCCAGCTCGATCCGCGCCGCCCGCTCCCGCTCCTCCAGCCAGCCGCTCGCCTGCTCGAACACCACCGTGTCGAACAGGGTCTTGAGCAGCGCTTCGCGCTCCTCGCCGCCGGCGCGCAGCACCGCCGCGAAACGGCCCTGGGGCAGCAGGATCACCTGGCGGAACTGTGCCGCGTTCAGTCCCACCAGGCGCTCCACCTCCCGGTTCACCTCGGTGGTGCGGCTGGCGATCGTCTGCCGCTCGCCCCCTCCGAGACGGAACAGGGCCGCCTGCGCCGCCCTCTCGACCGTGCCGGTTCCCCGCGCGCGCGGCGCGCTGTAGGCCGGCGAGCGCTCGACCCGGTAGCGCACACCCCCGCAGGAGAATTCCAGGGCCACCTGAGGCACCGCCCCGGCCGCGGCATGGTCCGACTTCAGACCCTTGAGGTGGCGATCGCCCGACACCTCGCCGTAGAGGGCGAAGCAGAGGGCATCGAGCAGGAAGGTCTTGCCGGCGCCGGTGCTGCCGTGAATCAGGAACAGCCCCTCCGGGCTGAGAGCATCGAAGCTGATCTCGGTGCGTTCGGCATAGGGACCGAAGGCCTCGATCCGCAGCTGATGGGGCTTCATCGCGTTCGGCCCCGCTCCGCCGCCTGCAGCGCCGCGCGCAGCAGCGCCTCCTCCTCCGGGTCCGCGGCACGGCCCTGCTGGTCGGTGAAGAAGGCGGTGGCCAGCTCCAGCGGCGAGGCGGCCTCGCGCACCCGCCGGTCACGCTCGCCGCGGCTGCCGGGCTCCACCGCGGGCGGCCTGTGGCGCAGCTCCGCCACATGGGGAAACCGTTGCCGCAGCCGGGCCATCGCCTGCAGGGGCAGGTGTTCGTCGGTGAGGAACACCCGCACCCAGGCCCGCTCCGCCGCCTCGTGGCGCGGATCCGTGAGCAGCGCCTCGATGCCGCCCTCCAGGGTGCGCAGGGGCCGGCCCACCTCCAGCGGCACCACCTCCGCCCGCGCCCGCCCGGCCGCATCGAGCTCCACGATCCGCACCGACTTGCGCTGCTGCTCCTCGGAGAAGGAATAGGGCAGGGGCGTGCCCGAGTAGGCCAGGCGCGGCCCATCGAGCTCCTGCGAGCCGTGCAGATGCCCCAGGGCCACGTAGTCGAAGCCGGCGAAGGTGGCCACGCTCACCCGGTCCACGTTGCCCACCGTGAGTTCCCGCTCCGAGTCGCAGCCTTCGCCGCCGGCCACGAAGGTGTGCGCCACCAGCAGCGAGCGGTGCCGGCCCCCGCTGTGCTGATCGCGGCGGCGGCGGTCGCGGTGGATCCGCTCCAGCGCCAGGGCGGTCACCTCCTGGTGGCGCAGTCGCGGCAGGGGCTCTTCTGGGCCGGGGTCGGCCAGCAGGGGACCATCCACCGAGGGCTCCAGGTAGGGCAGCGGGTAGATCGCCACCGGCCCGCCGCCGCGGCGCGGCTCCACCAGCACCGGTTCGGCGGCCCGGCGCACATCGCCCCGGATCGTCACCCCGAGCGAGCGGAGCAGGCCGTCGTAGGTGGAGACGCGCACGTGCGAATCGTGGTTGCCGGCGATCGCCACCACGGCGGCACCGCCGCCGCGCAGCCGCGAGAGGGTGTCGTTGAACAGCTGCACCGCCTCCGACGGCGGAATCGCCCGGTCGTAGAGATCGCCGGCGATCAGCACCGCATCCACCTCCGCCTCCGCCGCCAGCTCGGCGATCCGCTCCAGCGCGGCCGCCTGCTCGCCGAGCAGCGAGGCCCCGTGGAACAGGCGGCCGAGATGCCAGTCGGAGGTGTGGAGAAGGCGCATCGCCTGATCAATACCGCATCGCGGGCCTGGGCATCGCCGTAGCCTCGGGCCACCACCGCCGCCAGACCGCGATGACCACCGCGCTCCCCACCCTCCGCACGATCGAGGTGGAGCTGAGCGCCAACCCCTATCCGATCGTGATCGGCGCCGGCAGCCTCGACCTGCTCGGCGAGCAGGTGCGCCTGCGCGGCTTCAAGGCCGGCACCAAGGTGCTGGTGGTCACCAACCCCGCGGTGCATGGGCCCTACGGCGCCCGGGCCCTCGCCAGCCTGGCGGCAGCCGGTTTCGAGGCCGGCGAATGGGTGATCGAGGCGGGCGAGGACCAGAAAACCCCCGCCACCGTGGCCCTGATCCACGACGCCGCCTTCGAGCGGCGGCTGGAGCGCGGCTCGCTGATCGTGGCCCTCGGCGGCGGCGTGGTGGGTGACATGGCCGGCTTCGCCGCCGCCAGCTGGCTGCGCGGCATCGCTGTGGTGCAGGTGCCCACCACGCTGCTGGCGATGGTGGATGCGGCGATCGGCGGCAAGACCGGCGTGAACCACCCCGGCGGCAAGAACCTGATCGGCGCCTTCCATCAACCCCGGCTCGTGCTGATCGATCCCGAGGTGCTCGCCACCCTGCCCGAGCGCGAGTTTCGCGCCGGCATGGCCGAGGTGATCAAGTACGGCGTGATCGGTGATCCTGAGCTGTTTGCCTCCCTGGAGGCCGCCCCCTCCGGCCTGGGCGACCGCCAGGCGGTGGGCCCCGCGCTGCTGCAGACCCTGCTGGAGCGCTCGGCGGCGGCCAAGGCCCGGGTGGTGGCGGCCGACGAGCTGGAGGGAGGCCTGCGGGCGATCCTCAACTACGGCCACACCCTCGGCCACGTGGTCGAAACCCTCACCGGCTACGGCACCTATCTGCACGGCGAGGCCGTGGGCCTGGGGATGCTGGCCGCCGGCCGCATCGCCACCGCCCTGGGCCTCTGGAGCGCGGCCGATGAGGAGCGGCAGCGGCGCCTGATCGCCGCCGCAGGGCTGCCCGTTGACTTCCCCCGGCTGGAGCCGGAGGCGGTGCTGCAGTGCCTCCAGGGCGACAAGAAGGTGCGCGAGGGGCGGGTGCGGTTCGTGCTGCCCACCGCCATCGGTCAGGTGGTGATCCGCGATGACGTGGGCGCCGCGGTGATCCACGCCAGCCTGGCGGAGCTCGGCGCCGTTCCCGCCTGAGGGATCAGGTCTCAGGAGCCGGCGCCAGCCCCGAGAGCCCGAGGCGACGAGCCAGCCAGGGGGCGGTGAAGCCCTGCAGGCCCACGGTGATCAGGATCGTGAGGAACACCAGCCCCTTGAGCGAGCCCGCGCCCGCCACTCCGGCAGCATCGAGCTGCAGGGCGAACAGACTCGCCACCGCGGCGGTGACGATCCCCCGCGGCGCGATCCAGCTCACCAGCAGCTTCTCGCGCCAGTCGAGCGACGGCAGGCCCAGCCCCGCCAGCAGCACCACCAGGCCGCGCACCAGCGTGAGCCCCAGCACGCAGGCCACACCCCCCAGCCCCAGCGGGCTCAGCTCCGTCCATGACACATCCGCCGCCAGCAGCGGGAACAGCACGGTGATAGCCAGCATCGCCAGCTGGCGGATCGCCCGATCCAGCTCGGTGGCGGCGTATTCCTGGCGCAGGCCCACCACCACCCCGGCGCTCACCGCCGCCGGGAAGCCCGACTCCGGCAGCACCGCCTCACAGCCGCTGAACAGCAGGAACAGCACCCCGAGGCTGAGCTGCAGCGGCAGGGCATCGAATGGTGCAGCGCCGGCGGCCAAGCCACCATCCGAGATCCCATCGTCGGGGGCGGGCTCCTCCACTGGCGCCTCCGGCAGCTGGCTCAGCAGCAGGGAGAGCAACAGGCCTGCCAGGGCGCCGGCAGCCACTCCCCCACCCAGACGCAGCAGCAGACGGCTCAGCACATCGGTCCAACCGTCGAGGCTGCCGATCGCCAGCTGCAGCAGCAGCAGGGCGAGCACCGCCCCCACCGGCTCCAGGATCAGCCCCTCCGCCTCGAGGAGCACACCGAGGTCGGGTGTGAGGCGCAGCTCCTGCACCAGCGGCGTCACCACCGTGGGCCCGGTGGCCAGCGCGATCGCGGCGTACACCAGCGACAGCGGCAGATCCAGGCCGGTGAGTCCGTAGGCCAGCACGGCGGCGCCGGCAAAACCCAGCAGCGAGCGCACCACCACCAGCTGCAGCACCGAACGCTGCAGTTCCCGCCCGGCCAGCCGCAGCTTCAGGCCGCCATCGAACAGCACCAGGCTCACCAGCAGGCCCACCAGCGGCTCCAGGCCCCGGCCGAGGATCTCCGGCTGGATCCAGTCCAGACCGGCGTGGCCCACCAGCAGACCCACCGCCAGCAGCAGCACCACTGCCGGCAGGCCAGTGAAGCGCGCGATCGTCTGAGCGGCGGCACCGGCGAAGGAGGCTGCCCCCCAGATCAGCGCCAGCCGATCGGAGATCTGCATCAGCGGCCGGGCGCTCAGCCGAGCAGCCAGCGCAGCATCAGCGCCAGCTGGCCCACGATGCCCTGGCCGGTGATCCACTCGCCGGCCACCGCCGCCAGGAAGCCGAGCATCGCCACCCGTCCGTTCAGCCGCTCCACCCCCGCCAGGGCCCCCACGTTCCAGGGGCGGGAGGTGGTGAGCCCTTCGCCGAAGCGCTCGATCGGCTCATACCGGTAGGACTCGGGCGACACGGCTGGATCCACGACAGGCCGGCACCCTAGGCGGCCGGGGCCGCTCCCACCGGGTGCGGGTCCTGCAGAAAACGCGGCAGGACGGCAGCGCTCGCCTGAGGGCCGCGGGCGAAGGCGACCCAACGGAAGTCGCCGAGGGTATGCGGATCCACCAGCCGCAGCAGCGCCTCGCGCCGCGCCAGCAGCGACGCCAGCTCGGCGGCGCTTCCCTGCTGCAGGCCATGCAGCCGCTCCGCCAGCCCCAGGGCCAGCAGCGCCTCCCCCTGCCGCCGCCCCCCCAGGGGCCACCAGCCGGCAGCTAGGGCGGCCGCCTCCAGGCTTTCCAGGCACAGGTGGGCGGTGAGGTCCCAGTGACCCGGCTCCCGCAGCGGATCCTCCGTGGCCTGCTGGGCCCGGTAGGCCATCAGGGTGCCGGCGGAGCGCTGAGGCGCGTAGTAGCGGCGGGCCTCATGGGCATAGTCGATCACCAGCAGGTGGCCCTCGGCCAGGGCGGCGCCGCAGGCTTCCAGCCAGGGGGGCAGGCCCGGGTGCAGTTCCGTGCACCAACCCGCGGGACGCCGGCCGTCCGGGAAGCGGGGATCCTCACGGCTCAGGGCATCCGCCAGAACGCCGCCGGGCTCCAGGGCGGCCTGCTCCTGCGCCGGCAGGGGTTCGCCAGGCTCCAGCCGCAGCGCCGGCGCCCCACCGCTCTGGTGCGTGAGCACCACGTCCTGGCGCCGCCAGAGGCTGCCGTCCCACACGATCCGCTCGATCGCCAGCGCGTCGAGCACCTCGTGGGCCAGCACCACCCCGCGCACCGGCTCGGCCGCCAGCTCCTCGAAGCTCACCCAGCGCACCGGCAGCGGGGCGTCCGCCAGTCGCTGGCGCTGGCGCGCCGCCAGGCCCGCACTGGGCTCCACCAACACCAGCGTGCAGCGCTGCGCCAGGGCGGGCCAGTGCGCCGCCAGGGCCTCCGCCAGCTGCAGGGCCAGTTGCCCCTCCCCCGGTCCTGTCTCCACCAGCGCCACCGGCCCGTGGATCTCCTCCAACCACTCCGCCAGCTGGGGGGCCAGCAGGGCGGCGAACTCCGGGCCCAGCGAGGGGGAGGTGGCGAAATCACCGTGAGGGCCGATGCGCAGACGGCCGCTGCCGTAGGCCCCGTGCGCCGGATCGTGCAGCACCCACTCCATGTAGGTGCGAAAGGGCACCCGGCCACCGGCGTTCTCCAGACGCTCCTGGAGCCAGGCCGGTACGGCGGGTTCGGCGGGGGGGGTCAGTACCACGCGTTACGGAGGGAGGTCGGGGAGAATGCTGCCCCAGACGCCGCCGTTGCCATGCCCGGGCCGATTGCCACCGCCGCCCCGCCCCGGAGGCGGTCCGCCGCCTGGGGGGCGGGGCTCGCAGGCCTGCTGCTGGCCGCCGCGCTGGTGCTGCTGCCCTTCGGCTCCGCTGCGCGCGCCTACGACAACCCCGATCTCCTCCCCGATCACCCAACCCCGGTGATCGACCTGGCCAAGACGCTCACCGACGGCCAGCGCACGGCGCTGGAGCAGGAGCTCAACGATTTCGAGCACGGCAGCGGCTGGAAGCTGCGCCTGCTCACCCAGTACGACCGCACCCCCGGCCTGGCGGTGAAGGACTTCTGGCAGCTCGACGAACGCAGCCTGCTGGTGGTGGCCGACGAACGCGGCGGCAACCTGCTCAACTTCAACGTCGGCGACGCCCTGTTCGCCCTGATGCCGCGCACCTTCTGGGTCGAACTCCAGACCCGCTATGGCAACCAGTACTACGTGCGCGACCACGGTCGCGATGGCGCCGTGCTCGATGCCATCCACTCCGTGAAGGGCTGCCTGGCGATGGGCGGTTGCCAGGTGGTGCCGGGCCTGCCGCGCGAACAGTGGCTGCTCACGCTCTGGACCTCGATCCTCGGCGGACTGATCGTGGGTTTCGCCGCCTACCCCCGTCACGAGGGCCGGCGGGTGGAGTGGGGCTGGGTGCTGCTGCTCTCGCCTTTGTGGATCATCCTGTTCGGCGTGTTCGGGGTGGCCCCGATCGTCACCCGCACCTCCGACCTGCTGCCCCTGCTGCGCAATGGACTGGGGTTTGCCGCAGGCGCCGTGGGGGCCTATCTGATCGCCCAGTTCACCCTTGGACGCAACCGCCCCGGCACCAGCGGCGAAGGTTGAAGCGAGGCCCCATAAAAAAAGCCGGGCTTCCAGCCCGGCTTTCTGCTGAGTGAACCCCAGGAGCCCGATCAGTAGCGGGAGCTCACGGGGCGGGTGGGCTCCTGGCGGATCGACTGCAGACGGCACTCCAGCGTGTCTTCGCGGCAGGGAGGCGCCACCGGCTGGATCGCCACGTTCTCCCACTGGTCGTCGCCGGCACGGAGGCGTGCCAGTTCGCCGTCGTAAAAGCGCCTGAGCTCCTCGAAGCGCTTCACCGGCTGGCCGTAGTAGCTGTTGCCCGCCAGGGTGGGGAAGCTCGCCCACTCGGGGGCCAGGAGTGCCGCCAGCTCGGGAGTCATCTCGCCGCGGTCGGCCAGGGGCAGGGCTCCGCGGCGCTGGATCAGGAAGACGGCGGCCTGATCCTGGGCGTCCGGGTGGAAGCCGTTCAGACCCATGGCCCGCGCCACCATGTTCCAGGTGAACGGCATGAATTGGTAGGCGCCGGCGGCGGCGCTGGCATAGCGCGAGGAATAGATGACCCGGTCGGGATGGCGATCGAAGGAGGAGAACAGGCCCCCACCGAACATGATGCGGTAGCCCACCTCATGGCCGTTGGCCCAGGTGCCTTCAGCGAAGCGGATGGTGTTGAGCAGGGCCCGGCGTTCGGGCGTGAGCGCATAGGTGCGGGGCACGGCCGGGAGCGGCGGCAGCGTGGCAACCCGCGGGGCAGCCGCTGGCTGGACGGCGGGATCATTCAGTGCCCAGGCGCCGGATCGTTCGGTGGCGAAAGCGGGGGCTGTGAGGAGGCTCAGGCCGGCGATGGCCCCGGAGAGGGCTCCTGCAAAGGCGAGGAACGGCTGGGATCGCTGAAAAATCGACAAGACGGTTCGAGCGGAGGACGGTACGGGCCGGGCCGCAAGCGTGTGAGGAGCTTTCGGCGTCGACCGGTTTTCAAACTCAGGCTCAAGCCGGGTTCAGGAGAATCCGGATCTGCTGGGGAACCTGACGAATCTGAAGAAAGTTGGTGGGAAACTTCGCGTCAATTTGCCTATCGATCCCCCGAAGCGCGATCTTTTTTGTGACGATCGCACAAGTGTCCACGCGTATCAGAAATCACAGGAACCGATTCGAATCACTGTGACCCACTGCAATCTTCAGAGTCTGAACAACAGACTTTCAAACCCTCCCGCCCGAAACGATCGGATCTCCTGATCCTTCCTCCGCCAGCCTCACGATCGCTGCCGCCGCCCGCCTCGCACCATCCGGCGCCAGCGGCCCCTCCAGCGGCGGCTTCAGGGGCTGATCCAGCTCCCAGGCCCCCGCCTCCAGCTGCTCCCGGCTCAGCAGGCGATGCCAACCGTGGCGCTGCAGGTCCCGCTCCAGCACCGGGGCCTCGGCGAAGCCGTCGCGCCGCACCAGATGAACGCCCACCCCCTGGGAGAAGGCCTCGCAGAAACTGCTGTAGCCCGCCTTGGTGATCAGCCGCCCGATCCTCGGCATCAGATCCAGGGGCCGCACCCCCGGCGGCAGCACCCGGCCGTTCGCTGCGGCCGACAGGGCTGGATCGGGCCCCACGAACACATGCTCCGGCCAGTGGGCCAGCAGGGCAGGATCCAGGGAGAGCCCGAGCCCGCCGAAGCTGAGGAGCACGCAGCGATCCCGCTCCGGCGGCAGCGCCAGCTGGCGGGCCAGGGCCTCCACGTCCAGCCGGGGCTGGGAGGCCGTCAGGCCCACGTCCAGCGCCGGTACGCCCCAATCCATGGCCAGTGAGAGCGGGCAGCGGATCAGCAGGTCGCCCTGGCGATAGAGGGCGAGGGCCTGATCGGCCCTCGCCGTGAAGGCACCCCCCAGGGGGCGGTAGATCGCGTCCCAGCCGAAGCTGGCCAGCCACACCAGCGGCGCTCCCACCCTTCGGGCCAGAAGAGCCGCTGTGGGCGGCACATCCGCCAGGATCAGCCGCGGGCCCTCCTGCCGCTCCAGCCAGCGGGCCTCGCGCTCCACCTGCTCGGGCAGCACCCGATCGAGCTCCTCCAGGGCCTCGAGGGTGGCGGGGCCATCGGTGCCGAGTGCATCGGCCTGCACCATGCCCACGTCCCAGCGGCAGCGGCGCAGCTCAAAGGGCACCGGGCCGAAGGCCAGCCGCAGAAACGCTTCCGGCAGCCCGGTGGAAAGCACCAGCCGCCACTGCGGCCGCAGGTTCGCCAGTTCCGCCAGCACCGCCGCGGTGCGGGAGCCGTGGCCAAAGCCATGGCTGCTGAGACACACATGGATCAGCACGGCAGCACCGGCGCCGGCACCGTCCACAGGGTCTGTTCGTACAGCAGGGGACCTTCGGGGTCATACCAGCGGTGGCTCAGCCGCTCCAGCTCCGTGCCCCGGAACACCGCCCAGCTGAAGTGCCGCAGGGCCCGGCCCTGGGGGTCGTGGCCGTGGCGCGGCACGCAGGCGGCGTTGAGGTGGCAGGTGCCGGCGGAATCACGGTGGAAACTGCGCCGCTCGCCGCCTCCGCGCCGGAGCCGGTGGTGCATATGGCCGAACACCACCAGCGGCAGGGGCCGGTGCCGGCGGGCCCGGGCGATCGCCACCGCCAGGTCCTGGTCACCCCAGTCACAGGCGGGCACCTTCCAGTCGCGGCCGCAGGGGTCGTCGGGCCCGCTGCCCAGGCCGCTGGGGCCGCAGTGGGCCAGCACCACGAGCGGCAGGGCGGGATCGGCGGCCAGCAGCGCCGCCTCGATCCGGCCGGCCGACTCCTCCATCGTGAGCGGGCCGTACACCGAGCGCACCGCCTGGGACACATGGAAGCCGCCGCCGGCGCTCCCCGGCCGACCGCCCACCACCGCCAAGCCGGGTGGGTGCAGTTCCCGCAGGCTCCAGGCGCAGTGCCGCTCCCCCAGCAGGCCGATCTGCCGCAGCAGCCGCGAACCACTGGGATCCCGGCCGGTGTCGTGGTTGCCGAGGATGCAGGCCGTCGGAAGATCGAGCTCCGCCAGCAGCCGGGGGATGCGGGCCCGCCCATCGCTCAGGTCGCCCACCAGCAGCAGGGCATCGGGAGCAATCCGCTCCAGAAGCTGCTGATCGCTGCGGTCCCATTGATCGTGGAGGTCGCCGGCAATGGCGATCGTCAGCTCGGGCAATCCGGCGCCTTCCTAGGCTGCCTTCATCCTGCCCGAACAGGGAGAACGGTTGGTCTTCGCCCCACCATCAGCCCCCGCCACTCCCGCCGATCTGCCGGCGGCGATCGACGACCTGCGGCGCCGGCGCAATGCCGTGATCCTGGCCCACTACTACCAGGAGCCCGCGATCCAGGACATCGCCGATTTCATCGGCGACTCCCTGGATCTCTCCCGCCGGGCCGCCGCCACCGACGCCGACGTGATCGTGTTCTGCGGCGTGCACTTCATGGCCGAGACGGCCAAGATCCTCAGCCCGGAGAAGACGGTGCTGATCCCGGATCCGGACGCCGGCTGCAGCTTGGCGGATGCCTGCCCGGCGGAGGCCTTCGCCGCCTTCCGCGCCGAGCACCCCGACCACTATGTGGTCAGCTACATCAACTGCTCGGCCGCGGTGAAAGCCCAGAGCGACATCATCTGCACCAGCAGCAACGCGGTGGATCTGGTGCGCCAGATCCCCGCCGATCGGCCGATCCTGTTCGCCCCCGACCAGAACCTGGGCCGCTGGGTGGCCCGCCAGAGCGGCCGTGAGCTGACGCTCTGGCCCGGCAGCTGCCAGGTGCACGAGAACTTCAGCGAGCAGGCCCTGTTGCAGCTCAAGCTTGAGCACCCCGAGGCCGAGGTGATCGCCCACCCCGAATGCCAGCCCCATCTGCTGGATCTGGCCGATTTCATCGGTTCCACCAGCAAGCTGCTGCAGCGGGCGGCCGACAGCCCGGCGCAGGAATTCCTCGTGCTCACCGAGCCCGGAATCCTGCATCAGATGCGCAAGCGCGTGCCTGGCAAAACCTTCTTCGAAGTGCCGGGCAGCGATGGCTGCAGCTGCAACGCCTGCCCCTACATGCGCCTGAACACCCTGGAGAAGGTGTGGCGCTGCCTCGACATGCTGGAACCGGCGATCGAGCTCGATGAAGAGCTGCGCCGGAAGGCCCTGGCGCCGATCCGGCGCATGCTGGAAGCCAGCCGCTGAGCGGGCCCACCCCAGCCGCGATGTTCCTTCTCTACAAACTGTTCGGCCAGCTGGTGATGCCCCTGGCCCTGGGGCTGATGCTGGCCCTGGCGGCCACCTCCCGCTGGCCGGCACGTCAGGCGCGGCCCCTGCTGCTGGTGGTGCTGAGCGCACTGTGGCTGGTGAGCCTGCCGGTGGTGGGCCGCCAGCTGCTGAGGCTGGTGGACGACCGGGTGCCCCCCACGCCGGTGGCGAGCCTGCCGCGGGCCGATGCCGTGGTGGTGCTGTCGGGGGATTTCCCCCGCCGCGAACTCTGCGCCCTCCACCTGCGCCACAGCGGCAAGGCACCCGTGGTGCTGTTCTCAGGCCGGATGTTCGAGGGCGACATCCTCCGCCTGCGCCAGCTGCTCGCGATGACCAACCTCGGACCCCAGCAGCTGCGCTTCGAGCAGGCCAGCCGCACCACATCGGAGGGAGGGGCCGCCTTCGCCGCCATCGCTGCGCGGGAGGGCTGGCGGCGAGTGCTGCTGGTGAGCTCCGCTTATCACCTGCCTCGCGCCCTGGCCCGCTACCGCACACCGGGCGTCGAGGTGATCGGGGCCGTCTGCCCGGAACTGCGCCTGGCCGATCGGGCCATGATGGCCCGTCGGCCCCTGGAGGAGAAGGTCAGCGACTGGATCCCCTCCGCCGAAGGCCTCAACGGCTCGAGCACCGCGATCCGCGAACTGCTCGGCCTGCTGGTGAGGCGGCGCTGAGCCTGCCCGATGCCCCTGCCCGCCGACGGCCTGCTGCAGCTCACCCCCCGGGGGCTCTACTGCCCGGCCGCCGCTGCCTGGATCGACCCCTGGCGGCCGGTGCCTCGGGCCCTGATCACCCATGCCCACGCCGATCACGCCCGGCCCGGGTGCGGCACGTACTGGGCGGTGGGGATCAGCGAACCAATCCTGCGCCAGCGCCTCGGGGCCGGCATCAGCCTGCTGCCGGTCGATTACGGCCAGGTTCACCGCATCGGCGATGCGCGGGTGTCGTTCCATTCCGCCGGCCACGTGCTCGGCAGCGCCCAGATCCGCCTGGAGGCCGGCGGCGAGAGCTGGCTGGTGAGCGGCGACTACAAGCGCTGCGCCGATCCCAGCTGCGCTCCGTTCGAGCCGGTGAACGCCGATGTGTTCATCACCGAGGCCACCTTCGGCCTGCCGATCTACCGCTGGAGCCCCGGTGCGACGGTGGCCGCCGAGATTCTGCGCTGGTGGCGGGCCGCGCCGGAACGTCCCTCGCTGCTGTTCGCCTACGCCTTCGGCAAGGCCCAGCGGCTGCTCGCCGAGCTGGCGGCGATCGGCGTCGGCGCGGCGGGCGAACCGGGGGGCGAGGGCGACGAGATCCTGTTGCACGGCGCCGTCGAGGCGCTGATGCCCGCCTACCGCCAGGCCGGCGTGCCGCTGCCGCCCACCCTGCCGGCCAGCGCCATCCCCCGCGGGGAATCCCTGGCCGGTCGGCTGGTGATCGCCCCGCCCGCCGCTCACCGCTCGGTGTGGATGAAGCGCTTCCGCCTGCCGCAGACGGCGTTCGTGAGCGGCTGGATGGCCGTGCGCGGCGCCCGCCGCCGGCGCGGCTACGAGCGCGGCTTCGTGATGAGCGACCACGCCGACTGGGACGGGCTGCTGCGCAGCGTGCGGGACAGCGGCGCCCGGCAGGTGTACGTGACCCACGGCAACAGCGAGGGCCTGGCCCGCTACCTGCGGGAGGTGGAAGGGATCAGCGCCGAGCCGCTGGCGGGCGGCTTTCACCAGGAGCGGGACGACGAGCTGGGCGACGTGGAGGCGACCGCCATGGCGGCTGCCGGCGCCAATCCCTAGGGCCCATCCGATGCGCCGCTTCGCCGCCCTCTACAGCGACCTCGATGCCAGCCGGGGCACCGGCGCCCGGGTCGAGGCCCTCACGGCCTACTTCCGCAGCGCCAATCCCGCCGACGCGGCCTGGGCCCTGCACGTGCTGCTGGGCCGCCAGGGCCGGCGCCTGATCACCGGCCGCCGGCTGCGCCAGATCTGCCTGGAGAGCTCCCCCCTGCCGGAATGGCTGTTCGACGACTGCTACGCCCAGGTGGGCGATTCGGCCGAGACGATCGCCCTGCTCTGGCGGCAGGTGGCTCCGGAGCGGGGCGGTGGGCCGGGCGAGTCCGTCCCGGGTGAGCCTCTGTCGGCCGAACCGCTGCACGTCTGGATGGAGGAGCTGTTGCCGGCCGCCGCAGCCCTCGACAGCGCCGAGCAGGCCGAGGCGGTGCGGCGGCTCTGGCGGGGCCTGGAGCCGGCCGAGTTGCTGGTGGCCAACAAGCTGCTCACCGGGGGGCTGCGGGTAGGAGTGGGCCAGGGGCTGGTGCTGCGGGCCCTGGCCCGGCTCAGCGGCCTGGAGGAAGCGCTGCTGCAGCACCGGCTGATGGGGGGCTTCCGCCCCAGCGCCGAGGGCTACCGGAACCTGCTGGCCCCGGCCGAGGCCGCCGAGGCCATACCCAGCCGCCCTTACCCGTTTTTTCTGGCCTCACCGCTGGAGCCCACCGCCGACTCCGATCCCCTGCCGGGCTCTCCCGATGATTGGCTGGCGGAGTGGAAGTTCGACGGCATCCGCGGGCAGCTGATCCGCCGCGCCGGCCAGAGCTTCCTCTGGAGCCGCGGCGAGGAGCTGATCAACGCCAGCTTCCCCGAGCTGATCGCGGCTGCAGCCGCCCTACCGGATGGCACGGTGCTTGACGGCGAGATTCTCGTGTGGCTGCCGGAGGCTGATCAGCCCGCACCCTTTGCCCAGCTGCAGCGACGGCTGGGCCGCAAGGCGCCGGGCCGCACGCTGCTGGCGGAATGTCCGTCGGCGTTCGTGGCCTACGACCTGCTGGAGCGAGAGGGCCACGACTGGCGCCAGCAACCCCTGAGCCAGCGCCGCACCGCCCTGGAAGCACTGATCCAGCAGCTGCCGGAAGCGGCCTTCACGCCCGAAGCCGGGCTCCTGCGCCTCTCCCCCCGGCTACCCCTGAGCCACTGGGAGCAGCTGGAGCCGCTGCGCCACGGAGCCGCAGCCGCCAGCGCCGAGGGCCTGATGCTCAAGGCCCTCGCGTCCCCGTATCTGGTCGGACGCAGGCGGGGCCACTGGTGGAAGCACAAGCGCGCGCCCTACACCCTCGATGCGGTGCTGCTCTACGCCCAGGCCGGCAGCGGCCGCCGCGCCAATCTCTTCACCGACTACACCTTCGGGCTCTGGGATCGCTCCCCGCCACCCGGCGGGGACGACACCGGGGGCACGGGCGAGCCGCCGCGGCTGGTGACCTTCGCCAAGGCCTACTCCGGCCTCGACGACGGCGAGATCGCCGAGCTCGACCGCTGGATCCGCAGCCACACCAGCGAGCGGTTCGGGCCGGTGCGGGCGGTGGAGCCGCTCCAGGTGTTCGAACTGGCCTTCGAGGGGCTGCAGCGCTCCAGCCGCCACAAGAGCGGCATCGCCGTGCGCTTTCCTCGCATCGCGCGCTGGCGGCGGGACAAACCCGCCGCCGAAGCCGACACGTTGGCGAGTGCGCTGGCGCTGCTGGCTGAGTGAGCAGCTGGGGCCGGCACAAAAAGAAGAACCTGATGAGGCAAGGGTCAGGGCCCGTGAATGGCGGTGGGAACCCTGTGGTGTGGCAGAGACGAGGGATGACGACCACTCCACGGTCGCCGGGGCTGATCCAGCGCTACCGCGAGGAGCTGCAGGCGCGCCACTACGCACAGCGCACCGTGGCGACCTACGAGCAGTGGCTGAGGCGGTTCCTGCGGTTCCACCATCGGCGCCATCCGCGCGAGATGGGCAGCGAGGAGGTGAATGCCTTTCTCACCCATCTGGCGGTGGAGCTGAAGGTGAGCGCCTCCACCCAGAACCAGGCCCTGGCGGCACTGCTGTTTCTGTACAGGGAGCTGCTGGAGCGGGATCTGGATCTGGAGGGGGTGGTGCGGGCCAGACAGAAGCGACGGCTACCCGTGGTGTTGACCCCGGGGGAGGTGCGGGCGGTGCTGGAACGGATGAACGGAGTGGAGGCCTTGGTGAGTGAAGTGTTGTACGGGAGTGGGTTGCGCTTGATGGAAGCGCTGCGGTTGCGGGTCAAGGATCTGGATTTCGAGCGTCGGGAGCTCACTGTTCGCGACGGGAAAGGCAGCAAGGATCGCCGCACGATGCTTCCCCTGGGCGTGGGGGAGCGGCTGCGAGAGCAGCTGCGCGAGGTGAAACGCCTGCATGAGAAAGATCTGGCCGACGGGTACGGGCGCGTGCAACTGCCCGGAGCGCTGCGCCGGAAATACCGCCATGCCGACAAGGAATGGACATGGCAGTGGGTGTTCCCCCAGCACCAGCGCTGGCGCAACGACCAAACCGGTGAGCAGGGTCGGCATCACCTGGATCCGAGCCTGGTGCAAAAAGCGATCCGACGGGCTGTGATCGCGGCAGAGATCAGCAAGCCAGCCACATCCCACAGCTTGCGCCATTCCTTTGCCACCCATCTGCTGGAACGGGGGCATGACATCCGCACCATTCAGGAACTGCTGGGCCACAGCGACATCCGAACCACCATGATCTACACCCACGTGCTGAACCGCGGCCCATTCGGCATCAGCAGCCCAGCCGACAGTCTGTAACAGCGTGAACACATCTTAGGAGGATCCGCCTAAGATGTGTAAAGTTAAGTCATGTGGATCCGAGATAGACTGCAGCGCAGCACCTTTGATGCTTAACTCAAATCCTGTGGGTGCGTCTTAGGCGGACAGCTGCAGGACTCGGTGCGACTTGGGCGGATCCTCCCAAATAGTTGTTCGATCCATCTCGAGAGACGCCCCAAACTGATCAATGATGAAGAGATTACGTTAAACCTATTGATGCGCATCCGATTGCCCGTATATTCCATTAATCGTGGTATTCAATCAGAACCTGGCTAGTTTCTATGCAACGCAAACCCTTTGTGACTAGATGCCTGCTGAATACATGCCTTTGTTCAGGAAGTATATTCTGTGCGGTGCCTACCTTTGCAGAGATTCGGTTCTCGTCGCACCCCATTGCCAATCCTGTGATTGCAGTTGCTTATCCAGTTCGAGGAACAACACGATATCAGCTTCAGATCTATGAGCAGAAACCAAATGGACGACAGTGCTGGTCAGAGGAGAGAGGCAGATTAGACTCAGTAAAGCCCTTATTGATGGAATTTGATTTTACTGGATCATGTGCCAGATACATAGATGGAAACGGATATTCCATAAGGATCGGCGACCGCGATATGGCCACAGAATACAGACCAACAATACAACTGGCTGGCGCAAACCTATGCTTAATGGCGGTGCCAACCGTAAATGCCAAGAATAATCCCAAGATACTCATAGGAATTGGAAAGCTGGGAAAAGCTGGAAAGGTTCAAAAAATCACGTTCGAGAACAGCTGGCAGATATCTAGGCGTATGTTTTTGGAAAGGCCATTGGGGCATGTGTATATCGAGAGTAAACAGAGTCTCGCTTTGGCAAGCAATACATCCACTCAGTCACGGGACTGCAAAGTCTGATCTATTATTCTCTGAGATGAAAAGCATGCTTAAGAAAAACATCCTTGGCCCCTCCCATGAAATGATTGCCCATTATGTTTTCCGTATACATATAAGAAAAAGAAAAGATAATCAACCAAGCACTCCCGAACGGGACTGGCAAGAATCTATTGAGTATCTATCAAAACGACAATGGCTTGTCCTAGCCTTCATGTCTCGCTCACTGATTTACAGTATAGGAGATGCGGCGCTTGTTAGACTTCCAAATTCCCGATGGATCCAATTATTAGCCGTCCCCATAATACTGAGCATCACTGGTGCATATGTTGCGTCTGTTCTCCAAGAGAACGCTCACCAGTACAGTGTGCTTGATAAATACTTAAAAGACTCGGAAGCTCTGTTGTCAGATACAGAAAAGGATGGAAGCGAGCAGCAAAAGAGGGTGAAGAGATCTCTCTTCAGAACCAGAAGTATTGCGATAATGAACGGCTTAAATGTTGAAAACAAGCAGATAGTTATCAGACTATTGTCTGAGCTTGGTCTTCTCAACAAGCAGAACGGTGGAATTAGTCTTGCGGGACTTAACTTAAAGACGGCGAGGCTCGATAATCTCAGTCTTGATGAGGCTGATTTGAGTGGGACGAACTTATCCGGAGCATTCATAAGTATGTCAACACTAACGTCTGTTAATCTTTCTAGGGCCGTGTTAGATCGATCGAATATGCAGGGATCAAGTCTAGTTGCCGCAGACTTGAGTTGGGCAAGTCTTAGAGGAGCGAAGATTGGGCATGATTATGACTTAATTAAACTGGCTCAACGATCTGAGAAGCTTGGCATGCCAGCAAGTAATTACATGCTCTCAACCCAAGCGCTACTAAGCGGAAATCTTGAAAGGGCAGTCTTGGAAAATGCTAATTTGGAAGATTCTAATCTTCGAGGCGTTAATCTTCGTGAGGCAAGGCTACGCAATGCCAATATGGCTAATTGTAGTCTGCAGTTGGCTCAGCTTGAAACTGCAAACATGCGAGAAGCAAATCTGAGGGGAGCCAATCTACGTGGCGCACACTTAAACAATGCGCAACTAGATCTGGCGAATCTTGAAAATGCCGATATCAAGGAAGCTGTGTTTCTGGATGCAACCGGATTAACAGTAACACAGATCAAGAGGGCGAGAAATTGGGAAAAAGCGATTTACAGTCCGTTGATCTACTCGCAGCTTGGTCTTAAGCCACCAAATTCGCACATTAAGAATTGAGCGATGATCGAACAAGCCCCTCGAGTGGACAGGCCACCACAAAGTTCTCAGCTTCGCCGCCACATGCTCCCTGCCTGCCACTCAGGGGCAGCGTTATACGCACAGGCCCAGCCCTGCTCAGAAAAAGTAAGGCATGCCGATATGCGAAGACTAGTCTTCTAATCTTATTCCATTGCAATATAATCCCCAAATGCGACAGCAAGAGCTTCCGGGATGTTCTTGCGTCTTGCTCGGTGTAAGCCTGGGCTTGCGCCTTGGTGCAGAGGTAAGTAGAGTAAAGAGTC
>QLAH01000515.1_pt1 | contig 18754 bp, 15 predicted proteins | sample 4693081 | NCBI WGS metagenome assembly QLAH01 (sample SAMN09425401, study PRJNA476045) | Lake water metagenome, whole genome shotgun sequencing project.
AATTTAGGTCCCGTTGAAATAGGCCCAGTAAATACTTTTTATAGTTTTAACCCAGTAGAAGGATTTCGCTTACGTTTTGGTGGTAGAACTACACCAGCAATGAGCAAACGATTGTATTTTGAAACCTATGGGGCGTATGGATTTAATGATAAGCAATGGAAAGGTTTTTTAAGTGCTACTTATTCTTTAAACAATAAGTCTATTTATACTTTTCCGATGAATTATATTCGGATAAGTGCACAAAGTGATACTAAAATTCCTGGTCAAGATCTAGAGTTTGTTCAAGAAGATAACTTCCTACTTTCATTTAAAAGAGGAAATAACGAACGTTGGTTGTATAACAATATTTATCAGGCTGAATTTGTAAAAGAATTCAAGAGTAGGTTTTCTTATAGTATTGGGTTTAAAAATTGGCATCAACAACCTGCAGGAATTTTAACGTATACAAAAACAACCAATGGTGCACCTGAAAATGTCCAAAATGTTATTACTACAGAGTTAAATGCACAAGTTAGATGGGCACCTAATGAGAAATTTTATCAGGGTAAAATTTATCGTATTCCAATATTTACCAAATACCCAATTTTTACATTAAGTGCAGCCGCAGGTATAAAAGGCTTTTTAGGAGGTCAATACAATTACCAAAAAGTAGATTTAAGAATTGAGAAAAGAAATTATATGGGTAGACTAGGTTATGCAGATGCTACATTAGAGGGTGGATACACTTTTGGTCAGGTTCCTTTTCCTTTATTGACTGTGCATAGAGCTAACCAAACTTTTGCTTACCAGTTGAACTCGTATAATATGATGAACTTCTTAGAATTTGTAAGTGATCGTTATGCATCATTTACATGGGTTCAGCATTTTATGGGTATTGTGTTTAATAGAATTCCATTATTGAAAAAGTTGAAATTTAGAGAAGTTGCTTCTTTTAAAATTTTGTACGGAGGTGTAAGAAATGAAAACAATCCAGTATTGAATCCTTCCTTATTTGCCTATCCAACTATTAACGGAGTTACTTCAACTTTTGCCTTAGATCCGGCGAAGCCTTATATCGAAACAAGTGTTGGTGTAGAAAATATTTTTAATATCCTAAGAGTAGACTTTGTGAAGCGCTTGAGTTATTTGGATAATCCGGGCATATCACCTTATGGTATTAGGACAAGATTTAGGTTTGATTTTTAATTTGAGTAATTACTTTTTTAAGATTGTATTAAACAATGATGAATGAACCAGGCCAAACCAACATTTAGAGACAAAGCCCAGCAATTGATTTATTTTGTAATTAACCCTTTGGTTAAATTTTTAATCAAATTAGGATTAACCCCTAATGCAGTCACATTGATTGGGTTAATATTAAATATTTTGGTTACTGCTATTTTTATTGAAGGAGCGGAGAAGGGGCATAGAGGAGAATTGAGCTATATTGGTTGGGCTGGAGCAATGGTTTTATTTGCAGGTGTTTTTGATATGTTAGATGGTCAAGTTGCAAGGCTCGGAAAAATGTCCTCATCTTTTGGAGCATTATTTGATTCAGTATTAGATCGATATAGTGAGTTGGTTTTATTTTTAGGTATTTGTTATTACCTTATTGCTCATCATTATTTCTACAGTTCCTTATTTGCTTTTATTGCCATGATTGGATCTTTAATGGTAAGCTATACTAGAGCAAGAGCGGAAGGATTAGGTGTTGAGTGTAAAGAAGGTTTAATGCAAAGGCCTGAACGGGTCATAACGATTGGGGTTACAGCAATTGCATGTGGCATAACAGCCTATTTTATTGGAGGAGATTTTAAAGTTTACTTACCAGGAACTAATGTGCAGGTATTTGAGACCATCTCTGTTTTTACTATCCCATTAACTATTATGGCGGTACTTACCAACTATACAGCTTTTAAAAGATTAATTGATGCTAAAGCTGCATTAGATTTAAAAGACAAGATTAAACAAGATGCTTAGTTGTGTGTTGATGAATTGATAATTGTAAAATGATTTTTCGAAGCATGAGAATACTATTTGTGTTATTAGGGTTGACTTTTCTTCAGTTCGACGGTTATGCGAAAATGCCTACTACTATGGACCCGCAGGATACTTTCCCTGTGCCAACCAATATAAAGAATCAATTATTTTATTTGCAAAGAACTACCAACACTAATACGGTTATTTATGCATTAAATATTAATGATAAAGGGGTTCTAGACGAAAGTAATCCTGTTAAAGTTTTTTGGATTAGGTATCCAGAGGGAGGCATGCAAAAAGATTTAAATTTTATACAGAAGGCATTTGCTTATGGAACTTTATCTAAGAAAAATAAAGATGGCAGTTTTACCATTCAATTAGTTGCATATAAGAAAAAGCCATTCACTTTAAAGAAATCTCCTTTGGATAATACTTATAAACTCTATACACTGATCAATAACAAAGAAGCTGAAATTAAACGGGTATTCATAAAAATTGATCCAGGGGGTTCATTGTTTAGCCCCAATATTGCCTATGTTGAAATGAAAGGGAAAGAAGCAATAAGCAGTAAACCAATCATGGAAAGATTTAAACCATAATTGAAACGCAACAATGCCACTCAATAAACAAAAGATAAAAGCTTCATTACTGGTCCTGATTTTTTCGGTAGGTTATTTACTATTATCTAATTTATTAATCGGATTTAAATCGGATCAACTGATTTTAGTAGGACTTTTTAACTTCATGTATTATTTGTCGAATATTACAAGAAAATTTATACTAGGGTTTACTGTCTTTATTGTTTTCTGGATCATTTTTGATTACATGAAAGCATTTCCTAACTATGAATATAATTCGGTAAGTATTCATGAGCTGTATCAGTTAGAAAAAAAACTTTTTGGGTTTCAATTAAATGGGATACTTGTTACCCCAAATGAGTATTGGCGTCTAAACTATTCTAACACTTTAGATATTATTGCTGGGTTTTTTTATTTAAGCTGGATTCCTGTTCCACTTACGTTTGCGGGGGTCTTATTTTTTTATAATAAGAGAGAGTTTTTCTATTTCTCATTAACTTTCTTATTAGTCAATTTAATCGGATTCTGTGTTTATTATATTTATCCTGCAGCTCCACCATGGTATGTTCAACAATATGGTTTTGATTTTATTGCAAATACCAAAGGGAACACAGCTGGACTATCAAGGTTTGATGCATACTTTGGGGTAGAAATTTTCAAGGGTTTGTACGAAAAAAGTTCTAACGTTTTTGCTGCAATGCCTTCTTTACATTCGGCTTATCCACTTATTGTCTTATTTTATGGTATCAGGATTAAATTGGGCTGGATTAATCTATTATTAGCTACCATCACAATTGGAATCTGGTTTGCTGCAGTCTATAGCAGTCACCATTATGTACTAGATGTGCTTGCTGGTATTACTTGTGCTTTGTTGGGTATATGGTTGTTTCAAAGATTGCTGCATACTAAAGGGTGGGTACACCATGCGATTGAAAAAGCGGTCAAAGCGCTTAGTTAAATGGAGCGCAAATTCTTCTTGCAATCGGAATCAGTAAGAGCGGGAATACAAATGCTGCAACTACATCAATTGTGTAATGAACGTGTTGTACAAGCACCAATATACCTACTACAACAGCACCTGTAAAAACGATGAGTTGGTCTTTTCTCTTTCTTAAGCATAATGCTAAACAAACAAGTGTTGCAGTATGACCTGAAAAGAATAAGTCTTTGGTTATAAATTTTGCTCCATAAAACTGATTAGTAATTGGATCAATCAATTCAATTAAGTCAGTTGGGGGTTCTAGCGGGACTAAATAAATACTTATGATTCTTGAAATGGATAAAATATTAAATCCCCAAATAATTAATAGAATAAGTGCTGGATCTTTAAAACTTTTAATTAGGTACCATAAACTTAAAGACCAAATAATAATAAATGTGGGTATAGAAACATTCGCACTTGCTATAAAGTTTAGAACCAAGTCGTTTAATATAATACCTTTTCTAGCTTCAATAAAAGCAAAATAATAGGGTAGAAACGCAATTAACAAGCCTAATAGAATTAGCCCCCCCGCCAATTTATTGCGAAATTGTTTATTTCGTAAATATTGGCCCCAAGTCTTTTTCGTCATTCGGCAAAAGTAGGACTAGTAATGCCAACGAACAAATGCTTCCATTGCTGCATATTTAGTCATTCCTAAAGCTGCATACAAATTAGCTGTATTGGCATTTCTATCTTCCGCTCTTTGCCAAAATTCTCGATTGTCTGCTCCTTGGAAAGGAACCATGTCTTTTTGAGATTGGTGTATAAATATGCCAAAACGTTTTTTCTTTACCTGGTCTGGGCTCATTGGTATAGCCATTTCAATTTCTGCAATATCCCATTCTTGCCAAGCCCCTTTGTAAAGCCAAACCCAACAGTCTTTAATCCAATCATCGCCAGCGGCTTTAATCCGCCTAAGCGCTTCAAATACTGCTTCTAAACAAACCCGATGTGTTCCATGCGGATCTGCCAAGTCTCCCGCACAATATACTTGATGAGGTTTTAATTTTCTTAGCAACTCCATAGTGATTAAAATATCGTCTTCGCCCAATGGCTTTTTTTCTATGGTGCCTGTTTCATAAAATGGCATATTCATAAAATGCCAACGTCCTTCGGGTAGTCCAACGTATCTGCAAGTTGCTTTTGCTTCGCCTCTTCTAATTAATCCTTTTATAGCCCGGATTTCTCTGGTATCCATTTGGTCTTTCTTTTTGGAAGAAATAAATTGTTCAGCAGAAGATAATTGTTCAATACTCTTACTATTATCCATTCCAAACATTTCTTCAAAACCAACCGCAAAGTCGATAAATCGGGTTACGAATTCATCAGTAACTGCAATATTGCCGCTGGTTTGATAGGCTACGTGCACTTCATGTCCTTGGTCGTGCAAACGCATAAAAGTTCCTCCCATACTGATGATATCGTCATCTGGGTGTGGTGAGAAAATTAAGCAACGCTTAGGATGTGGCTCAGATCGTTCAGGATGCGCTGGAATCACCGCATTGGGTTTTCCTCCGGGCCATCCAGTAATTGAATCTCTGAGCATATAAAACACTTGCAAATTAATTTCATAAATATCATCTTGCTCTACCAATAAATCGGATAATCCGTTCTCTGTATAATCAAGAGAAGTAAGACTTAACACAGACTTATTTAATTTAAGTGCAAGATTAACAACGGCTCTTTTGATCATTGCGTCGGTCCAAACGCAATCACCTGTTAACCATGGAGATTTTATTCTTGTAAGTTCAGTAGATGCAGCTTCATCAATTATAAATGTACAATCATTGTGCTGCTGTAAAATACTTGCAGGAATACTTTCAGTAATATTTCCTTCCACTGATTTGGCAACAATACTAGCTTTGTTTCCCCATGCCAGCAAAATGATTTTTTTAGCTTTTAAAATGCTGCTAATACCCATAGTTACCGCAAGCCTAGGAACTTTGGTAATGGTTTGAAATTCGTAAGAATTGGCAATTCTTGTACTATTCTCTAAATTAACTAATCTTGTTTTAGACAAGATACTTGAACCCGGTTCATTAAATCCAATATGTCCGTTTTGACCAATACCTAAAATTTGTAAGTCAATTCCTCCAGCAGCTTCAATTGCTTGCTCATAAGAAGCGCAGTAATTTTTCATGTCTACCTTTGAAACATTCCCATTTGGCAAGTGAATATTATTAGGATCGATATCTATATGATTAAACAAGTTTCGATGCATAAAGCTCCAATAACTTTGATATGCATCTTTATCAATAGGGTAGTATTCGTCTAAATTAAACGTGATAACGTTTTTAAAGCTCAAGCCCTCTTCTTTATGCATTCTAACCAATTCTGCATACATTTTGATGGGGGTAGAACCTGTAGCCATTCCCAATACCACCATTTCCCCCTTTGCTGCTTTTTGTTGGATCAGCTGGGCAATTTGCTGTGCAGCATAAATTGATCCATCTACTGCTGTTGGATAAATCTTTACTTCAATTTTTTCAAATGAGTCTACCATATTGAACTTGTTTTGCATAGCTAATATACGTTAAAGCATCATAAATCTGCAATAATAAAGCAGCATTTTGCGGTATTTTAAGGTTTTTTTGTCGGTTCTGTGCTGTTATTAACCGGATCAAAATAGGCTTTGCTGTAATTTATCCCTAACCAATCGTATCTTTTGAATTGATTAACTAGTCTTTTTTCAAAATTAGACCAGTTCTTTTTTTCTTTAGGACTCCAAAGAACTTCGCTTAAAGCACTTATTCTAGGAAAGATTTGGTATTCTACTTTTTTAGTATTGGTCATATATTCAGTCCAAACATTGGCTTGAGCCCCTAAAACATATTTTGCATCTTCTGCTGAAAGCGCTTTTGGAATAGGATCATAACTGTACACTTTTTGAATGGTAGTATATCCGCCAATAGTAACGGAGTCTTCATTCTTTGATTGCTTATGATCAAAATACATCCAACCTCCTGGTGTCATGATTACATTGTGTTTTTGTTTAGCAGCTTCAATTCCACCTTCTTCTCCTCTCCAGCTCATTACAGTTGCATTAGGAGCTAATCCTCCTTCTAATATCTCATCCCATCCAATGATTTGTTTGCCTTTGCTGTTTAAGTATTACTCTACTCTTTGTATAAAATAACTTTGTAAGCCATGCTCATCTTTTAGCCCCTTTTCTTTAATTAATTGTTGGCAGAAGGCAGATTTTTTCCAAGCTTCTTTAGGACATTCATCGCCGCCAATATGAATATATTTTGAAGGGAATAATTGAATCACTTCATCAAATACATTTTCTAAGAATTTAAAAGTAGTTTCAGTTGGAGCAAAAACATCTTCAAATACACCCCATGTCTGTTGTACTTGTTTACCCTTAGTAGAACCATTCCAAGCTATTTTAGCTGGCACTTTTGTGCTTGAATCTGGAAAACAGCTTAATTCTGGATAAGCAGCAATCGCAGCAGAAGAGTGGCCAGGCAATTCAATTTCAGGGATAACTTCTACATATCTATCTGCAGCATATTTTACAATTTCTTTAATTTGAGCTTGCGTATAATAACCACCATAACGAGTATTGGTATTGCCTGTTCCAGGGTATCTGCCAATAGTGGTTCCATTTCTATAAGCACCTATTGATGTTAATTTTGGATATTTCTTTATTTCGATCCTCCACCCTTGATCTTCTGTAAGATGCCAATGAAAAGTATTCATCTTATGCATGGCAATAAAATCAATGTATTTTTTTAGGAACTCTACTGGAAAAAAATGTCTAGCAACGTCTAAATGCATACCTCGATAAGCAAATCTCGGTTGGTCTTTCACCCATAATTGTGGAATTGCAATGCTGTTTGTTTTGGCAAATGGGAATAATTGAATCAAAGACTGAACGCCGTAAAATACTCCAGTTTCATTGTCTCCCTCTATAATAACGCCATTGTTTTTTACTTCTAAATGATATGCGCCAGCAATAGGATAATCTAGTCTTGCATATGATAAAACGATATTTCCATTATTGTTTGCAGTAGTTGAAATAGGTAAAACCAACCCGTACATTTTCTTTAAATATGCTTGGAGAAATTTAGCAGATTTATCTAAGCCACTTCCTTTGGTTACAATTGCTGTCTTAGTATTTACAATAAAACTTCCTTGTCCCATTTTTAATTCAGCTGGTTCTGGAATGATTGGGCTATCCTGTGAAAAACCAGATAAAGTACAGAACAAGCAAATGATGAGTAAGCAATGCTTCATGGTATTTTATTTTTCGTTAGGAGATAAAAATAAAAAAGATTCCTCTGAATGAGGAATCTTTTATTATGTTATATGAAAGACCTTTATGTAGAAAACAACTAAATTACCTTAGTAAGTTTAATTAAGTTAGTTGGTAAATGTTGGTCAATTGGGGTACTACCTGTGTTGATTACAGCATCACCAGATTTCACGAAACCTCTTTGTTTTAGAATATCAATTTGATCTGCAACAATATCATCTAAGCTTTCTTCTTCTGCATAATGAAATGCCCGTACGCCCCAGCTTAAACTCAATTGATTTACTAATGATTTTTCTTTAGTAAAAATAAATAGGGGAGAAGATGGTCTGTAACTGCTCAACATAAATGCAGTATAACCACTCAATGTCATACCAATAAGTGCATTTGCAGAAACGTCTTCAGCCATTTTAGCTGCATTGTAACAAACAGCATCACTATAAAAAGATGGTGAATGTGGCTGTGGTTTTAAGTCTTCTGATCTATTGTATCTGTATTCTTTTTTCTCAACCTCTACAATAATTTTACGCATGGTTTCTACCACTAATGCAGGATGTTGACCTGCAGCAGTTTCACCACTTAACATTACAGCATCAGCTCCTTCTAATACCGCATTAGCAACGTCTGTAATTTCGCTTCTATTGGGCTTAACGCGGTCAATCATGCTCTCCATCATCTGGGTAGCTACAATAACTGGCTTAGCGCGATGAATACACTTACGAATCAATTCTTTTTGAATCAATGGAATTTGTTCAACAGGAAGCTCCACTCCTAAATCACCACGAGCAACCATGATGGCATCACTTTCTAAAATAATGTCACGAATATTCACCAAAGCTTCGGGTTTTTCAATCTTCGCAATGATTTTAGTTTTACTTTTTTTCTCGTCTAATTTGCTTCTTAAAATAACAATGTCTTTAACGCTTCTTACAAAGCTTAAAGCAACCCAATCGCATTGTTGTTCTATAATAAATTCTAAGTCTATTAGATCCTTTTCAGTTAATGCAGGTAATGAAATTTTGGTGTCTGGTAAGTTTAATCCTTTTTTAGAAGACAATATGCCTCCTAAAGTAACAACTACTTTTACATCTCCATTTTTTTCTATTCCAGTAACTTTAACTTCAATCTTACCATCGTCTATCATTATCAAGTTTCCAATCACTACATCGCCAGCAAGATTGGGATAGGAAACATAAATTTTCTCTTTGGTACCAATGCATTTCTCGTTGGTAAAAGTTAAAATATCTCCTACTTGTAGGTCTAATGCATTATTCTCAATTTCTCCTACTCTAAGTTTAGGACCTTGTAAATCGGCTAAAATAGCAATATTGTATGGCTGTGTTTTGTTGATATTTCTGATATGATCAATAATTGCCAACTTGTCTTCGTGACTACCATGCGAAAAGTTTAATCTAAATACGTTTACGCCCGCTTTTACGAGATTTAATAATTGATCGTATGAATCACAAGCAGGTCCTACCGTTGCAACAATTTTTGTTTTATGCATCACGTGCTTAATGCCCGCTTCTCTGTCCATTTCTTTGTGCAAGTACTTCTCTAAATTCTTTGACATTTTGTTGTTTTAATTTTTTATGAGGGTTTAACTAGCTAATATTTTTACAATTCTGAGCCAATCTTCAGAAATTTTTTGTTTGGCTTTAATTGCATGGTCTAATGGAGTGTAGTGTAATTGATTATTTAAAATACCCACCATCACATTATGGGTGCCATTAATTAAACATTCAACTGCCGCGAATCCCATTCTACTTGCAATTAATCTATCTAAACAAGTAGGAGATCCTCCTCTTTGAATATGACCTAAAATACAAACTCTTGTATCTGCGTTTGGAAGCCTTTTCTTAATGATGCTAGAAATTTCATTTGCACCATATTTATCACCTTCAGCAACTACAATAATATTTACTAATTTCTTTCTTTTTTCTTGTTCAGATAAAGACTGTATGAGTTCTTCAATATCTGTTTCAGTTTCAGGTATTAATATATTTTCAGCTCCTGTTGCTATACCGCTATGTAAAGCAATGTATCCTGCATCTCGGCCCATTACTTCAACAATGAATAATCGATCGTGTGCATCGGCCGTATCCCTTATTTTGTCAATGGCATCTACGGCAGTATTAACAGCAGTGTCAAATCCTATGGTAAAGTCACTGCCTGCTATGTCTTTATCTATCGTTCCTGGTAATCCAATACAAGGGATGTCAAATTCATTACTGAATTTTTGTGCACCTTTAAAACTACCATCCCCTCCAATAATTACTAAACCATCAATGCCTCTCTTCTTCAGGTTGTTATACGCTAATTTTCTGCCTTCCGGTTCCATAAAAACCATCGATCTCGCAGTTTTTAAAACGGTACCACCTCTTTGTATAATATTAGCTACAGATCTTGAATTCATGGGGTGAATATCATCGTCTATCATGCCACTGTATCCTCTCATGATACCGAATACTTCTAATCCATTATAATTTCCAGTTCTAACTACAGCTCTAATGGCAGCATTCATTCCTGGTGCATCCCCACCAGAAGTCAACACTCCAATTTTGGTTACTTTTTTACTGCCCATGTTTTTCAATCTCTTTATTTATCAGACAATCTGTTCTAATCTTAATGTGTACTGTATACACGGAATTCCAAAAATACGGATTTGAAAGCACATTGCCTTGTAGAGATATTACTTGGTTTATAGTGGTATGAAATAATAAAAACTTACTAACGTATGTTAGTGAAATATGTCAACTTAACGTTAATTTTCATAAACTTTCAGTTGTTTACGGAATGTTTTATATTTAAATATTGCCATTTTAAATTTACTAAATATGCGTTTTATATTTTCTCTGATTTTTTTCTTGTTAAGTTTTTCTATTCATGCGCAACAAAAAGAAATTGATAGTTTAAAAAACGATATACGTACGTTGAAGATTGACTCTCTGAAAATAAAGTCATATTATCGTTTAGCCAGTTTTTATATTAAAGCAGAGGATTCAACTAATGCGGATAATAGTTATCGATTTGGAATTCAAATTGCCAAAAAGCAAGGGAAGCATTTTTGGATTGTATATGGCTTAAATGAATTAGGTTATTTATTAGAAATAACAGGCAATCCATACGCGGCATTAAATATTTATCAAGAAGCTATAATATTTGGGAGGAAAAATGTGGTTTTAGGAGAACGAGCTAGAGCTTTTTCTAATTTATCTTTTGTTTATGGAAGCTTATTTCAGGCTGATAAGTCCATTGAAGCAATTGACTCTTCGCTAGCTATTTATAGAACCCTTGGATTCAAAAAAAACATAGCAGGTGCTTTAAACAATTTGGGAGCTAAATATCTTGATCAATTCAAATTCGAAAAAGCGCTTTCCTACTTTAATGAAGCCATTATTATTTGTGAAGAAATCAATGATAAAAAAAACTTAACGCTAATATATCTGAATATTGGATTAATTAATATCGAAACAAAAAAATTTGATATTGGTATTGAATATTTGAATAAATCAAAAAAATTATCAGAATTGCAGAATGATATCAATAATGTTGTTTTAGTCAATTATAATATTTCAAAAGCATATCATGATAAAAAGGAGTATTCAGTTGCTATTTCATCATTAGAAGAATATTTACCAAAAGCAGAGAAGATTAGGCCCAGAAAATTATATGCTAATTATCTTAATTTACTAGCCACCTGTTATAGAGGGATTAAAAATTATGATAATGCTAGAACGTTTTTTTTGAAGTCATTTACTGAAATGCAATTGCAAGATAATTTTGAAGGACTAGCGGTAAACTATTCAAATTATGCTTCTATGCTTGCAGAAAGGGGTGATTATGATAGTGCGCTTGTTTACTTATCTAAGGCAAATTTTATTATAAAAAAATACAAGGAGTTCGACAAGTATCAACCACAAGTTTTTGAATCTATTGCACAAATCTATTACAAGCAAAAAAAATATGCTGAAGCATTTGCGTACCAAGACTCGCAAATAGTTAAAAAGGAGGAGTTTATTAATGATGTTTCTAACGCTAAACTCCTTGAATTACAAACGAAATATGAGACAAGCCAAAAAGAAAATAAAATCAAACTACTCTCTCGGGAAGATTCAATAAATAATTTAAAAATTTTAAACCAACAGTTAGTCATTAATCAAGCTAATTTTCAACTTACCCAACAGAAACTCGCATTAACTGGAGCTCAACTTCGTTTGGCTGAAGACAGTTTACTATTGTTTAGTCAAAATGAAACTATCCTTAATAATCAATTAGAAGCTGCCCTTAAAACAGATAAAATTAATGAACTTACAAAAACAGGATTAAGGAAAGAATTGGTTTTGCAAAAACAAGAATCGGCAATAAAGCAAAAAAATGCAACAATATTGATTATTGTTATTCTTGCCCTTTTATTATCCTTGACTGGATTTGCATTTTACAAGAAAAAACAAATTGAGCAAAAGCGGGTATTTGAAACAGCTCAAGCGAAACAAAGAGAAGATTTGGCTAAAGCTGTAATTGAGGCGGAGGAGTCTGAAAGAAAACGAATTGCAGGTGATTTACATGATGGCATTGGTCAACTATTTAGCGCTGTTAAAATGAATTTGAATGGATTATTGGAACGAGTTGATTTGCCAAAAACGGAAGATAAGTTTTTGGCCGAGAAAACATTGGCTCTAGTAGAAGAAAGCTGTAAAGAAGTAAGGGTTTTAAGTCATAAAATGATGCCTAATTTTCTATTGAAATCAGGTATTGCCAGTGATATTAGAAGTTTTATCGAAAAAATAGATGAACAAAAATTAAAAATTCACTTTGAATCTATCGGATTCAAAGATCAACTGGAGTTTAATGAAGAAGTTATATTGTATAGGGTAATTCAAGAGCTCATTAACAATGTTATTAAACATGCAAATGCAAATGAATTGGGATTGATTCTTGAAAAGACTAGTCATCAAATCAGTGTGATTTTAACCGATAATGGAGTTGGTTTTAATTATGAAGATGGTAAAGCAAAAGATGGGTTAGGGCTGAAGAATATCTTGATTAGGGTAGCTTATTTAAAGGGGAATATTCAATTCTCCCCTAATATGCCAAGCGGAACAAAGGTTCAAATTACAATCCCCATCACTTAAAATACTACATATGAGTTATTGAATACCCAATGCTGATTAATCATTTTTGTATAGTTAAATTTTAAAACAGTAAATAATTAAACAAACAAAAATGAAAAAGCTTCTATTAATTCTTTGTGTTAGTCTTTTTACCATGAGTGCATGTAATAAAGAGGGTGATTCACCCAATGATCAAACTAGTGCTGGCTGGACTTTAGGAGGTAGTAATTTTAGTCAAGTTTTATCTCGGAAAGTTCCTTCAGGTGTTTTTGTTGCATATCAAGCATGGGATAAAATTCCAACTTCTGCTGAAAGTGCGGCCAATTCAAATTCATTTGTAGCTTTAAATGGAGTGACAGTTATGTTTAAATCGACTCCAACAGCAGGGAAATATAAAATTGTTATTACCCCCGATCCGTCAATGCTTAATGCGGATGAATTAATGATTAGTGTAGAAGATAAGACAAGAAATAAACGTTATGCATCAACTGCAACTTCTGTTTTAGCTGATGTTACAGTTAATGGTGGGAAAGTAACTATTAAGGTTCCTACTACAAAAGTATTACAACAGGGTTTATTAGGTGGAGAAACACTAGATTTTTCATGTACATTGGTTGAGCAATAATTAGTCCTTTGAGCCTAGTATATTAAAATATTATTATGGATAAGATTCGAGTTGCCATTGTTGATGATAAAAGATTTTTGCGATCTAATTTGGCAGATCAGCTCCAATATTCAAATCAAATTGAAGTTGTTTTAACAGCTGGGAATGGGATTGATTTTCTTCAACAAATGGAAAATCTTTCAAGTGCTCAATATCCTTTAGTTGTTCTCATGGATATTGAAATGCCGGAAATGGATGGCTTAGAAACGGTGTTGATTGCAAAGGAAATTTATCCTGATATACAATTTTTGATGCTAACCGCATTCAGTGAAGACGAAAAAATATTTGAAGCGGTTAAAGTAGGCGCAAGTGGTTACCTTTTAAAAGATGAATCAATTTCAAAGATCATTGCTTTCATTAAAGAATTATTAAATGAAGGCACTGTTCCAATGTCTCCAATTGTTGCAAGGAAGACTTTAATGATGCTTAAGTCGGTCAACAACCATGATTTACCTGAACATAAAGCTGATACGCCTTCTGTTTTGTCTGAAAGGGAAATGCAAATTTTGGAAGGTATTGTAGACGGCTTTAACTATCACCAGGTTGCCGATAAGTTATTTATCAGTCCGCATACGGTACGAAAGCATATAGCCAATATTTACGAAAAGCTACATGTTTCAAATAAAACTGCCGCTATAAAGATTGCACTAAAAAAAAATTGGTTTAAACGATCATAGTTCCAGATCCTGCTTTATCTAAGTAAAAATAATTTATTATACAATCAGAGGGGGATTGTATTTTAAATAGAAGGCGCCAGTTGGCGCCTTCTGCATTTTTAGTATATATTTATTTTTCGTAGCATTGCCATATGAAAATAGCAATAACCGGCGCTAATGGATTTACTGGTCAACATGTTACTCAATTCTTTGCAAATAAAGGATTTCAAGTACATGCAATTTCTAGGGGAGCCGCTCGATTTGCAACACAAAGTCCAATTCAATATCATTCTTGCGATCTTACAGATATGCCTTCTGTTGAAATGGTATTCGATAGTATTCGACCCGATTGGATTATTCATATTGCTGCAATGAGTAAACCCGATGAATGCCATGTTAATCCAGAAAATTGTTTATTGCAGAATGTGCAGGCTACAATTCATTTAGGTGAAGCAGCATTAAAATATCAATCTAGATTTATCTATTTTTCTACCGATTTTATTTTTGGTGAAAATGGACCTCATGGTGAAGAAGATCAAGCAGCTCCGCTTAATTTTTACGGTGAAAGTAAATTACAAGCAGAAATTTGGGTGAAGCAGCATATACCGAAATATGTTATTGTAAGGCCTGTTTTTATTTATGGTCCTGAATTGCCTGGTTCTAGACCAAGTTTTATTCAATGGGTGCAAAAACAGTTATTGCAAGGGAATTCAATTAAAGTGGTTAATGATCAGCAACGAACCCCCACTTTTGTAAATGATATATGTGAAGGCTTAGAAACAATCATTGTAGAAAACCATAATGGAATTTTTCATTTAGCTGGAGCTGAGATCATTACCCCTTATGAGATGGCGATAGAAGTTGCGAATTGCTTGTCTTTGAACCCCAATTTAATTGAAGCCGTAGACAGTAGTAGTTTTCCTGAGCCTGTAAAAAGGGCCAAGCAATCTGGACTTAAAATTGATAAAGCTAGTAAGATATTAAACTACAAACCCCACTCTTTTGCAGAGGGGGTTCGTAAAAGTTTCTAAGTTTGTTAATGTGCCAAAAACAAACCATACTATTTAAGTGGTAAGAATATTTCAGCCATCATACACCTAGCACTACCGCCACCATTGGTTTCTATAGTCGTAATATCGCTATGTATGATTTTATTGAACACATGAATCTTTTCTATTTGGTCTGGTCTTAATGCATTAAATGCTTGGCTAGACATGACTAAAAATTTCTCTCCTTTAGCATTATGAACTTGTAACATGTTCCCAGCAAATTGATTCATCTGACTAAAATCAATTTCAATGATTATTTTTCCTGAGTGTTGTATTGAGGCAATTACATTATTTTTTTCTTCAACATCTCTAATGGAGTCTAAACAAATGACAACATAATCATCGGCCACGCACATCATAACGTTTGTATGATAAATAGGATCACCTGCTGCGTCTACTGCAACAAATGATACTCCTTTATAATGCATGGTTGTACAAAATTCATCTAAAACCGATTGGTTCGTTCTAGGGGAGAGGCATGCATATGCAATTTTATTTTCTCTGTCCAGAACCATACTGCCAGTACCTTCTAGAAAAAGTGAGTCATTTTCATGTCTTGTAAAATCATTGGTATGGTTGATTACAAATTTTTGTTGAATGGCTGTTAAAACAGAGGGTTTTCTTTCTAACCTTCTGTTAATTGCAAACATAGGGTAGAGACATATGCTCCCATCATCATGAAAAGAAATCCAATTGTTTGGGAAAATAGAGTCAGGAGTATGCGGATTAGGGCTGTCTTCTACCACTGTAACGTCTATATCATGCGCTCTTAAAACAGTGATGAATTCTTCAAATTCTTCTCTGGCCTTAGTTTGTACGTTAGACTGATCTGATTTGTTTTGAAAACTATTATTTACGGCTGTTTCATCATTAAAACTGAAATGAACAGGTTGTATCATTAATAAGTGACTAGTATGTTGCATAGTTGATTTAATTAATAGGTTCTCTCCAAAGAGGCATACTCATGCAATGAAATCCACCTCTTGCTCTAGATAATTCAGCAGATGGCATTAAAATAAAAGTATCTTTTATTTGGTCGGTACTGATACTGCCATCCTCTAATTGTTGTAATAATTCTTTTACTCCAATAATAGTAAAACCCGCATTTCTGAATGCTTCGGTGGTTTTATCATTTCTATCGTAACCCAAAACAACCCCTTCTTTTAAGGCCAATAAATTACAAGAGTCTGTCCATTGTTCTCTTGCACTGTAGGGGAATTCGTTGTTTCCAGAAAAAATAAAACGTACTTCATTGGTACATTTTAAATCCGTTTTACTAATATCTACCAATAAGTCTTCTAAGCTTTCAAATGAAATAGGATTTTCGGGATTACTTCTATGAAATTGTAAAATTTTAATCTTTTCTTCCTTTTTAATTTCAAGAATTCTTTCTACTGCAGATTCGTCTTCATGCTTCACCGCTTTTCTAGAGAAGTTTCCTAACATGACCCATACATCTCTTTTTACTTGCGTAAAAACAGTGTCTATATGCATGTAATCTCTTTTCTTAGGAATTTTTACGATGGTAACTTTGTCCATCAATCCCATTTCAAAAAGGGTTTGTGTTATTTTGACAGCAGCTTCCGATGAAGTTCTTTCGCTTACTCCAACCAGAATATGATTCTCACTCACAACCATGATATCCCCACCTTCTAAAGTGATTTTTCTTTCATCGTCTTCTTTTGGCAATAAAAAGCTATGATGCGAATCGGATAATTCTATTATTTTCTTTGTATAGTCAGCAAATAATGGATGATTAAAGAAAATATATTTTGCCAACAAAGCTTCTCTTGTTCTAGCTTTTTTTGCTGGCTTATTCAATAAGACATGATCTTTGATGGTAATGCCAATATCACGTGTAAATATAAAGTTGGGAATTGGCGCAAATAAAAGCTGTCTTTCTTGTGAAGTTCCTGAGATGAGCGTTTTTGCCAATTCAGTTGGTTCGTAATTCAACAGTTCATTTTGTGTTTGATAAGTACAGCCTTCAATTGCACAAACAGATGACACCAATTTGGTTTTGATATCTTTGTTTTCAAGTAGTTCAGATAGTAGCCATTGTAGTTCAATCACTTTATCTGATTTATAAAAATCATTATGTTCTGGTTTGTAAAAACTGCGTTTGTTCTCTGGGTGATCAATCTCAGCTAATTTTCCTTTTATTTTTTCGGGATCTAAAAAGTAGAGCAATATTTTAGTGTAATAATCGTACTCATCTTTTCGAATAGTGTCTAAATGTACAATGTCTTCAAAAAGCCAATCTTGGGCTTTTGATGGGACTACTTTTCCTAATCCACTATCAGGACTATGAACCAATAATCGTTTTAGGGTGCCAATTTCGGAAGTAACAGAAACTTTCATATAAAAAATTTATAAATGCATGAATGAATAAAACAGTTCTTCAAGTAATATTTTATTACATGAAGCAGGTAGTTCAATACCTGTTAATCATCAATTTGATGTTGTATAGATCTTATTTAAAGCCCCTTCAATGATCGGGCATTGGGTTCAAGCCCCTGTACATCCATGCAAAATGGGATGTCAAAAAAGATATGGTAGAACAATGGTTCACTAAATGCAAATTACAATTTTATTTCAAATGGCAATTTCCCATTTAAACTGCCAGACGATTTCAAGGGTTTAAAACGAACAAACATATCTTCCGTATACCATTTCTCTTGATGGGTTTTCTTCACTACTTCAGCGTGTTCTTTCATCTTATAAGCAAATTGTCTCATTTGTTCTTTGCTCTCCCAAATACTAAATGTAGCTTGTTTTATCCAAGGCACTTCTCCAATTCCTACCGAAGTAACGAACCCCTCTGCGCTGGCCATTTGATTAGCAATTGCATCAACATGAGACCAAAAACGGCCTAATTGTGAAAGTCTGATGGTTGCCCTGGTTAGAATCCCAATTGGGCCTTCATAGTTAGTTTGTTTGGGTAAAGAACCGAATACTTCTTTGCCATCCCAAGTACCATGCCCTTCAATCGGCTCAAGTTGTAGCTCCCATATTTCTACACCAAATAATTTCCACCATGCTTTAACAAAGGTTGGTCTAAAGCCGGCATCAGCTGTTTCGCTTATACTTAATAAAGCCCATTGTCTCCAATCAGGTGTTTTGTCGAAAGTGCCATTGCGGCCACAACCCATTAGTTTGTAGAAATGAATTTTACTGCTTAGCCAAAGCGGAAGTCTAAATAAAGCCATTGATAAAAAACCTGCCCAACCCAAATAACTGGGGTACCTAACTATACTTAAAGTAGCAATCATACATTAAATTAAACTAATTTTCGGCAATGAAAAGGGTCATACAACATATCAAACATTTGGTTAACACCAGAACCAATTCAATAGTTGTAAGAGGGTCAGCACTTTCGCAACTTCCAATCATCGAAAATGCATTTATTGTAGTTGAAAATGGGATTATTCAAGCATATGGCACAATGCATGAATTAACTGTTGATCATATGTCTGGGGCTGAGGTGATTGATGCCG
>QLAH01000516.1_pt1 | contig 18734 bp, 14 predicted proteins | sample 4693081 | NCBI WGS metagenome assembly QLAH01 (sample SAMN09425401, study PRJNA476045) | Lake water metagenome, whole genome shotgun sequencing project.
TTTTAAACGCTAGGCCCACTTTGGGCCAGCAGATGGCTGAATTGGCCGCCTGAATCGTCCGCTGATTATCACCCAGTTATATTGTCACCCAGTTATTTGGGGATTGGGCCAGACCTGCGTTTTTAGGCTGATTTGTTTTTAAGCCGTATTTCTTTTTAAGCCGTATTTAACTAGCCGTTGTTCTTGACCAGAAAAAGCTGTTTCCTCGGAAGGCCGTTTTCTCGGAACTATGCATGTATCACTCTGGCCCGGTAAGCCCTACCCCCTGGGAGCCTTCTGGGATGGCAAGGGCACCAACTTCGCCCTCTTTTCAGAGCACGCCACCCAGGTCGAACTCTGTCTGTTTGACGATCAGGGGCATGAAACTCGCTTGCCCTTGACCGAGGTGAATAACTTTGTCTGGCACGGCTATGCGCCTGAGATTGGCCCCGGCCAGCGCTACGGGTTTCGGGTGCATGGCCCCTTTGCGCCCAAGCTGGGGCATCGGTTTAACCCCCACAAGCTGCTGATCGACCCCTACGCCAAGGCGCTGGATGGAGATATTGAATTCGGCCCAGAAATTTTTGGCTACTGCTGGGAGCACCCGGAGGGCGATCTGTCCTTCTCTGACCTCGATGATGCCCATCTGGTGCCCAAGGCCGTTGTGATCGACGACGAGTTTGACTGGGAAGACGATACCCTGCTGCAAACGCCGCGCCACGAAACCATTATCTACGAAGCCCATGTGCGCGGCTTTACTCAACTTCACCCCGAAATTCCCGAGCACCTGCGCGGTACCTATGCCGGGTTGGGGCATCCTGCTGCGATTGCCCATTTGCAGTCCCTGGGCGTCACGGCGGTCGAGCTGATGCCGGTGCATCACTTTCTGGCCCATCCGGGCCACCTCCAGGGCCATGACCTGCGCAACTACTGGGGCTACGATTCGATCTGTTATTTGGCTCCCTATGCGGGCTATAGCGCCAGCGGCGGCCAAGGCGAACAGGTGGTGGAATTTAAGCAGATGGTGAAGGCGCTGCATCGGGCTGGGATCGAGGTGATTTTAGACGTGGTGTATAACCACACGGGCGAAGGCAATCAGATGGGGCCGACCCTGTCTCTGCGCGGTATCGACAACGCTGCCTACTACCGTCTAGTCGAGAAAACGCCCCGCTACTATATGGATTTCACCGGCTGCGGCGATTCGCTCAACGTCCGCCATCCCCAGGTGCTGAAGCTGATTATGGACGGCCTGCGCTACTGGGTGCTGGATATGCATGTAGATGGGTTCCGGTTTGATCTAGCCTCGGCTCTGGCCCGCGAACTCTATGCGGTGGATAAACTGGCCGCCTTTTTTGACATTATTCACCAGGATCCAGTGCTGGCTGACGTGAAGCTGATCGCCGAGCCCTGGGATGTGGGCGAAGGCGGCTACCAGGTGGGCGAGTTTCCGCTGCTCTGGTCCGAGTGGAACGGCAAATACCGCGATACAGTGCGAGATTTCTGGCGCGGCGAAGATAGCCTGCTGGCCGATTTTGCCTACCGGTTCACGGGCAGCTCCGACCTGTATCAAAGCAATGGCCGCAACCCCAGCGCCAGCATTAACTTTGTCACAGCCCACGACGGGTTTACGCTGCTCGACCTGGTCAGCTATAACGAAAAACATAATGAAGCGAACGGTGAAGAGAACCACGATGGGGAAAGCCACAACCGCTCCTGGAACTGTGGTGCAGAAGGCGAAACCGACGACCCGGATATTTTGCAGCTCCGGCGGCGCCAGCAGCGCAATTTTCTGGTAACGCTGCTGCTATCGCAGGGTGTACCTATGCTGGTATGCGGCGATGAAATGGGCCGAACCCAAGGCGGAAATAACAACGCCTACTGTCAGGACAACGAGATTTCCTGGATCAATTGGGCCTTGCAAAACGAGGATCAGGCCCTGCTTGATTTTACTCGCACCCTAATCGGGTTTCGGCGCAAGCACCCGATTTTTCACCAGCGCAAGTGGTTCCAGGGTCGGGCAATCCACGGTTCTGAAGCTAAGGATATTGCCTGGTTTAATCCCAACGGCAGCGAAATGACCGACCATCAGTGGGAGACGGATTTTGCCAAAGCGGTCAGCATTTTTCTGAACGGCGAAGAGATTTCTACACCGGGCGAACGGGGCGAGCGCATCATCGACGATAGCTTTCTGCTGTTTTTCAATGCCCACTATGAGCCGTTAGAATTCGTGATTCCGATGGCCTTACAAACCGCCGAATGGTCGCTTGTGATTGATACCTGCCAGCCGGACTTTGGCTGCAACCAGATCTATAGCCAAGATAAGCCAATTTTGGTCGAAGCCCGCTCGGTACTGGTGCTCCAGCGGCGGTAGGCTATCCTGGGAACGAGAGCGTCCAAGCCGGGGTGGCTCGGTGGGTTAGACCCAGGATAATTCCCAAGAGGGGTCAAAAACCGACCCTGGCTGTGCTACAAGTTGCCCTAGAGCTGCTTAACAATTGGTAAACTAACTGCAATTAACTCATTCCTAGGCTTATGGATATCAGTTCCCGCTACCTTGGTGCACGCTATTTGGGCAACGGACAAACTGAGTTTAGGGTCTGGGCACCTAAACCTGAACAGGTTTCAATCCATTTGGTGGCACCAGAAGAGCGGCTGATTCCGCTCCAGCCCCACGGACAGGGCTATTGGTTAGGCCAAATTGCCGCTGAGCCAGGAGCGCTCTATTTCTATCAATTGGACGGCACCGACCGGCCCGATCCGGCCTCCAACTCCCAGCCGCAGGGTGTGCATGGCCCCTCAGAAATTGTCGATCACCAGTTTGACTGGCAGGACCAGGACTGGAAAAATCGCCCGTTGGGTGAGATGGTGATCTACGAACTGCATGTCGGCACCTTTACGCCTGAGGGCAGCTTTGACGCGATTATTCCCCGCATTCCTGAACTGCTCGAACTGGGCGTCAACGCGATTGAACTGATGCCGATTGCCCAATGTCCGGGCGATCGCAACTGGGGCTATGACGGGGTTTATCTCTATGGGGTGCAGCAGTCCTACGGCGGGGTGCAGAGCCTGAAGCGATTGGTGAACGCCTGCCATCAGCAGGGGATGGCCGTGTTTCTGGATGCGGTTTACAACCATTTTGGGCCGGAAGGTAACTATATCGGCTGCTACGGCCCCTACTTTACGGACAAGTACAAAACACCCTGGGGCGAGGCAATCAACTTTGACGGTGCCTATAGCCATTTAGTTCGCGACTTTTTTATTCAAAACGCGATCTACTGGTTTCGAGATTTTCACATTGATGCCCTGCGGCTCGACGCCACCGACCACATTCTGGACCAGAGCGCCCGCCATTTTTTGCGCGAGCTAGCCGAAGCCACGGCGGCTTTTTCGCAGCAGCAGGGCCGACCGTTTTACCTGACTGCCGAATGCGATTTGAACAACCCCCGCTGGGTCAGACCGGTCAGCCAGGGCGGATTTGGCCTTGATGCCCAGTGGAACGATGAGTTTCACCACGCCTTACATGCTCTGGTCACCCATGAATCAATGGGCTATTATCGCGATTTTGGAACGCTCGAACAGTTTGCTAAAGCCTATACGCACAATTTTGTGTATACCGGCGAGTTCTCTGAAAATCGCAATCGCTATCATGGCGATGATCCCTCTGACTGTTCACCCAGCCAGTTTGTTGTGTTTAACCAAAACCATGACCAGGTGGGCAACCGGATTTTGGGCGATCGCCTCTACCACAACATCTCCCTAGAAGCCCGTAAGCTGGTGGCGGCGGCAACGCTGCTTTCGCCCTCCATTCCGCTCATTTTTATGGGAGAAGAATACAATGACACGGCGCCGTTCCAGTATTTTGTCAGCCATACAGACCCCGACTTGGTTGAGGCCGTTCGCAAAGGCCGACGCGAGGAATTTGCCGCATTCCATTTAGACGGCGAGGCTCCTGATCCCCAGTCAGAGGAAACCTTCCAGAAATCTAAACTGAGCTGGGAGCAGCGCTATCAGGGTGAACATCAGCAGCTCTGGCAGTTCTACCAGGTTTTACTGCGGCTGCGGCGGGAGCTACCGGCCCTCAGCCATGCCGATCGCCAGAGCTTGGAGGCAACGGTGCTGGAGGCTGAGGAGGCTGAACCGGAGAATAAACAGCCAGCTCAGAAGCTGCTGCGGCTCCGGCGCTGGTGTGATGGTAGTCAGGTGCTCTGCTGGTTCAATTTCAATCAAGAGCCCGCAACGACCTGCTTTGAGGCAGAAGGCCGCTGGAAAAAGCTGCTCGACTCGGCGGCCCCGGAATGGGGTGGCCCCGGAACAGCACTACCCGATGGCTTTACCGACCGAACCGGTCAGGTAGAACTCTCTGCCCAGACTGTTGTGATCTATAGCCAGCTTTAGATTGGCCATGCTCCGACAGGTTTCTGGCAGTTCTGAAGATTGCTAAAACTGCTCACGCCAGATTGGATTCAGGGTTAGATTGCGCCTCAGCTCAGTCTGTCAGAAGCTCAGCCTATCAAAAGCTCAGTCTGTCAGAGCTGGTTTAGAAACCACGCTGAAGCGATTTTTGCCTTACTTTAATCCAGCCAGACCAACTGCTGTATGATGAAATCCCTGGCAGATTACTGAGCGAGGGTGCAGCCTGAGCCAGGAAGAGAAGGAAATTGCCCGGAATCAGGGAGGTTCAGCAGTTGCTGTAGCTAATGGTACCTCTAGGTGGTGCCTCCCCGCACGACAATTGGAGCATTTCCCGGTATGCTCCTAAACACGGTTCCTTGATCTCCAAGCTTGTGTCAGCTACACCCTCGATCGCGCAGTTCATTTGGGGGCTATCTGTCCTTTGGTTCCTGAGATTAAATGAACTGTACCAGAGCCAGAAAGTTGATTTGTTGCTCTAATTTGTGGCCCTAATCGGATTTGTCCCACAACCCTGGATGAGGCTAAATAGGTTGATCTGTGGAGGAAAAGAAATGCAGATAGCTTTACAGCAGAATCTAAGTGAATCGAAAGCGGTGCCGGTTTCTTGGCCAAAGGCTTGACTAAACCTCTGTCTCACCTGCAGGATCTATCCACAGGGCATTTGCCTATAGAGCATCTACCCACAGCACAAGTTTTGCCAATTCTGATTCAGATGCTTTCCGTTCAGTCATGCTCTGGCCAATTGATCCGGTTGCTTTCTGATTCAACTACTGTTCTCCTACCGTTTGCTGCTCATATGCTTGATCATCAGCTAATTGCCGTATCCCTGTATTGGCTCGGATTTTTCCTATGATGCATATTCCTCTCGCCACCTATCGAATTCAGTTTCACGCTGGATTTAATTTCAAAGCAGCCCAGGCGATTGTGCCCTATTTAGCAGAGTTGGGAATCTCAGATCTCTATGCCTCGCCGATTCTAACCGCCCGCATCGGCAGCAGTCATGGTTACGACGTGGTCAACCCCAGCGAGATTAACCCAGAGTTGGGCGGAGAAGCGAGTTTTTTCGAGCTAAACTCGGCGCTCAAGCATCACCAAATGGGTTGGATTCAAGATATTGTGCCCAATCACATGGCGTTTGACAGCCAGAATGCCATGCTGGTAGACGTGATGGAGAACGGCCCAGATTCCGAATACCGCAACTTCTTTGATATCGACTGGAACCATCCCTATGGCGGCATCAAGGGCCGATTGCTGGCTCCGTTTCTTGGCAAGTTCTACGGCGACTGTCTGGAAAACGGGGAACTGATCCTGAATTACGACTCGGATGGGCTTTCAGTTAACTACTACAACTGGCGGTTTCCGCTGCGGATTGAATCCTACAGCCATGTGCTGATGCATGATCTGGCTCGCCTGCGGGAGCAGCTGGGCCGCAACCATCCCAGTTTTGTCAAGCTGCTGGGCGCGCTCTATATGTTGAAATATATTCCTTCTGGTGAGGAAGGGCGAGAGCGTTACGACCAGATTTTATTTGTCAAGCGCATGCTCTGGGAACTCTGGCAGGACAGCCCGGAGGTCAAACAGTTTATTCAAGAGAATATTCAACTCTTTAACGGTGAGCCTGGTAATTCGGAAAGCTATAACCTGCTGGATAATCTGCTGGCGGAACAGTTTTTTCGCCTCTCCTACTGGAAGGTGGGGAACGAGGAGTTAAACTACCGGCGATTTTTCACGGTGAACGATTTAATTTCTCTGCGGGTAGAAGATAAGTCGGTTTTCAAGAAAATCCATGCCTATATTCTCAATCTGGTTCTAGAAGGTTATATTACCGGCCTGAGAATTGACCATATAGACGGCCTCTATCATCCGACGCAGTACATCAAACGCCTGCGTAAACAGGTGCCAGAACTCTATTTGGCGGTTGAAAAAATCCTGGAGCCACATGAAGAACTGCCGCTCAACTGGGCAATTCAGGGCACGACCGGCTACGACTTTATGAGTAAAGTCAACGGCATCTTCTGTCAGCAGAGCAACGAGCTGAACTTTAGCAATCTCTACTACGACTTTATCAACAACTCAACGCCCTGCGAAGCCCTGATCGATGAGAACAAGCGGCTGATTATTGGTAAACATATGGCAGGCGATATTGATAATCTGGCCCATTTGCTGAACCAGTTGTCCGATCGCTACCGCTACGCCAGCGACTTCACCATGTATGGCCTGAAGCGGGCTTTAGTAGAAATCCTCACCCTGTTTCCCGTTTACCGCACCTACATCAGCCAGGACGGCTCGCGCAAGACGGATCAGGAGCGGATCAAACAGGTGATTGAAGAGGCAAAAGCCAATATCCCCAACTTCACGAACGAGCTATACTTCATCGAGAAGTTTTTGGCCCTGGAGTTTGACGATCGCCTCACCCAGGAGGACAAAGAGCAGTGGCTGCATTTTATAATGCGGTTGCAGCAATATACGGGGCCGCTGATGGCTAAAGGGGTTGAGGACACGGTGATGTATGTCTACAACCGGCTGCTGTCGCTGAACGAAGTTGGCTCGGCCCCCAGTGAGTTTGGCATTTCCCTGGATGATTTTCATTCCTACAACGAGATGCGCGCTCAGCAGTGGCCCCATGCCATGAATGCCACCGCCACCCACGACACCAAGCGCGGTGAAGATGCGCGGGCGCGGTTGAACGTGCTGTCTGAGTTACCCGAAGCCTGGAATCAGCAGTTGCGCAACTGGCACGCCCTGACGGCCCCGCTGAAAGAAATGGTCAACGGCATGATGGTGCCCGACCGCAACGCCGAATATTTCCTGTACCAAACGCTGCTAGGCGCTTTTCCGTTTGTGCTGGGCGAGTTGACCGACAGCGACAGCGACTACCTTAACTTCATCAACCGCGTCAAGGAATATATGATCAAGGCCAGCCGGGAAGCCAAGGTCTATACCTCCTGGCAGCGCTCGGATCAGGGCTACGAGGAAGGTTTGCTCCAGTTTATTGACCGGCTGCTGGCCGAACCGGAAACCAGCTTGTTTTTGCAAGAGTTTCGGCCCTTCCAGCGCAAAATTCAGTATTTTGGCCTGTTCAATTCCCTGTCCCAAACGCTGCTGAAGATCGCCTCGCCCGGTCTACCCGACTTCTACCAGGGCGCAGAGCTCTGGGACTTGAGCCTGGTTGATCCAGACAATCGCCGCCCGGTGGACTACGAAAAGCGACTGTCCTACCTGGAGGATATCAAGCTGGGCATCAGCAAAGACCTGCCCGGACTCCTGAACGAACTGCTGCGACATCCTGAAGACGGACGAATCAAGCTGTTCTTGATCTATCAGGCGCTGAAGCTGCGGCGAGCCTACCCAGAGCTGTTTCAACGCGGCACCTATGAGCAGATCACTGTAGTGGGCAGCCTCAAATCCCACGTCGTCACGTTTTTGCGGCGTTCGGGTCAGCATGAGCTGATGGTGGTTGTACCACGCTTCCTGACCAGCCTGATCAAGGAAGACGAGCTGCCCCTGGGCGAGCAGGTCTGGCACGAAACCAGAATTCTTCCGCCTCCTGGGGCTTCTGACCTCTGGCAAGACGCCATTTCGGGTCAGCAAATCCAGGGTGAAGATACCCTCTGGCTTAAAGAAATTCTCAGCCAATTTCCGGTAGCGCTGCTGCTGCGAGTACTGCCCCCAGAAGCCGAGCCGAAGGAAGTTAAGGAAGTTAAGGAAGCTTAAAATCGGGCTGCAAAATTCAACCTACCCTTCCGGCCTGCCGACCAAGCAGGCCATTTTGTTGGGTCTATGGGCTGTTGGGTATATGGATTGGGCCTATAGATTGGGTCTACGGGCTACTGGATCTGTGGGCTTTCGGGCCTGTAAACGTCGGGCCTGCAAACCAATTGTTGCAATCTCTTAACATTAGTGCTAAGATTTGTAACATAGATTAAGAAAGAGGTTTTGACCAATGAAAGGCATGGTGATGGAAGAGCAGGGCCGGCTGAACAACTACGCGATCGAGCCCAAGATGTACGTGGCTGAGGATACGACGGTTGGATTTACGCCCGAAGCAGAAAGGCTGAACGGTCGTCTCGCCATGCTGGGATTTGTGTCGCTGCTGATTTTGGAAGCCCTGACGGGTCACGGCCTGATTGGTCTGTTTTCTCAGCTTCAGTAGCTGAATCAAGGTTTTTAACCTTAACTAGCTTTTAAATTTTGACCAGACAATTTTGACCAGACAATTTTGACCAGACAAACGGTTGCTAACGGTTGCTTAGGTTCAAAGAAATTTTGGGAATTGCCAAATATCAATGGGCGGACAGGCCAATCTTGAGGAGGATTGAACCTGGTCGCCCATATTTGTGTCGGGTTTGGCTTAGACAGACTGGGTCTGGAGGGCCGGATAGTCGGTGTAGCCCTCAGCGCCACCGCCGTAGAACGTGGCCGGATTGGGTTCGTTCAAAGGCGCATTTTGCCGGAACCGCTCTGGCAGATCCGGGTTGGCTAGAAACAGCTTGCCGTAGGACACCAGATCGGCCTCGCCGCTGGCAATTACCGCATTGCCCTTAGCCAGATCGTAGTCCCAGTTCACCATCAGTTTGCCCTGGTAAATCGGACGGAAATAGCTTGTTGGCACCGCCGTACCGCCATGCCGCAGGTCCGATTCGCTCGGCTCCAGCACATGCAAATAGGCTAAATCGTAGCGGTTGAGCTGCTCCACAAAATAGCCAAAATGGGCGGCTGGATCAGAGTCTGACATGCTGTTGAAGGTGCTGCTGGGCGAGATGCGAATACCGACCCGGTCTGCGCCCCAAACCTGAATCACTGCCTCCAGCACCTCTAGCGGTAGCCGGGCCCGATTTTCGATCGAGCCGCCGTAGGCATCGCTGCGCTGGTTGGCGCCGTCCCGTAAAAACTGATCGAGCAAATACCCATTGGCGTTGTGAACTTCAACCCCGTCAAACCCCGCTGCCAGAGCATTAGCCGCTCCCTGCCGATACATCTCGACAATGCTAGCCATCTCTGCGGCTACGAGGGCGCGCGGCGTCACAAACGGCTGTTCGCCTTGGTAGGTGCTGGCCATTCCCTTGGCAGCAATCGCGCTGGGTGCGACCGGCAGTTCGCCGTCGGGCAACAGGGACGGATGGGAAATGCGTCCGGTATGCCAGAGCTGGAGGAAGATGTGGCCTCCCTGCTGGTGAACCGCCTCGGTCACTTGCTTCCAGCCTTCGACCTGCTCTGCTGAGTGAATACCGGGTGTGGCTGGATAGCCAACTCCGTGGGGCGAAACCTGGGTGGCCTCGGCAATAATCAATCCTGCTGAAGCCCGCTGGGCATAGTAAAGGGCATTCAGTTCGTGGGGTACATTGCCAGCTCCGGCGCGATTCCGGGTCAGGGGAGCCATGACAATTCGGTTAGACAGGTGATAGGGACCGACCTGAATTGGAGAAAAGAGAGACAGTTCAGAAGACATAATTAGGGATCTCAGTAAAGATAAAGATCTCAGTAAAGCTGTCAGACGGTAGTGCTGCCAGGCATTGGCTCAGAATAGGGATTGGTTTAGAAGCAGTTTAGACGCGGCTTTGGCAGCGCTTAATTGCTCTATCTCAAACCAGTCCAGGCACAAAGTTCTGGAGGAACGAAAAACTATCAACTAGCTGAATCCTTTAGAGAACTCAGTGGGGATAGAGTCTATAGAAACCGGGCGAATAGAAAATAGGTAGAAAGTAGAACCAGAGCTGATGCGCTTCTAGATCAGCCGAGTTCAATTAACCGATAGAAGTTCGGCAAAGTCGAGCGAACGATCCGAGTAAAACGGTGGAATCAAAAACTTGGTGCTCACGGCAGGAGCTGTGGAAACGCAGAGTTTGACAGTAGGTGATGGGAAACTGCCAAACCTGCATCAGTCTTCAGCCTTAAACAAGTGAGCTGAAGCCAGCTTTGACCGGGGCGAAATGGGCCGCTCAGATTTCACAAAACTGAGAAACCCAACCTGGAGGCCAAACTTACGGCATCAAATCCAGTTACATCAGACCTAGAGATACTTCTCTAATGTGGAGGCAATCGTTGATTTAGGCACAGCGCCCACAACCATATCGACTTTTTGGCCGCCCTTAAAAATCATCAGCGTGGGAATGCTACGAATTCCGTATTGGCTGGCCACAGTCGGATTCTGGTCTGTGTCCAGTTTGACGAACTTGGCCTGCCCATCAAACTGACTAGCCACTTCTTCGACCACGGGAGCCACCATCCGACAGGGGCCACACCAGGGTGCCCAAAAATCTACCAACACAGGAACCTCACTCTGGAGCACTTCCTGTTCAAACGATGCATCAGTTACAGGCGTTACGGATGACATCACTGCCTCCTTCAATTGTTTGGTATTTCGAAAATCTCGAACAATTAAAATATAGTCTAACCTGTGCCATAATGCAACTAGGAGCCGCAAGCAGCAAATTGGGCTGGAGGCTCGATGGGAGGAGTCGGTGTTGAAAGGCGCGAAGCAAAAGCGCGAGACGCAGCCAATAGGGGACAGGCAATCGCAGTATGAGACTGGTTCATCATCCTGACCGCAAAGATATTTCCCTACCCAGTGTTCTCTATGCCCTGGGCGATCCGGTACGACTAGAAATTGTTAGGCGTTTGTCCGACGTGGGCGAGCTGCCCTGTGCGGCGCTAGACTGCGACGTGCCCAAATCAACCATGTCGCACCATCTGCGCGTTCTGCGCGAGGCTGGCATCCTCTACTGCCGCAAGGAGGGCACTCAGCATTTCAACTCCCTGCGGCGTACCGATCTGGATCTGCTGTTTCCGGGACTGCTAGAGGTCGTGCTACGCTCGATGGCCTCCATGACCTGCCCGCTGCCGCTTTTGCACCGCTGAAATGACTTTCTGAAAGAAGCAACTTTCGGAAAATCGCTGCCGGAAGCACAGTTGCCATCCTAGAGATGCTGCTTGATCAGCGCACTGCTCTGCTGAAACACAGTTCTATCGTCGAAGCGGGCGCCGTTTTGGGCCGCAGCCCGGATCAACCGCAGCAGGCGGGGTCGGTCGCTGTTGAGGTCGGCAAGACGCTGGCCCAGGGATTTCCAGTCCTGCACTGGCACAAAGCTGCCGCCGCCCTGGGTTGCAGTGAGTTCTTCGGTGTAGGCGCTGGCGTAGCCCACAATTGGTGTACCGCTGGCTAGAGCTTCAATCAAACAGCGGGGCGACTCGGGGGTAATATGCGTAAACAGCATCAAATGGGCTTGCCGCATCTGCTCTAGCAGTTTGTCCTGGTTGCGCTCGAAGCCATAGAGCTCGATGCAATCCTCTAGGGCCAGTTCTGAGATCAAGGCTTGCATTTCAGCTTTCAGCTTGCCGTCGCCAAACCAAGTGGCCTGGAACTGCACACCCAGAGAGCGAGCCTGATCCAAAGCTCTGACCCAGTCCAACGGGGCTTTCATCGGGGCGATGCGTCCGGCATAGCAAATTCGCAGCTTAGGCGTCTGGCTCACCTCGGCCAGCTTGCGATCCAGTTCTGCATCAGAAATGGCGTTCTCAGGTTTGATATGCACGTCGTGGATTACATAGCTATCCGGGCAGAACGGGCTGTAGGCCGCATAGCAATCCTGGCCATGCCAGAGACCTAAACTGCCGCGCTGGATCACATGACGCTCAAACCGAGCCATCAGCGCCGAAACCGCCTTGGCCTGAAGCCGTTTTTTCCAGCTCGCCTGCTGGGCCAGATCCAGCACCACCCGATGCTCCACCCGGTCGGCATGAACGGCACATTTGCGCTTCAGGCGGTGGGCTTCGAGGGCAGCAACGGCAGCCCAGTCGCCAAACAACCCTCCAATTGCCACCTGAATATAGCGACAGCGCTGCACGAGCTGGGCCAACTGCTGACGAGTCGAGGTGTAGGTCTGCAAAAACTGCGGCAGCGAATAGGCCCAGGGTAGGGGGACAAACTCAAACCGCTCTAGACCCGCAAGAGTAGCTGTGTTGCGCCACACGGTTGTGGTATTTTGCACGGCTAGCGCTTCGGGAATTACGGGAGCTGCTACAACTACAAAACCAAAGCTATCGGCCCACTGTTCAGCGCCGTTGCAGGCTTGAGAATCCCACCAAATTTGTCCATCGCGCATTCGAAATGGTGCATGTAGAACAAGCAGCATTCCCGTTTGAGTCGTTTGAGGGAGGACTTGGGGATAAGAAGTTGCAGTCACAATAGGCACCCGGTTAGATCAATAGGAGATAACAGCAACTCAGCCTAAGATCAGGATTTAGAACACCCAAAACGACGTGAATAGAATCACTGTAGAACGGTTCATGACCCCTTCATCAAAGCATGGATTGCAGTAAATGGGAAGCTTCCTCATATCTTACAGAAATGCTAAATAATTACAGCACAACTTTTGGAAGGCTTGCTACATCAGCGTTTTACGCCTATCGACGTATTATGTAATACTCTGTCTCTACCTTTGGAGTGATCTTGATCTCAGATGGAACTGTGATCAATAATTCACGCCTCGGCACAGATCCAAAAATATTTTTGCATTATGCAATTTTCAAAAAAGAAATCGCATTTCTTCAATAATGATTTGTTCAAAACCTGATTAATGGCTGCAATATTAGCTGCCTGAAGTTAGCTTTCTGGGGTCTACTCGGCTGAACCCCCTAAACTATCCTTGGTTTTATTGGGTTGACTCAGATCTTGAACCTAGGGGTTGAAACCGCAGGTTATAGCAACAAAGCCTGCCTTCGCAGGCTATAAGCCTCTATTTACTTCACCACGGCATTTCCTTGCTTGCGGCGGCGTCCGCGAACGCGCACTTGGACTGGATAGCCACAGGTTTTAACCCGACGGCGGTTACTGCAGGATGTGAGTTGACCTACTTACCGCTGTACCGCCCTTTCAACAGGGTTCTGTCCAATATGGTGCCGGACAGCGTTATAGAAGAGTTAAACATTGAACCGGAACAGCATCACATCGCCTTCCTGGACGGTGTATTCTTTGCCTTCACTGCGTACCAAGCCTTTTTCCTTGGCGGCGGTCATGGAGCCGGTGGCGACGAGGTCGGGATAGGCCACGGTTTCGGCCCGGATGAAGCCACGCTCGAAATCAGTGTGGATCACGCCAGCCGCTTGCGGAGCCAGCATCCCAGCCCGAATTGTCCAGGCGCGCGTTTCCTTGGGACCAGTCGTGAAATAGGTGCGCAGACCCAGCAGCTCGTAGGTAGCGCGAATCAGCGACTTGAGGCCGCCTTCTTCCACACCCAGCGACTCCAAAAATTCTGCCCGATCTTCGACCGGCAGCTCAACCAACTCCGACTCCACCTGGGCCGAGACAATCACCACCTGCGCCTTTTCGGCCAAGGCCACCGCCCGCACCTGCTCAACCCATTCATTGCCCGTGGCCAGATCGGTTTCGGACACGTTGGCGGCATAAATCACGGGTTTGCGGGTCAGGAGGCCGAGCGGTTTGATCAACAGCTCCTCATCTTCGCTGAGGCTGACCTGACGGGCCGGGTTTCCTTCATTTAGCACGGCCAGCAGCCTTTCCAGAGCAGGCAGTTCGGCCTGAGCTTCTTTGCTGGTTTTGGCCTGTTTGCGGGTGCGGTCGAGCCGTTTTTCAATCTGGCTCAGATCGGCCAGGGCCAATTCTAGATTAATTACCTCGATGTCGCGCACCGGGTCTACCGAACCAGAGACGTGAATAATATCGTCGTTTTCAAAGCAGCGCACCACATGCACAATCGCGTCAACTTCGCGAATGTTGGCCAGGAACTGGTTGCCCAAGCCCTCGCCCTGGCTGGCACCCTTCACCAGACCGGCAATATCGACAAACTCGACTCGGGCTGGCACGATTTCGGCAGAGCTGGAAATGTTAGCCAACACCTGAAGCCGCTCGTCGGGCACAGCCACCACGCCCACATTTGGCTCAATCGTGCAAAACGGAAAGTTTGCGGCCTGGGCCTTGGCATTAGCCACGACGGCATTAAACAGCGTTGATTTTCCGACGTTAGGTAGTCCAACAATTCCCGCTCTTAACATGGTGGCAGCTTAGCTTAAATTCAAATTCAACCACCCTCCAGTTTGACAGGTTTTGGCAAAAATCGGCTTCCCCACCTCCCCGTCTCCCCATCTCCCCACTCCCTCAAGCCCACCCCATGCCGGTCGAGCTGCTCATCAGCAATTCCTTCAGGCCGCCAACGCCAATCTCCACAGCCAGAGCCGCCAGCAAAAAGCCCAGCAGCTTCGTGGCGATAATTGCGCCACCTGGCCCAATCCATTTGTCGATGATGGCCGACTGGCCCATGATGAACCAGGTGACGATCATGGCCACCACAATCCCCGATACAACGCTGGCGTAGGTGCTGAGGGTGGGTGTATCGGACACCAGCAGCATCACGGTCGTCAGGGTGCCGGGACCCGCCAGTAGAGGCAGAGCCAGGGGGGTAATTGCCACATCGCGGCTGGGATCGACTTCGGGCTGGTCAAGTTCGCCCCGCAGCATATCCAGGGAGATCAGCAGCAGCAGCAGGCCGCCCGCCACCTCCAGGGAAGCGGTGCTGATATGCAGATAATTCAAGACCGGCTGGCCCAAAAAGACAAAAGCAATCAGCACTGCCGTCGCAATCAGAGCGGCGCGGGTAATTACGCTGTTCCGCTCGTCTGGCTCCATACCTTTGGTCAGCACTAGAAAAACGGGCGCGTTGCCCAGAGCATCAGCCAAAACAAACACCGCAATAAAGGTGCGGATGGCCAGAGAAATATCCATGTAGCGTCTCAACCCCTTCAATATGCGATGTGCGAGCAGTTGGTTTAGCCGGTTGATTCAGCCAGCGAGCTGGCGGCAGGCCCAGGCTTGAGCCTGGATGAGATCAGGCTTCAGGCTTTAGTGTAATCCTGATTTTGCCTGTGCAAGTCATGTGAGCAAGTCATGCAATCAAGTCATGCAGGCAAATTGTGCAGTCAAGCTATCCGATCAAACAAAACGAACTGAACACAGATTTGTCGCAAAAATGCAATAAGTCTCTGCCATTCTGTTATCAAAAGTGATGAAATGCAGACCGGATTTAACAAAATCTTTACAAAGCGCTACACTGAACGAGGAGTTCAGCGGAAGGAGTGTTACATTTCATGAGTCTTCAATCCCTTAAGGCGCAATTGCTGGCCCTCAGCCTATTCACGCTATCGACCTTTGGTACTCTGGCCCTGTTTGGGTCGGTGCCTGTAATTGCCCGCATCCTCTCCGACTTGCCTGGGCAGCAGGCTGCTCCGCTGCCCCTAGAGAAATCCTTTACCAGACCTTGATCTACGCCTTGATCCAAAGCCGCAATTTGTAAGCGGCGCAGAACCCGCAGAGTTTTGTTAGGATGCAGCATGGCAAAATTAGGTCAGAGCCAACGCTCGGCTGTGCTATGAATCGCAAGCTGCCTTGCCCGAACGCTGTGGCTCCACCGGTTGGCAGCTATTCGCACGGTCTTGAAATCGCCCCTGGAGCACGGTATTTATTAGCGGCCAGGTTCCTGAGCGATGCCTTAAACTAATCCGCTGTTTATCCTTTGCTTTATCGCCATGTCCCAATCTGATTCTGCCCCTGAACCGTCCGTCGAGAAAACCTTCAGCGTAGGCGATCGCGTCCGGGTTGTTGCCCTGCCGACCTACATCAAAACCGCTGAGCCAATGCCAATGCTGCGTCCGCCCAACGTGATCCAGATCGGCGAAGAGGGTGTCGTGCTCGATCGGCGACCGGGCGGCTTTTGGGGCGTGCGGTTTTCCAGAGGTGCGTTTTTGATCGATGCCCAATATATTGAGGCGGTATAGCTTTTAAGGCCAGGTTAGTGCAATCAGCCAGTAGCAGCAGAGCAACAGACTGGCGCTCAAATCAGGGCCGGATGCGCGTGTTTGAGTTTTTGGAATTTCCTGCCACTCTGCGCTCGCCTTGCGCAATCCTCGAAGTTGTCAACTCGGCAACGGCATGTAAAGGGCTACTGTGCCCAGCGCTCTGGCTGACCCAACTCACGCAGGTTAAATCAGGTCAGCCCAAGGTTAGCGGTTCCCAGCTTTAGCGCACCAGGATACTCATGTATTTACCCGTACTGAACGGAAACGGGAACACCGGCGTGAACTGCGTTCGGTCGGTTGCTAGCTTGCGCACATAGCACTCGTTAATCGTGTGCTGCACCTGCTCTCTGGTCCCAACAATCCAAATCTGCGCCTTCTCGCTCTCGCTGTTTCCAGCCGAATCATGGCCAGCCCAATCGGGCAGCAGTTCGTTGAACTCTGTTGACATCGCTTTTCCTCGCTTGTAGTGGGGGGAAGAAAAGCTCAAGGCGTGGTGCCATGACCACCGATTCCGTTTGCGAAGAGGTTGATCGATTAAAATCAACTCAGCCTTGCTCCTGGTATGTTCAGGAGTCAGGGTTAGCTGGTTAGTCGTGGTGCAAACACTTCTAGCCAGCGTCCTCGCCTTAAGCTTTGTCTACTGGTACAGATGACCAGTTTGAAAACAATAAAACAACAGAACCACCCAGCGCAAGCGTGAAACGGCAATTGTTAGCATTTGTTGATCTTTAGCTCAGGCGTTCAGAGGCATCGGGGTTTGCAGGTGATTTTGGTTTGCAACAGGATGGAGCACCGAATCCACTGCACGTAGGTTTGCTCAGTGCGATAGGAATAGTGTTTGAGGCGGATGGTATCGCGCACCTAGTCGAGCAGCTTTCCGGGCTTTGACTCCATAAGTTCTTTTGTACTATTAGTTATTTTTATACATAGCACACTTAGAGAAAATTTGGAAGATATGTTGAAAGCTTCAGTATAATCGCCTGACAGAGGTGTAATATGCTGAAATCATTCAGCCTAATCAGCCAATCAGAAGAGATAGGCTGAGGCGTGTCAGTTATCTACCTGGTTAGGGCGGTTAGGTTGAAAGCTTCAGCCTAATTAGTAGTTACTCCGACAGCGTCGTATAAAACTTGACACAGCGTGCTAAAATCTTCGGAGCGCTGCGGACTAACAAGCTCGCTGGAACCGACAACGCTTGTTGTTAACCGCACGGTGGCGCAAGACAGCGTTGCGGTTAACGGAATGTGTCAACAAGAATGAGACAGAGGGGAGCGAGAAATTAGTGTTGCTCCTGAGGAGCCGGACGAGCTAAGGGAGGCGGATTAATCCAAACCTGGGTGGGAATGGCAGGGGGGAGGGGCACCCCTTTGACAAAGCGTTCTGGATGGGCACAGTAGGCGGCTTGCAACACCGCTTGCCTTTGCTGGGTCACAGCTTCAGCTTTCCCATAGTGCAGCATAGCCGGTGTGAGCAGGCCGATACCGCTGTGGTGATGGTCCTTTATACCAATTGTTGACGCAGTCCCGCGAAGCGATAAAAGGTCTGGCAAAAGGCACGAGCATCTTCAATCGAGCCGAACTGCTTGGGGAATTGAGGCTGGTACTTGAGGGTTTTGAACTGGGACTCCGAGAAGGGATTGTCGTTCGAGACATAGGGGCGAGAATGAGTTTTGGTAATGCCTAAGTCAGACAGCAACAAAGCAACGGCCTTAGAGGTCATCGCTGCTCCCCGGTCGGCATGAATTGTTAACTGCTCGCTTTGGATCTGTTGGTTTTGCACAGTTTGCTGGATAAGTCGCTCTGCCAGAGTCGCAGATTCCCGGTGCGCCACCATCCAGCCCACGACATAGCGGCTGAAGACATCCAAGATGACATAGAGATGGAAGTAGGTCCATTTACAAGCTCCATGCAGTTTGGTGATGTCCCAGGACCACAGTTGGTTGGCTTGGGTCGCCAGCAGTTCGGGCTTGGTGTAGTTGGGGTGACGCAGTTGGTTGCGGCGTTCTCTGACTTGAGCATGGTCGGCCAGGATGCGGTACATCGTCCGGATGGAACACAAGTAGGTGCCTTCGTCGAGTAGGGTCGCATACACCTCCTGCGGTGATTGGTCTACAAAGCGTTCGCTGTGTAATAACTTCAGAACCTGTTGTTGTTCTAGGTCGCTCAGGGCACGAGTTGGTTTGACTTTGGGCTGGGCTGGGCTTGTGGGCTGAGCTTTCCGATAATAACTGGCACGGCTGACGCCTAATCCTGCACAGGCAGGGGCAACACCCATTGTCGGGGCCAGTTGTTGAACCGCATTCATCAATCGCTGTTGGCGTTGGTCGGCGTCTCCAGCGTGATGTTTAAGATCGCACAAGCTTTTTTTTGAATGTCTATCGCCAACTCGGCTTGTTGCAGCCGTTGGTTAAGGATCGTGGATTAAATAACCTGTAATTCTGGTTTAGCTGTGTAATTCCATTGCGGCAGGAACTCATCAAAGACAATCTTCATGTTGGATTTGAAGCCTTCAGCAACTTTTCGACCCGTTTGATA
>QLAH01000517.1_pt1 | contig 18702 bp, 14 predicted proteins | sample 4693081 | NCBI WGS metagenome assembly QLAH01 (sample SAMN09425401, study PRJNA476045) | Lake water metagenome, whole genome shotgun sequencing project.
GCCAGGGCTGATTCAGCCCTACGACGACGGGCATGCTCACCAGAAGAAAAAAGCCGCAGCAGTTCAGCTCAGGGGTGGAGTTCGCCGTGTCAGCCGGGCTGCTGCTCTATCGGCAACAAACTCCTAGTCCTCCACCGCCCAACTGGGCCTGGCCCGGGCTCGCTGGAGTGACAGGAACTTGAGCGCACCAGCACTTGAAGGAATGCCCATGTGTGCCATGCGCTCGTGAATGGCGATCAGGCCTTGGGTTCAGCCCTGGACTTACCCGACCAGAATCACCGCCATTCTCTGGCTGCCGCGATCAAGTGGGGTACGGATCTGCCTGGGTTTCCCCGGCGGAGCACCACGGCCCCGCCGCTGGGCGGCGATGCCAGGACGTCCCATTCGCCCTACCTTGTGCGCCTTAGCCATATTTCCGTCATGCCGCCGAAGCCGCTCCGTTGCCTTGGGTGCGTTGCCGTTGGGCTCACCCTCACGCTGCCGTTGCTGTTGCCGCCGGCGGCTCGCGCGTTGCTGTTCTACTCAGCGGCAGGCTCCAGCATCAGCGGCAGCCTGGGTGGTGTGGATTTCACGGATGCCAGCTGGCTGGTATCGGGCACGGCCGATGAAACCCAGTCCCGCAACACCATCATCCCGATCGGCCCGCCGGGCAGCCTGAATCTCTGGTCGCTGCCGGTGTCCCCCCGGGTCACCATCACGGCAGCAGGCTCTAGCCTGGAAGCCGAGCTCTTGCCCGATGGCGATCTCAGCTGGATCGTGCTCTCCGGCACGTTTCCGATAGGGCCGACGCCCAAGATCGGTTTTGTCTACACCACGGCCAGCTTCTTTCCGGAAACCGCTGCGGGCCTGTTCGGCGTGCCAGGCCTGTTCACCACCCTGCAGGTGCCCTTTGCCGCATCAGGGCCCTCAGCCTTTGAGGTCAACACCTACCCCACCACGGCCGGCCCCCTGGTGATCAGCTCGTTCAACAGCGGCGCCGGTGTCTTCCGGATCCAGCCGGTGCCCGGCCCCCTGCCGCTGTTCGGCCTTGCCGCTGCCGGCGCCTGGAGCCGACGCCTGCGGCGCTCGATCAAGGCCACGAGGCGCCCAGCAGAGAGCTGCCGTCGTTGAAGCTTCATCGAATCCGGCGTCGAGCTCTGGCAAGGTTGAGCCCGGTGGCGACGCGCTGGCCACCGCCACCCCGCGCCGATGTCCGCTCCGATCCGTACCGCCCTGCGCGGCGCCGCGCTGCTCGCTGATCCCCACCTCAACAAGGGCACCGCCTTCAGTCGCGAGGAGCGCGGCGCCTTCGGCCTCGAGGCCTTGCTGCCCTGGCAGGTGGAAACCATCGAGCAGCAGGTGGAGCGCTGCTGGAGCGCCTTCCAGAGCCTCGGCAGCCCGCTGGAGCGCTACGCCTGGGTACAGAGCCTGCGCGAGCGCAACCTCACCCTCTTCCACCGCTTCCTCGCCGACCACATCGAGGCGGTACTGCCGATCGTCTACACCCCCACCGTGGGCGAGGCGATCCAGCACTTCAGCCTCACCTACCGCACCCCCAGCCAGGGTCTCTACCTCACGGCACCGCTGCAGGAGCGGTTCGAGAGGCTGCTGGCCGAGGCCACAGCCGGCGGCCCGGCGCCGGAACTGCTGCTGGTCACCGACGCCCAGGGCATCCTCGGCATCGGCGATCAGGGTGTGGGCGGCATCCACATCTGTCAGGGCAAGCTCGCCGTCTACACCCTCTGCGCCGGGCTCGATCCGGCCGTCGCCCTGCCGGTGATGCTCGATGTGGGCACCGACCGGCCCGAGCTGCTGGCCGATCCCCACTACCCCGGCCTGCGCCAGCCGCGCCTGCAGGGGGCCGACTACGACGCCGTTCTCGAGCGCTTCGTGGCGGCGGCCGCCGCCGTCTGTCCCGGCGCCCTCGTGCACTGGGAAGACTTCGGCACCGCCCACGCCCGCCCCGTGCTCGATCGTTTCCGCGCCCGGGTGCCGAGCTTCAACGACGACATCCAGGGCACCAGCGGCGTCGCCGCCGCGGCGATCCTGGCCGGCCTGCGCGGGCTGGGCCGCTCGCTGGCGGGGGAGCGAATCGTGATCTTCGGGGCGGGCAGCGCCGGCTGCGGCATCGCCGAGCGGCTGCTGCGGCTGCTGCAGCGCCAGGGGCTCAGCGCCGCCGAGGCCGCCGGCCGCCTCTGGCTGATCGACCGGGACGGCCTGCTGCACGCAGGCATGGAGCCCGCCAACCCGGTGGCGCGCGCTTGCCGCAAGAGCCCGGCGGACCTCAAGGCGGCGGGGCTGGCGGCCGGCGACGTGCCGGAGGCGCCGATCGGCCTGCAGGCCGTGGTGGAAACGGTGCAGCCCGGCGTGCTGATCGGCACCTCCACCGTGGCCGGCGCCTTCCACCAGCCGGTGATCGAAGCCCTGCTGCGCGGCTGCGAACGGCCGATCGTTCTGCCCCTCTCCAACCCCACGCCCCTGGCGGAGGTGACACCCGCCAACCTGCTGGCCTGGAGCGACGGCCGAGCCCTGGTGGCCACCGGCAGCCCCTTTGAACCGGTGGCGGTAGGCGAGCAGCGGCGCGTGATCGGCCAATGCAACAACTGCTTCGTCTTCCCCGGCCTCGGTTTCGCCGCGATGGCCGTGGGCGCACAGCAGGTGAGCGAAGGGATGATCGACGCCAGCGTCGAGGCCCTGGCAGACCAGATCCCCGCCGCCCGCGATCCGGAGGCGCCCCTGATGCCGCCACTGTCGGCGGTGCAGGCCGTGTCGCGGGGGGTGGCGGAAGCGGTGGCGTGCGCCGCCGTGGATGAAGGGCTGGCCCGCCACGCCACCAGCCACGCCGAAGCCCTGGCCCGGCTTGAGGCCTGCCGCTGGCGACCTGCCTATGCCGCCCTTGCGCCCGATCAATAAGACCTGTATCACCGGTTCGCGGCGGGGCCAGCCGGCGATTTAGCACCTTGGCTGTTCCGTCCCCGCGCGATGGGCTTCTTCGTCCAGCTCACCGACGCCATCGCCAGCCGCCAGTCCCTGCTGGTGACGGGGCTGGACCCCAATCCGGAGATGCTGCAGAGCTGGGCCCACCGGCGCGGCATGGGCGGCCGCTCCTTCCTTTCGCAGGCGCGGCACTGGATCAAGGCTGTGATCGAGGCCACCGCCGATCACGTGTGCGCCTACAAGCCGAGCCTCGGCTTCTACCAGTCCCTGGGGCCCGTGGGTCTGGAGCTGCTGCGGGAGGTGCGGGAGCTGGTGCCGCTCGACACCCCGCTGATCGTCGATGCCAAGCACGGCGATCTCAACAGTTCCTCCGCCCTGGCCCACTACCTGTTCCGCGAACTCGGGGCCGACGCCGTCACCCTCTCACCCCTGGCCGGACAGGACATCGCCGCACCGTTCCTGCTCTATCCGGAGAAAGCAGTGGTGGTCACCTGCCACAGTTCCAACCCGGCGGCCCGGGTGCTGCAGCACCACCCCAGCGAGGAGGATCCGCTGTACCTGCGGATCGTGCGCGAGACCCAGCGCTGGGCCACCCCCGACCAGCTGCTGCTGGAGGTAGGCACCAGCGACCCGGCGATCCTGGCCCGGGTGCGGCAGGAGGCTCCGGAGCGTTTCCTGATCCTGCGCAGCCTCTGGGGCGAGGAGGATCGGCTCGATGCCCTGCTGGAGGCCGGGCTGAGCGCGTCAGCCGACGGTCTGCTGCTGCCCCTCCCCCAGAACCTCCTGGTGGAGGACGACATGGCCGAGCGGGCCGGGCGGCTCAACCGCCGCATCAGCGAGCGGCGCGACCACTGGCTCAACCAGCGGGCGGCGGCCAGCGACGCCGAGGGCGACAGCTGCCGGCTATGGCTGCCGCAGCGCCACCCAAGCGAGGCCGGCAACGACGAGGGGCGGGCGGAGGATCCGATGGCGCCCCTCATCCTCGATCTGTTCGACATCGGCTGCCTGCTGTTCGGCGAATACGTGCAGGCCTCCGGTGCGGTGTTCAGCTACTACGTGGATCTGCGCCAGATCATCTCCGACCCCAATCTCTTCCACCGGGTGCTGCACGCCTATGCCGGTCTGCTGGAGAACCTGGCCTTCGATCGCATCGCCGGCATCCCCTACGGCGCCCTGCCCACCGCCACCGGCCTGTCGCTGCAGCTGCACAAGCCGCTGATCTATCCGCGCAAGGAGGTGAAGGCCCACGGCGCCCGCCGCCTGATCGAGGGCGACTTCGAGGAGGGCGATCTGGTGGTGGTGGTCGACGACATCCTGATCAGCGGCGGCAGCGTGCTCGAGGGCATCGCCAAGCTCGAAGGCTCCGGCCTGGAGGTTCAGGACGTGGTGGTGTTCATCGACCATGGCGGTGAGGCCGACACCAGTGCCCGGCGGCGCCTGGAGCATGGCGGCTACCGGCTTCATGCGGTGCTCGACATCGGCCGCATCACCCGGGTGCTGCACCGCAGCGGCCGCCTCACCGACGACCAGGCGGCCCTGCTGGGGGAAGGGGACGGCAACGACGAAGCCACACCACGGCCGGTGCTGGCCGGCTCGTAGATTGGCACCGCGTCCCTGAACCCCCCGGGCGCCCCTGAACCCCATGTCGGATCCACCAGCGGGATCCCGTCCCGGCGCCACGGCCGCCCCCACCATCGGCGAGCTCGAGGCCAAGTACTCCCTGTACTGCAAGGCGATGCGTCTGCTGATCAAGGAGGGACGGAGCATCGAGGCCATCCGCCGCACGGTGGCCTGGAGCCGGCTCGAGCAGCTCCACCTCTGCCTGCCCAGCCGCTACAAATCCCCCGACTACCTCTGCGCCGTCCTGCGCCGGGACCAGGCCTGACCCGAACCTGAGCGCGGCCCCCCGTGAAGTCGATCTCCGATCCCTTCCTGCGCCGGCCGGTGCTCACCCTGGTGATGAGCCTGCTGGTGCTGCTGGGTGGGCTGGTGAGCCTGCCGCTGCTGCAGGTGGAGAACCTGCCGCCGATCGCCCCCGGCCGGGTCACGGTGCGGGCCAGCTGGCCCGGAGGCGGTCCGGAGGTGGTGGAGCAGGGCGTCACCGCGCTGCTGGAGAAGCAGTTCAACGGTCTGGAGCGGCTGGACACGATCCGCTCCACCAGCTCGGCCAACGGCAGCACGATCAGCCTGGCCTTCGAGGGGGGAAACCCCGAGCTCAATCAGATCAACACCCAGAACGAGGCCACGGTGGTGGCTCGCCAGCTGCCCGCCCAGGTGGCCCGCTTCGGCGTGCAGGTGCGCCGCAGCTCTGACGACCTGCTGATGGTGCTGAGCTTCAGCGCCGACCGACGCCTCTACAACGACACCTTCCTCACCGGCTGGGTGGACAGCGTGGTGAAGGAGCGGCTGCGGCGCGTGCAGGGGGTGGGCGACGTGAACCTGTTCGGCGGCAGCGGCCTGGCCTTCCGGCTCTGGCTGGATCCGGTGCGGCTCGAACAGCGGGGCCTCACCCTGCTCGACGTGCGTCAGGCGCTGCAGCAGCAGAACGTGCTGGCGGCCCTGGGCCAGGTGGGCGAGGCGCCGATGCCGCCCGATCAGGCCCTCACCCTGCCGCTGCGGATGGAGGGGCGCCTGCGCAGCCCGGCGGAGTTCGAGCAGTTGGTGGTGGCCCGCAGCGCCGAAGGCGGCCTCACCCTGCTGCGCGACGTGGGCCGGGTGAGCCTCGGCAGCGAGAGCTACGACACGATCGCCACCGACCTGCGCGGCGCCCCGGCCGTGGCCCTGGGCGTGTTCCAGCGCGATGGCAGCAATGCCCTGGCGGTGCGGGCCGGGCTCGAGCAGGCCCTCGAGGAGCTCGGCCCCCGCTTCCCTCCCGGGGTCGCCATGGAGGTGATCGTGGATGAGGCGGAGAGCGTGCGCACCAGCATCGATGGGGCCGTGGAGGCCCTGCGGGACTCCGTGCTGCTGGTATTCGTGGTGCTGCTGCTGGGTCTGGGCAACAGCCGCCTGGCGCTGATCACCGCCCTGGCGGTGCCGGTGGCTCTGATCGGCGCCTTCACCGTGCTGAAGCTCACCGGCTCCTCCCTCAACACCCTCTCCCTGTTCGGGATGGTGCTGGCCTCTGGCCTGGTGGTCGACGACGCGATCGTGGTGAGCGAAGACATCGGCCGGCGGCTGGAGGAGGGCACGCCGGCCCTGCAGGCGGCGCGGGAGGCGATGGCCGAACTGGGTGGCGCCGTGGTGGCCACCTCCCTGGTGCTGGTGGTGGTGTTTCTGCCGGTGCTGGGGCTTGAGGGGAGCGTGGGCAGGCTGTACGCGCCGATCGCGCTCACGATCGCCGCCGCCATCGCCTTCTCCACCCTCAATGCCCTCTCCTTCACGCCGGTGGCAGCCAGCCGCTTCCTGCATGCCGAACGGCGCGAACCGGCCTGGCTGCAGCGCTGGGTGGATCCCCCCCGCCGCGCCCTCGAGGCCCTGGAGGCGCCCTACGGCCGCTGGCTCGACCGGGGCCTGGCCCGCCGCCGGCTGGTGCTGGCGCTGCTGCTGGTGGGTCTGGTGCTCACCGGCGTCGCCCTGGTGCAGCGCCCCACCGCCTTCATCCCTCAGGAGGACACGGGCCAGCTGCGCGGGGTGGTGATCCTGCCGGAGGGCTCCTCCCTCCAGCGCACCCGCGCCGTGATGGAGCAGGTGCGGCAGGCGGTCCGCTCCGAACCCCTGATCACCAGCGCCAACTTCTACGCCGGCCGCTCCTTCGGCGACAGCAGCCCGAACAAGGGCCAGTTCTTCCTGCGCCTGAAGCCGGTGCGGGAACGCCGGAGCGCGGATCAATCCAGCGCGGCGGTGGGCGAACGCCTCAATCCGCTGCTGCGCCGGCAGGTGCCCGGGGCCGTGGTGCAGCTGAGCGAGGCGCCGAGCGTGCGGGGCTTCAGCAGCGAAGGCGGCCTCGAGCTCGACCTGCTCGACACGCGATCGGGCCAGCAGGATCTGGCGAGCTTCGAGCAGGAGGTGCGCGACTTCATCGCCGAGGCCCAGGCCACCGGATCCTTCGAGCGGGTGTCCACCCGCTTCAGCACCGGCGCACCCCTGCTCCAGCTGCTGCCCGATCGCCAGCGCATGGCCTCCCTCGGAGTCGACATGGCCACCGTGGTCGACACCCTCGGCGCCAGCTTCGGCAGCGACTACGTGAACGACAGCTTCGAAGGCGATCAGGTGCGGCGCGTGATCGTGCAGCTGGAGGGCCGCGAACGGGCCGACATCGGCGACGTGCTCTCCCTGCCGGTGCGCAGCCGTGACGGCCGGCTGATCCCGTTGAGCGAGCTGGTCCGGGTGGAGCAGCGCTCAGGGCCCACCAGCATCAACCACACCCGGCTGCTGCGCTCGATCAATGTGCGGGCGCTGCCGCGCTCCGGGGTGAGCAGCGGCCAGGCGATGGCCATCCTGGAGCGGGTGCTGCGGGAGCGGGGCTCCGATGCCCTCGATCTGGAATGGGCCGGCCTGGCGCGGGAGGAGGCCCGCGGCGGCGGCGCCACCCTGCGGCTGTTCGCCCTTGGGCTGCTGGTGATGACCCTGGTGCTGGCGGGGCTGTACGAGAACTTCCTCGATCCGCTGATCATCATGGTCACGGTGCCGCTGGCGCTGCTCGGCGCCGTGGCCGGCCTGGCCCTGCGCGGCATCCCGCTCGACGTGTATGGCCAGATGGGCCTGCTGGTACTCGCCAGCCTAGCGGCCAAGAACGGCATCCTGATCGTGGAGTTCGCCAACCAGCGGCTCGAGCGGGGCATGGCACTGGATGAGGCCATTCACGGGGCGGCGGTGGCCCGTTTGCGGCCGATCCTGCTCACCGCCTTCTCCTCCCTGGCCGGCTTCCTGCCGCTGGTGCTGGCCAGCGGCGCCGGTGCCGCCAGCCGCATCAGCATCGGCACGGTGGTGTTCAGCGGGCTGCTGGTGGCCACCGTGCTCACCCTCTTCGTGGTGCCGGTGGTCTACCGGGTGGTCAAGGGCTGGGAGCTCCGAGGCGCTGAACCCGCTCACCGCCCTGGAGCAGCAGCCCCACCGCCACCAGCGTGACGCCGGGGCGCTATCGCGCGGGGATCAGTTGCAGCCCTGAACGGAGATGCGGTAGCTGAAGCCGAGCGCGCCGGGATCACTGCTGGCGCCGATCTTGAAGTTCATCTGGCTGGCCTGCTTACCCGGCACCGCGGGGAAGGGTCCGTACTCCTTGCCGGTGCCGATCGGGGGGCTGATGGTTTCGCTGAACATCTGCAGGCTGGTGCCGTCGGTGAACTTCATGAAGCCGCTCACCGGGTACTTGGCCGAGGGATCGGAAGAATTGGCGGTGAAGAAGAACTTGTAGCTGCTGTAAGGGCGGTCGACGATGAAGTCGGTGTTCCAGTTCGTCTTGCCCAGCAGGGAGCCGCGGCCCACCTGCTTGGAGACGATCGGCGTGGTGCCGTTGCCGCCGATCGGGGTGAGGAAGACGCACTTCGGGGCCGCACTCACACCGGCAGGTGCCAGGGCAACGGACAGTCCGAGGATCAGACCGGCCGCGATCGGCTCACGGAAACGGAGCATGGGGCACGCGCACAGACACCTGTAATTATTGCCATCCCCCCGGCCCATGACCGCACAGCTCAGCGCAGCAGGGGCGGCGTGAACAGCGGCCGCCGGAAGCGGCAGTGCACCTGACGGGCCGGCTGGCCGGGCTTCTGCACCCGCAGCCGCAGGCGCAGCCCCTCCTCAGTGGGTTCGTAGGCCGCTCCGGAGCTGTCGATCGGCTCCACCGCCAGCAGCTCGTAGCCGCTGGCAAGGGTCTCGGCGGCGCAGGCCTGGAGGGCCCGCAGCCGCAGGGCCTCCCAGGCCGCGGATGTGGAGGCGAAAGCGGCCTCGCCAGCGAGCACCGACGTACACGCGAGCAGCGGCCATGGGAAACGCATGGGGGACACAGGCGGTGATCCGGCCCCATCCTGATGGCTGCCTCCTTCGTCTCCCGGTGCAGCTCCCCGCCGCCCAGCCGATCTGGTCGCTCGCTCCCGAGCAGGTGGTGGAGGTGCTCCTGAGCGAGCCGGAGGGGCTCACCCAGGCCGAGGCGGCCGAGCGGCTGGAGCGTTGGGGAGCCAACCGGCTGCCGCCCCAGCGCCGCCGTCCCCTGATCCTGCGCCTGCTGGATCAGATGGTGCATTTCATGGCCCTGCTGCTGTGGATCGCAGGGGCCCTGGCCTTCGCCGCCGGCACCCCCCAGCTGGCCTGGGCGATCTGGTCGGTGGTGCTGATCAACGGGCTGTTCTCCTTCTGGCAGGAGTACCAGGCGGAGCGCACATTGGCGGCCCTGATCCGCGCGCTGCCTCGCCAGGTGCAGGTGTGGCGCGACGGCGAGCTGCGGTGGCTGGGGGCCGAGCAGCTGGTGGCGGGCGATCGGATCCTGCTGGAGGAAGGCGAACGGGTGCCGGCCGACTGCCGCCTCAGCAGCGCCCACTCCCTCTACCTCGACCTCTCGGTGCTCACCGGCGAGTCGCTGCCGGTGGCCCGCCGGGCCGAGGCGGTGGCCGCCACCGCCGCTGATGGCCGCATCACCACGGCCGAGCGGCCCAACCTGGCCCTGGCGGGCAGCACGGTGGCCTCCGGCCGGGGCGAGGCGTTCGTGTATGCCACCGGAGCGGAGACGGAATTCGGCCAGGTGGCGCGGCTGGCGGCGGGAACCCAGCGCAGCGCCAGCACCCTGGAGCAGCAGGTGGCGCGCATCGTGCACACGATCAGCACCATCGCCGTGAGCCTGGGGCTGCTCGCCTTCGTGCTGGCCTTCCTGCTGGTGGGCCTGCGGCCGCTGGAGAGCCTGGTGTTCGCGGTGGGGATCATCGTGGCGAACGTGCCCGAGGGGCTGCTGCCCACCGTCACCCTCGCCCTGGCGCTGAACGTGCAGCGGATGGCGCGCCGCAACGCCCTGGTGCGGCGCCTGTCGGCGGTGGAGACCCTCGGCTCGGTGAGCCTGATCTGCAGCGACAAGACCGGCACCCTCACCGGCAACCGCATGGCCCTGGAGGAGGTGTGGCTCCCGGCGGCGGGGGAGGCCCAGCGGCGCCTGCTGCTGCGGGCCGCCAGCCTCTGTTCCAACGCCCGGCTGGAACACACCGGCACCCCCACCGAACCCTGGCGGGCAGTGGGCGATCCCACCGAAACCGCCCTGCTGCGGGCGGCGATGGAGGAGGGCCTGGTGCCCGAGGAGCTGCAGCGGCGCCATCCCCGCCGCCACGAGATCCCCTTCGATTCCCACCGGCGCCGGATGGCGGTGCTGGTGGACTGGATCGCCGGCGAGGACGACCTGCCGTCCCTGGGGCCGGCGGCGGCTGCCGAGGGCACCCTGGTGCTGTGCAAGGGGGCACCGCTGGAGGTGCTGCAGCACTGCGGCGGCTGGCTGGGGACAGGCGGCCCCGAACCCCTGGACGACGTACGGCGGGCCCGGGTGGTGGCCGCCAATGACGCCCTGGCGGCCCGGGGGTTCCGGGTGCTGGCGGTGGCGCTGCGCCCCACCGGCCCGGGCCCCTTCGACCTGGAGTCCGAGCCGTTGGAGAGCGGACTGCTGCTGGTGGGGCTGGTGGGGCTGTACGACCCGCCCCGACCGGAGGTGCCCGACGCCATCCGCCAGTGCCGCGAGGCGGGGATCAAGGTCACGATGATCACGGGCGACTACGGCATCACCGCCCAGGCGATCGCCCGCCAGATCGGCCTGCTCGATCCGCCGCCCCCCGGCGACGACGGCGGCATGGCCGATCCGGTGCGGGTGATCGACGGCGCCACCCTGAGCCAGATCGGCGACGTGCAGCTGCGCCAGCTGCTCAAGTACCGCCACCGGCTGGTGTTCGCCCGCATGGCGCCGGAGCAGAAGCTGCGGCTGGTGCAGGCCTACCGCGCCCTGGGTGAGGTGGTGGCGGTGACAGGCGACGGCGTCAACGACGCCCCGGCGCTGCGGGCGGCCGACGTGGGGCTGGCGATGGGGCAGAGCGGCACCGACGTGGCGCGCGAGGCCGCCGACATCGTGCTGCTCGACGACAACTTCGCGACCATTGTGCAAGCGGTGCGCTACGGCCGCTCGGTGGTGGCGAACATCGGACGCTTCATCACCTACGTGATCGCCTCGAACGTGCCGGAGATGGTGCCGTTCCTGGGGATGGTGGCGCTGCAGATCCCGGCGGCCCTCACCGTGCTGCAGATCCTGGCGGTGGATCTGGGAACCGACCTGCTGCCGGCCCTGGGGCTGGGAGCCGAACCGCCGGATCCGGGCGAGATGCGGCGGCCACCGCGGCCCCGCTCCCAGGCGCTGCTCAACCGGGCGGTGATGGTGCGGGGCTACCTGGTGCTGGGCCTCACCGAAGCGGCGGTGGCGATGGCCGGCTATCTGCTGGTGTGGCGCACCCAGGGGGTGGGGCTGATGGAGCTGCGCGCGCTGGCCCCTGCCCTGCTGCACCACCGGGCCCCGGCCGCGCTGCAGGCGGTTCAGACCCAGGCATCCACCGTCACCTTCGCCCTGATCGTGGCGGGGCAGATGGGGGCTCTGCTGGCCTGCCGCAGCGATTTCCGGCCGTTCTGGCAGGTGCTTCGGCGGCCGAACCGGCTGCTGTGGCTGGGCTTCGCCAGTGAGCCGGTGGTGGCCGCCATCCTGGTGCTGGTGCCACCGCTGGCGGAGGCCTTCGGCACGGCCCCCTTCCCCTCCGCCTGGCTGGGGCCCATGCTGCTGGCCCCGCTGGCGGTGCTGACGGCCGACAGCCTGCACAAGCTCGCCTCTGGGCGCTGGAGCCACGGACAGCCATGAACGACACCCCCCTGCCAACAACCCTTTCCACGGCCGCCCCATCCGAACGGGACACCCGGGCGGCGCTGGCGCTGTTCGATCGGCTGCCGGCGGTGGAGCCCGCCCAGATGCTGGGGTGCTGGCGGGGGGAGAGCTTCGCCAGCGGCCATCCCCTCGATGGAATCCTGGAGACGTACCACTGGTACGGCAAGGCCTTCCACAGCGAGCAGGACGTGGATCCGCTGCTGTTCCAGACCAGCGGCGGCAAGGTGCTGCCGCTGCGGGCGCTGATGCCGGATCCCTCGTTGCTGGAGCGCTTCCCGTGGCTGCGGGCAAAGGCGGTGGGCGATGGCTTCCAGCGCTGGCTGCTGCCGCTGCTGAGCACCCGCCAACCCCAGGCCCGCCTACGGCGCGTGGACCATCGCGGCATCAGCACGGCGGCGATGATCTACGACAACCTGCCGATCGTGGATGTGTTCCGCCGCATCGACGAACAGACCCTGCTGGGGCTGATGGACGCCCGGGGCATTCCCCAGCCCTTCTTCTTCCTGCTGCGGCGTGAGGAAGAACGCAGATCCGCTCAGGAGGGAGCCGTGCCGAAGGTCTCCCGCCAGGAATCCGGAAAGCCGTCGCGACTGGTGAGCCAGGGCTCAAGCAACGCCAACTGAACCGGCGTGATGGGGGGATTCGGGCAGCGGCTGCGGCGCTCCAGCCGTTCGAACGCCTTGCGCCGGAGGACGTAGGGGAGGTCCACCAGATCCTGGAGAAAGGCCTCGTCGTCGTGGGGCGTCGGTGCCCGGCTCAGGAGCTTCACCAGTCCATCGAGAACCGGCGTGGAGGAGCCGATCAGGGCGTAGAAGAAGTCGAGGAGGTTGAAGCAGGTGCTGAGGTAGCCCGCCAGGGTGGTGATGGCTGCGGCAGGGGCCGGCAAGGCCCCCAGATCGAGCAGCGGTCGATCCTCGTCGCCCGGGGGCTGCTGCACATACCAGCCGCCGCAGACAACGATGCGGTTGTCGTCCAAGGCGTTGGGCAGGTACCAGCGGTAGCCCTTCACCCACAGCGTGGTGTTGAGGTTGGTGGCCATCTCGCAGATCAGCGGGATCCAGGAGTAACTGGTGGCGTCTTCACTCAGCTTCACGGCACAGCGCTGGCGGATCTGCGGCTCGGCGACGCCCGGCTGGAGCCGGCTCGCCTCCTGCATCGCCCCGCGCAGCAACCGGTGTACATCGGCCACCAGCCGGCCGATGGTGGGGTGGGGAACCCCCAGGTCCGACACCTTCCCATCGAGTTCCAGACTGGCGGTGAGCCAGGTCCACACCGACGCGGCTTCCAGCAGATTGAGCTGCTCGATCGCGTCCTTGAGATCGGCGTCAAGCTCAAGCAGCTTCAACGGCAGCGCCATCCGACGGTCCCGCTCGAGCGGGCCGGCAGCTGCATGGGGAACGCGGTCATGGAAGCGGGCCAGCAGATCGCGCACGTACTCGGCATGGCGCAGCTTGCGCATCACCGGAGCCATCGGCTCGATCGCCGCCTGTTGCTGATAGTCCTTCACCGGCAGGGTGATGAGATTGGCCGCATAGGCGGGGTCGACATCCGGCCCAGGGATCAGCTCGAAGATCATGTTGCGGATCAGATGGCAGCGCTCAGGCGGGTGCTCCTTCATCTCGGCCGCGGCGGAGCCTGCAGCAGGTACGGCCGCTTCGTAAGCCTGTTGCAGGTAGCCGTAGGTGAGGGAACGGGTGCGCTTGAGGTAGCCGTTGAAGGCGGGCAGCAACTGGCCCAGGCGCCGCTCCACGACCGCCGCCCGCAGATCGGCCAGTTCGGCGGCACGCCTCGGGCTGCGCAGTAGGCCCAGCAGGGCTCGCAGCAGCACCGTGACCGGGTCGTTGTCGATGCCGCGCCGATCGAAGTCGGGGCTCAGCCCCAGACGCACCAGCCAGGAGGGTGCTGGATCCATCGCGCCGGCCACGCCACCGGGACCCTTCAGCCGTCGCCCCAGCATCGCCGCCAACCGCCTGAGCCACCGGCCCCAGCGGAGCGGCGCCAGCACCGCCAGGATCAGCACAAGGGCAACGACGGCCGCCAGCAGTCGGGGCAACGCGGCCGAGGCTGCCGGCGCCGTGAGGGTCACCCCAGCGACGAATCCGAGCCACAGGGCCAGGAGCAACGGCAGCACCCCCAGCCCCACCAGGCCCCGCAGCAGGCGTCTGCCTTGGCGCAGCCACGCCAGCGGGCCCTTGCGGCGCGCAGGCCTGGGGGCCTCAGCCGGGGGGCGCCGCAGGCTGGGTTCGGTGTAAAAGCCAACGCCCGGCTGGATGTTGTCGACGTCGGTAGCAATCACGTAGTGGATCTGCTGCTCCCGCTCGATCTCCTTGCCCCTGTCCTCATCGCGGGGGCAGTGGCGCCGGTCCTCGAGATCACGCCAGCGCTTGGCCAGAAACGAGCGGATGTCCTCGACACTGGCGAGGCCGAGGTTGTCGTAGAGGCCGCCATCGAGGAAGGCCACGTAGGGCTTGCGATCGCAGATCAGCGAACCGCTGAACTGCTCGCGGGCCCGTTCCGCCCCCGCCGGCCCGGCCGGTGAACGACCGGGCCGGAAGTAGTCATCCGGGAAGATCAGCGGCTCGAACCCTCCGGGGAAGGCGAACGAGGCGGCGACGCAATCCCCCAGGCGCAGATGCCGGGCATGCCGGTAGAGGTCGCCGGCCTTCACCGTTCCGCCTTCGGGGCGGAGGAAGTAGCGATTGAGCACCACGACGGGCTCGCTGGCTCCGGCTCCCTGGTCTGCGGTTGACGAGCCCCTCTGGAGGCCGAAACGGAACAGATCCAGCGAGGAGATGTTGGCGGCGTTGATGAACAGATAGTCGGGCGAGATGGAGCGCTCGCGCAGCATCGCCGTGATCGCCTCATTGCCGAGGCAGGCCTCCTGGCCCAGGAGGCCGTTGAGGAAGGTCTGGGTGGCATCCGCGGCATGCAGCACCAGCTTCTCGCCCTGCAGCAGCAGCGGCAGGCGCACGAAGGCCTCGGCGAAGCCTTCGTCGCCGAAGGCCAGCATCAACGGCTTCCAGAAGCGTTCGTAGAAGCGGAACTCCGACTCCTGGCGCGGGGGATCCCCCGCCCTGGGGCAGAGGTCACCGGCCTTGGCGCAGAGGTAGGCGGCCAGCGCCAGCGAACCACCGGACACGCTCGACATCACCCGCGCCTTGCCCAGCAGCTCCAGGTCCTGGAGCAGGGCCATCGTTCCGAGGGAGAAGGCCGTGGCGCGGTAGCCGCCGCCGGAGAACGAAAGGCCGATGTACCCCCGGTCGGTGTCCACGGGAAACGAACGAACCATGCCAGCAGGCGCTGCTGTGGACCGTAGCCAGTTCCGCGGGGCTCAGCAGATGCGCGGCAGCAGCTCGCCCGAGGGGGGCAGCAGCAGCCGCTCGCTGCCGAAGGGGGTGCGCAGCCGCACCTGGGCGGGGCCCGCCTCCACCCGGCCGATCACGGCACCGCCCTGGGGTTCGAGCAGCGCGCGGGCTGTCTCCAGGTGATCGGCGGGCACCACCGCCACGAAGCGGCCCTCGTTGGCCAGCTGCAGCGGATCGAAGCCGAGCAGGTCGCAGGTGCGGGCCACGGGCTCCGCCACCGGAATGGCGTCCTCCTCGAGCAGGAACGAAAGGCCGGCGGCGGTGGCCAGCTCGTGCAGGGCGCTGGCGAGGCCGCCGCGGGTGAGGTCCCGCAGGCAGTGGACCTGAACCCCTGCGGCCAGGAGGGATTCAACGGCGGGCCAGAGGGGGGCGCAGTCGCTGGCCAGGGGCGGCTGGAGATCAAGACCATGGCGCGCCGCCAGGATCGCCACGCCATGGCGCCCCAGATCGCCGCTCACCAGGAGCCGATCCCCCGCCCGGATGCGCAGGGGATGGATCGGCTCCGGGCTCTCGACAACACCGATGCCGCTGGTGGCGAGGAAGACGCCGTCGCCCTTGCCCCGTTCCACCACCTTGGTGTCGCCGGTCACGATCGCCACGCCGCACTCCCGCGCCGCCGCCGCCAGCGACGCCACGATCCGCCGCAGCAGCGCCAGCTCCAGCCCCTCCTCCAGGATCATCGCCAGGCTGAGCCGCAGGGGCCGGGCGCCGGCCATGGCCAGGTCGTTGGCGGTGCCCACCACCGCCAGCCGGCCGATGTCGCCGCCGGGAAACTCCAGCGGCTGCACCACATAACCGTCGGTGGTGAAGGCCAGCCGGCCCGGTGGCAGGGAGAGCACGGCGGCGTCGTGGAGGACCCCGGCGGGGTCGTCGTGGAGGGAGCGGAACTCTTCCTCGATCAGCCGCTGCATGAGGGTGCCGCCGCCGCCGTGGGCCAGCCGGATGCGTTCCGTCACCGGCGGCGATAGCGGTACCAGGCGGCACAGGCCCCCTCGCTCGACACCATCGGCGCCCCCAGAGGCCGCTCGGGCGTGCAAGTGGTGCCGAAGGCGGGGCAGTCGCCCGGGGTGGCGCGGCCCTGAAGCACGGCAGCGGCAATGCATGCTGTGGCGGGCTCAGGCGTGGCGGCCGGATCGGGGAGAGCGAAACGGCGGTAGGCATCCAGCTGGTCGTAGGGCGTCCGCAGCGCCAGGCCGCCGGCGGCCACCCTGCCGAAGCCGCGCCAGGGGCGATCCACCGGCATGAACACCTCTTCCAGCAGGGCCCGGGCCTCGGGGTTGCCGTCGTGGCGCACCACGTGGCCGTAGGCGTTGGCCACCACCGGTTCACCGGCTTCGAGCCGGCGCACGCAGGCCACCAGAGCCGCCATGATCTCCTGGGGCGCAAAGCCGCTCACCACCACCGGCACCCGCCGCCGGGCCACGAGCGCCGCCAGTTCCGCCAGCCCGGTGACGGCGCAGACGTGGCCCGCCGCCAGGAACCCCTGCACCCCCACCGCCGGGTCGGCAAGGATCGCCTCCATCGCCGGCACCACGCGCACATGGGCGCCGAGCAGGGTGAGGTTCGGCACCCCCAGGGCCAGGGCTTGGCGGGCCAGCAGGGCGGTGGCGGGGGCGGTGGTTTCGAAGCCCACCGCCAGGAACACCACCTGACGCTGCGGGTGTTCGCGGGCCAGGGCCAGGGCCTGCAGGGGCGAGGTGAGCAGGCGCACGTCGCCACCGGCGGCCCGCACGCCGAGCAGATCATCGGCGGCGGCGGCCGCGCCCATGCCGCTGCCGGGCACCCGCAGCATGTCGCCGTAGGAGCAGAAGATCACCTCCGGCCGGGCCGCCAGCGCGAGAGCGGCATCGATGGTGGCCGCAGGCGTGACACACACCGGGCAGCCGGGCCCGTGGATCAGGGTCATCCCCGGCGGCAGCAGCTGATCGAGCCCCCAGCGCACGATCGCGTGGGTCTGGCCGCCGCACACCTCCATCAGCGTCCAGGGACGGGTGGTGAGCGCGGCGAGCTCGGCCGCCAGCGAAGCCACGGTGGGCGCGGTATCGGCGACGATCAACGGCACAGTCCGCTGGGAGGCCCATCCTGGCGCGATCCAGGTTTCGAGCATCCCGCCGATAGCGGACTCAAGATGCTGCGCATCACCTCTGCACTTCAAGGTCGCCAGGTTGCCAGGTCTGGTTGAACGAGGGCTCCAGCGGCCCATAGAGCCGCAAGATGAGGTTGTAACCCTTGCCCGGCATCGTCTGCACCCAGTTCGCCTCTTGGCCCACCGGCGCCTTCGGGCCGAACCAGATGGTGGCGAGGTAGAAGAACATGGCCTTGGCGTCGAGCAATCGCTCCGCACCTGAGAGGAACTGGTAGCTGCCGCCCACGAACGGCGTGGCCCACTGCCGGTCCTTGAAGATCCGGGTTCGGGGATCGCGTGAGGCGAAGGCGTTCGAGCGGGCGTAGGCATTGCCCACCGCCACCGCTTCGGTCAGCGTCTGCTTCAGCCGCGCGTCGGGAGCAAACGGCTGGCCCTTGCGAATGCCGATGGCAGCGAACAGGCCCACGGTGTCCGGTTCCACCCAGTCGGCGGGCTCGTTCTGGACCACGGCATTCAGTTCCTCGTAGAAGCTGAAGTCGTTGGCGCTGATCGTGTTGAATTTAAGGCCAGAGAGGTTGAGGGAAGCGCGTTAGCGGCGGCTTGGCAACCTGGGAAAAGGGGAACACCGCTGCCTTGGCCTTCACGCTGGCCGTCGCCGCAGCGAAACTGCCCTTCTCCACGAACACCCGATAGAAGATCAGCAGCCGGTTGGTGCGCGGCCTCGAAAGGTTGAAGCCCGTTGCGGGCAGGGCTCCCTGGCAACCCGGAGGCACGAAGAGATAGTTGATGCCCCGAGTGAAATCGATCTGGTCGTAGGCGAGCTGCACCGTGGCCGGATCGGGCGCGCCATCCCTCAAACCCAGCGTGCAGATACTGGTGGTGACCGTGTCAGGGGTGGTGATCTTGGCTGGCACCTCGGGTGCATACGGCGGCGCAGCAGCCGATCCAGCACGAGGCGTTTGCGCAAAACTGCCAGCCGAAGCGGTCGCGATGGTGGCTGCGAAGGTGACGGAGAGGAGTCGTCGCGGATGGCACGGATGAAGCTTCATGCTTTGATCCTCTCTGCCGATGGTGGTGCAGGCGTGATGGATGGGCCTGCCCAGCATCGGCTTAGCTGTGTTCAGATGCGGTGACAGCCCGGTCTTTGCATTCCGGAGAAGGTCCGGGGACAATCCCCACTCCAAAGCAAAGGCAGTGCCACCACGTTCGATCCATCAGCGAACGCTTACAGCGGGGCCTGCCCGTCGGCATCCAATCGAGCTGGCAGTTGAGCTCGCTATTCCCAATACGGAAACTCGGGTTCAACCAGCGCGGCCCGTTGAGCCAGAAACTCCTGCCATCCGAGATCGCACATGTCGAGAGGGATGGGGTCGGGGATGCCCTAGGAGTTTGTTGCCGATAGAGCAGCAGCCCGGCTGACACGGCGAACTCCACCCCTGAGCTGAACTGCTGCGGCTTTTTTCTTCTGGTGAGCATGCCCGTCGTCGTAGGGCTGAATCAGCCCTGGC